>OHAF01002281.1_pt1 | contig 14886 bp, 16 predicted proteins | sample 1577041 | NCBI WGS metagenome assembly OHAF01 (sample SAMEA3541495, study PRJEB24748) | human gut metagenome | biome: human gut; feature: human-associated habitat; material: faeces | place: China | collected 2012
AACCTAATTTTTCAATCAGTGCACGGTATCTTTCGATGTCTGTTTTCTTCAGGTAAGCTAACAGTCCACGTCTCTGACCTACCATTTTCAGAAGACCACGTCTGGAGTGATGATCTTTATGGTTGCTCTGTAAATGCTCTGTAAGTTCCTGAATTCTTGCTGTAAGAACTGCTACCTGTACTTCCGGTGATCCTGTATCGCCTTCAGTTCTTGCATATTCTTTCATGATCGCTGCTTTCTTTTCTTTTGAAATCATTGTGATTTCCTCCTGTATTCTATAATTATTATTGATTGACCGCCACACATTAAGAGATGGTCGGAGCGTCCGGTCCCTGAACATGGGCTAAATTCACCTTGGTTAGTATAGCACATTGATTCTGGCGTGTAAACCTCTTTTTTACAAAGTTTCAAAATATTCCTGTCCCTTCACAGCATCCCTCTCCAGCTGTGCCTTCAGTGCCTCCAGCGAAGAAAACTTCTGTTCAGGTCTGAGGAATTTTTTGAAATCTACCTTGCAGTATTCCCCATACAGATCTTCATTGCAGTCAAACAGATATGTTTCCACACCAATAAACTTCTCGCCGCCAACAGTAGGCTTATGACCTACATTGGTAATTCCCTGATAACTTCTGTCTCTGAAATGGGATACTGTGATATAAACCCCGTTTGGAGGCATCAGTTTCTCTACCGGAGGGATCAGGTTGGTGGTCGGAAGCAGATATTTATGTCCCATTCCACGTCCATGTTCAACGATTCCTTCCACTGAGAAATCTGTTCCCATAAGGAAACGGAATTTTTCCATATTTCCTCTGTTCAGTTCTTCCCTGACAAAGGTACTACTAATCTTACGGCGTCCGTCCATTTCTTTTGGCAGGACTTCCGTATGAAATCCATATTTCTTTCCGAACTCTTTGAGCATGGCAGGAGTTCCTTTCCGCTCATAGCCAAAACGGAAATCCTCTCCAACTGCCACATAGGAAACCTGCAGATCTCCTATCAATATTTCTTTTATAAAATTCTCTGCTTTCATGTGCCGTATTTTCTCTGTGAGCGGACATTCCAACAGTATATCCACTCCCATTTCTTCCAATATACGACATCTCTCTTCCTTTGTGAGGATTGTTCTTGAGGCAGTTCCAAGCGCAAGTACAACCGCCTGTGCACCTTCCTGTTTCTGCTCAATAATTTTCTCAACCAGTTTCTGATGTCCGCGGTGTATGCCGTCAAACTTCCCAAGTGTTACCGCACTGTGTGAAATTCTGGGAAAATCATTCTCAATCCTTAAATATTCCATCATGTCTCCTAAAACATTTTTACAGGGAAATACCTGTTTCTTTTCTCGTCCCACTGGTAAACTCCGGCAAAACTGCCTTCACTGCTGCACATACGGATCCATCCGTTTTTCTCCTGTGCATCGACCAGTGCCTGTACAAGAGGATTTCCATTAGCCAGAAGTCTGTCCCCTTCTTTTGTACAGCATACCCTTGGATACTCTGCAAGAATCTCCTCAATACCGAGGATTTTACTCTCTATGGTTCCTTCCTGCACTGCCTCTTCTGTCTGCGCCAGGGTAATGGCATCATCCAGTGTAAATCTGCCCACCTTTGTCCGCAAAAGACTTTCCATGGCAGCTCCACATCCCAGCTTTTCCCCTATATCATGGCACAGAGTACGGATATAGGTTCCCCTGCTGCAGGTCACACGAAAACGCACCAGCGGAAAACTGATATCCAGAATTTCTATCTCATAAAAATGTACAGGTCTTGGTTTACGCTCCACAGTCTTGCCCTCTCTGGCAAGTTCATAGAGTTTCTTTCCATTGACTTTCAGTGCTGAATACATTGGCGGCACCTGCATATAGTCTCCCACAAAAGAACTGACCACTGTGCAAAGCTCTTCTTCTGTAACGGAAAGCTCTGTAGTCTGTGAGAGAACAGTTCCGCTCATATCCTGGGTATCCGTAACAACACCCAGACGCATCACTGCCTCATAGGTTTTCTCTTTATCTGTGATCATATCCACCAGACGGGTTGCTTTTCCCAGAGCCACCGGGAGCACTCCTTCTGCATCCGGATCAAGAGTTCCGGTATGTCCGATTTTCTTCATATGAAGGATTCCCCGAAGCTTTGCCACCACATCATGGGAATACTTCATATGCCGATGAATTGGTTCCAATGCTTGAGGAGATGTACGCCAGATTACAATTACTCCATCCATCAGACTTCCTGCTCCTGAAACTGTTTGCAGATCTGTTCTGTCACATTGTTGATCACATCATACACAGAACCCTGAAGATCACATCCTGCTGCTCTCATATGACCGCCGCCGCCAAAATATACTGCAATCTTACTTACATCCACATTTCCGTTGGAACGCAGGGAAACTTTGAAAGACTGAGTTTCCACTTCATAGATAAACATGGCAACTTCCACTCCCGCTGTAAGGCGAAGCTGACTGACGATACCGTCCAGATCCTTGCCATCCACACCATAGAACTCCATGTCTCTTTTTTTAAGATATCCGATAATACATTTTCCATCCAGAAGCAGGATACTCTCAGCAAGGACACGCCCCATTACCTGATTCTGCACATAAGTTTTCTGATAGAAAGATTCGTCAATGATCTTACTGAAATTGAATCCTGTCTTCATCAGTTCCCCGGCAATACGCATGGTCTCCGGTGAAGTTGAAGAGTACTGAAATACCCCTGTGTCATGAACCATTCCCGTATAGATCGGCACTGCAATGGTACGGACCACTTTCTCAGGATCAAAAAGCCCATAGAGAACTTCACAGGCAGAGCTTACCTCTCCCCTGATATGATTCACCTGTGCAAATCCGGAGTTACTGATATGATGATCAATACATGCTGTTCTTTTTGCAGTGTCAAAATATGGACCTGCAATGGCAAGTCTGTCTTTTGCACTTACATCACAGGTAACAAAAAGGTCATACTCTTTGTCACCGTCCAACTCTGTTTTAATCTCATCCATACAGTCAATATGTCCGAAAACAGGTTTGGGATTATCCAGGTACACATCTGCCTGAATTTCCGGATAATAGGTTTTTACATATAAATATAACGCCATACAGGAACCAACGCAGTCACCATCCGGACGGATATGTCCGCCGATTCCCATTGTTTTCACACCTTCCAGTATTTCCGCAATATTTTCCATGTTCTCATCCTCTTTTAATTCTCATCCTGCTCCTCATCCTGTCTGTGGGAGTTGCTGTCTTTCTTGGTAACATCATCAATAAGCTTTGACATATTTACACCATACTCAATAGATTCGTCCAAGATAAAACGGATCTCCGGTGTATTTCTCAGGTTTAAATTACGTGCCAGCTGGCGTCTGATGTAGCCTTCTGCACTGTTCAGACCTTTGATCGTCGCTTCCTTTGCTTCTTTTTCACCCAGCACACTGATATATGCTCTGCAGGTTTTCAGATCAGGAGCCACTTCTACAGCCATGACAGAAGTCATCGGATGAATACGCGGGTCCTTGATCTCGTTGCGGATAATGGTGCTGAGTTCCTTCTGGACTTCCCCATTGATCCGGGTATTCTTAATACTGTTTTTTCTCATTTTAAGTTTTACTCCTATATATCCGGCAATTCTGTCAAATACTGTGAGCAATCCGGATCATCGACTATCCTGATCACATTATTTTCTGAATTACCACAATCAAGTCAAGGTGCGCACCACACTGTACCTGACACTATGAATCGCGCACCCTACCTTTATAAACCATTACTATCTCGGTACTTCTACCATGATATAAGCTTCTACTTTATCTTCCTCTTTCACATCGTTAAATCCGTCAAATACAAGGCCACATTCGTATCCTGCCTTAACTTCCTTAACATCGTCTTTGAATCTCTTCAGGGATGCAAGCTCACCTTCAAATATCTGCTCGCCTTCTCTGGAAATACGAACTTTACATCCGCGTTCCATCACACCGTCAAGTACATAAGAACCGGCGATATTACCGACACCGGATGCCTTAAAGATCTGACGGATTTCTGCATGACCGATAACTTTCTCCTCAAATACAGGATCAAGCATACCCTTCATGGCAGCCTCTACATCCTCGATCGCATTGTAAATAACCTTGTACAGACGGATATCTACACCCTCATTGTCTGCGGTAACTTTTGCAATCGGGTCCGGACGGACATTAAATCCGATGATGATCGCATTGGATGCGGAAGCAAGAATAACATCAGATTCGTTGATTGCGCCGACACCACCATGGATCACTTTTACAACCACTTCTTCATTGGACAGTTTCACAAGTGACTGTTTCACTGCCTCAACAGAACCCTGTACATCCGCTTTTACAATAATATCAAGTTCCTTCATATTTCCGGACTGGATCTGGGAGAACAGATCATCCAGTGACATCTTTGCCTTGGTATCTTCGATCAGGCGGTTCTTTTCCTCTGAAATATAAGTATCTGCAAATGATTTTGCTTCCTTATCGGAATCGCAGACAACAAATGTCTCTCCGGCTGCCGGTACACTGTTTAATCCGAGGATCTCTACCGGTGTGGAAGGAGTTGCCTTCTTCACGCGCTGTCCCTTGTCGTCGATCATGGCACGGACTTTACCGTAGCTGCTTCCACAGGCAATGGAATCTCCGACATGAAGTGTTCCTTTCTGAACCAGAACCGTTGCTACCGCACCACGTCCCTTATCCAGCTGTGCCTCAATGACCAGACCTCTTGCATTACGGTTTGGATTTGCTTTCAGTTCCATCACTTCTGCAGTCAGAAGGATCATTTCCAGAAGATTGTCGATACCTTCCTTAGTATGTGCAGAAACCGGACAGAAAATCGTACTTCCGCCCCAGTCTTCCGGAATCAGTTCGTATTCGGAAAGCTCCTGCTTTACTTTTTCAATGTTTGCACTCGGCTTATCAATCTTGTTGACAGCAACAATGATTTCTACACCGGCAGCCTTTGCATGGTTGATTGCCTCGATGGTCTGTGGCATAACACCATCATCTGCAGCGACAACCAGGATTGCAATATCGGTAGAATTTGCACCACGCATACGCATTGCGGTAAATGCCTCATGACCAGGAGTATCCAAAAATGTGATCTTCTGTCCATTGATGGACACCACAGATGCACCGATATGCTGGGTAATACCACCGGCCTCGCGGTCTGTCACACGTGTGGAACGGATCGCATCCAGCAGGGATGTTTTACCATGATCGACATGACCCATAACACAGACAACCGGTGGACGCGGAACCAGATTCTTCGGATCTTCTTCATCCTCTTTTAAGAGTTCCGCGATGACATCAATCTTCTCCTCCGGCTCGCAGATAAAGTTAAACTCCAGTGCGATTTCTTCCGCTGTCTCAAAATCTACTTCCTGATTTACCGTTACCATTTCACCCTTCATAAAGAGTTTTTTTACAATGGCAGATGGCTGCAGTTTCATCTTATCTGCCAGATCACGGATTGTCATCTTTTCCGGAAGTGTGATCGTCTTGATTACATTTTCATCTTCCTTCGGCTTCGGCTGCTGCTGTGGTTTCTTTCTGCCGCCGTGCTTCTCAAGGTTTACATAATTTTCCTGTTTCTTTCCGCCGAGTTTATCATGATCTTTCCGATGATTATTGTTGTTATTGCGGCGGTCATTATTTCCACGGGAGTCCTTTCCGCGGATTTCTTCCGGTGCTGCAACTGCTGCCGGCTCTTTACTGAAACGGTTCTTTCTGCCGTTATTGTTTCTGTCGTTTTGTGGACGGCTGTTGTTTCTGTCTCCGTTCGGACGATTGTTATTGTTTCTATCTCCCTGATGACGGTTATTATTTCTCTCCCCGCCTCTGTCATTGTTTCTGTCATTCTGCGGTCTGTTGTTTCTCTCGCCACCGGAATGATTGTTGTTTCCGCGGTTTTCCTGGCTGTTGCGGGTATTTGCGTTTTCTGCCGGTTTATTGTTTGCCGGCTTACTTACTTCAAGATCCGCTGTCGGCGAAGGCGTACGCTCACTGATCGGACGCATAGCACGCTCCCCGACCGGACGCGGACGAATGATACTGTGCTGTGCCGGACGCTTATTGTCCTCCCGTCTTCTGTTATTACCGTTTCCATTTCCGTTTCCACGATTGTTGTTATTTCCGTTTGCTGGTTTTCTGGACTGCTTGCTGTACTGTGCATTAAATACAGCTGTGATACTGGATTTTTTCTTTGGACGTTCTTTTCCATCCGCAGTTTTTGTTGCACCTGCCTTTGCAACTTCTGTTTTTTTCACATCTGCTGCCGGTTTTGCTTCTTTCGAAAAAGCACCGCGGACCAGTGCCTGTGCTTCTTCTTCCATATTGCTGGAAGCACTTTTTCCGTCAAACTTTGTATTTTTTAATTTATCTAAAATATCCTGTGATTTTATATTTAACTCTTTCGCGAGTTCATGAACTCTCATTTTTGCCATAAATGAATTTACCTCCGTTATTCAGTTTTATATTTTTATACGGTGTGCTCTTTGAGCTTCTTTTCTACGGCCTTCGCCAGATTTTCATCTGTCACGGCAAGTGATGCACGGAATTCTTTTCCGATGCAGCGTCCAAGTGCTTCCTTACTTCCGTAACAATAGCATGGCACATGGTAAAAATCCGTCATATTACAAAAACTCTTTTTTGTGTTCCCGGATGCCTCCGCAGAGACAATCACGAGATATGCATGACCTGTTTTTACTGCTTTTTCTGTAGAAAACTCACCGCTTACAACATTTCCAGACTTTGCTGCTATTCCAAGCATGGATAATACGGGATCATTATGCAAGTGTACTCATCTCCTTTTCCAGACTTTCATACACATCCTGCGGAATTGCAGTCTTAAGGGAGCGCTCAAGTCCTTTGGATTTTCTTGCCAGGCGAAGACACTCAGGATCTGCACAGATGTATGCCCCACGGCCGTTTTTGCGACCGGTGGCATCCAGTACAATTTCATTTTCCGGTGTTTTGATCACACGGATCATTTCCTTCTTTTCCTTCATTGCATTACATCCAACACACTTGCGCAATGGAATTTTTTTATTTGCCATAATTACTCCTCAGAGGAAGTTTCTTCTACCGGTGTTTCTTCTACAGGTGCTTCTTCTGCCGGCTCTTCATCGGAAGAAGTCTCCTCTGCTGCATCCGGATCTTTGTAATAGCCTTCCTCATCATACTCATAATTATCGTCATATTCATCGTCTTCATAATCGTTCTCATAATCAAGGAAATCCCCGGACTCTCTTGCCTGTGTCTCACTCTTGATATCGATCTTGAATCCGGTCAGACGGGCAGCCAGACGGGCATTCTGTCCTTCTTTGCCGATTGCAAGGGATAACTGGTAGTCCGGAACAACAACCTTTGCTGCTTTTTCATCCGCATCTGCAATAACGGAAATCACCTTTGCAGGACTTAATGCATTCTGGATCAGGATGGCAGGATTCTCATCCCAGGTAATAATATCGATTTTCTCTCCGCGCAGCTCATTGACGATCGCGTTAACACGTGCACCGTTTAATCCGACACAGGCACCAACCGGATCAACATCCGGATCATTGGACCATACAGCAATCTTGGTACGGCTTCCTGCCTCACGTGAAATTGCCTTGATCTCAACAATGCCATCGCGTACTTCGGAAACTTCGGACTCAAACAGTCTCTTGACCAGTTCCGGATGGGTTCTTGATACAAGAATCTTTGGTCCCTTGGAAGTAGCCTTTACTTCCAGGATATACACTTTGATACGTTCGGTCGGCTGGAATGTTTCGCCCTTGATCTGCTCGCTTTCGGTCAGAAGTGCATCTGCTTTTCCCAGATTAATGCTGACATTGCGTCCGACATAACGCTGAACAACACCTGTTACGACTTCTTTTTCCATGCTGAAATACTCATCGTAAATCACTTTTCGTTCTTCTTCACGAATCTTCTGTAAGATCACGTTCTTGGCATTCTGTGTTGCAATACGGCCAAATTCCTTGGATTTTACTTCTACCTGAACGATATCGCCCAATGTATATTTTCCATTGATCATCTGGGCATTCTGCAAAGAGATCTGCTCAATCGGATCTTCCACGGTCTCTACCACTGTTTTTTCCTGATAACAATGATATTCGCAGGTATCCGGATCAATCACAACTTTTACGTTGTCAGCCTTTCCAAAGTGATTTTTGCAGGCAGTTAAAAGGGAATTTTCAATTGCCTCCAGCAGCGTTTCTTTACTGATGTTTTTCTCCTTCTCCAGTATCGTTAACGCATCCAATAACTCATTATTCATGATTTTTATCCTCCATATATATTTATCGTGTTTTCCACATATGAGGTATCGCATAAGCGATATCTCCTGCGCAGTTTACCTCCGCAAAACGGGCTTTTCTATAAACTGCTCTATAAGTCATTGTCCTAAAAATCAATTGCCTGTCGGATCAGTGCAATATCTGTCTTTAAAAAGGTGGTCTCTTTGTCGTTCTCATCTGCAATCGTCACAGATGTATCATCATACGCTTTTAAAATTCCTGTGAATTCCTTGCAGCGGTCGATTGCACGGTAGGTACGGATCTCAATTTCTTTGCCCATATTGCGGACATAATCTTTTTCTTTCTTTAAAGGTCTGCCAAGTCCCGGAGAACTTACCTCAAATGTATAGGAATCCGGAATGAAATCTTCACGGTCGAGCAGTTCATTCATCTCACGTGCCACCGCCTCACAATCGTTGATTGTAATGCCGCCTTCTTTGTCAATATACGCCCGCAGATAATACGTGCTGCCTTCCTTGACATATTCTACATCTACCAGTTCAAACTGCATCCTCTCCAAAATTGGAAGGATCAACTGTTCTGTCTTTGCTTCATAAGTACTTGCTTTTGACATGTTACCACCTCTTTTCTTCATCATCGCATTTTTCACAAAAATTTGAGAGAGGACATCTGCCCTCTCTCAACCTTAGTTTCTATGCTACTTTTGTTATCATATCACTCTTTTTCCCTGATTTCAAGGGATTTTGTGTATTTCTTTCATAAAACAAAAAGTTCTTACCCAATCAGGTAAGAACTTCAGCAGTCCGTACGGGAATCGAACCCGTGTTTCCGCCGTGAGAGGGCGGCGTCTTAACCGCTTGACCAACGAACCGTGTATTATACTATCATAGCACAGGCCATGCGTCAAGTACTTTTTTCAGAAGCCTGGTTATTGTTCCCCTGCAAGCAGTAACAAGACTTGTACTTTCTTTCCCATATGTATATAATTTGTATAAAAGCAACTCAGGAGGACATCAGAAATGAAACTTATCTCATGGAACGTTAACGGGCTGCGCGCCTGTGTCCAAAAAGGATTTCTCGACTATTTTCATGCCGCAGATGCCGATTTTTTCTGTATTCAGGAATCCAAGCTGCAGGAAGGACAGATCGCACTTGATCTGCCGGGCTACCACCAATACTGGAATTATGCCGAGAAAAAAGGCTACTCCGGCACGGCAATCTTTGCAAAACACGAACCTCTTCAGGTCACACGCGGCATCGGCACCGCAATCTGCGATATCGAAGGCCGGGTGATCACCCTCGAATATGACAGCTTCTACCTTGTCACCTGTTACACTCCAAACTCCCAGAACGAACTGGCGCGGCTTCCCTACCGCATGGAATGGGAAGATGCTTTCCGCGCTTATCTTCTTCAGCTCGACAGCAAAAAGCCGGTCATTCTCTGCGGCGATTTAAATGTTGCACACACGGAGATCGATCTGAAAAATCCAAAGACCAACCGCAAAAATGCCGGTTTTTCCGATGAAGAACGAGAAAAAATGACCGAACTTTTAAGCGCCGGTTTTACGGATACCTTCCGTTATTTTTATCCGGATGCCGAGGGCATTTATTCCTGGTGGTCCTACCGCTTTAAAGCCCGCGAGAAAAACGCCGGATGGCGGATCGATTATTTCATCACTTCCAGGCGGCTCGATTCCAGTCTCACCGGAGCAGCTATCCATACCGATGTGTTCGGTTCGGATCACTGTCCGGTGGAACTGACGATAGAACTGTAAGTAATTTTTACTATTCGTCCCGAATCCGCTGCACAATACTCTCTTTGCTCATTTTTCGGTACTACCCATAAGGAATGTGACGGCTATTATGAAAAAATCCAGTGTTTCAACGGACCCCAAAGGTTCCATAAAAACACTGGATGTAAAAAAAATGCTGTCATACGACAACATTCTTTCGGGTTGGGCTATTATATTTATAATAGTAGCAGTCCGTACGGGAATCGAACCCGTGTTTCCGCCGTGAGAGGGCGGCGTCTTAACCGCTTGACCAACGAACCGTGTATTATAATAGCATACACCCCACGCTTCGTCAAGCATATTTTTCATATTTTTCAAAAATATTCAAACAAATTCGAAAATAAGACTTTTCCCTCTTTTTTAATTAATCCTCATAACCGTTTGGATTGTTCTTCTGCCATCTCCAGGAATCCGCACACATTTCCTTAATTCCGTACTGCGCTTTCCAGCCAAGTTCACGTTCTGCCTTGCCCGGGTCACAGTAACAGGTTGCAATATCGCCAGGACGGCGAGGCTTGATGCTGTATGGAATCTTAATGCCGTTTGCTTCCTCAAAATTCTTTACGATATCAAGCACGCTGTAGCCGTGTCCGGTACCAAGGTTGTAAATGCAAAGTCCGGCGTTCTCTTCGATCTTCTTTAATGCCTTTACATGTCCGTTTGCCAGATCAACAACGTGGATATAATCGCGCACACCGGTTCCATCCGGAGTATCATAATCGTTTCCAAACACGCCGAGTTCTTTTAACTTGCCAACTGCAACCTGTGTAATATAAGGCATCAGGTTGTTTGGAATACCGTTTGGATTCTCTCCCATCGTTCCGCTTGGATGCGCCCCGATTGGATTAAAGTAACGAAGCAGAATCACATTCCACTCATTGTCTGCTTTGTAAATATCAGATAAAATCTGTTCCAGCATGGACTTTGTCCAGCCATATGGATTGGTACACTGTCCCTTCGGACAGTTTTCGGTGATCGGAATCTCTGCCGGATCTCCATATACCGTTGCTGAGGAAGAAAAAATGATGTTCTTGCATCCGTTCTGACGCATCACGTCAACCAATGTCAACGTGCCCGCAATATTGTTATTATAATATTCCCAAGGCTTTGCTACAGACTCTCCGACTGCTTTAAGTCCAGCGAAATGAATACAGCTTTCAATCTTCTGCTCTGCAAAAATTTTATTTAAAATGTCACGGTCAAGGATATCTCCCTTATAAAAAGTAACTTTCTTTCCAGTCAATGCTTCCACACGATCCAGCGACTTTTCGGAAGCGTTTGACAGATTATCCAAAACAACAACATCATACCCCGCATTCTGCAGTTCTACACATGTATGACTTCCGATATAGCCTGCTCCACCAGTAACTAAAATTGCCATAATTCCACTCTCCCTTTCTGTGCTTTTGTTTTCTTTTGACATCTTTATTCTATCGCTCTTATCCACAAATGTACAGAACCAAATGTAGAGAAAACATGTAAAAATGTTGCATGTGCATAAAAAAACGTATAAACTGAATACTAAAGATAACAAAAGCAGCCATGAACTCTATGGGTGTACAAGGAGTGTTTTCCATGAACGATCAATACAAAAATTCCTATAAAGCAACCGCAAAAGAACTTGTTTCCCTGTCGGTTTACAATGTCGGATACCAACTATGCGATGCCGGTTATCAGTGGGGCCCCGGAATCCGTGACCACTATCTGATTCACTATATTATCTCCGGCAAAGGCACCTATGAAGTGCATCACGAAGTCCATTCTCTCTCCGCCGGAGATGCCTTTTTAGTTTATCCTAATACTGAGGTTATCTACCGTGCAGACGCCAAAAACCCATGGGAATACGCCTGGGTCGGTTTTACCGGAAGCGACGCTGCCACCATCCTGCAGGCAACTGATTTTTCTCGCAAAAATCCCTGTATTCATGCAGTGCCAAACGGAGAAGAAGTCAAGCGGCAGCTTCTGCATATTTACGATGCCAGAGGAAATGGTTTTGAGCATGCAGTGGAAATGACCGGACGGCTCTATACTACTCTGGCACTTTTTTAGAAATCTTCTGCCAAAAAAGATACACAGCTGACATCCGCTACCTATGTCCAAAAGAGCATCGAATACATCAGTGCCAATTACTCCTACCCGATCACAGTGGAAGATATTGCCGCCTACGTCGGTTTAAGCCGCAGCCATCTGTTCCGTTCCTTTGAACTGGTGCTGCAGCAGTCCCCAAAAGAATACCTCACGGATTTTCGCATGAAACAGGCATGCTATCTGTTGGAACACTCAAATCTTTCGATCACCGCCATTGCAAATTCCGTCGGATTTGATAATGGGCTGTATTTTTCAAAAACCTTTCATAAGAAAAAAGGGGCCTCTCCCAAAGCTTATCGCATAAAAATAAGAGGGACAGAATAATTTTTGCCCCTCTTTTCTTCTAATGCCACGGAAACGTGAACATTCCATAAATATAAATAAATAAAATCCCTACAGGCACAAAATAACAGAACAGCGGTTTCATCCATGCCTTGATTTTTAAGCCTTTTCCCGCATTGGCCTCCTGCAGGAAATTGTTCCACCCCCATCCCCGGCGTGTACAGCAAAACAGCGCCAGTATCAGTGAGCCGAGCGGCATTGCATTGTTAGACACAATAAAATCCCACAAATCCAGCCATGCCGTGCCTTTTGCAAACGGCTGAAAACGAATCAGACTGTACCCCAGCGCCGTTGGCAATGCCACAAGAAACGTCCCAATCCCGCAGACAATACATCCCACCGGACGTGACCAGCCCGTCAGTTCCCGGATCATGGCAAGCAGATTCTCACATACTCCAAATACCGTTGACATGGCAGCAAACACCATGAACAGGAAAAACAACGCACCCCACCAGCGTCCGCCCTGCATATGGTTAAACACACTCGCCATCGTATCAAACAAAAGGCTTGGTCCCGCAGTCACTTCAAGATTATAGGTATCGCAGGCAGGAAACATAATCATGCCTGCAACAACTGCTACAAACGTATCTAAAACAATGATATTTACGGATTCTCCCAAAAGGGAACGCTCTTTCCCGATGTAGCTTCCAAAGATCGCCATGCCACCCATACCGACCGACAACGTGAAAAACGCCTGATTCATTGCTTTTACAATCATTGTACCTGATATTTTGGAAAGGTCCGGAATCAGATAAAAAGCCAGCCCATCCTTTGCGCCGGAAAGCGTAAAACTGTGGATCGCCAACACCAGCATCAGCACCAGAAGCGCCGACATCATATATTTGGTAATGCGTTCAAGGCCTCCCTGCAGCCGGAAACTCAAAATCACAAATGTAATCACAACCGTGATCAACAGGTAACCAACATTTACGGATGGTGTTGTGATCATTTTTTCAAATCCCAAATCCGCATTCTGACCGGTAAGAAACTTCACAAAATAATAAATAATCCAGCCTGCAACAACGGAATAAAACGCGATCAGTGCAATATTTCCAATCAGACACACAATCCCCGGAATTTTCCATTTGCGTTTTCCGGAAAGTTTCTCATACATATACAAGGGACTTGTCTGTGCCGCACGTCCTACGGAAAGTTCCATCACCATTGCCGGAAGCCCTAAAATGAGCAGACAGATCACATAGACAAGCATGAAACTGCCACCGCCGTTTTGTCCGCACATCCAGGGAAACTTCCATACATTTCCGCATCCGATTGCACATCCTGCCGAGAGCATAATAAACCCAAGTCTGCTTCCGAGCTGTTCTCTTTTTTCCATTGTTTCCAATACCTTTCCCCGTATATTTTTCAAAAAACTCCGGACAAACAACTTGTCCGGAGTTTTCTACCCAACATTTTTCCGATGACTAAGCTAATGCTTTCTTTGCAACTTCTGCAAGCTTTGCAAAACCTGCTGCATCTGTAACAGCCATGTCAGCTAATACCTTACGGTTTAAATCAGCTCCTGCTACTTTTAATCCGTGCATGAACTGGCTGTAAGAAAGTCCGTTCATACGAGCTGCCGCATTGATACGTGTGATCCACAATTTGCGGAAGTCACGTTTCTTTTGACGACGGTCACGGTATGCATAGTAGTAAGAGTTCATTACTTGTTCTTTTGCAGTACGGAACAAGATGTGTTTTGCACCATAGTAACCTTTAGCTAATTTTAAAATACGTTTACGACGTTTGCGTGATACAACGCCACCTTTAACACGTGCCATTTATATTTCCTCCAATATTTCCTAGAATTCTTTACTTACAAATACGCGATTATTTCAAGCGAGTAAGCATTGCTTTGATACGTTTGAAATCTCCTGAATGCACCATTGCTGCTTTACGAAGATGACGACGTTGTTTTTTAGTTTTTCCGTGGAAACGGTGAGAAGTGTAAGCACGGAAACGTTTAAGTCCACCAGAACCTGTACGTTTGAAACGTTTAGCTGATGCGCGGTGTGTTTTTTGTTTTGGCATGATATTTTTCTCCTTTTTCTAACTTCTGACAGATTACTTTTTGTCAGGGATTGGTGCTAATTGCATGAACATTTGACGTCCATCCATCTTAGCTCTTTGTTCAATAATCGCAATATCCTGCGTTGCTTGAGCAAAGTCGGCTAATACTTTCGCTCCGATTTCTTTGTGAGTAATCATCCGCCCTTTAAAGCGAATAGAAACCTTCACTTTATTTCCTTTTTCAAGGAACTTGCGTGCGTTGCGAAGTTTTGTATCAAAGTCACCTTTGTCAATCGTTGGACTGAGACGAACTTCTTTCACAGTAACAACACTTTGTTTTTTGCGTTGCTCTTTTTGTTTTTTCTGATACTCAAACTTGAACTTTCCATA
>OHAF01002287.1_pt1 | contig 14863 bp, 10 predicted proteins | sample 1577041 | NCBI WGS metagenome assembly OHAF01 (sample SAMEA3541495, study PRJEB24748) | human gut metagenome | biome: human gut; feature: human-associated habitat; material: faeces | place: China | collected 2012
GCTCAGATTTGCAGTAATCCTCTTGACAGCGAAACTGCTCTTGACAGCGTGGGCTTGCTTGAAAGGGCAAACAACTTCCCCGCACAGCTTTCGGGCGGTGAACAGCAGAGAGTTTCAATCGCAAGAGCACTTGCCAAAAGACCGAAGCTTTTGCTTTGTGACGAACCGACAGGTGCGCTTGACTACAACACGGGCAGACAGATTCTGAAATTGTTGCAGGAAACCTGCCGTAAGGACAAAATGACCGTTGTTCTCATCACTCACAACGGAGCAATAACGCCGATGGCGGATCACATTATAAGAATGAAAAGCGGAAAAATTGTTGAAGATATTTACAATGAAAATCCGAAAAATGTTGAGGAAATTGAGTGGTAAAAAATGAAAAGGAGGTGTCACAATGACTAAATCCTTGATAAAAAACACATTCAGAGAAATTAAAAATACAAAAGCAAGATTCATCTCAATTATGGCGATTATCGCCCTCGGAGTGGGATTTTTTGCAGGAATAAAGGCAACGGTTCCGTCAATGTACAATCTTGCAAGAACCTACACGGACGAGCAGGAGCTTATGGATTACCGACTTGTGTCAACGGTTGGATTTGATGAGGACGACATAAAGGCGGTAAAAAATACGGACGGAGTAACCTCTGTTATGCCGTCATATTTCTGCGATGTTCAGACCGATGCCGACAGCGGCGGTAGGACTATGAGAGTCATTGCGCTTCCCGAAAAATACGGTGATAATTCCGTTCAGAACAAGCTTGTTTTGACGGAAGGCAGACTTCCCGAAAAGTCGGGTGAAATTGCAGCCGATTCAAGCTCGTTCACGGCAGAGGGTTATAAAATCGGTGACAAAATCAGATTTGCAAAACAGACGGGCGATACAGATACTTCAACCGAACTTAAAACCCTTGAATACACGGTGGTCGGTCTTGTGCAGTCACCTCTTTACATAGCATATCAGCGAGGAACTACGACGGTCGGCAACGGAAAAATCTCGGATTATTTCTACATTTGCCCCGAAGATTTCGCCTTTGAACGCTACACGGAGCTTTATGTAAAAACCGATATTTCGGATAAATTCTTGGCATACACGGACGATTATGATAATGCCATAGAGGCTAAGACCGCCGATTTTGAAAAGGTGGGAGAGAACAGGAGCAACAGCTTTACGGTTGAGGTTATCGACAAGGCTAAGAGCGACCTTGCAGATGCAAAACAGGAGTATTCGGACAATAAAGAAAAAACCGAAAAGAAGCTTGCCGATGCAAAGACGGCGATTGATGACGGCAAAAAAGAGCTGAAAACCAAGACCGATGACGCACAGAAAAAACTTGATTCGGCAAAACAGCAGATTGAGGACGGCAGGACACAGCTTGAAAATTCACGCAATGAGTACAACACAAAAATTGCCGATGCACAGGCTCAGATTGCCGAAAAGGAAAGTCAGCTTAATTCTGCCGAAAAGCAATATAATTCTTCAAAAGCAGAATTTGATAAAGAAATTTCAAAATCACAGGCTGAAATAGAAAATGTAGAATATCAGCTGCAGTCGGCAAAGGATACATTTCAAACCGAACAGGAACCACAGCTTTTGGCAGGAATAAGTCAGGCTGAGGACGCCGTTTCCGCTTTGCAGTATCAAATTAGTCAGACAACCGATGAAGAAACGCTTGCTGTTTTGAACGCACAGCTTGAACAGGCTCAGCAGAAGCTTGACGAACTCAACGCAACATACGATTCCGCAAAGGCACAGCTTGAAGAAAGCGAAAGCCGACTTTCTGAAAGCAAGGCACTTTTTGAACAGAAAAAAAGTGAGGGACAGGCTCAGCTTGACTACGCATATTCACAGATTTCAAGCGGAAGGACACAGCTTGATGCCGCAAAAGCAGAACTTGCACAACAGTCGGCAGACGGTCAGGCACAGCTTGATTCGGCAGAAAGCAAGCTGAATGATGCTCAGAGCGAGTACGACAGCGGTGTTGCAAAGCTTGCCGAGGAAAAGAAAAACGGCGAGAAAAAACTCTCCGATGCACAGACAGAATACGATGACGGTGTTAAAAAAGCCGATGAAGAATTCAAAAAGGCAGAGGATAAAATCAAAGATGCAGAGGAAGAAATTAATTCTCTTACAGAACCAAAGTGGTATGTCTTCGACAGAAGCGACAACCCGGGTTACTCAACATTTTCTTCAAATGCTGACAGACTCGGCGCTGTTGCAACGGTATTTCCAGTATTCTTCCTGCTCGTAGCGGTGCTTGTCTGCGTAACCACAATGACAAGACTTATTGAGGAAAAGCGTACCGAAATCGGAACGCTGAAAGCACTCGGCTACAGCAACACGAGCATTGTAATGAAGTTTGTAATCTACTCATTGCTTGCGGCTGTTATCGGAAGTGTAATCGGTATTTTAATCGGCATTTTCACCTTGCCGTTTGTAATTTATGATGCTTACAAAATTATGTACTACATCGGCGATATAACGCTGATACCCGACTATACAAGCATAATTTTCGGAGTTGTTGCCGCAGTTGTCTGCACGGTTGTCGTGTCTGTTGTAGTGTGTGCAAAATCTCTGCACGAAAAGCCTGCGGCTGTTATGCGGCCGAAAGCACCAAAGGCGGGCAAGAGAATTTTGCTTGAACGCATAAAACCGTTGTGGTCACATATGAGCTTTAATTCAAAGCTGACCGCAAGAAATCTGTTCAGATACAAGGTAAGACTTTGTATGACTGTTATCGGTGTGGCAGGCTGTACGGCTCTGATTGTTGCCGCATTCGGTTTGCTCAACAGCTTTGAACCGATGACACACGATCAGTTTGAAACAATCTATAAATACGACGCTGTTGTTGTTCCGAAAGACGGCGGAAGTGCCGACAATCTTTCATTTCTGACTGATACACTTGATAAAAACAGCAATGTCAAACACTCAATGCTTGTTTCACAGCAGGAATGTACGGTAACACACGGCAGTAAGGTTAAGGACAGCGACACAAATCTTGTTGTACCGCAGAATCCCGAAAAGTTTGACGAAATTGTTTCTCTGCATACAAGAAAGGGCAAAGAAGAACTCAGGCTTTCGGACAGCGGAGTAATGCTCAGTGAAAAAATGTGCAGTGAGCTTGGAATAAAAACGGGCGACAAAATCACACTGAATGTTGACGGCAAAAAGGCAGAGGTCAAGGTCAGCGGAATTTTTGAACAGTACCTTTACAATTTTGTCTACATGACGCCCGATGTCTATAATAGCTTGTTCGGTAGTGACTGCACCTATAATATGGCTGATGTCGCACTCAAAGATACCTCGGATTCTGCCTGTGACGAGTTTGGCTCACAGGTTTTATCCGATGATAAAATTGCGGCGGTAAGCTATATTGCATCAAGCTTGAACGAATTTAGAAATATGCTCAACTCGCTTGATATGGTTGTTACGGTTATGATAATCTGCGCAGCGGCACTTGCCTTTGTTGTACTCTACAACCTGACAAATATCAACATTGCCGAGCGTGTCCGTGAAATTGCAACCTTTAAGGTTCTCGGATTCTACAACCGTGAAACTTCATCGTTCATTTACAAAGAGAACATAATTCTGACTATTCTCGGAATTATCGTAGGTCTGTTTCTCGGAAACCTTTTGACAGGCTTTATCATTCAGACGGTTGAGGTTGACAACGTTATGTTTGGAAGAGATATTTATTTCACTTCATACCTCTATGCGGCAGGGCTGACATTCCTGTTTTCAATTCTTGTAAATGCGGTTATGAGCTTTAAGATTAAAGCCGTTAATATGGTTGAAAGCCTTAAAAGCGTTGAATAACGGAATATTTTGCCGTATGCTTAAAAAATCTTTTGTAAAATATTGATTGAATACAGCAATTGTGTTATAATACAGAAGAATAGGCTAAATAAATAGGCTGACAGGCAAAATATCTGTGAAAGGATAGTTACAGTAATGATAAAAGCTAATGAATACCGCACAGTCACCTGCGGTGAGTTAAGAGAAGAAAATATCGGACAGCAGGTCAGAGTTGCGGGCTGGGTTGAAAATATCCGTGACCACGGCGGTGTAATGTTCCTCGATATCCGTGATCAGTACGGTGTGCTTCAGGTTGTTGTTCACAACGATGAACTCCTTAAAGATATCAACAAGGAATGTACAGTAACTCTCAGCGGTACTGTTGTTAAGCGTGACGAAGAAACAATCAACAAGAAGATTGCAACAGGTTTTGTTGAAGTTCACACGGAGGACATCAAAGTTCTCGGTAAGTGTAAGAATGTTCTTCCGTTTGAGGTTGCAACCTCTACAAATACCAATGAAGAAGTAAGACTTAAATATCGTTTTCTTGACCTCCGTAACCCGAAGGTTCACAATAATATTATGATTCGTTCGCAGATTATCACATTTCTGCGCAACAAGATGAACGAAATGGGCTTTATGGAGATTCAGACTCCTATCCTTTCAACTTCATCTCCGGAGGGCGCTCGTGACTACCTTATCCCGAGCAGAAAGCACAAGGGCAGATTCTATGCTCTCCCACAGGCTCCTCAGATTTTTAAACAGCTCCTTATGGTGTCAGGCTTTGACAGGTATTTCCAGATTGCACCTTGCTTCCGTGATGAGGACGCCCGTGCAGACCGTTCACCGGGTGAGTTCTATCAGCTCGATTTTGAAATGGCTTTTGCAACACAGGAAGATGTATTTGCTGTTGCTGAAGAGGTTCTTTACGAAACATTCAAGAAGTTTTCAAATAAAGAGGTTTCAAAGCCTCCGTTTGCCCGTATTCCGTATGCCGAGAGTATGCTCAAGTACGGTACAGACAAGCCTGACCTCCGCAATCCGCTCGTAATTGTTGAAATCAGCGATATGTTTGAGGAAACAGACTTTGCTCCGTTCCGCAAAAAGACAGTTCGTTCAATCAATGTTCCGAACGCCGCAGGTCAGTCAAAGAAATGGTTCAAGAAGATGGAGGAGTTCGCTCTTTCAATCGGCATGAAGGGCCTTGGCTATGTTAAGGTTAGAGATGACCTCACATTTGACGGTCCGATTGACAAGTTTCTTAAAGAGGGCGACCGTGAAGAACTTATCAGCCGTAACGGTTCAAAAGCAGGCGATGTAATCTACTTTATCGCCGATACTGCTCAGGAAGCTCCAAAGCTTGCGGGTCAGATCAGAACAGAAGTTGCAAAGCGTCTTGACCTTATCGATACAAGCCGTTTTGAAATGTGCTTTATCGTTGACTTCCCGATGTTTGAGAGAGATGAAGAAACAAATAAAATTATCTTCACACACAATCCTTTCTCAATGCCGCAGGGCGGTCTTGACAGCCTTCTTAACAAGGATCCCGAAGAGGTTCTTGCTTATCAGTACGATATCGTTTGCAACGGTGTTGAGCTTTCATCAGGCGCTGTTCGTAACCACGATATTGAAATTATGAAGAAAGCGTTCGAGCTTGCCGGCTACAGCGAGGATGACCTCAAGGCTAAGTTCTCTGCACTCTACAATGCGTTCCAGTACGGTGCTCCGCCACACGCAGGTATGGCTCCGGGTGTTGACCGTATGATTATGCTCCTTACAGAGGAAGAGAACATCAGAGAAGTTATTGCATTCCCGATGAACTCCAATGCTCAGGATCTTCTCCTCGGTTCACCGGGTGAGGTAACAGAACAGCAGCTCCGTGAGGTTCATATTAAATTAAGATAAAAACTGCATTTGCAGTCATATATTCAAACTCAAAGGGCGAGTTATATATTATATGACTTGCCCTATTTTCTTTAAAAAGGACGGTTTTTATGGTAACAAGAGAAGATGTTGAAAACATTGCGTTGCTTTCAAAGCTTTTTGTTCCCGAAGAGGAGCTTGACGGCCTTACAAAGTCAATGCAGGAAATCATAGATTTTGCCGACACAATCAATAACGCTCCGACAGACGGCGAGGAGTTTGACGATATTAACAATCTGTCAAATGTTTTTCGTGAGGATGAGGTTGTTGAGTCCTACGATACAAAGGAGATTCTTTCAAATGCTCCCGAGCAGGCAGAGGATCACTTCCTTGTAAGAAACAGAGAGTAAGGCGGTGTAAAAATGGGTTCTATTGAAAAAATTCATGAAATGCTTGTGTCAAAAGAGTGTTCATGTACCGAGCTTACAAAAAGCTATCTTAACGAAATTGAAAAGGCTGACGGCGAGCTTAACGCATATGTTAATGTAACAGGCGAGGAGGCTCTGAAAACTGCCGAGGCTGTTGACAGAAAAATTGCCTCCGGCGAGGAAATCGGTATGCTCGAGGGTGTTCCGATGACGCTCAAGGATAATATTTCAACAAAGGGAATTGAAACAACCTGTTGTTCAAAAATTCTCACAGGCTATAAGCCGATTTATAACGCAACCGTTTGGGAAACTCTTGCAGGCGAAAACGCAGTTATGCTCGGCAAGACGAATATGGACGAGTTCGCAATGGGCTCTTCATGCGAAACATCATACTTTGGCGGTGCAATGAATCCGTTTGATTCAAACTATGTTTCAGGCGGTTCATCAGGCGGTGTTGCAAGTGCGGTAGGCGCAAACATTGCCGCTTACGGTCTTGGCTCTGATACAGGCGGATCAATCCGTCAGCCGGCATCATTCTGCGGTATTGTAGGTCTTAAACCTACTTACGGTGCGGTTTCCCGTTACGGACTTATCGCATATGCAAGTTCACTTGATCAGATTGGACCGATTACAAAGTCTGTTGAGGACGCTGCAATTGTTTTTGACGCAATTTCAAAGAGAGATGAAAAAGATTCAACCTCAAAGGGCTTTGTCGGTGACACTTATTCAAAACTCAACAATGACATCAAGGGTATGAAAATCGGTATTGCAAAGGAATATCTTGAGGGTGTTCGTGACGATGTAAAAGAGGCTGTCTTAAAGGCTGCCGATATCTACAAGTCAATGGGCGCAGAGATTGTTTACTTTGACCTGCCCGAACTCAAATTTGCCCTTCCTGTTTACTATATCATCGCCTGTGCCGAGGCATCTTCAAACCTCGGCAGATATGACGGTATCCGTTTCGGTTACAAAACCGAGCATTACAACGGCACTCACGATATGGTCTGCCGTACCCGTTCGGAGGGATTCGGCGAAGAGGTTAAACGCAGAATCCTCCTCGGTACTTATGTGCTTTCCGCAGGTTACTATGACGCTTATTACAAAAAGGCTCAGAATCTTCGCGGCACTATCGTCAAGGCATTCAACAACGCATTTGAAAAGTGCGATGTAATCCTTGCTCCGACAGTTCCTATGACAGCATTTGAAAAGGGACACGCTGTAAGCGATCCGATTGAAACCTATCTTACGGATATCTGCACTGTACCTGTCAATATTGCAGGTCTGCCGGGTGTTTCGGTTCCGTGCGGATTCAACGCAAAGGGTATGCCGATTGGTATGCAGCTTATCGGCAAGAGCTTCGGCGAGGCTGAAATTCTTAATGCGGCATACAAATATCAGCAGGCTGCTGCTGAAAACTTTAAGGATACAAAGTGGGGTGTTAAGCTGTGAGTTACGAATTAGTTGCGGGTTTTGAAACCCATATTGAGCTTGCCACAAAGACAAAAATCTTCTGCGGCTGTACTACAAAATTCGGCGGTGCGCCAAACAGCCATTGCTGTCCCGTGTGTATCGGTCTGCCGGGAACACTTCCAAAGCTTAACCGTGAGGTAGTTCGCTATGCAATCCGTGCAGGTCTTGCAGTTCACGGTGAAATCGCAGAGATTTCAAAAATGGACAGAAAGAACTACTGCTATCCCGACCTTTCAAAGGCTTATCAGATCAGCCAGCTTTATGCTCCGCTTATTATAGGCGGTTATGTTGAGCTTTCAAACGGCAGAAAAATCCGTCTGCACCACATTCACATCGAAGAGGACGCAGGAAAGCTCATTCATCAGCACGGCGACACATATGTTGACTATAACCGTGGCGGTGTTCCTCTTATCGAAATCGTTTCAGAGCCTGACATTCGTTCAATTGACGAGGCAAGAGAGTATGTTGAAAAGCTTCAGCAGGTTATGCGTTACATCGGAATTTCCGACTGTAAGATGCAGGAAGGCTCAATGCGCTGCGATGTAAACATTTCGGTTCGTCCAAAGGGCAGCGAAAAGCTTGGTACAAGAACCGAAATTAAAAATATGAACTCAATCAACAACATAGCAAAGGCTATGGAGTATGAGTTTGAAAGACAGGTTGACCTCATTGAAAACGGCGGAAGTGTTGTTCAGGAAACTCTCCGTTACGACGACGCAACCAACACAACATCTTCAATGAGAAGTAAAGAGGACGCTCACGATTACCGTTATTTTCGTGATCCCGACCTTGTTACTATCCATGTTCCGAAAGATGTTGTTGAAGAAATCAAGGCTGCAATGCCTGAGCTTCCTGCCGATAAGTGCAGAAGATATATTGACGAACTTGCAATTCCCGAAAAGGATGCACAGCTTCTTACAAAGTACCGCAAAATCAGCGAGTATTTTGACAAGGCTTGCGAGGGCGTTAAGTCACCAAAGACAGTTTCAAACTTCATTATCGGTCAGATTTTCCGCAGAACAGAAACCGAGGCTGACAAGGAAATCTTTGATGTTGCGGTTACTCCCGAACAGCTTAACGAGCTTGTAAAACTTCTTGACAGCGGTAAAATCCGCAACAACCTTGCGAAGGCAACACTTGAAAAAATGCTTGACAGCGGCAAGGGTGCTCTTGAATTTATCAGTGAAAGCGATATGGGCGGTCTTGACGAAAACGCACTCAACGATTTGTGCAAGCAGGCTGTTGAAGGTAATCCAAAGGCTGTTGAGGACTATAAGAACGGCAAGGAAAAGGCGATTAAGTCGCTTGTCGGAAATGTTATGAAGAACAGCAGAGGTAAGGCCGATCCTGCTCTTGCAGAGTCGAAAATCAAGGAACTTATCGGCTGATAACTTAAACCTTCACGGGGGTGTGTCTTATGAAAGAAAAAATCAAAGTAACGGCAGTTGTAATGTTTCTCGGAGTTATATTTTCGGGAATTTTGGTTGCATACAAGCTGGTTAATACGATTATCCCGTCATTTGACGGCGGATCGGCATCGGTATTCGACTATCTGCTAATCGTGACTGTCACCGTTTCAATGGTGCTGAAGCTCGCAGTAGGTTCAATGGGACTGAGAGCCGTTTCAAAAAAGACATCACCGCCGGATATGCAAAAAATGTTGAAAACTTCGGGCAAACTCGCAGTAGTGCTTGTGCTTATCGGAGTGCTTAACATCATATTTAATGTTGTCAACGGACAGGTTGTTTTTGTGATTGAAGTGTTCGACATAGCAACCGATATTCTCCTCGGTTTTGTGTATATACTTGCCTCCGCAAGCGTTCGTGCCGGCAGAGAATAAGTTCGGACTTTAGATTACCAAATAAAAAATTAACGGTTGGATTTACGAAAAAAGTAATCCAACCGTTTTTGTTTGGCTTTATGAATATTGCAAGTAAATACAGTTTTGTAGGGGCGTTCATTGGACGCCCGCCAAGTAATGACAGAAAATTTATGATGAAAACAAACTGTATAAATGAGATACAGTTACCGAAATAATACAGTTGAAAAGAGGTCAGCATTGCCAACCTCTTTTTTATGTAATTCTAAAAATGCACTCGCATTCTGAAAAGTTATGTGCGTGCCGAGTAATGCTCGGGCATAATAAGTTTTAGAAAAATGAAACTGTCTTCACGAACCGGGTGCGAGACACTCGCATTAGTCAACTTTTGGCAAGCCGTCAAAGCCCTGCTGGAGGTCGGCGTCTGTCGGAATGTAGTCGCTCATTTCGCCGTCATTATACTTCTGATAAGCAACCATATCAAAGTAGCCTGTACCTGTAAGACCGAAGAGAATTGTCTTTTCTTCGCCTGTTTCCTTGCACTTGAGAGCCTCGTCAATTGCAACTCTGATTGCGTGACTGCTTTCAGGAGCAGGGAGGATACCCTCAACTCTTGCAAACTGCTCTGCTGCTGCAAATACGCTTGTCTGCTCAACTGCTCTTGCCTCCATAAGACCGTCATGATACAGCTGAGAAAGTGTTGAACTCATACCGTGAAAACGAAGTCCGCCTGCATGGTTGGCTGATGGAATAAATCCGCTGCCGAGTGTGTACATCTTTGCGAGAGGACAAATCATACCTGTGTCGCAGAAGTCATATGCAAACTTACCTCTTGTAAGGCTTGGGCATGATGCCGGCTCAACAGCGATAAATTTGTAATCATTTTCGCCACGGAGCTTTTCACCCATAAACGGAGAGATAAGACCGCCGAGGTTTGAACCGCCGCCAGCACAGCCGATGATAATGTCAGGCTTTACATCGTATTTTTCGAGAGCGGCTTTTGCTTCAAGACCGATAACGGACTGATGAAGAAGTACCTGATTAAGCACACTTCCGAGTACATAACGGTAGCCGTCTGTATGAGTTGCAACCTCAACAGCCTCAGAAATAGCACAGCCAAGGCTTCCTGTTGTACCGGGGTGAGCCTCAAGAATCTTTCTGCCAACTTCCGTTGTTGTTGACGGTGACGGAGTAACGCTTGCACCGTAGGTTCTCATAACCTCTCTTCTGAAAGGCTTTTGCTCGTATGAAACCTTTACCATAAATACCTTGCAGTCAAGGCCGAAATATGAACAAGCCATTGAAAGGGCAGTACCCCACTGACCTGCGCCTGTTTCGGTTGTAACACCTTTAAGTCCCTGCTTTTTAGCGTAGTAAGCCTGAGCAATTGCGCTGTTGAGCTTGTGGCTTCCGCTTGTGTTGTTGCCCTCGAATTTGTAGTAAATCTTTGCCGGAGTGTCAAGAGCCTTTTCAAGAAAATATGCTCTTATAAGCGGAGATGGACGGTACATTTTATAGAAGTCCTGAATTTCTTCCGGAATGTCAATGTATGCGTCTGTATCGTCAAGCTCCTGATCAATAAGCTCATCACAGAACACGGGAGCAAGGTCTGCGTGTGTCATAGGCTTGAGTGTTGCAGGGTTTAAAAGCGGTGCAGGCTTGTTTTTCATATCTGCACGAACATTGTACCATTTTGTCGGGATTTCACTTTCGTCAAGGTATATTTTGTATGGGATTTTGTTTTCAGCCACTAAAATGACCTCCTTGGAATAATATTTCTCTGTAAATCTTATGTAAGTTGATTTTGAAATTTTGCAGGATTTATTTTACATCCTGCACACTTCTGTAATATTGTACCACAAATAAAAGGCTTTGTCACGCAAATTTGTAAAAATTTATTTTGGCATACAAAACCTATATTTTTATTTACACTCTTTTTACAATTGACAAACAGCGTATTTTACAAAACAGTCATAGACTGATGTTGTACGAAAGAGGTACACAAATGATATGAATTTAAGGAGAAAATTCAAATGAAATCTATGACTAAAAAAATTACGGCAACAGCATTATTCGGTGTTCTTGCAGTTTCTGCATTTGCAGGCTGCGGCAGTGCAAGCTCTTCATCAAACGCAGGTTCAGACGCAGCAAAGTTTGACGCATCAAAAACAATCTCTGTAGTAACAAGAGAAGAGGGTTCAGGCACAAGAGATGCTTTCACAGAACTCACAGGCGTTCTTGTTAAGGACGGCGACAACAAGACAGACAACACAACTACTTCGGCTGTAACAATCAACAGCACAGAGGCTGTTATCACAAATGTTAAGGATAATGAGGCGGCAATCGGTTACATTTCACTCGGTTCACTCAACGATACGGTAAAGGCTCTTAAAATCGGCGGTGTTGAGGCAACAGCCGATAATGTAAAATCAGGTGACTATGCAGTAAGCCGTCCGTTCAACATTGCTTACAAGGGCGAACTCAGCGATGTTGCTCAGGATTTTGTCGATTACATAATGAGCTCAGACGGTCAGAAGATTGTTTCGGACAACGGTTATGTAACAGTTTCGGAAAATGCCGCATACAGCGGTAAGAAGCCGTCAGGCAAAATCAGCGTAGCAGGTTCATCTTCGGTATCACCTGTAATGGAAAAGCTTGCCGAGGCTTATCAGAAGGTAAACACAAACGCTAAGGTTGAAATCCAGACATCCGACTCATCGGCAGGTATGCAGTCAGCTATGGGCGGTACATGTGATATCGGTATGGCGTCCCGTGACCTTAAGGATGAGGAAAAGAGCGCACTCAAGGTTGAAACAATCGCAAAAGACGGTATCGCAGTAATCGTAAACAATGCAAACACATGTGATGACCTCACACTTGATCAGGTAAAATCAATTTACACAGGTGAAACAACTGTTTGGAGTGACATAATTAAATGAGATTAAACAGATTTCGTGAAAAGGCAATGCAGGGAGTTTTCTTCCTCACAGCTGTAACAAGTATAGCGGCGGTTGTCATAATCTGTATATTCTTATTCTGTAACGGTGTTCCTGCAATGGCAGAAATAGGCTTCTTCGATTTCGTAGGCGGACAGAAATGGGCGCCTACGAATGTGCCTGCATCATATGGAATTTTTGATATGATTATCGCAAGCATATATGTTACTGCGGGAGCAATCATAATCGGTGTTCCGATAGGAATTCTCACAGCAGTATTTCTTGCAAGATTTTGCCCCGCACCGCTTTACAAGGTGCTTAAACCGGCAACAGAGCTTTTGGCAGGCATCCCGTCAATTGTTTACGGCTTCTTCGGACTTATGGTAGTTGTACCGTTCATCCGTGATAACTTCGGCGGTAACGGTTCAAGCTGGCTTGCGGCGTCAATCGTACTCGGAGTTATGATTCTTCCGACAATCATCGGTGTGTCAGAGTCGGCAATCAAGGCAGTTCCCGAAAGCTACTACGAAGGTGCTCTGGCACTTGGTGCTACAAAGGAAAGAAGTGTGTTCAAGACAATTCTTCCGGCATCAAAATCAGGCGTCCTTGCAGGAGTTGTTCTCGGCATAGGCAGAGCGTTGGGCGAAACAATGGCAGTTGTACTCATTGCAGGCAATCAGGTTCAGATTCCGCACAGCGTTACGGATGGACTTCGTACCTTGACCGCAAATATTGTTCTTGAAATGGGTTATTCAACAGGCTTGCACCGTCAGGCACTTATTGCAACGGGTGTTGTTCTGTTCGTATTTGTTCTGCTCATCACACTTTCAATGCAGGCTATAAAGAGTAGGAGTGAAAAGCGTGGCTAACAGCGATAATATAAAAAACGATGCCGTTTCGGTTGATGTGTCACAGATTAAGGCAATCAACAAAGTATCGTTTAAACAGAGAATGAAATCCTACAAAAGAAAGCCCCTTTCACTTGTACTGTTCATTCTTGTAGGTCTTGCGGCGGCACTTTCTGCGGCGGCTCTCATATTTATCATTGTCTATGTTCTTGTGCGAGGTGTTCCGAACCTTACCCCCGAACTGTTCTCACTTGAGTACAACAGCGACAATGTATCGTGTATGCCGTCAATTATCAACACAATTGTTCTTACGCTTGTAACCCTTATAATTTCCGTACCGTTCGGTGTGGGAGCGGCAATCTATCTTGCCGAGTACGCAAAGCGTGGCAACAAGCTTGTTAAGGTAATCAGAACAATGGCAGAAACCCTTGCCGGTATTCCGTCAATTGTTTACGGTCTTTTCGGTATGCTTTTCTTTGTGTATGCCATTAACTGGGGTTATTCACTTCTTGCCGGTGCATTTACGCTTGCAATTATGGTACTTCCCACAATTATGCGTACAACCGAGGAGGCACTTCTCACAGTTCCCGATTCATACCGTGAGGGCAGTTACGGACTCGGTTCGGGCAAGCTCAGAACAATTATGAGAATTATTCTTCCGAGTGCGATGCCCGGTATTCTTGCCGGAATCATTCTTGCTGTCGGCAGAATAGTAGGCGAAACAGCCGCACTTATTTATACTTACGGTTCGGCAACAGGCTATGCGGCAGGCCCTCTCAATTCGGGACGTTCACTTGCCGTTCATATGTATGTACTTACCAACGAAGGACTTCATACAGATCAGGCATGGGGTACCGCAGTTGCACTTCTTGTACTTGTTTTTGCAATCAATACACTCTCGGCATTTGTTGCAAAGAAACTCGGAAACAACAAGAAGTAACAGGAAAGGATAATTATTTTACAATGGATAAATTTACCATAGAAAACATGAATCTTTACTACGGAAAATTTCATGCGTTAAAGGATGTAAATATCCGTATGAAGAAAAACAGAATCACAGCCTTCATCGGTCCGTCAGGCTGCGGTAAGTCAACTCTTTTAAAGTCGCTCAACCGAATGAACGACCTTGTTGAGGGTTGTAAGATAACAGGCGACATTCGTCTTGACAACGAGGATATTTACGGTGATATGGATGTGAATATCCTTCGTAAAAGGGTTGGTATGGTGTTCCAGAAAGCCAATCCGTTCCCGATGAGCATTTATGATAACATTGCTTTCGGTCCTCGCACACACGGAATCAAAAGCAAGAAAGAGCTTGACAGGATTGTTGAAGAATCTCTGCGTGACGCCGCAATCTGGGATGAGCTTAAAGACAGGCTCAAAAAGAGCGCTCTCGGTCTTTCGGGCGGTCAGCAACAAAGACTTTGTATTGCAAGAGCACTTGCCGTAAAACCCGAAGTTCTGCTTATGGACGAGGCAACCTCTGCACTTGATCCTATTTCAACTGGTAAAATTGAGGAGCTTTGCCTTAAACTGAAAAACGATTATACAATCGTTATGGTAACACATAATATGCAGCAGGCTTTGCGTATTTCAGATGAAACAGCGTTCTTTTTACTCGGTGAAATGGTTGAATGTAATTCAACCGACGCAATTTTCTCAAATCCGCAGGATAAGCGTACCGAAGAATACATTACGGGAAG
>OHAF01002289.1_pt1 | contig 14849 bp, 14 predicted proteins | sample 1577041 | NCBI WGS metagenome assembly OHAF01 (sample SAMEA3541495, study PRJEB24748) | human gut metagenome | biome: human gut; feature: human-associated habitat; material: faeces | place: China | collected 2012
CGCGAAAGGACACCCTGACGGTTTCCTTTCACACTTTCCTTCCCTCCGAAACTTTCGGCTGGGCAGGTTTTTTGACAGTTTGAAATTCAAAATACATTTGGTCCTCGGCCCGGTCCGCATGGCCGCCGTGCACTGCGCCGACCACGCCGCCCATGGCGCGGTAAAATGCCTGCGCGGGCAGATTGTGGCAATTGCAGCCGCAGAAAAACTTCTGGATGCCGCGCTCGCGGCAGAATTCGGTCAGCTGCGCAAAGGCGCGCCTGCCGAGACCCATCCGCCGGTAGCCCGGCAGAAAATACAGCGAGTTGAGGCAGAGTGCAAAGTCCTTATAGCGTCCGTAGGTGTAAGGTCCGTATGTAAAATAGCCCACGCATTCCGCCCCGTCCATGGCAAGGAACACCGCGTTCGACGGGTCGGCGATGCGGGCAGCGTCGCGCGCCGTATGGGCCTCGAGGTCATATTCGTCGATCATGGCATCGGGATAGATGCCGCGGTAGGTCGTATCCCACGCGCGGCGGCGCGTTTCGGCCAGCAGGCGCGCGTCCTCCGGGCTGGCGCGGCGGAATTCGACGCTCATCGCTGCAGGCCGAGCTGCCCGGCGATGATCTCCTCGCGCGTGCGCATCTGGCGCTTCATTTCGCCCTCGTCCATGTGGTCATAGCCCAGCAGGTGCAGGATGGAGTGGATCGTCAGATAGCCCGTCTCGCGGCGGAGCGAATTGCCGAAGCGCTTGGCCTGATCCCGCGCACGCTCGAGCGAGATAGCCATATCGCCCAGCGGCAGCAGGCCGGTCTGCGGATCGATGTCCTCCTGCACGTCCTCCGGAAACTGCCCCGGCGTGAACTGGAACATCGGAAAAGACAGCACATCTGTCTCGCGGTCAATGTTCCGCATGGCGCGGTTGATGGCGCGGATGCCTGCGTCATCCGTGACGAGCACGTTGATCTCGCAGGGAACGTTCACATGCTCGGCCTCCAGCGCAGCGGCGATGCACTTGCGCAGGTGCAGCGTCAGCGGCAGGCTGCGGTCTGCGCGGTTGGAATAGCGCACAATGATCTGATGCTTCATGGCTTTCTCCTGTATACTTTTTTCTGCCCCGGCAGGCCGTTCTTCGCACTGTGCTCCGCAGTCTCATAAGCCGCGATGATGCGCTGCACCAGGGCGTGGCGCACGACGTCGCTGGCCGTCAGGCGGCAGATGGCGATATCCGGTACGTTGTCCAGAATGCGCACGGCGTCCTTCAGACCACTGACCTTGTCGGAGGGCAGATCGATCTGCGTAATGTCGCCGGTGATGACGATCTTCGAGCCGAAGCCCAGACGCGTCAGGAACATTTTCATCTGCTCGCGCGTCGTGTTCTGCGCCTCGTCTAGGATGATGAAGCTGTCGTCGAGCGTGCGGCCGCGCATATAGGCCAGCGGCGCGACCTCGATGTTGCCCCGCTCGAGATATTTCTGATACGTCTCCGCGCCGAGCATATCGTAAAGCGCGTCATACAGCGGACGGAGATACGGATCGACCTTGTTCTGCAGGTCGCCGGGCAGGAACCCGAGCCGTTCGCCCGCCTCTACAGCGGGGCGCGTCAGAATGATGCGGTTGACCGCCTTCTCGCGGAAGGCCGCCACGGCCGCCGCCACGGCGAGGTATGTTTTTCCGGTACCGGCCGGACCGACGCCGATCGTGATGGTATTTTTCAAAATGGCCTTCATATAGCGCTGCTGTCCAAGGGTCTTTGCCTTGACAGGACGGCCCTTTGCTGTGATGCAGACAACGTCCTTCGCCATTTCGCCGATCTTGTCCTCGTTCCCGCTGGAAACAAGGTCGATCAGATAGCGCACCTTCTGCTCGTCGATCGTCTCGCCCTTTGCGGCCAGCAGGAGCAGGCCCTCGATGGCACGGCCTGCGCGGTCCGCCGCCTCGTCCTCGCCCGAGATCTTCAGCTCCGTGCCGCGGTTCGTGATCTTCACACCGTAGGTCTGCTCGATGCACTTGATGTTTTCGTCAAACGAGCCGAACACATTGATGATCTGTTCGATGCGTTCGGCATTGATGATTCGTTCGCTCATGGGGATTCTCCTTTGTCAGTCCGCCGCCTCCAGCGGCAGCGTGCGGGAAATCAGCTCCGTGCAGTCGCTCTGCGCCTGCAGGATGCACAGGCCGCCCTGCATCAGCAGGCTCTCCTGTGTGGCATCGATCCTGCCCGCGAGCATCTGCGCCTGCACGGCGCGCCGCCACGCCTCCTGCAGCAGCTTTTCCGTCTGCACCTGCGGCGCGGGGGCAGGCTCCAGCACATATTCCCGCAGGATCGCCGTCTCCAGCCGCAGCGGATACGCATAGCCGGAGGTCCGGACAGCCTTTTCCACGATCATTTTATCACAATCCTGCTGGGAAATGCTACTGTTTCCCCATAATTTTATTCTTTTTTTCCCGACGATGAGCGTGACCTGCTTCCACTCCCGGCCGGTATAGCGCTTTTCCAGCCGCTCCGCGGGCGTGACAACGGTCCCCGTATGCCACGTCCTGGCATAGATCTCGGCCGAGGCGCACACCGGGCGGATGAACAGGCCGTAGTCCTCATATCCGGAGACGAGCAGCTGCCCCTGCCGGACGGTATCGCCGACGGCGCACAGCCGCATGCCCTCCGTTACGGAGACCTCCGTGAGCACGCCGTCCCGCGCGGCCACCACATTGGCCACGGCGTAGGGAGCGCGCGTGTCCGGCGGCTGCTGCCGCTCCGTCACGAGCACCTGCACCCGCCCGCCGGAGCGGTTCACGGCGAGCCATGCCAGCTCCGGCATGCGCAGCAGCATCCAGTTGCGCGTCTCGGGCGAATCAATGGACGGGCCCCATGTTCCCGGCGCGATGCCGAGCTCCTCGAGCGCCTGCACGATCTGCCCGGCCGGGAGCCTGTCATTTCCCTCGACCTCGATCGTCCAGACGAATTCCTGCAGCACGAACGTTGCCGCGGCCGCCGCCAGCAGCCCCAGCAGCAGGACGGGCCGCCGCAGAAGACCGCCGAACTGCGCCCGCAGGCCGGAGTGCTCCGTCACCTCCGCCGTGCACAGGCAGCGCAGCGCAAGCCTTTGCAGGCGCTCTGACTCCCGCGCAGGAACGCTGAGCGACAGGTGCAGCGCATCCTCGCGCTCGATGTCCCAGAATTCCAGCCGCGCAGCCGCAAGGGCGTTCAGACACTGCTCCGGCGCGGCGCCGGTCAGGCGGAAGCGAACGCTCCCGCGCAGATAGCGGATCAGCCGGCTCATCTCAGGACACCTCTACGCAGCGGATCGTCCCGCCGATCTCCACGCGCCGCTGCGTCATGCGCAGGATGCGCAGCCCGCAGCCGCTGACGGTCAGCGTACCGCGCTGCACCGCGATACAGACGCGGGTGTCCGTGTATTCCAGAATGCCGCCATGATTTTCGATGCAGACGCTTGTATTGCCGTGCAGCTCGGCCAGCGGCCCCTGCGACACGACCTCCTGCGGCAGCGTCAGGCGCTGCGCCAGATTTTTTCCCCGTTTCATTCGATCACCCGGAGACATTCTATGCTCGCTTTCCGCATTCCTTTCCGGCTCCGGCAATATATTCCGGTGAGGTGATCTTCTGTGCTGCTTGTGCTGCTTCTGGCGGCCGCCGGGCTTCTGCTCGCGCCGCAGGCCGCCGCATCCGGCGCGCTGCAGGGCCTTCGCACCTGCGGAACGCGCGTCATTCCCACGCTGCTGCCGTTTTTCGTCGTCTCCCGCATGCTGACTGCCCTTCCGCTGCCCACGCCGGGGCGGCGGGCGGACCGCCTGTTCCACGCTCTGTTCGGCGTCCGCGCCGCCTGCCTGCCCGCCCTGCTGACCGGCCTGCTCGGCGGCTATCCCGCCGGGGCGGCCGCCGTGACGGAGCTGTACCGCGCCGGTGCACTTTCAAAGGCAGAGGCCGAGCGCGCCCTGTGCTTCTGCAACAATTCCGGGCCGGGCTTTTTTGCCGGACTCATCGGAACTGCCGTGCTAGGTGACATTCGCCGCGGACTGATCCTCTACGGCCTGCATGCGCTTGCCGCCCTGCTGACGGGCCTTCTCCTACCCGGCTCTGCTCCTCCGGCTGCCCTGCGGACGGTGCGCCGGGAGAAGCCCGTTCTTTCTTCCCTGCTGCCGGAAGCCGTGCAGGGAAGCTGCGCCGCCCTGCTGCAGGTCAGCGGGCTCATCGTCTTTTTCTCGTCGATGCTCGCCGTGCTGCAGGCCGCCGGGCTGACGGCCCTGCTACCGAACCGGCTGGCCGAGGCGCTGGCCTGCGGCGCGCTCGAGCTTTCCAGCGGCATTCTGCTGCTCTCCGGCCCCGGCGCGGAGGCCGCCTGCGCCCTTCTGATGGGCTGGGGCGGGCTTTGCGTCCATTTTCAGGCCATGAGCCTCTGGCAGACGGCGGGGCTTCGTCCGCACGGTTACTTTTCCGCAAAGCTGCTGCATGGCCTGCTCTCGGCTGTGCTGGCCCTCGCCTGCTTTGCGCCTTGTCCTGCCACGCTGCTGTCTGCCGGAGCGTTGACCGCTTGCGCACTGCTGGCTCCCCTGCTGCGAAAAATTCGGGCTGGAAATTTGCGCCACGCTGCGGTATAATAGCAAAAAAGGAGGTGGCCCGCATGCTGTTCCGAAAAAAGATCGACCGATTCTGCTCCTACTGTGTCTACGCCGGGAAGCTCGACGACGAAACGTATCTCTGTGCCAAGCGCGGCTTTGTCGCTGCCTGCCACCACTGCCGGAAGTTCAAATACGATCCGCTCAAGCGCGTGCCGAAGCGCCGCAAGCCAAAGGATTTTTCCGAATATGACGAGCTGGATTTTTCCCTGTAAATATAATATAGGTATATCGCTTGGCGAAAAATCCTGAAGGGACTTTTAGAAGCAAGCTGAAGCAGGTCCTTCCCATATTGGGAGGACCTGCTTCGTTCTATCTGGTAAGAATTGCACAGGAAAGGACGCTCGGACGGTTTCTTTTACGTTTTTTTTGCAAGACTTTAGGTCGGTCGGCGATTTCGGCCTCGTGATTCATGGCAGTCTTTTTACTTGCCTGCTGCGGTACGAATAAACCGCATGATGATCGTTGCGACCTGAGCGCGGGTGGCATTGCCCTGCGGATCGAGGAGAATGCCATTCCCATTGTCGGTTCCCTTTATCAGACCCTCGGCGACCGCCCAGGAGAGAGGCTCCACGGCATAGCCGCTGACATCGCCCCGATCGGGATACTGATCCAGATTTCCACGCGCTGAGGTATCAAATCCGGACTTCGCTGCATAGCGGAACAGAATCGCCGCCATCTGCTCCCGGGTGATATTGCTGTCCGGCTCAAATTTATGGTTGCCGACGCCGTTCACGATGCCGTTTTCGGCTGCCCAAGCCACGGCCTGCGTGAACCAGCTTCCGTTTGGCACGTCTGTGAAGGGATTCTCCCATCCGGCCGGGCTTCCGGCGTAGCGCCAGAGCACCGTGACGAGCATGGCGCGCGTCATGCTGCTCTCCGGCTCAAACATGCCGTTGCCGACGCCGTTCATCAGGCCGTGCGCAATGGCATAGTCGATGCCCTCGTGGTACCAGCGTCCGGTGTCCACGTCGTGATAAGGCTTGGAGGGACAGTTTGCGCCGCCGTCACAGCTGCCCTCGGTGTTCCCGCAGCGTGAGCAGACACCATTGACATAATCGTGCCCCAGCGCAGGAATATAGCCGTCTCGATAGCTCTCGCCGCAGGCGCAGAAGTGCTCAGTGTAGCCCGCGTTGATGCAGGTCGGATAGACGGTGTCGGTGCGGTAGGTATAGTCGTGGACGTGCCCGCTGCCGCCGTCGGTCTCATACCACTTCAGCTCGCAGCGGCGGCAGTAGTGGCGGATCATGCCGTAATACGCAGAATACTCGTATTCCTCCGTGGCAACGACCTCGTCGTGCCCCAGCGCGGGGGTCTGCGCCGGCTGAGTCAGGGTCAGGCCGCAGAAGGCGCAGTGCGTGCCGCCGGTATAGCCCGGACGGGTGCAGGTGGCCTCGATCGGGTCGTTGGCGACGGGCTTATGCGCGATGGGTGCGGTATTTCCCGACGCGGTCACGGCGCCGCAGACGGCGCAGACCGTGCGCGTGAAGCCGCCGGTGCAGCAGGTCGGCGCGACCGTTTCCGTCACGGGCTGATGGGCGGTGCAGGCGCCAGTTTCGAAGGTGAATTCATTGTCCACGGCGTAGGTCTGCGCAGCCGTCCCTGTCGTGCCGCGGATGACGAAGCCGTCGATCTTCGTCAGACCGCCAAACGGATTCTCCGGGTCGACCGGGCAATATCCGAACGCCTGATAGCCAATGTAGGCGACGCTGGCAGGGATGGTAACGCCCTTGCCCTTGCCATAGGTGAAGAACGCGCCCTCGTCCAGCACGCGCAGGCCGTCGTTCAGATGAATTGCCTTGATATACGGCGCGGAGAAGGCGTTGTTGCCGACAAAGCGCACGGAATCCGGCAGGACGATGCTCTCGCAGGCGCTGTTGTTGAATGCCTCCCTGCCGATGTACTGCACGCCGCCGAGGTCGATGAACTTCATATTCTTCGCACCGGCAAAGGCGTAGTCATCTACGTATTTGCAGCTCTGCGGGAGGATCAGCCCCGCGAGATTCGGCTGGTCGAAGGTGGGGTTCAGCTCTATCTGACCCGCAAGGAACTCATAGGTGACGGAAACCGTGCCGTCCTTTAGGCTCAGGACGGTGCCCTCCGCCATCGAGCCCTTGTAGGCATAGGCGGCCTTGCCGAAATAGACCACGCCGTTCGGCTGATCGTGGAACCAGCCGCAGTTCTGGAAGGCCCAAGAACCGACGTGGGTCACGTTCTTTTCCAGCTCGCCGAAGTCGGTCAGCGCGGCGCAGCCGGAGAAGCAGCCATCTCCGATCTGGCGGACATTCCTGCCGCCCTTGACGGAGCGCAGACGGGCGCAGCCGCTGAACACACCGTCGCCGAGCGCAATGAGCGAATCCGGCAGCGTCACGCTCTCGAGCGCAACGCAGTCGCTGAGCGCGCCGCCCGTCAGAATGCGGACGTTCTTCAGGTCGATCGACTTGAGGTTGGAGTTGCCGTCCTTGTTGTTGTAGGGGTCGCCGTTGGAGATCGGCCCGCGCACCTCGAGCACGTCGTCGGGCAAAACCACGTGCGCCGTCCTGCCGACGCTAAGGCCCTTCAGCGTCGTATTGCCCTTCGGGATGGTCAGATTCTTGATCTGGTAACAGCCGGAAAAGCAGCTCTCCTCCAGAACCGCCGTCGTCGGCAGCTTGAGGTCGGTCAGATGGGCAAATTTGCGGAGATTGATGTAATGGACGCTCTCCGGAACGGTAAGCTTGGCGATGCTGCCGCCGCCTTCCGTGATGCTGAGCGATTCCAGCCCGTCGGGCAGGATCAGCTCGTTCACGCCGTCCAGATTGTCCTGCTCGATGCGCACCATTTTTGTGCCGGGACGGACGGTCAGCTTGGAGGGATATTTTTGCCCCTTGCAGCCGAGGAACACGCTGCCGCAGTATAGCTCCGTGCCGTCGGCAAGCCCCTCATACCACTTCGAGGTATAGATGCTGGAGTCTTCCATATCGGTCAGCGACTTGGGGAAGGTGAAGCGCTCGATATTCTCGCAGTCGTAAAACGCCCGCTCCTCCAGCGTGGTCAGCCCCTCGGGCAGGACGAGGCTCGTCAGCCCATCACAGTCGTTGAAGCCGCCCTCGCCGATAACCTTCAGCCCCTTGTTCAGCTTGACGGAGGTCATGCCGGTGCAGTCGCAGAAGGCGTTGTTGTCAATGCGCTCAACGCTGCCGGGGATGTCCACAGAGGTCAGGGAGGCGCACTCATAGAACGCCGACGCGCCGATCAGCTTGACGCTCGACGGGATGGTCACACCGGTGATGTCCGACCGCCAGAACGCCGACGCGCCGATGACCTTCACGGTGTCAGGGAGGACGGGCATCTTGCTCGTGCCCCTGTAGTCCAAGAGCTGCCCCTGCCAGATGAAGAAGTCCGAGGCGCTGTCGTCATACAGCCACTGCTGGTGCAGCTCGCTGAGCTTTCCGGCAAAGGCGCCGACGCTGTAGCCGCTCTTCTCGCCGAACGCGCCGCCATGCAGGAGGGTGTTCTCGCCGCGGATGGTGATGTCGGACAGATTCTGGCAGTTTGCGAAGGCACCCGCGCCGATCTCCGTCACGCCGGCGGGAATGTCGATCTTTTGCAGGTAGTAGTTGTGGTAAAACGCATTTTTGCCGATGGTTTTCAGGCTCTGCGGCAGGACGATCTCGCGCAGCTCAAAGTGGGTCTTCGCTGACCAGTCGTCGTCATCGTAGAATGCACCGTCTGCGATGTACGTCACCGTTTCGGGCAGGACAACCTTGCGGACAAAGATATTGGGGTTGCTGTAGCCCTCCTCGTTGTGGAAGCTTTGGATGCCCACGACGGTATAGCCGTCGATGGTCGAGGGGACGGTGACCTCCGCCTCGTAGCCGTAGTAAGCGGTGATCTCAATGGTCGTTGGTGAGACGAATGCGTAGGTAAAGCCGTAGCCCGCGTCGCCGGGCAGCTTTTCCTCGCCGGGGATGCCCGCCGCATTCACCGCCGGAAGCAGGGAAAGCGTCAGGGACAGGGTGAGCAGCAGGGACAAAATAATCCGTTTCATGATACTACAGATCCTTTCTGCATGATTTTCGTTCCTGACCGGTAATCCGAAAGCAGCCGGTCGAAAAGGTCCTGCCGGGATTTGGGCTCGCTTAGGTTCTTCGATAGCTCGATGGTCTGATTCTTTTTTTACTATATCATAGACGCCACCGTTTTTGAAAAGTCTTTCATTTTTGTCATTGACATTTCGGAAACCCATGTACTATGATAACGTTGTCAAACGGTCAAAACCTGCCCAGTCAAAAGCTACGGACGGACGAAATGCGTGAAAGGAAGGTATCCTCTATGAGATTTTCCGAGAGACTCAACGAATGGATGGAGCTGGCAGACTGTACCGCAAAGGAGCTGTCTGAGGCATGCGGTCTGTCTGCCGCAACGCTGAGCCGCTTTCGCTCCGGGGAACGCACTCCCGATCAGGAGGGTCTTAAGCTCCTGCTTCAGGGACTTTGCACCATCGCCGCATGTAAGGGAAAGCAGCTTTCACCGGACTCGCTCTATGCGCAGTGCACAGACTGCATGGATCTGCAGCGGTCCGACCCGGAGGCACTGCGTACAAAGATCAACCGGCTTCTGACCGCTCTGCATATTTCTTCGGCGGAGCTGGCGAAGGCTATTTCCTATGACCCTTCCTTTCTTTCCCGCATTCGAAGCGGGCAGCGGGCACCTGCCGATCCCAAGCGCTTTGCCGCCGATGTTGCAAGGTTTGTTGTCCGCCGGTTTGATGGGGAAAGCGGTCGTTCAGCCGTAGCGCATATGCTCGGCGTTCCGTTCGGCTCTCTCTCCGGCGAGACTGAATATTTTCGTGCCGTCGCAGACTGGCTTATGGGCAGCGCTGCGGCAGAAGACACGGAGAGCTCCTCTGTTTCCGCCTTCCTGAACGCAATGAACAGCTTTGATCTGAATGAGTACATCCGGGCGATTCACTTCGACGAGCTATGTGTTCCCAACGTGCCGTTTCTCCTCCAGACTGCCAGAACCTATCACGGCCTGGAGGAGATGAAAAAGGGAGAATTGGACTTTTTCAAGGCGACCGTCCTTTCCAAATCGACTGAGCCTGTATTCCTCTACAGCGATATGCCGATGGAGGATATGGCAGCTGATCTGGATTTTTCCAAGAAATATATGCTCGGGCTGGCCCTCCTGCTGAAAAAGGGCCTGCATCTGAACATCATTCACAGCCTCAACCGTCCGTTTCAGGAGATGATGCTGGGATTGGAAAGCCACATCCCGCTCTATATGACCGGGCAGATCTCTCCTTACTATCTTCAGAGCGCACCGAACACTGTTTTTTGCCACTTTCTGAAGGTTTCCGGCTCCGCCGCGCTTTCTGGCGAGTGTATTGCAGGCTGTCATGAAGACGGAATGTATCGCCTTTCAAGGGGAAAGAGTGATCTGGCCTATTACCGGAAGCGTGCAGATGATCTGCTGCAGAAAGCGAAGCCCCTGATGGACATTTATCGAGAAACGTCGCAAAATGAACTGAATGCCTTTCTGGCGGCAGACAGCGAAACCGCCGGGAACCGTCGAAATCTTCTGTCTGCACCGCCTATCTATACGGCAACGCCCGAATTTCTGACGACATTTCTGACAGTTCGCCACATACCGGAGGCGGAGCAGCGGAAAATTCTTTCTTTTGCAGAACAGCAGCGCATCCTCTTCCTCCGCGTGCTGCAGGACAATCATGTCAGGGATGAACTTCCACTGCTGACACAAGCTGAATTTGAGGAGACCTCCGTCTCTCTTCCGGTTTCCGGCCTGTTTCCGGAGCACGATTTCCTCTATAGCTACAAGGAATATCTGGAGCATCTCCGTCTGACGGAAAATTTTGAAAAGTGCCAGCCGAACTATTCCCTGGAATTGGTGCATTTTCAGCCGTTCAGCAATCTCAATATTCTGATTCATGAAGGGAAATGGGCAATGGTATCAAAGAATAAAGCGCCGTGCATTCATTTCGTCATTCGCCACCCCAAGCTGCGCCGTGCAATTGAGCGCTTTATTCCTCCGATCATAGAGTGCGAATAAGCCACGGTGCGCGGGTACATCGGGCTGCATTACATCATTGCATTTCTTTCCTCCAAAATTGGGGGCCGCGCAGGTTCTCCGATAACCTGCCTTATCCTTGACAACGCTGTGGCGTATCTGCATCCGTTTCATGTCTTTTACTCCGCATCCAGCGGCTTTGTGATGCCCGTCCGCCGCTCCCTGGACAGTCCGCCTGCCAGCACGGTGTCCGCTCCGGTAAAGCGCGCCCGCCGGATGACGCCCTCGCCGTATTTTTCGCGCAGGGCATCCACGGTCCCATCCAGGATCGCCTTGCGGGCATACTGCTGCGCGCCGCCCACGGCAAACAGGTCAAGCTGGCGCGGCTGCGGCTCCTCCAGCCTTGTGGCCTGCACGCCGAGCTGGCGCAGCGGCGTCTGCCCGTCCCATGCCTCGGCAAAGACCCGGCAGGCGCAGCGGAACAGCTCCTCCGTCCCGTGCACGGCCTCCCGCAGCATCGTCTGGTGAGAAAACGTGACGAAATCCGCGCTCCGCAGGCTCACGGAAATGCACCGCGCCGCCTTGCCGTCACGCCGCAGGCGCATGGCGACCGTTTCGCAGAGCGACAGCAGCACGCGCTGCGCCCCTGCCTCCGTTGTGACATCGGCGGGCAGTGTTGTGGAATTGCCATAGCCCTTGTTCGCCTCCGGCTGCGGCAGCAGCTCCTCGCTGCACCGGCCGTTTGCCGAGTGCCACAGTGCCAGTCCCGGCTTATTCAGATAGTGCAGCACCAGCTCCGGGTCTGCCTGCGCCAGCTCGCCGATCGTGTGGATGCCGATGCGGTTGAGCCGACGCTCCGTGGCAGGCCCGAGCATAAACAGCTCCCGCACCGGCAGCGGCCAGAGCTTCTGCGGCACCTCCTCCGGGAACAGCGTGTGGACCTTGTCCGGCTTTTCAAACTCCCCTGCCATTTTGGCCAGCAGCTTATTGGACGAGATGCCGATATTCACCGTAAAGCCCAGCTCCTCGCGGATGCGCGCGCGCAGCAGCTCCGCCGCCGCGACCGGCGAGCCATATAGTCCCTCCGTGCCGCTCAGGTCGGCCCACGCTTCATCGATGGAATACTGCTCCACGACCGGCGCGAATTCCCGCAGCAGGGCGATAAAGCGCCGCGAGGCCTCTACATACAGCGCATAGTCCGGCGGCACGAGCTTCAGCCCCGGACATTTTTGCTGCGCCAGAAAGATCTGCTCGCCTGTTTTCACGCCGCACTTTTTCGCTGGAATGCTCTTGGCCAGAATGATGCCGTGCCGTTCTGCACGCTCCCCGGCCACGGCGGAGGGAATGTCGCGCAGGTCCTCCTGTTCGCCCAGAACCCGCACGCGGTAGGCCGCCGACCACGACAGGAACGCGCTGTTCACATCCACATGAAAGATCACCCGGGACATCCGTACACCACCCGGAAAAGCGTCCAGCGATGCGTCCGCACGGTATAGCGCAGCTCCAGAAGCGCCTCCTGCTGCCCCAGCTGCGTCTTGCAGAGGTACTGGATTGCCTCCACCCCGGCATAGGAGATGGGCCGGGAGCAGACGACCTGCCGGATCGGGACGGTGCGCAGCATATGCTCGCCGTCCTCCATGCGGAAGCGGATCGGCGTCAGTGCACCGTCCGCTGCGCAGACGGAGATCATTTCGATCTGCCGGTTCACGATATCCTCCATGCGCTCACCTCCGCTTGTTTCTGCTCTCATTATATCAAACATTTGTTCGTAAATCAAGGCAGAAATCCATGGGGAAGGATTTGCATTTTGTGGGAAACTCTGCTAAAATAACGATGGAAAAGAATACGCGGATGTCCCGGTCACGTTTTCGCCAAAGGCTGCCTGCTATCCAACCTCGCCCTGTGAGATCGCTGCGTCGCTTCGCTCCTCGCAATGACACGTCAGGATAATGCAACGGGTGCCCTTCTGCCATTGAATGTTCCCCTACCGGGCGTTCACCGCCGCACACCGGCTCTCGGTCTTTCCCATTTATATCGAAATCCTTCCTGGAGGAACCTATGCTGAACTATCGCTGTCTCGTGCTCGATCACGACGATACCGTCGTGCGCAGCGAGGAGACCGTTAATTATCCCAGCTTTCTCGAAGCCCTGAAGGTGCTTCGCCCCGGCAGGACCATCACGCGGGAGGAATTCACCCGCTGGTGCTTCTCCCCCGGCTTTTCCGCCCTTTGCAGCGACTATATCGGCCTGACGCCCGAGGAGATCGACATGCAGTACGACATGTGGCGAAGCTATGTCGCCACACATATCCCGCCCCCCTATGACGGCCTGCGCCCCATCCTGATGCGCTGGAAGCAGGAGGGCGGCCTGCTGTGCGTCTCGTCGCACTCCGCACGCGAAAACATCCTGCGCGATTACCGGCTGCACTTCGATCTGGAGCCGGATCAGATTTTCGACTGGGACCTCGGCGAGGACCGCCGCAAGCCTTCGCCCTACGCACTGCAGGAGATCATGCGGCTGTATGACCTGCGTCCGGATGAGCTATTGATGGTGGACGATCTCAAGCCCGGCTATGACATGGCCCACGCCTGCGGCGTGCCGTTCGCCTGCGCGGGCTGGTCGCACGACGACCCCGAGATCCGCGCTTTTCTGCGCCGCTTCAGCGATTTTTATCTCGAGACCGTGCAGGCACTCGAGCCGCTGCTGTTTGGTGCTTGACAAATATGATATAATAGAAAATAATAGGAAAGCGGGGTGAACAGATGGAGAAGACCGGCGTCAAGATCGTTGCCAAAAATTCAAAGGCGTTTCATGAATATTTCGTCGAGGAGCGCTTCGAGGCGGGCATTGAGCTGTTCGGCACGGAGGTCAAGTCCATCCGGCTTGGCACCCTGAACCTCAAGGACGCCTGGTGCAGCGTGAAGGACGGAGAGCTCTGGGTGCGGCAGATGCATATCAGCCCCTATGAAAAGGGAAACATCTTCAATAAGGACCCTATCCGCCCGCGCCGCCTGCTCATGCACAAGCGTGAGATCCAGCGGCTGGCCTCCAAGGTCCAGCTCGACGGCTACGCCATCGTTCCGCTCTCCGTTTATCTGAAAAACTCCCGCGTCAAGGTCGAGGTCGCGCTGTGCAAGGGCAAAAAGCTCTATGACAAGCGGCAGGACGCCGCCAATAAGGACGCGCGCCGTCAGATTGACCGCGCGATGAAAGAAAGGAATCACTGACCATGGAAAATCCTGTTGTGACCATTGAAATGGAAAACGGCGGCATCATCACCGCCGAGCTCTACCCGGATGTCGCGCCGCAGTCGGTCTATAACTTCATCTCGCTGGCAAACAGCGGCTTTTATGACGGCCTCATCTTCCACCGCGTCATTCCCGGCTTCATGATCCAGGGCGGCTGCCCCGAGGGCACCGGCATGGGCGGTCCCGGCTACTGCATCAAGGGCGAGTTCCTGTTCAACGGCGTGGACAATAAGCTGAAGCATAAGCGCGGCGTGCTGTCCATGGCGCGCGCGCAGTCTCCGAACTCCGCCGGTTCGCAGTTCTTCATCATGCATCAGGACGCGCCGCATCTCGATAAGCAGTATGCTGCGTTCGGCAAGGTGCTCTCCGGCATGGAGGTCGTCGACGCCATCTGCCAGGTCAAGACGGACCGCAATGACCGCCCGGAGACCGAGCAGAAGATGAAGTCCGTCCGCGTCGATACGAAGGGCGAGACCTATCCGGAGCCGAAGAAGCTCAAAGATCCCTACGGCAGATTTTAATTTGTAAGCTTTCGCAGGAGGCAGGCTCTCCCCTGCCTCCCGCGCAGCCCATATTTTCTCGATCCGGGGGCGTACCGGTTTCGACGGGGGTAGTGAGGCTGGAATAGCGGGCCGTGGCGCCTGGCCACGATAAAACGGGCAACTTTTTAAAATTAACTGACAACAATCAGTACGCACTGGCTGCCTAATTAGGCGCCCATCCGCCCCGGAAGGTCCACGAGCCGGGCTCGGGTGTGATTTGAGTGGAGACCGTGCGTGCGGTAAGCTTTGCCCGCACCATGCATCATGAAGCTACCAAATCCGGCAGGGTGTCCGTTCCCGTCCGGATGAGGGAATGTAAATAACGGACTGCGCCCGGAGAAGTTCCAGTCAAGTTGCTTTCGGACGGGAGTTCGACTCTCCCCGCCTCCACCAAACAAGGTTCGGACGAACACCTATTTCTTCAGCGGTGGTTTCG
>OHAF01002290.1_pt1 | contig 14845 bp, 15 predicted proteins | sample 1577041 | NCBI WGS metagenome assembly OHAF01 (sample SAMEA3541495, study PRJEB24748) | human gut metagenome | biome: human gut; feature: human-associated habitat; material: faeces | place: China | collected 2012
GCGTCCATTGTAGCAGTATGCGGCTCAGCCGCTTTTCTGGTCAGAGATATCCTTGCACTGAAGCGCAGCCGGTGACTTGGCAGGCAGCTCCTGCAATACGGCGTCCGCGAGGTCACCGTCAACGAGCAGAACCCTCAGGCTGTCGGCTTCTACCGGCACATGGGCTTTCAGACTTATCAGAGAACCGAGCACGACGAGGAGGATAACCCGTACCCGCTGCTGTATATGCGCCTGCCATAATTTCCGCTTTGACATAGCGACTCGATACAAAGAATCTCGGAGGTTACCCCATGAAAAAGCTGTATCAGATATTAAGAACCGCCATCTTGTGCGTTGTGGGCGTTTTTGCCGGCACGAGCGTCTATCAGTATATCGACTACCGCCAGCGTCCGGGCCTGTACGCTCTTACCTCGGCCCCGTGGTACACGAGCCTCCAGATCGGTGCCGTTTTTACGGCTGCGGTCGTTCTGATCCTGCTTATCGCCATGAGAATTGTCAAACGAAAGATGAAATAAAAAAGCCGCCCGACGGGCGGCTTTTTGCTATCTTTAGGCTAAATCCATCGCCATGTACTTTTTCGTTTCGTTAAAAGAGAGCTTTTCATAAAGGCGCAGGGCAGCTCCGTTGCTCGAGAGCACCTTGAGCTCGATGCGGCAGGCGCTGCTTTCTGCGGCAAAGGCTTTGAATGCAGAAATGAGCTGTGCCGCGCAGCCTTTCCGGCGGTATGCCTCCTCAACGTATAGTGCATCGAGAATCGCGATTGGCTTTACAAACATGCCGGGAATTTCGTAGAGAAAACCGTATAAGAAGGCGATGATCTCTCCTTCGTCTTCGATCAGCAGGAGCTTGTGGCCCTCCAAGCCAATCCGGTCGAGATAATTATCGGTGACGACATACGAACCATTCAAATTAGAATCGTACTGCGCCTCATCATGGATGAGCTTTGTCAGTAGCTCGTCTAAACGAGCCGCATCCGCAGGGGTGGCATCTCTTAACTTCATACCTTGTTGCTCCTTCCTTATTTTTCCGCGTGGAACTGCCGCATCTTCTCGTTGAGTTTATTGTAGATATGCTCGCGAAACCATTTTTCGCTGCTGGCTTCCACCGCGCCCTCGGGCGTGAACCATTTCACGCCGCTGTTCTCGTCGGGCTTGACCGTGAGCACGTTCGTGTCGTCCGCGATGAGAAGATACGTGACGTTCAGATGCAGGTGCGAGGAGACGTACTTTCCGCACTTCATGTGGCCGTCGACAGTCAGCACCTCAAGCGAGAAAATGTCCTCGCTTGCCGGTCGGACGTTTTTGACGCCGCTCTCCTCGCGGACTTCCCTGAGCGCGACGGCGAGCAGGTCCTCTTCCCCGTCGGCGTGCCCGCCGAGCCACGACCACGAATCGTAGATGTTGTGATACGCCATCAGCACGCGGTCGAAGCGCTCGTTCACCACCCAGGCCGACGCCGTCATGTGCGCCAGGGCATTTTCCCGCGTAAACACATCCTCAAACGCGCGCAGGCAGTCGAGGATCAAACCCTTGTCCCGCTCCTCCTGCTCATTGCACGGCCGGTAATTCTCAATTTGCGTCAAAATATCCATCGTTACCCTCAATATATTTTTTCGCGCCCGCAGGCGCAAAAAGCCTCGCAGAGTTTGCGCCGCGCACGGCGCAAATAAATTTAAATCATTTTTCTGACGACATGCGCGTCAGAAAAATTCTTTGCACGTAGTGAGTGTCGAGTTGTCCGCTTACGCGGACAGTTCGGCACAGAACGAAGTGAAACTTTTTCAAAAGCGAGGGGCTTTGCCCCTCGCTTTTGAGTCATAACCAGCTGCAATCGCTTTCCTTCTTCGGCGTGCGGCTCATCAGAACGCCGATGAGCGGCGCGGCGCTCTTGCCCTCGTAGAGGACCTCGTACACCGCCGTCGAGATCGGCATCTCTACGCCATAGCGCTGCGCGAGCTCGTGCGCGCTGCGCGCGGCATAATAGCCCTCGACGACCGCACCGACCTCGTCCATGGCCTCCTGTGCGCTCTTGCCCTGACCGATCAGAATGCCCGCGCGATGGTTGCGCGAGTGCATCGACGTACACGTGACGATGAGATCGCCCATGCCGGCAAGACCGGCGAGCGTCTCCTTGCGCCCGCCCATGCACTCGGCCAGGCGCGAGATCTCACTCAGCGCGCGGGTGATGAGCAGCGCACGGGTGTTGTCGCCCATGCCGCAGCCGTCGCTGATGCCGCAGCACAGCGCCGCGACGTTCTTGAGCGCGCCTGCAAGCTCCACGCCGACGACGTCGTCGTGCGTGTAGACGCGGAAGACCTCGTTCATGAACGCGCGCTGCACGGCCTCGGCACTCGCCTGATCGGCGGATGCCGCCACACAGCCCGTCGGCAGACGGCGCGCGACCTCCTCGGCGTGCGAGGGGCCGGAGAGCACTGCGATACGATAGCCCTCGCCGCATTCCTGTGCGATGATCTCGCTCATGCGCAGGTGCGTTCCGCGCTCAATGCCCTTCGTGAGCGAGACGAGCAGCGTGCCTTTTTTCAGGTGCGGCGCAGCCTCATGCGCAACGGAGCGCAGTGCAAACGACGGCGACGCGAAGACGGCCATCTCCGCATTTTGGAGCACCGCTAAGTCGCTCGTGACGGCGATGCGCTCGGGAATGCGCACACCTTTGAGTAAAGGGTTTTCCCTTGTCTTATCCAGCAATTCCGCCTTTTTCGGGTCGTGCGACCAGAGCGCGACGGTATGGCCGTTGTCCGATAACAGCATCGCGGCGGCGGTACCCCAGCCGCCCGAGCCAAGCACTACAATGTTCATTCGTCCTCCCCCGGCTTGGGCGCGTTCACATGGAAATGGAACTTGCTCTCCGTACCGCTTAAGAGTCTTTTGATGTTGCTGCGGTGCGCCCACAGCACAAGAAGCGAAATGCACGTGCCGAGCACTGTGCAGGCCGTGTTATGGAACACGAAATACGTGGTAAACGGCAGGCTGACCGCCGCGGCGACCGAGCCGAGCGACACATAGCGCGTCGTGAGCCACAGCACGACGAACGCGCCCCAGCCGACGAGCGCGATGCGCCAGTCGAGAAGCAGCAGCAGCGTGCCGCTGCACAAAATGCCCTTGCCGCCCTTGAAGCCGTAAAACACCGGAAACATATGGCCGATGACGCAGAACAGTGCACCGAAATACTTGCCCGCGGCGCCCCAGCCGAGAAGATAGCCCAGGAAATAATTGCCCAGCAGCACCGCGCCGACGGCCTTGAGCATGTCGAACGCGATGACCATGGGCGCGCACTTCGCGCCGTAATTGCGGTAAAAATTCGTCAGCCCCGCGTTGCCGCTGCCATGGCGGCGCACGTCGTCATGGTAGAAAATGTGCGACGTTGCGATCGCGCCGTTGATGCAACCCAAAAGATACGACAGCACCGCAACGGCGACCGGTGCGCCATACAGCACTACTGCTGCGAACGTAGTGACCTCATCAGGATAAATTCCCATCAGTCTTCCTTATCCCCCTTCTCGCGAATGGACATGATGACCGGCGTACCCTCGAGTCCGAAGACGTTGCGGATGCAGTTTTCAAGGTAGCGCTGGTAGGAGAAATGGAAGAGCTTGCGCTCGTTGCAGAACACGACAAAGTGCGGCGGGCAGACGCCGACCTGCGTCATGTAATAGATCTTCAGTCTGCGGCCACGGTCCGTCGGCGGCTGCACGCGCGTCTGCGCGTCGGCCAGAATGTTATTGAGCATGCCGGTCGAAATGCGCATGCAGGACTGGTTGTGCACGTAGTTGATCATCTCAAAAAGGCGCGGCACGCGCTGGCCCGTCGCCGCCGAAATGAAGAGGATCGGCGCATAGGTCATGTAGGAGAGGTCGCGGCGGATGTCGTCGCGCATCTTGTCCATGGTCTTGCCATCCTTTTCGACAAGGTCCCATTTGTTCACGACGATGATGCAGGCCTTGCCTGCCTCGTGCGCGAGGCCCGCAACCTTCGTATCCTGCTCGGTCACGCCCTCCTGCGCGTCGATCATGATGAGACACACGTCCGCGCGGTCGATGGCCATGGTCGCGCGCAGCACGCTGTAGCGCTCGATCACATCGTCGACCTTCGACTTTTTGCGCATGCCGGCGGTGTCGATGAAGACATACTTGCCCTGCTCGTTTTCAAAGTACGAGTCGATGGCGTCGCGCGTCGTGCCCGCGACGTTGCTGACGATCATGCGCTCGGTGCCGAGGATGCGGTTCGTCAGCGACGATTTGCCGACGTTCGGCTTGCCGATGATGGCGACCTTGATGACGTCCTCATCCTCTTCCTCGTCATCCTCGGGCGGGAAATATTGCAGGCACGCGTCGAGCAGGTCGCCCGTGCCGTGGCCGTGCACGGCGGAAACGGCGATGGGATCGCCGAGGCCTAAGTTGTAGAATTCATAAAAATCGGGGTCGACCCGTCCGGTCGAGTCCATCTTATTGACCGCCAGCACGATGGGCTTGCGGGACCGGAGCAGCATATTCGCGACCTCCTGATCGGAAGCCGTCAGGCCGGTCTTCACATCCGTCAGGAAAATGATGACGTCCGCGTGCTGAATGGCGATCTCCGCCTGCTCGCGCATGAACGACAAGATCTGATCGTCCGTGCGCGGTTCGATACCGCCGGTGTCCACCAGACGGAATTTGCGGCCGCACCACTCGCTCTCTCCGTAGATGCGGTCGCGCGTGACGCCCGGCGTATCCTCGACGATGGAGAGCCGCTGGCCGATGAGCTTATTAAACAGCATGGACTTGCCGACATTCGGCCGTCCAACGATCGCAACCAAAGGTTTCATCTCTCTGCCTCCTTTATTCCAAAGCGGCGCGCGATCGCACCGCTCTTTATCGCAAAGCAAAATATTACAAATACAGTATAACCGAATTTTCGGCATTGCGCAAGGACAAGCTGGTCTGCGCACAATATAAATTTCTTGTGAAAATGCAGCGTTGGGGCTATAATGAGAGCCACTATACGAAAAAGGAGCGCCTTTCGATGAAGTCCCCCTCTGTTCGCGCGTCGGCGCTTGCGCCCTACGCGCTGATCCTGCTGCAAAATGTCATCTACGGCTTCGGCGACCCGATCTCCAAGGTCGCCTACGACACCGTGCCTGTTTTTTCGCTGCTGGCCGCGCGGTACCTGATGGCTTTCGCCTTTTTACTGCTGCTGTTCGGAAAACGCACGGTTCAGGAGCTCAAGACTGCCCCGCGGCGGCAGCTCATCCTCCCCTGCCTCTGCATCTCGTCGAACCTCATCGGCAACGTGGCCCTCGTGCTCACGAGCGCGACGTCCGTTGCGTTCCTGCGCTCGCTCTCGACGGTCATTGTGCCGCTGCTTGCCGCGATCGTCTACCGGCAAAAATTGCCGAAAAAGCTGCTGCCGGTCTATGTGCTCGTCGTTCTGGGCTCGTACCTTCTCTGTGGTATGGGCGGGCTGTCGGGCTTTGGCTGGGGCGAGGTATTGTCGCTTCTGTGCGCCGTGCTCATTGCAGGCTCGCTGCTCTTTGGGCAGAGAAGCCTGGACTGCGTGAGCGCCACGACGCTGACCACCTTGCAATCCGCCGCGGCGACGGTGCTGGCGCTTATCTGCTCGTTTTTGTTCGAGGGCGGCATTCATGTTTCAAATGTTTCGCCGCTCGCGTGGAGCATCATCGCGTATCTCGCTATCCTCTGCACGTCGCTCGGCTATTTTTTGCAGAACAAGGCCATGTGCGCGATCTCCGCGCGCTCGGTCGCGCTGCTCCAGTGCCTTTGCCCAGTGATGACGGCTCTCTTTTCCTTCCTGCTCCTTGGCGAAAGGCTCAGCGCAGCGGGCATTCTCGGCTCTGCGCTCCTGCTCATCGCGCTGGCCGCGGCCACGCTGCTGCGCAGCGAAACACCGGCAGAACACATAAGAAAAAGCTGAGTGGAGTTCCACTCAGCTTTTCTTAACGATTTTCGTTCCGAATCAATTATTCGGCTGCGACCTTGGACTCGATGACCTTGACCTGACGGCCGTTGTAGGTACCGCATTCCGGGCACATTCTGTGAGGCTGGTGCAGAGCGCCGCACTTCGGGCACGCGACAAGCGCGGGAGCGGTGAGCTTCCAGTGAGAAGAACGTCTCTTATCACGTCTCTGACGGGATACTTTCCCCTTGGGGACTGCCATGTTGACACCTCCTTAAAGTTAAGCTGAATGAACAGCGAATTTATTGTTCCAAAAGCTTTGCGAGGGCTGCTAACCTGGGGTCGACTTCCTTTTTGCAGCGGCACTTCTCATAGTTGAGGTTGACACCGCAGCCAGAACACAAGCCCCTGCAATCCTCGCGGCAAAGGGTCTTGCTTGGCATATTGAGGATGAACGTCTCCCGCGCCAGCTCGCTGAGATCAACGGTTCCGTTGTCCAGCAGCAGGATATCGTCGTTGTCGTCTTCCTCCAGCTCCTCAGCGAGCAGACACTCGAACGGGACCTTGTACGGAAGATCAAACGGCGCTCCGCAGCGATCGCACACGGCGGAAAGCGTTGTAGTCAGGTCAAACTGCAACCGCAGCATCCCCGCAATGTTCTCTGCCTGCCCTACCACTGAGGCCGGCCGAACCGCAGGACACACGCCGCCGAAGTCCACATCAGAAAAGTCCTCTGTAAAGTCAAAGGGAATTCTGCCTCCGGGGGTGTTAATGATACGTTTTACATCTAAAACCATGCTACACCTCGCAATGACACGAGTGATATTATAGAGGACGTTTTCTCGATTGTCAAATACTTTTTTCACGGTTGCGGCAAAAATTTTGACAGGATTTCTTTACTTTTTTTGCCCGCTATCGTACAATAGCAGAAAATCGCGCGCTGCGCAAGCGGAGGTGACGCCCATGCGGGAGTTTCACATCGGAAAAAATGACGAAAATCAGCGGCTTGACCGCTTTCTTGGCAAGGCCATCCCCCTGCTCCCCGCATCGCTCGCGCAGAAGTACATCCGCCTAAAGCGCATCAAGGTCAACGGCGCGCGCGCCCAGCGCGACCAGAAGCTCGTCGCGGGCGATATTTTACAGTGCTACATCAACGATGAGTTTTTCGAGTCGCCGAGCGAGGAAAACGTCTACCTCACGATCACGACGCCGCGGCTTAAGATCGTCTACGAGGACGAGAACATCATGCTGCTCGACAAGCCCGCGGGAATGCTTGCCCACGCCGACGAGCACGAGAAAATCAACACGCTCGTCAACCACATGCTCGCCTATCTCTACCAAAAGCGCGAGTGGAAGCCGCGCGAAGAGAATGCCTTCACTCCCGCCCTCTGCAACCGCATCGATCGCAACACTGGCGGCATCGTCATCGCGGCGAAAAACGCTGAAGCGCTGCGTATCCTGAACGACAAGATTCGCGACCGCGAGATCGCCAAATACTATTTATGTATCGCCCTCGGCTGCGTCGAGCCGCCGAAGGGCCGCATCGAGTGCTTTTTGCGCAAGGACGAGAAGAGCAACACCGTCCGCGTCTACCACCGCCCCGTGCCGGACGGCCGCAGCGCGATCACCTTATACCAAACGCTCCAGACGCGCGGTGAGCTGTCGCTTCTGGAGGTCGAGCTGCTCACAGGCCGCACGCATCAGATCCGCGCGAGCATGGCCGACCTCGGCCATCCCCTGCTCGGCGACGGCAAATACGGCATCGGCAGCGTGAACCGCAAATATGGCGAAACGCATCAGGCGCTCTACTCCTACCGCCTGCGCTTCGACTTCCCCACCGACGCAGGCATTCTCGAATACCTGCGCGGGCAGGAATTTCAGGTGGACAAAGTGCCGTTCCAGAAGAAATACTTTGGTTAAACCCCACAAGCGGAGGGCCATAACATGGCTCTCCGCTTTCTCATTTTGTAAAAGTTCAAAATATTGAACTTTTTGTTAAATATACTCTTGCAATTTTGCGCGCTGTGTGTATAATGATTTCGGTTTAGCAAAAACTGACCAAAAGTTTAGTATATCAAACGAGGAGGCATGTGCATGGACATCGGCAATAAGATCAAGCAGCTGCGAACGCGACAGGGACTGACTCTGGAGGAGCTTGCCAGCCGAAGCGAGCTCACGAAGGGGTTCTTGTCCCAGTTAGAGCGCGACCTCACCTCCCCCTCGATCGACTCGCTCAGCGATATCCTCGAGGCCCTCGGCACCAACCTCTCGGAATTCTTCCAGGAGGATAAAAACGACCAGTTTGTCTTCCGCTCCGAAGACTTTTTCGTCGATGAGCGCGAGAACTGCACCGTCAACTGGATCGTTCCCAACACGCAGAAAAACCAGATGGAGCCCATTTTATTGGAACTTCCCGCCGGCGGCGAATCGTTCGAGGTCGAGCCGCACAACGGCGAGGAGTTCGGCTATGTGCTTGACGGCAGCGTCATTTTAGAGTGCGACGGCGAACGCAGCGTCGTGCGCCGCGGCGAAACGTTCTATCTCCACGGCAGAACGTTCCACTACCTCAAAAATGAACGCAAGACCACCACGCGCATCCTCTGGGTCTGCACGCCCCCGCTTTTTTAACTACTATTCTATAAAATTGTGAGGATATCGGAAATGGCCGAAGAAAAGAAAAAGATCATTCAATTCAAGAACATCGTCAAGAGCTTTGAGGACGGACAGGTCGTTCTCAAGGGCGTCTCTCTTGACATTTACGAAAATGAGTTCGTCACGCTGCTCGGCCCCTCTGGCTGCGGCAAGACGACACTGCTGCGCATCCTCGGCGGCTTTTTGCAGCCGAGCGAGGGCAAGGTGCTCTTCGACGGCGAGGACATCGTCAATATCCCGCCCTACAAGCGCGAGATCAACACCGTCTTCCAGAAGTATGCCCTCTTCCCCCACATGGACGTGTACGACAACATTGCCTTTGGCTTGACGCTCAAAAAGGAGCCGAAGGACGTCATCGAGCAGAAAGTCATGCGTATGCTGCGCCTTGTGAGCCTTGAGGACTATGCCCACCGCAACGTGACCGAGCTCTCCGGCGGCCAGCAGCAGCGCATCGCCATCGCCCGCGCGCTCGTTAACGAGCCAAGCGTGCTGCTGCTCGACGAGCCGCTCGGCGCGCTCGACTTAAAGCTCCGCAAGGAGATGCAGCAGGAGCTCAAATACATCCAGCAGGAGGTCGGCATCACGTTCATCTTCGTCACGCACGATCAGGAAGAGGCGCTGACGATGTCCGACAAGATCGTCGTCATGAATGCGGGTGAAATTCAGCAGATCGGTACGCCGACCGAAATCTACCGCACCCCCGTCAACGAATTCGTTGCCAAGTTCATCGGCGAGACGAACATCATCGACGGCGTCATGCTTGAGGACGACCTCGTCATGTTCGAGGACAAGAAGTACGCCTGCCGTGCCCGCGGCTACAATAAGAACGAAAAGGTCGACGTCGTCATCCGCCCCGAGCACCTCGACATTGTCCCGCGTGCCGAGGGTATGCTCAAGGGCACGGTCAAGTCCCAGCTCTTCAAGGGCATGCACTATGAAACCGTGGTCGAAACGCGCGTCGGTACGTCCATCACCGTGAAGATGCAGGTCTCGCAGGACCGCCCTGTCTACAACGAGGAAAAGGGCGAGAAGATCAGTGCGAACGCCTTCCTTCTGGACGTGGAGGACGTCGAAGAGCTCGACGACGCCAAGGTCGTCGCCCTCGCCTCTGCCGAGGCGTGGGACGCCGAGACCGAGGAGCCCATCTCCATCAAGACCGTCGAATACGACATCAAGCCCGAGACCGGCAACTACACCGTGACCTTTGCCACCGCGAACGATACGTCTATCACCGTCAAGGTGCTCGTCGTAGCGCAGAACCGCGTCGAGAGCAAGGTCTATCAGGAAGAAATTTACGCGATGAACTTCTTCAAAAAGGTCGAGGACATTCAGGAGAGCATCGCGCTCGACACCGACCTTGAGACCTGGGCCAGCGCGTCGGCGTGGTCCCTCGAAGACGGCGAGCAGGTCGAGATCACGGACGTCAAGTACGACTTCGACCCCGAGACCATCACCCCGGGCGTTTACGATGTGACCTTCTCCACCGAGGGCTATGAGTACAAGGTCTCCACCACCCACGCCTTTGAAGAGGGCGAGCAGGTCGGCCTTGTCTTCCGTCCCGAGGACATCCACGTGATGAAGAAGGAGGGCCAGTGGTGAAGCGCTTTCGTTCCATGACTTACCCGTATATCGCGTGGATCATCGCGATCATCGTGGTGCCGATGCTTCTGATCGTGCTCTATGCCTTCACGACCTCCGGCAACTCGGTGCTGACATTCCAGTTCACCTTTGAGAACTTTGCCCGCTTCGTCACGGACAAGGTCTTTATGGATGTGTTGCTGCGCTCGCTCTATATCGCGCTCATCACAACGCTCATCTGCGTTGCGCTCGGCTACCCCATCGCCTACGTCATCGCGCAGCGCGGCGGCCGCAGCAACACGATCTTAATTCTGCTCATCACCATGCCGACCTGGGTCAACATGCTGGTGCGCACCTATGCTTGGATGGGCATTTTGCAGGACGAGGGCATCTTCAACACGATCCTTTCGTGGTTCGGCATCGGCCCCGTGTCGATGATCCACACGAGCTTTGCCGTCATCCTCGGTATGGTCTATAACTTCATTCCCTTTATGATCCTGCAGATCCACACGTCCCTTGCCAAGATGGACAAGAGCCTTTTGGAAGCCGCCAACGACCTCGGTGCAACGCCGGTGCAGGCATTCCTGCGCGTGACGCTGCCGCTCTCGCTTCCCGGCGTGATCTCCGGCATCACGCTCGTGTTCCTGCCCGCGGTGTCGAGCTTCTTCATTCCGAAGCTTCTCGGCGGCGGACAGTACGTCCTCGTCGGCAACATCATTGAAACGCAGTTCCTCACCACTGGCGACTGGAACTTCGGCTCGGCCATCTCGCTCATCATGGCGGTCATCATCATGATCTCGATGTGGCTGACGCGCAAGGCGGACGTTCAGGTCGCCTCGCAGGGAAAGGAGTGAGAAGCGCATGAAAAAGAAAACCTCTGTCGGCTCGAAGATCATCCTGACGCTCACGATGCTCTTCTTCTACCTCCCCATCCTCTATATCATTATCTTTTCGTTCAACGATTCCCGCTCGCTGACGAAGTTCGGCGGCTTCTCGCTCCGCTGGTATGAAAAGATGTTCGCCGATTCGACGATGATGGAGGCTGTGCTCTACACGGTCATCATCGCCGTCATCGCGACGGTCGTCGCGACAGTCGTCGGCACGATCACGGCCATCGGTCTCTCCAAATCCCGCAAGGTTGTGCAGAAGATGGTCGAGCGCATCAACGACCTGCCCGTGATGAACCCCGATATCGTCACGGCCATCTCACTTCTGATGTTTTTCAGCGTCCTCACGGTCAAAAAAGGATTCGGCACGCTGCTCATCGCGCATATCATGTTCTGTATCCCCTACGTGATGCTCTCCGTTACGCCGAAGCTCCGCTCGCTCGACCCTAACCTCATCGACGCGGCGATGGACCTTGGCGCAACGCCGTTCCAGGCGCTCACGAAAGTCATCGTGCCGCAGATCAAGCCGGGTATCGTCTCCGGCGCACTCATTGCGTTCACGATGAGCTTTGACGACTTCGTCATCTCGTACTTCACGACGGGCAACGGCGTCAACAACATTTCGATTTTGGTCTACACGATGTCCAAGCGCGTGAACCCGTCCATCAACGCCCTTTCTACCATTGTGATTCTTCTCATTACGCTGGTGCTCGGCGTCGTGAACATCGTGCCGATCGTGCGCGAAAAGCGCGAAAAGGACGGCAAGTCCTCCCGCGCCGTGAGCCGCAAGGCCATGGCGGCTGTTGCCGCCGTGCTGGTGCTGGCCGTTGTCGGCGGCACCGTGGGCGCGAGCCTTTCCCAGCAGCACAAGAGCGCCGCGGCTGTCGAGAAGTACGGCAGCAACGTTTTGAAGCTCTATCTCCCCGGCGAGTACCTCGGCGAGAACGTCATCTCCGACTTTGAAAAGCAGTACGGCGTGCGCGTCATCGTCGAGAACTTCGACTCCAACGAGATGATGTACACCAAGCTCATGGCCGGCGACCGCTACGATGTCATCATTCCGTCCGACTACATGATCGAACGCCTGATGAACGAGGACTTCCTCCAGCCGCTTGACAAGAGCATGATCCCCAACATGGAGAACATGTCTGATGCCGTGCTCGGTATGAGCTACGACCCGGACAACACGTACTCCATCCCCTACTTCTGGGGCAGCGTCGGTCTCGTCTACAACCATGAGAACGTCGACCCTGCCGTCATCGAGAGCGAGGGCTGGGAGGTCCTGCGCAACACCGACTACGCCGGTCACATCTACATCTACGATTCCGAGCGCGACTCGTTCATGATGGCGTTCAAGGCGCTGGGCTACTCGATGAACACCGAGGACCCCAACGAGATCAACGACGCCTATGAGTGGCTCCTGCAGATGAACAACACCATGTCCCCCGTCTACGTGACCGACGAGGTCATCGATGGCATGATGAACGGCTACAAGGACATCGCCGTCGTCTACTCCGGCGACGCGGCCGTGGTGCTTGATGAAAACGAAGACATGAGCTTCTATATGCCCTCCCAGGGCACGAACATCTGGTGCGATGCCATGGTCATTCCACAAAATGCCGAGAATCCCAAGCTCGCCCACGAGTTCATCAACTACATGCTCACCTATGAAGCCGCGTTTGACAACACCGAAACGGTAGGTTATACTTCTCCCAACGCGGAAGTGTTTGAAGAGATGACCTCGTCTGAGGATCTCTACGCGGACAATGCCGCCTACCTTCCCCGCAGCGGCTACGACAAGGACGAGATGTTCCACGACAACCAGGTGCTCATGCGCGAGCTGAGCAAGCTCTGGATCAAGGTCAAAGCTGCCAAATAATATCGTAAAGGAGTTTTTTAAGATGAAAATCGGAGATACTTTTACCGTCAAGAAAGTTGTTACGGAAGACATGACCGCTGCCGCGCTCGGCAGCGGCGGTCTGCCGGTGTTTGGCACGCCGTATCTCGTCGCGATGGTCGAAAACGCCGCCTTCACCTATCTCCAGCAGGAGCTGCCCGAGGGTAAGAGCACCGTCGGCACCAAGGTCGAGGTCTCCCATGTCTCCCCCTCGCCCGTTGGCATGGAGATCACCGTTACCGTCGAGGTCACGGATATTTCCGCAAACGGCAAGATGGTCGACTTCAAGGCCACCGCGACCGACACCGCCGGCCTCATCGGCGAGGGCACGCACCAGCGCGCCGTTATCACCGTGGACCGTTTCATGGACAAGTGCCAGGCCAAGCTCGGCTGATTTTGTAAGGAGGAACCCTGATGCATTATTCGGGAGCCGTTTACCGTCCCCCCAGCGAGGCGCGCAGCCTCATCGTGCAGTGCACGCTCGGGTGCAGCCACAACAAATGTGCGTTCTGCACGATGTACAAGGACAAAAAGTTCTCCATCAACCCCATTGAGCAGGTGCTCTCCGACCTCGACGAGGCACGCGCCTACGGGCGCTACATCGAGAAGATCTTTTTGGCCGACGGCGACGCGCTGATCCTGCCGATGGACTATCTTCTGACCGTTCTCGACTATATCTGCGACCATTTCCCTACCTGCAAGCGCGTTGCGGCTTACGCAACGACCAAGGCCATCATGCGCAAGACGGACGATGAGCTGCGTACGCTGCGCGAGCACGGCCTCGGCATCGTGTATATCGGCCTTGAGAGCGGCAACGAAGAGCTTCTCAAAAAGTTCTGCAAGGGCGTTACTGCCGAGGAGATCGTCTTAAACGCCATCCGCTGCAAGCAGTCGGGCATCGCTACCTCCGTCACGGCCATCAACGGCATGGCGGGCGCGAACGGCGACTGGCAGGCCCACGCCATCGACACGGCGAAAGCCGTTTCCCGCATGAAGCCCGACTATATCGCGTTTCTGACGCTTCGCGTCTACTCGGGCACGCCGCTGCACGACTGGATCGAGCGCGGCGAGTTCCAGATGATGAACCCCACCGAGCTGATGACGGAAACGCGCCTTTTCTTAGAGCATATTGACTCGGAGGGCAGCGTCTTCCGCTCGAACCACGCCTCGAACTACCTCCCCCTCGGCGGCACGCTCAACCGCGACCGCGAGGCGCTGATCCACACGATCGACGAAGCGCTCGACGGCAAGGTTAGACTTCGCCGCGCCGTCGAACTGGGACTGTAAGACCTAAAAATAGAACCTGCCGCAAGGTAGGTTTTATTTTTTTACGTGATGCTTTCCCAAAACGTTTTATGCTCTTCCGCGCCGTCGTCATCAAAAAACGCATGGAACGCCGCGTCCATCGCGCTGCGGCTGAAGTCGCTGTAAATGCCTACGGTCTCAATGCCCTCATAGAAGCGGACGTTCGCCGCGCTGTGGCTTGGTGCTTCATCGTAGGCCGTGGCCAGCGTTTTTGCGGTTTTCAACTCGTCTTTCGCGCCGTCAAAATCGAGGCAGTTATACAAAAGCCGCGCGAGCGCCGCATGCGAGGCCGCGCTGATCTTGTCGAGCTCGCTGACCACGCCCTCTTTCCTGAGACCGGAGAGCACCGAATGCTTCCACTGCAAAATGTCGATGGCCGACGTCATATCTTCCCTTGCCTCAAACACATTGGCAAAGCCGTCGCACACGCGCACGAGCGATGTCACTGCGCGCAGCAGCGCCATCGAGAGATAGGGCACGCTCTCTTCGCGCCGCTCCTTGACGAGCGCAAGCAGACAGCCGATCTGGTCGTCGAGCAGCCCGCAGGCGTTGTTCTCTTTGTAGAGCGCGAGCGCGCGTTCCCAGTCCTTCATGTCGAGCAGCACGTTTGCCATATC
>OHAF01002313.1_pt1 | contig 14728 bp, 14 predicted proteins | sample 1577041 | NCBI WGS metagenome assembly OHAF01 (sample SAMEA3541495, study PRJEB24748) | human gut metagenome | biome: human gut; feature: human-associated habitat; material: faeces | place: China | collected 2012
ACCTTCATTACCGCATACCGAAGATACGGATAAAACACTGTATAGTTACGACACTGTGCTTTAACGCGCCAATAATACAACCATTTGAAATAGTTAAATTCTCATAATTTTATAATTTACAGCAATAATACATCTTATAGATATATTCATATTCTTAAAGTTTCTTACTCAATATTTTATCATCTGATAGGCTTTACTTGAGGTGATTCCCATGAACGATAAGCTTTATCGAGATATTGGAAAGCGAATAAAGTTGGCCCGACGCGCTTGTTCTATAACTCAAGAAAGACTTGCCGAGATGGTCGGTGTTACAAACCAACATATCAGTAATATTGAAGTCGGTAACAAAGCTCCTTCCTATGAATTGCTTTACGCAATTGCTGAAAAGCTAAACTGTTCTGCTTATAGCCTTCTTCCTGCAGAATCTTCTAATAGCGGAAAATACTTTTCAGAAGAAATAATGCATTTGCTGCAATCCGCTAATTCATATCAGCAAAATATGATTATTAGCTATATTGAGTGGTACTTGACCCAGCCTTTACCATCCGCCGTAAAAGAACACGAATAATGCCGGAGGAGAAATAAATGCTTATGTTTTATCTGGCGATGTTGGACACGCCAGAACAAAAAAGTAAATTCCAAATGATTTACGAAAACTATACTGGGCAAATCCTGCAAACGGCGCATTCTCTTGCAAGAAATCATATGGATGCAGAGGATATTGCCCAAGACGTTTTTCTGAAAATCATTAATAACATCGACTCCATCCAAACTGAAAATCCCTTACGGCTTCGAGCTCTAATCATCCAAATGACCAAGTTCGCATCAATCGATTTACTCCGAAAGAAAAAACACAAAGAAAATCCTAACGATTTGATTAACGATTGGGAACAATTTCCCGCTGTTACCACCGATATAGAAGAATGTGTATTTTCTCACGAACTTACACCCTGGTTGTGAGTCTTGTGATATTTTGTAAAGATTTCGTGGAGTTTAGGGCTTGGAGTGTAGCCATACATTTGGCATGACTGCTCAGCCATTTTGATACCGCCGTAAGGCATAAATGCACGCTTGAGAGGCTTGTCTGTCTGAAGACCTACAACCTTTTCAAGGTCTTTATCAAGATATGCAGCGCCGTAAGCTGTGATGCCGCTTACAACCTCAGTTTCCATATCAAGAACGCCGCCCTTGGCTCTTTCTTCCTTCTGGAGTTCCTTGAGCTCGCCCCAGAGCTTGTCTGTAGCTTCTGTAGGACCTTCAAGGAAAGACTGGTCGCCGTCATAAGGTGTGTAGTTTTTCTGAATGAAGTCTCTGACATCAATGTCGGACTCCCATTTGCCACCTGCAAAATTTGTCCATTCTTCTCTCATTACTGTAAAACCTCCGATAATGATAATTAATACTGAATTTTGTATATGACACAAAAAAATGCCGACTCAATTCCAAGCAGACGCCCGGTAAGGTCAGCTCCTTGAAAAAATCGTCATACATCCTTGTATTCTGTCATTTATTCACTTTTATAATCATATAACCAACACCATTAAAATAACACTTTTTAAGGGCGTTGTCAAGCATTTTGAGATACTTTTTACACCACTTTTTCACACTCAAAGCACTATGGTAAATGAGTACAATTTTAGGGTATGAGGAACATTATTTTCAGCAGATTTTTTCCTGTATTTGTGCGGAATATTTTGTCATATGCCTGCTCTGCTGCACTGCGGCTTGAATCGTCCTCGTAAAGGTTCACAAGGAAGTCAGCCTCTACCAAAATTCGGTACGGCAAAGTATCAATATTTCCATAGGTGTGATGGTGTCCCACAAGGTAACAAACTTTGTCAATAAATGTTTTTTCGTAGCCGAGAGCAGCAAGCAACTTTTCAGCCTCATGAGGACCTTCAAGTTCCTGATACTTTCCTGCAGACGAATTGTACTTTTCTTCGCTCACCTTTATGCCGATGTCGTGAACGATTGCGGAGATTTCAAGAAGCTCCTGATCGTCGGGCAAAAGATTTTCACTTTCACCGATTGTCTTTGCGAATGAATAAACCTTGAGAAAATGGTGAATTCTTTTCTTGTCACTTCCAAAATATTCAATCATAGCAGTTATAACCCTGTCGGTTTTCATATTATCACTCCTTACGGCGAGCCGCCGTACCCTATTCGTGTAGATAGTTTTTTGTTTGTGCAATTCTGTAGGGGTAGCCTTGCGACCGCCGCCTGTGGCGGATAAAGGGAGCAAAGCGCTGTCTAAAATAACGAGCAAAGGCAGTACATTTATGTACAACGCATTGCGACTATATTTCAGACGGGAGGATTCGCACAAACAATCACTTTTTCATACTTCTTATATATGCAAAGGTCTTTTCTTCACCCTCATCTCTCAGCATAACCAATAATTTTTCAAGCAAAGCCTCGGTGTTGGGGTGCATACGGTGTTTGCCTCTGATTCTGCAAAAATATGTAAACGGAGCGCCGTCCGTGTAATTTTTGCCGTTGTAGATTTTGCTTGCGGCAACTCGGTCGCAGAACATTTCGATAACATATTTTACAGGCATTTCAACATTTTCAATCTGCTTTGTCTTTGGGTTGTAATCGTTCCAGTATTCGTAATGGTGACGGTTTCTGCCCTTGTGATGCAGCCACGCCTGTGAATAGCCGTACAGCTCTCTTTCCTTTTCGTTGGGACTTCTCGTGCCCTGAAAATACTTTGCACCCGGAATAAATTCTGTGGGCGAATACTTTGACAAATCGTGTATTAATCCCTGTCTGAGAATTCCTGCCCTTGCACAGTTGGCAATTACCTTGTGCCTGTGACGGGTTATTGTTCTGAAATGTTTAATCGGATGTGCCATAATTATCACCATAAATTGTTAGTTTGGAAAATACAAAATATTCTCCGACTGACATTTTACCACATTTCTTGCCGATTTAAAATAGCACTTGCAAGATTGTCGAAAAAAAGTTATAATATACAAAGGTTAAAATTTTGTAACCATTTAATGTTAAATTCTATAAGGATAGGTAATCTATGAAAAAGAAAATTTTCATTCTTTTACTTTGTGTTGTCCTCATTGCAACCTGCATATTATGCGGTCTGACGGGAATTTTCGGAAATGATTCTCAAAATTCTCCAAAACCGCAGACGCCCGATACGGCAGTAACCGAAAATATGACATTTCCGAGCAAGGTCGATTCGCTCACATTAAAAGTCGGCGAATCAAAGCTTATTGAACTGTCATCCGAAAAAGCAAAATCCGTTACCAAATGGACAAGCTCGGACAGTAAAATTGTTACCGTTGATGACGGCGGAAGGGTTGACGCTCTCAAAGAGGGTACGGCTCTGATTTCTGCAATTTCAAAAGACAAATCAAAGTCGGAATTTCAGGTTACGGTGGCAAAATCAACCACGAAAAAACAGCAAAGCTACTCAACCTGTATAACGGCAAATCTTGACAAGCTTGAAAGTAACAAGCGTAATACGGCAAAAAACCTGTACGCAATCAAGGTCAACCGCACGGCAAACTGCGTGACGGTTTACACATATGACGAAAAGGGCAAGTACACAATCCCCGTAAGGGCGATGATTTGCTCCACAGGTCTTGACAATTCAACAATCACGGGTGACTACACAATCGGAATCAAGTCCGAATGGCTTTTCCTTGTTGGCGATGTTTTCGGAAGATACATCAGCGGAATTTCGGGCGATTATCTTTTCCACTCCGTTCCCTACTACTCAATGAGCGAAGAAGATTTGGAGCTTGAGGAATTCAACAAGCTTGGCGAACAGGCATCACAAGGATGCGTAAGACTTGCGGTTTCGGATGCAAAGTGGGTTTATGACAACTGCCCCACAGGCACGAATGTAAGCATATATGACGACGCAGAAAATGCAGGCCCTCTCGGAAAACCGGATGCAATCAAAATCACCGATTTTACCAACAAATGGGATCCGACAGACAGCAATAAAAAATGCCCGTATGCCAAAGCAACACCAATAATCAGCGGTGCAAACGATTACACAATCAAAAGCGGCGGCGAATTTTACGCCCTTGCAGGAGTAACAGCCGTTGACACCTGCGGCAACGACATAACATCAAATATCGAAGTTTTCGGCAATGTGATAACCACCCGAAAAGGCAAGTACAAGGTAACATATTCAGTCACCGATGTGCTTAAAAGAACCAATTCCGTCACGATTACGGTTACGGTGCAATAAACCGCCGCAGTCGATTTAAGAAGATAGTTCCGCAAAGGCGAAAATAAAGATGCCCGAACGAAGATTTTAAATTGAAAATGGAAAATTGAAAATGTAAAATGAATGTCGGGAAGACGGTTTGCAAAATGCAAAACATCGTCTTCCCGACTATTTTTTATATATGAAAGTTGTTGTTTATCTGTTGGGGCGGATATCATTCGCCCGCAAGCAACGGTACAGACTATAATAAATGCTGCAAAGCAACTGTAATAATGTATGGATGAACCGTGTTCGCCCATACAGATTTGTACAAACATTGCATACCTACACTCGGGCATATTCACTCTCTCATTAACAAGACTGTCTTCCCGAAAGGACTGTGGTGGCACACCGCTGACCATAATTTTCAATTTTCCATTTTACATTTTCAATTAAAAAAGAATCTCCCGAACACGGCAAATGCCATATTCGGGAGAATTTTTTATTTATTCACATATTCACTTTTTACAAGCTTTAGCCAAAATTATTCGGCATCGGGAAGGCTTGCAAGCTTTTCAAGGTGAGCATACTTATCAGCAGCAACCTTTTCAGCCTTTTCAAAGAGTTTTTCTGCTCTTTCGGGGAATGAACGAGTGAGTGAGTTATAACGAACTTCGCCCATGATGAAGTCACGATATGATGCAGAAGGAGCTTTACCGTCAAGCATGAACGGATTCTTTCCTTCGTCTGCAAGACGAGGATCGTAACGGAAGATGTTCCAGTAACCTGCCTCAACAGCCTTTTTCTCCTCAAGCTGAGCAATGCCCATGCCACCCTTGATACCGTGGTTGATACACGGAGCGTAGCAGATTACGAGTGACGGACCGTTGTAGCTTTCAGCCTCAACCATAGCCTTGAGAACCTGATTGTTGTCAGCACCCATAGCGCACTGTGCAACATAAACATAGCCGTAGCTCATTGCAATAGCGGCAAGGTCTTTCTTCTTAACAGCCTTACCTGCGGCGGCAAACTGTGCAACCGAACCTACAGGAGTAGCCTTTGAAGCCTGACCGCCCGTGTTAGAATAAACCTCAGTATCGAATACGAGGATATTAACATTTTCGCCTGATGCGATTACATGGTCAAGACCGCCGAAACCGATATCGTAAGCCCAACCGTCACCGCCGAAGATCCACATTGACTTCTTAGCAAGTTCGTCCTTGTCAACGAGTGTTTTCTTAACAAGTTCGCCAACCTTTGCATCCTCTGTGTTCTTTTCGAGTTCAGCGATAAGAGCGTCTGTTGCAGGACGGCTTGAAGTTGAATCTGTTACTGTGTCGAGATAGTTCTGACAAGCTGTCTTAAGGTCAGCGCTGTCTGTATCCTTCTGAATACCCTCAACATACTCGATAAGTCTGTTGCGGATAGCCTTCTGACCGAGAGCCATACCAAGACCAAACTCTGCGTTATCTTCAAAGAGTGAGTTCTGCCAAGCAGGACCGTAACCCTTCTTATTCTTTGTATAAGGTGTTGCAGGAGCAGATGCACCCCAAATTGATGAACAGCCTGTTGCGTTAGCGATAAACATTCTGTCACCGAAAAGCTGTGTAACAAGCTTTGCATACGGTGTTTCACCGCAGCCTGCGCAAGCACCTGAGAATTCAAGCAACGGCTGTTTGAACTGACTGCCCTTAACTGTAGTGAACTTGAACTTCTCGTGAACTTCAGGCTTATCTTCAAGTGTGAGAGCGTAGTCAAATACTGCCTGCTTAGGACGCTGTGAGTCGATTGGCTGCATTGTGAGAGCCTTAGCACCCTTCTTACCCGGACAAACCTGAGCACAAGCGCCGCAACCCGTACAGTCGAGTGTTGAAACTGTCATTACAAAGTTGAGGTCCTTGAGTCCCATCATCGGGAGGCTCTTTGTACCCTCGGGAGCTTTTGCAAGCTCATCGGCTGTCATGGCAACAGGACGGATTACAGCGTGAGGACATACGATTGCACATCTGTTACACTGAATACAGTTTTCAGGATTCCATTCTGGAACATCAACTGCGATACCTCTCTTTTCATAAGCGGCAGAACCGTTAGGAGCAGTACCGTCAACATGATCCATAAATGTTGAAACAGGGAGCTTGTTACCCTTATATGCATTTACAGGCTTGAGGATTTCGTTTACATACTCAACGAGAGCGCCGTTACCCTCTGCCTTGTCGGCAACTGAATTATCAACAGCGTTAGCCCAATCAGCAGGAATTTCAACCTTTTTGAGGTCTTCCATACCACGGTCGATAGCGGCGTAGTTCATATCTACGATAGCCTGACCTTTCTTCATGTATGACTTCTTAGCGGCAGCCTTCATAAGCTCCTTAGCCTTGTCGGCAGGAATGATATCTGCAATCTTGAAAAATGCTGACTGAAGAACTGTGTTGATACGACCGCCGAGACCGATTTCCTTACCGATCTTGATACCGTCAATTGTGTAGAAGTTGATGTGTCTTTCAGCGAGAATCTTCTTCATCTTACCCGGGAGACGCTCGGAAAGCTCTTCTGTATCCCATGGGCAGTTAAGAAGGAATGAACCGCCTTCTTTAAGGTCATCAACAATATCGTACTTGTCAACATAAGACGGATTGTGGCAGGCAACAAAGTCTGCCTTTGAAATGTAGTATGTTGACTTAATGGGAGTTTTACCGAAACGAAGGTGAGAAACTGTAAGACCGCCCGACTTCTTTGAGTCATATGCAAAGTAGCCCTGAGCGTACATATCAGTGTTATCGCCGATAATCTTGATTGAGTTCTTGTTAGCACCAACAGTACCGTCAGCACCAAGGCCCCAGAACTTACAGCTGTGTGTACCCTTCGGAGTTGTATCGGGATTTTCAACAATCGGAAGTGAGAGGTTTGTAACATCATCAACAATGCCGATTGTAAATCTTCTCTTAGGTGTTTCGCTTTCAGCGTTTCTGTAAACAGCGATGATGTCGCCTGGTGTTGTATCCTTTGAGCCAAGACCGTATCTGCCTGTGTAAACCTTTACACCTGCAAAGTCCGAACCGTTGATAGCGGCGAGAACATCAAGATAAAGAGGTTCGCCGATTGAACCGGGTTCCTTTGTTCTGTCAAGAACAGAGATTGTCTTAACAGTCTTAGGAAGCTCTCTGAGCATATAGTCGGCAACGAAAGGTCTGTAAAGGTGAACTTTAAGAAGACCGACCTTTTCGCCTGCAGCATTGAGGTAATCAACAACTTCTTCCGTACAGTCACAAACAGAACCCATAGCAACGATAACATGCTCTGCATCCTCTGCACCGTAGTAGTTGAACGGCTTGTAGTCAGTGCCGATTTTAGCATTAACCTTGTCCATGTACTTAACAACAACTTCGGGAACTGCGTCATAATACTTGTTACAAGCTTCTCTTGCCTGGAAGAAGATATCGTCGTTCTGAGCAGTACCTCTTGTTACAGGATGCTCAGGGTTAAGAGCACGACGACGGAAAGCCTCAACTGCATCCCAGTTAAGCATATCGGCGAGGTCTGCGTAATCCCACTCCTCAATCTTCTGAATTTCGTGAGAAGTTCTGAAACCGTCAAAGAAATGAAGGAAAGGAACTCTGCCTTCAATAGCTGCAAGGTGAGCAACAGCGGCAAGGTCCATACATTCCTGAGGATTGTTTGAACAAAGCATTGCATAACCTGTCTGACGGCAAGCGTAGATATCTGAGTGGTCACCAAAAATAGAAAGTGCGTGGCTTGTGAGCGCACGGGCTGATACATGAATAACGCCCGGAAGGAGCTCGCCTGCCATCTTGTACATATTCGGAATCATAAGGAGCAGGCCCTGTGATGCTGTATAGGTTGTAGTCAAAGCACCTGCTGCGAGTGAGCCGTGAACAGCACCTGATGCACCGCCCTCCGACTGCATTTCCGTTACCTGAACCTGTCTGCCGAAAAGGTTCTTGGCACCCTGCGCCGAGAACTTGTCGGTAAGGTCAGCCATTACGGAAGAAGGTGTAATAGGATAGATAGCCGCAACATCGGTAAACGCATAAGAAACATGAGCTACTGCGCTGTTACCATCCATAGTTTTCATTTTTCTTGCCAATGGAATCGTCCTCCTTTTTAATCAAAGCGGCAAAGGAAATGATGCCGCATAAATTTTCGATACCCGTTAATTACGCACCGTAAATCAACAAGCGGTACGGATACTTTGTATCATCTTAATTTTATCACTTAAACACCGATTTGTAAAGTGTTTTACACAAGAAATTCAAAGCAGGATATATATTTTTGTTTCGTTTTTTACAAAAAGTTTTTTATATTTACTTGTTCCTGTCAAAATACTTTGTTGTTGATTTTTTAAAAATCAATAACAAAGGTTTTGGTTATTTGTACAAACGGTTGCAATACTACGCTCGGGCATAATTTGTTTTTTGACATTACAAACTATCTGCACGAATTGGGAACGGCGGCTCGCCGTAATTTTCAATTTATAAATGCTTTATCGCTTCGCTTAAATCCGTGCACAAAAAATCTATCATATGACGAGCCGACTGCCGCAAGGGCATTGTCGCCCACATATTTTCCGACCATCCATGTATCGGCAAGGTTGTAAAACTGCTGAAACACATTGCCGAGTATAAGCGGTACTGCAAAAGACCACAGGCTGCCTATTATACTGCCTGTGGTCAAATCTCTGTTTTTATTTAGTTTTATCACAAAATCATTTCGTTGCAACCGCAGATTCTACGGTCATATTTTTTTGTTAAATTCACTTCCGCATTTCGGACAGCGAACAGTATGATTGCCTTTTTTGTTGTGAACACGAAGCTGCACCTTGCACACGGGGCACTTGATATAACGGTAGTCCTTGCGGTCACGAATTTTTCTGAAGGTCAGTTTGAACCAACCTGTTACCGCATTGTAAATCGGAAGAAATTTTCTGTTTTCGGCACTTCTTGCAACAATGTTGCGTGAGAACATACGAAAACAGATAAGCACGATAATCAAGAGCATTATTCCGTCAATGATGTATCTTGCAACACGGTTCCACACAAAAATATTCACGAACCACAGTATGAGCAACAGCACCCAGAGTGCATTGTTGAGCTTATCCGTGCCGTATCTGCCCTGCATAAAATTGGCGAATCTGTTAAATAATCCTCGCATAAAGTTCATCCTTTCCGCAAAAAGCGGTAATTACAAAAATCATCTTTCCACCATTTTATCACAGGCAGGGTGTACATTCAATAAACATTTGACGATATATGTCACTAAATCAGCCGAGAACGAGCTTTGCCGTGTCAACGCTTTCTTTTGCGTCACGACAGTAGTAGTCAGCGCCGATTTTCATAGCGTAGTCCTTTGTAAGAACCGCGCCTCCGACAAATATTGTACATTTGCTTGAGCCGTCGGGATTCTGAAGCTCCTTACATTCTCTTACAAGCCTTATTGTGTCTTCCATACTCTTGAGGGTTGTTGTCATAAGAGCCGAAAGTCCTATCATTGTAATATTCTGTTCAACGGCAGTATCAACAATAAGCTGAGGGTCAACATCACGACCGAGGTCAACAACTGTGTAGCCGTAGTTATCAAGAAGAACCTTTACAATGTTCTTGCCGATATCGTGAATGTCGCCCTTTACGGTTGCAACGATAATTTTACCCTTGCTTACGGGAGTTCCGCTTGTCTTTGTAAGGTGCTTTTTGATTACATCAAAGCACTCCTGAGCTGTGTTTGCGCTTTGGATAAGCTGTGGAAGGAAGATTTTATTCTTTTCAAAATCTTCACCCACTCTGTCAAGTGCAGGGATAAGCATTTCGTTTACAACCTGCATTGCATCGGTTGTTTCAAGAAGCTTTGCGGTTGCGGCTGCACCTTCGTTTTTAAGTCCGTTATAAACAGCCGCAAAAATATCAACATTGCTGTCTGCCTTTTTAACGGGAGCGGCAGGAACAGCATCGTTATATGCGTTGATAAATTCAAGCGAGTTCTTGTCAATGCCGTTAAGCACACGGAATGCTCTTACAGCGCCTGTCATCGACTCAACATTTGGGTTGATAATCGGCAAATCAAGTCCCTGTTCCATAGCCATTGTAAGGAAAGTTCTGTTGACAAGCTCACGGTTCGGAAGTCCGAACGAAATATTTGATACACCAAGACAGGTTTTACAGCCAAGTTCCGTTTTTACTCTGTGCAAAGCCTCAAGAGTCTGACGGCAAGCAGCCTGTTCTGCGGAAACCGTAAGAGTAAGACAGTCGATATATACATCTTTTCTGTCAATGCCGACAGCCTCGGCTCTTTCAACAATTCGTTTTGCAATCTCAAATCTGCCCTCGGCGGTTTTCGGGATACCGTTTTCGTCAAGTGCAAGTCCGACAACAGACGCACCGTACTTTTTGACAAGAGGAAGAACCGTTGCAAGGCTCTGTTCCTCACCGTTTACGGAGTTCAGAATCGGTTTGCCGTTGTAGTAGCGGAGTCCTGCCTCAATAACCTCGGGCTTTGTGGAGTCAATCTGGAGCGGAACATCACACACACTCTGAATAGCCTTGAGAACACGCACCATCATCTTTTTTTCGTCAATTTCGGGATGACCTACATTGACATCAAGAATTTCCGCACCGCCCTGAACCTGACTGAGAGCCTGAGTGAGAATATAGTCAATATTATTTTCAACAAGCGCCTGCTTAAACAGCTTTTTGCCTGTGGGGTTAATTCTTTCGCCGATAATTCTCGGACCATTGATTTCGACAACCGTCGTTGAACTGCAAACGGTTGTGTCAACGCTCTTTGTCTGAGGCTGATATTCTCTGTCGGCAACCTCTGACTTAATTTTTGCAATATAATCGGGATTCGTTCCGCAGCATCCGCCGATAACCTTAACACCGTATTTGAGGAGTGAACAAACGCACTCGGCAAATTTGTCGGGCATAATGTTGTACTCGTTGCTGTTAGGATCGGGCAAACCTGCATTAGCCTTGATTACAAGGGGAAGATTTGTGTATTTCGACATCTCGGAAACAACGGGTTCAAGCTCATCCGGACCGAGTGAACAGTTTACACCGAGAGCGTCAACACCGAGTCCCGTAAGAGTGACAGCTGCACAGGCAGGGGATACACCTGTAAATGTTCGTCCGTTTCTCTCAAAGGTCATTGTCGTGAGGATAGGCTTATCGCAGTTTTCCTTTGCGGCAAGGACTGCGGCTTTAAGTTCATAAAGGTCGGTCATTGTTTCAAAAACTATGACATCGGCATCTTTACCGGCAAGAATCTGCTGTTTGTAATACTCATAAGCCTCGTCAAATTTCATTGAACCGGCAGGTTCAAGCAACTGACCTATCGGACCGATATCAAGGGCAACGAGGGCATCTGTACCCTCAACGGCTTTTCTTGCAATCTTAACACCGGCGCCGATGATTTCTTCAACGCTGTAACCGCTGTCCTGAAGCTTGTAGGCATTTGCACCGAAGGTGTTTGCGTACACAATGTCAGATCCGGCGTCAATATACCTCCTGTGAAAGCTCTCGATAAGCTCGGGGTGAGTAATGTTCAGCACCTCAGGCACATGGTCGTACTTTACACCGCTTTTCTGAATGAGAGTTCCTGTTGCACCGTCAAGCAGAATAAAATTCTTTTGGTTGAGATATTCACTAAAGTTTGAAAAATTCTTAAACACCACAATGTTCCCCATTTCTTCTGAAGCGACATTTGCCTTTCATACTGCAAATTGCACACCCTCGTTTTCTTCGTTCAATCGGATTGTCTGAAATTCCGAGAACCGCCGTAACCGACTTTGACGGCACAAGCAAACAGCTGTCGCCTGTTGTAAGACCTATTTTTCTCGGAGCGTCAAGTATTCTCAGATACTCCTTCTGCATCTCAATAGGATAGTCCCCATAGCCGGGGCTGAAACGGAAGGTCATATACTTTCCGCTGTATTTTTCGGCAAGGATTTCGTCAACCTTTTGACACACCTGTTCAACGGCAACGCTTGCAAAGCTGTCAAGCACAACCGCCCTTGCCATATCGGAAATCTGACTTATACGGATAAGCTTGTCAATTTCCGAACCGATTGTCGCACACATCATAACGGCTGTGTGGCAGCCCTCAAGGTGCTTTTTTATATCATTGCCGAGTAAAATATCGTCAAACGGAGCTTTGCGTTCAACATAGAGAAATCTCGGCTCTGCTGTTTTCAGTATTTCTTTTTCGCATTCATCCATCAGCACATCCATGCGGTAATTAAGGCTGATTCCTGCACCGCCGAGGTAGCGTATAGCCTCTTTGCGGTTTAATCTGTCAAGCGTTATCATAAAAGACTTGACACCGCCTCCGTAATTTTTCTTGCAACATACGGGTTGTTCATTGTGTAGAGGTGGATGCCATCAACACCGTGTGCGATAAGGTCAACAATCTGGTCAACCGCATATGCAATGCCTGCGTCACGCAAAGCCTCGGGTCTTGTATCATACTTCTGCATAATCTTTGCAAATTTTGCAGGAAGGCTTGCACCGCACATTGAAACCATTCTTTCAATCTGACTTTTGCTTGTTACAGGCATAATACCTGCCTCAATCGGAACATTCACGCCTGCAATCTTCGCTCTTTCAAGAAAGCGATAGTAAACGGAGTTGTCAAAGAAAAGCTGTGATATAAGATGGCTTGCACCTGACTCAACCTTTTTGCGAAGGTTGTGAATGTCCTCAACCTCATCGGTTGCCTCGCTGTGAACCTCGGGATAACAAGCGCCGGCAATGTCAAAATCACCCTGTGACGCAATGTATCTGCACAAATCGCTTGCATAAGTGAAATCCTTCTGCGGTTCAACACCTTCAACCCTGTCACCACGGAGTGCAAGAATATTCTCAATGCCGTTCTCTTTAAAAAGCGCAAGGTTGCGGTCAATATCAGCCTTTGTGCTGTTAATGCAGGTGAGGTGTGCCACGGATTCAATTCCGAAATCTCTCTTGATTTTTGTTGCGATTTCGCAGGTACGGCTCTTTGAACCGCTGCCGCCTGCGCTGTATGTTACGCTGATGAAGTCAGGCTTTAAAGCCGAAATTTCTTCAAGCTTGCCGTAAACCGATTCAATCGGAGAGGTCTTTTTAGGCGGAAATACTTCAAAAGAAAAAACTGTTTTTCCGCTGTTAAATAAATTGCTTATTTTCATATATAAACACCTCGGTAATGGTTTTGTTAAACTTGATTAATTATAGCATAAATAAATTTCGCATACAATACTGTTTTGGTGGGTTTTGTCGTTTAAGGCTATCATTTTTTTGAAAGTTTGGGTATAAGCAAAAATTATATCAAAGAGTTTTATAATAATTATAATTTTGTTAACAAACCAAATTCACCATTATATTCTGTAGTGGCGAACCGTGTTCTCCCTACAGAGTATACATTTACTTTCACAATAAAGCAAAAATTGCATCAATGCCGTATTCTGGCATCTGATGCAATTCCTTTATCCGAGTATCTTCTCGAATAGATTGCGGTGGCACACCGCCGAGCGCAATTTTCAATTTTCCATTTTCAACTTTCAATTTTAAAAAATCACAGATGCAAAATCAACTTTGCAACGCCGAAATAGATAAGCAATGAAAGCGAGTCGCAGACTGTTGAAATGAGCGGATTCGCCATAACTGCAGGGTCAAAGCCGACCTTGCTTGCCAAAAGAGGCAGACTGCTGCCGACAAGCTTTGCCATAATAATTGTGCCGACAAGCGTAAGCGAAATTACAAGGGCAATCATAAATGCGTTTTCCTGACCGTTGAGATCAAACAAAAGCAGTTTTACAAAGTTTGCCGCCGCAAGGGTAATACCGCAAAGAATTGACACCCTGAATTCTTTCCACAGCACAAGGAAAATGCTCTTGAAATGAATTTCACCGAGTGCCGGATATTCAAGCCCTCTGTCTCTCGCCGCATCACTTGCTTTCCAGGCGTGGCGCATATTTACCCATGCCGGAAGATTCTTGTCCACCGCACTTCGGCTGAATATCTCTGCTACGTTCTTCATCATTCTTTCTCCGTCCATAATTTCCTCCATTATTTTAATCTCTGTGCTGTATCCTGAAATAGTCCAAGTACTTTTTAAACTTATCCTGCGCAGTAAGGCAGGTATCCCGCAGATATCCTCTTTCTCTATTCCATTCTGAAAGTCCTCTATAGTAATACCATTTGAGATCTTCATCTATGATAAATGGAACTATATCATATTTCAGACACTCCTTGAACAATATCAGCCTGCCAACCCTGCCATTGCCATCTTGAAACGGATGAATACTTTCAAATTCATGGTGAAAATCCAGAATATCATCTAATGTCTTTTCATTGAGCTTGCGGTATCTTGCAAGGAGATTTTTCATTTTCTCTGGAACTTCTTCCGGCAAAGCCGTATCATGACCGCCCACCTCATTCGGAACTTTCTTGTAATCTCCCACCGCAAACCATTCTTTTCGTGAGTCCTGAGTTCCATTCTTGAGAATCAAATGCAGCTCCTTTATCATTTTCTCACTTAATAAGTTCTTTGCATCATCGATCACCA
>OHAF01002315.1_pt1 | contig 14709 bp, 15 predicted proteins | sample 1577041 | NCBI WGS metagenome assembly OHAF01 (sample SAMEA3541495, study PRJEB24748) | human gut metagenome | biome: human gut; feature: human-associated habitat; material: faeces | place: China | collected 2012
TTTTCATATTGCGGGCTATTTTTTTGCCTGACAATTAACCCCTATGGGGGGATTCCCCATGTTACTGAGTAAAAGTAATCAGAAACATTTCCGGTATTGGTTTAATTCACGAAAGATGTAGGAAGGAGATTATTTTGACGAAAAAACAAATCGGGAAAAGATTTCTGCAGATTCTGATCGTCCTGTTTGGTATCAGCTTTCTGACCTTTGGACTGACTTATCTGTCTCCTGGTGATCCGGCTGAGATCATGCTGACAGAGTGCGGTAATCTTCCCACACCGGAGCTTCTGGAACAGACAAGGCATGAGCTGGGACTTGATCAGCCCTTTCTTGTGCAGTATGGAACCTGGCTGAAGGGTGTACTCACCGGAGATATGGGACAGTCCTATTCCTTTAAGATGCCGGTAGTACAGAAACTTGTATCCTGTTTCTGGCCAACCCTGAAGATGTCTCTGCTGGCACTGCTTATGATGATCGTGATTTCCATTCCGCTGGGAATCCTGGCAGCAGTGTATCAGAACAAATTCCCGGATTACTTTGTAAGAGGAATTACTTTTATCGGGGTATCAGTACCAAGCTTCTGGCTTGGCCTGATCTTACTGAGTATTTTTGGTGTACAGCTTCGCTGGGTAAATGTAGCAGGAGGAAGTACTGATCTGAAGGCTATGATCCTGCCGTCACTTACGTTGGCGCTTGCCATGTCTGCCAAATATACCAGACAGGTGAGGGCAACGATCCTTGAAGAACTGAATAAGGACTATGTGGCCGGAGCAAAGGCAAGAGGTGTGAGAGGAAGTGTAATTATATGGAAGAATGTTATGAAATCTTCCATGCTCACGATCATTACCCTGCTGGCTTTATCAATAGGAAGCCTTTTGGGTGGAACCACGATTGTTGAAACAATTTTTATATGGGATGGCGTTGGTAAAATGGCAGTAGATGCGATCACCATGCGAGACTATCCGATCATTCAGGCATATGTGGCATGGATGGCGATTATTTATGTGGTTGTAAATCTGATCACGGATATCATTTATCATTACCTGGATCCTCGAGTAAGATTAGGAGGTGACAGAGCATGAGATGTATAAATAACACAGATAAAAATGTTACTGTCCGAAAGCAGAAAATCCGCAAAAATCATGTCAGAGAAAAACTGATCTTTTTTACAATACTGGCACTGATCCTGCTTCTTGCAGCAGCTTTTGCCCGGAAACTCTGTCCATATGATCCGGATGTACAGGATCTTCTGATGGCACAGAAGCCACCCAGTGCAGAACATATACTGGGAACCGACCGTTATGGAAGAGATATGTTTTCGCGTGTACTGGTGGGAAGTACGACCAGTATTTATGCAACTCTGCTTCTTGTAGCAATCATTACTGTGCTTGGAACTGTGATTGGTATCATCTGCGGATGGTGCGGGGGAATCCTTGATACAGTGCTGATGCGTATATCCGATCTTTTTCTTGCATTCCCAAGTCTTGTTTTTGCTCTTGCAGTAGCAGGTGTACTCGGTGGTGGTATTCAGAATGCAATCATAGCTCTGGCGGTGATCGGCTGGCCAAAGTTTGCCAGACTTGCCCGGGGACTGACTCTTGCACAAAAAGATTCGCCGTATCTGATGGCAGTGAGACTGTCAGGAAGCATTACACCCAAGATTATGTTCAAACATATCTTACCGAATATTGCAGGTCCGATACTGGTCACATCTGTACTTGATATTGGAACTATGATGATGGAACTTGCAGGGCTTTCCTTCCTTGGACTTGGTGTACAGCCTCCGATGGCAGAGTGGGGAAGCATGATCAATGATGGAAGAAGTATGCTTCAGATATCACCATGGATGGTGCTTGCACCGGGACTTGCCATATTTATAACCGTTATGATATTTAATCTCCTTGGAGATACACTCAGGGATTTTATGGACCCCAAAGAAAGAGCTAAAAATTAGAAAGGAAGTACAGATCATGAAGAAGAAACTGATCGCAGCAATTCTTACAGGAGCTATGCTTGCAGCAGGAATGACTACAAGTGTATGGGCAGACGGAGGAAAATCTTTTGTCTATGGAACAACTGGATACAGTGAAGAAATGGGGGATGCAGGTCTGAATCCGCATGACAATTATTCAGGCTGGAGTGCAATTCGTTATGGCGTTGGCGAGACTCTTTTTAAGTACAATGACAACATGGAAGTGGAACCGTGGCTGGCAACAGATTATGAATTTGTGGATGATACAACCGTAAAGATCACGCTTCGTGACGGGGTAAAATTTTCCAGTGGACGTGATATGGATGCGGAAGCAGTAAAGGAATGTCTGGAAGACCTGATCGCAGTTCATGACCGTGCACCATATGACCTTAAGATTGATCATATCGATGCAGATGGACTGACACTTACAATCTACACAACGGAGCCGTGTCCGGCGATCATCAACTACCTTGGTGACCCATATGGTGCGATCATTGATATGGATTACGGAATTCAGGGAGAAGGCGGTTCTGCCAATGTAGCGGGAACCGGTCCATACATTGCAGAAAATGTAACGCCAACCCAGATCGATCTGGTCAAAAACGACAACTATTGGGGTGGTGATGTTAAAGTAGATAAAGTTACCGTCAAATCATTTGCAGACGGAAGTGCGCTGACAGCTGCCCTGCAGACAGGAGATATTCAGGGAACTTATGGGCTTCAGTATGACAATTATGCACTGTTTGACGGAAATCCGGATTATACGATCAATTCCTGCGCTACAAGCCGCTGTTTCTTCGGACAGTTTAATATGGATTCCGAAATTGTTCAGGATCAGAATGTGCGTAAGGCAATTGAAATGGGAATTGATAAAGAGGGATTTTGCTCTGTAATCATGGAAGGAAGAGGAATCCCGGCAAAGGGAGCATTTCCGGGCAGTTTTTCTTATGGAAATGATGCAGTAGAAACAGTATCTTATGACCCGGAAGAAGCAAAGAAACTTCTGGAGGAGTCAGGATGGACAGATACAGACGGTGATGGCTATGTGGATAAAGACGGACAGAAGCTGACTATTAACTGGCTTACTTATCCGACACGTCTGGAGCAGCCGAAGCTTGCAGAATATGCACAGGCAACTCTGAAAGAGATTGGAATTGATGTGTCTGTAAATAATACCTCTGATCACAGAACTTATGCAGAAAACGGAGAGTTTGATGTTTATGTAAGCTCTTTAACAACAGCGCCTACCGGTGATCCGGAATATTTTTTCAGCAGTACAGTGACTGGTTCTAAGAATTATGGAAATTATCAGAATGACGAAGTAACGAAACTGACAGAGCAGCTTCATCAGACTTTTGATACAGATGAGAGAGGAAAACTGGCTGTAGAACTTCAGCAGAAGATTCTGGACGATGATGCGTATTTCTTTGTTTCACATCTGAACATGGGAATCGTGACGAAAGCCAATGTAACAGGAATGGCAGCACATCCTTGTGATTATTATGAAATTACTGCGGATCTGGATGTACAGTAAGAGTTATATGCTATGACGAAACCCCTTATTTTAGAGGATTGCTATAGTGGGGAGTGTCAGTAAAAATCGGGAGAACACAAATGATTTCTTTAAAGGAGAAGAGTATGGCAGATCCTTTGCTGAAAGTAGATCATGTTACGATCAGCTGTAATGGAGAACCGACAGTTCAGGATGTCAGTTTTGAACTGAAACAGGGAGAAATCCTTGGAATTGTAGGAGAATCCGGAAGCGGAAAAAGTACGATTATTAAAGCGATTATGGGACTTCTGGGAGAGGAAGGTCTGGTGACAAAGGGTGATATCAGGTATCTGGGGGAAAGTCTCACAGATATGAGTGAGAAGAAACTACGCAGGTATCTGGGAACAGAAATCGGGATGGTATTTCAGGACTGTAAGGCGGCGCTTTGCCCGGTGCGCAAAATCGGTGTGCAGATACATGAAGCTGTATCTGCACATGAAAAAATATCGAAAAAAGAAACCCGGATACGTGCCGGGGAGATTATGAAGAAAATCGGTATGGATGATTATGAACGTGTGCTGGACAGTTATCCTTTTGAAGTTTCGGGGGGCATGAATCAGCGTGTGGGTATCTGTGCGGCTATGATCATGCATCCGAATCTTCTCCTTGCAGATGAACCAACCAGTGCATTGGATGTTACAGTGCAGAAACAGGTAGTAGAGGAGCTTCTGATGATGCGAAAAGAATATCAGACAGCGATGATTCTGGTAACGCATAATATTGGTGTGGTGAGGGCGATGGCCGACAGGATACTGGTACTTCAGAACGGAACTGTCAGGGATTATGGAGAAACGAAAAATGTTCTGGATCATTCGCAGGATCCGTATACGCAGAAGTTGATGAATTCGGTGCTTCATTTGAAGAGAGAACATATATAAGTTTGGAGTTCAGGAGGAGCAGACAGGTGGCAGATACGATTTTAAAAGCAGAACATCTTACGAAGACATTTATATCCGGGAAAAAGACATTAACAGCAGTAGATGATGTCAGTTTTGAATTAAAACAGGGAGAGTGTCTGGGAATTGTAGGTGAATCCGGTTCCGGTAAAAGCACGATTGCAAAGATGCTTACACATCTGGAAAGTATTACAGATGGAAAAGTGATTCTGAAAGGAAAAGATATTACCAATATAAAAGGAAAAGAACTTCGGGAAATTTACAGGGATATTCAGATGGTATTTCAGATGCCAATGGAATCCTTTGACCCACGTTGTACGCTCGGGGACGGAATCGGAGAAAGCCTGAGAAATATGGGGATAAGCCGTACCGAAACCCGTAGAAAAGTAGAAGAACTTCTGGAAAGATGCGGGCTGGAAAAAGAATACGCAGACCGCTATCCCCATCAGGTAAGCGGTGGTCAGTGCCAGAGAGCTGCAATCGCCAGAGCACTGGCAGTCAATCCGTCCATTCTGATCTGTGATGAAGCAACCAGTGCACTGGATGTGACGGTTCAGAAGCAGATTCTGGAGTTACTGATCGAACTGAAAAAGAAAGAAAATCTCTCATTTATTTTGATCTGTCATGATCTGGCACTGGTTCAGGCATTCTGCGACAGAGTTCTTGTCCTTTATCATGGAAAGACTGTGGAGAGCGGAACACCGGATGAGACCATTGATCATCCACAGATGGATTACACAAGAAAACTGATTGATTCTGTATTGTAGGCAATTGTATATTTATCCTGTGTCTGAAGTATATCAGACAGGGCAGCAGATAGAGCAGAAATGTCTGAAGCGATTTTATTCGTGAAAGACATTTCTGCTTTTTGATTTCTTACTCAAAATGCCGTAAAATTTTGTGTTTTTAAAAATAAAGAAAGTGTCAAAAAGCACTAACAATTATTCAGAAATCTGTGATACAATGGAAAGGCGAAATACAGAAATACAAATGAAAAGAGAGAAAACTACAAATGACACAAAAACAAAATACATTAACAAAAACCGGTATTGTAGCGCTTCTTGCCTGTGTTTGCTGCATCTTGTGGGGAAGTGCGATTCCGGTGATCAAGACCGGCTATCGTCTGATGCAGGTAGACTCCGCAGATACCGCGAGCCAGATTGTTTTTGCGGGAGTTCGTTTTACGCTGGCAGGGATTCTGGTGTTGATCTTTGCTTCCATTAAAGAAAGGAAAGTGATGATTCCTGACAGGGAAATTTTGAAATACGCAGTTCCGGTATGTCTGGCGCAGACAGTGGGACAGTATTTCTTCTTTTATATAGGTGTTGCACATACATCAGGAGTCAAGGGCGCTATTATTACCGGACTTGGAAACTTTATTGCAATTCTTCTGTCCTGTCTGGCTTTTCGGAGTGAACGGATGACAGGCAGAAAAGTTGCCGGATGTGTTCTGGGATTTGCGGGAGTTGTGGTAATCAATCTGATGGGAAATTCCCTGGATATGGGGTTTAAGCTGACAGGAGAGGGATTTATTCTGATTGCTCAGTTATCCTATGGAATTTCCACAGTTCTGATTAATCTTTTTTCCAGAAAAGTATCGCCGGTAGTACTGAGCGGAACGCAGTTTACGATGGGCGGCATCGTTCTGACTCTGATAGGAGTGGGAATGGGCGGTCATCTGGGAAATGTTACAGCAGGAGGTGTGGCAATCATATTTTATCTGGCAATGGTCTCAGCAGTGGCATATACACTCTGGTCTGTATTGCTTGCATGGAATGATGTTTCGAAGGTTGCAATCTTTGGATTCGTCAATCCCCTGTGCAGTGTGATTTTGTCTGCGCTGATGCTTGGAGAGGTGAATCAGGCATTTAATATTGGAAGTTTGATAGCACTGATTCTGGTTTGCACAGGAATTTATATTGTTAACTGCAAGAAAAAAATGTCTCGATAAACTGCGGAGCAGTTATTCGGTTATAAGCAAGTAGCGAAGCAGATTGCGGATATCCGCTTGACTGATTCCGTAATCCGGGAAGTCTGGAAAGAAATCGGCGGCTCTTTTTATTTTATGAAAAAAAGAGCATAATAAAATAGAATTTTATCTTGCAGGAATGAATATTTCTGGATATCAATCTAAAAAAGAACAGGAGAAATTCAGATGAAGAAAAAAATTTGTAAGCTGTCAGCAGCAGTATTGCTTTTTTTCTCGGGAATTATGGAGATTGGCTGGCGCTTTTTTAACATGGTGGTCTGCTGCAAAAGAGGGGGAAGGAAAAAGGAAAGAAAGAAATGGTTTGAATTATCTCATATACGGGATAATCATCCCAGAAACGGATACGCAAAGGAATATGATGAGAGCAGGGCATGGTGCGAGGCTCAGAAGATGCAGGACTGTTATATCCAAAGCGTGGATGGATTAAAACTCCACGGATTCTATCTGCCGGCAGAGCATGCAAAGCGGTTTGTTATCTTAAGCCATGGTTACAGGGGCAGCAGATTTGGTTCCCTGTCATTTATGGCAAAATATCTCCATGAGCATCAATGTAATCTTCTGTTTATGGAACAGCGATGTTGTGGAGAAAGTGAAGGAAAATATATTACCTTTGGAGCAAAGGAAAAATGGGATGTGCAGCGTTGGGCAATTTATGTGTCCGAGAGAAATAAAGAAAAGCTTCCAATCTATCTGTATGGACAGTCTATGGGAGCAGCCGCTGTACTGATGGCATCCGGATACAGGCTTCCGTCAGAGGTGAAGGGACTGATCGCAGACTGTGGTTTTCAGTCTATGGAAAGACAGATGCGGGATATGGCTGACAACTGGTTCCATCTGCATTATATCCCTTTGCTTTTGAAGGAAATGGACTGTCTGTGCCATTTTGTGGCAGGATTTCGTATGAAAGATGCAGATACCACAGAAGCTATGAAAAGGAATACAAGACCTGTCCTTTTCTTTCATGGAGAGAAGGATACTTATGTGTACCCGAACAATTCATTCCAGAACTATATGCTGTGCAAAGCACCAAAGGAACTGGTCATTGTACAGGGAGCAAGGCATCTGTGCAGTGCCTATGCAGATCCGGAACTGTATCAGCGAACAGTGATGGAGTTTTTTGAGAAATATGATGGCAGTAATTCTGAAAAATAATGTGACTGTTTTCAACCGCCAAAGGCGATTACGAATGATAACAATCCCTGACCGGGACTTATCAGATGCGTTTTGTTAAATGCATGATAAGTCTCGGTCAATTTTATGTAAAGTGTTCATTAAGTGCTAAGGGTACTGGTATTTGGGAAAAATCTGTGCTATTTTTTGTCACGTAATAAAAAAGTAATGTTGTAGCTGCCAGTACATTATTTTTAAAATAACTGTGGGCTACTGAACAAGTATGTAATGTTTTTGTACCCGGGAAAAGAGAAAAAACGGGTGATGGAGGTTAAATAAAGTATGACAAACTACTATCCTTTAACAGCAGCACAGAAAATGCACCATAACTGGATCATGGATTACGGTACACAGCAGGTATCCGGTGTCAGTGTTGTGGCGTCTGTACAGGCTGAACTGGATTTTGGATTATTGAAAAAGTGTATCCAGATGGAAATAGAGCGCTCAGGCTGTACCAGAGTACGCTTCACCAAACCGGATCAAGAGGGAAATGTGAAGCAGTATATTGTAAAACAGGATCCTCGTGATATTGAACTGAAGGATTTGTCCGGAATGGGAAATCTTGCAGAAGCGGATGAACTGATGCAGCAATGGGCATATGAAACATTTGATGGTGATAATATTCCCATGTGCGAGTTCACCATGCTGAAGCTGCCGGAAGGATATAATGGTTTTTTTGTGCATATGGATCATCGGTTGATTGACTCCTGCGGACTGGTTGTAATGATCGGGGATCTGTTCCAGCTGTATACCTATTACAAATATGGAACAGCATATCCTCAGGAATTGGCTGATTTCCAAACAGTACTGAAAAAGGACCTGGCAAAGGCCGGCAATGAAAAGCGTTTTCAAGAAATTCTGGGACGATCAGCTGGATGCCCTGGGAGAGCCGCTGTATTCCGATATTCAGGGCCCGTCTGTACTGGAGGCCGCCAGAAAGAGGCATGGAAATCCGGAACTTCGCTCCTCTGATATTGAAATGCAAAATTTATTTGTGGCAGTAAAGGATTATCATCTGGAGCCGGGGGCAACTCAGAACCTGATTGATTTCTGTATGAATCATCAGCTTTCCATGACAAATCTTCTGCTGCTTGGCATCCGTACTTATCTGTCTAAGGTAAATGACGGACAGGAGGATATTACGATCCAGAATTTTATATCCAGACGTTCCACTCATGAAGAGTGGACCTCTGGCGGAAGCAGAACGATTATGTTTCCATGCAGAACCGTAATCTCGCCTGAAACAGATTTCCTTTCTGCTGCTTATGAAATTCAGAATATGCAGAATCGTATTTATATGCACAGCAATTACGATCCGGCACTTATTATGGAAGAGATGCGAAAAAGATACAATACACCGGAGCACACCAGCTATGAAAGCTGTTATTTGACTTATCAGCCCATGCCGGTAAAAGTGGAAAATGAAATGCTTGGAACTGTTCGCCAGCATGCCAAATGGTTTGCAAATGGTGCAGCAACCAAGAAAATGTATTTGACTGTATCTCATACAGAGGATGGTGGAATGAATTTTTCCTATCATTATCAAACAGCACATCTGGAAGAACATGATATGGAACTTCTCTATTATTATATGATGCGTATTTTATTTAAAGGAATCGCAGAACCGGATATGAGCATCGGTGAAATTATGGAACAGATTTGATAGTATACCAGGAGGACGTATAATGAGTCAGGAAATGGAATTTAAAAATATTGTAGCCCAGTATAGCAAAGTGGCACCGGAAGAAATGACAAATGAAATGAGGTTCCGTGAGGATCTTGGATTCAGCTCTCTGGATTTCATGTCTTTTTTAGGTGAGCTTGAGGATACATTTGATATTGAACTTGAAGAAAACGAGGTAATGAAAATCGTAACCCTTGGAGAGGCACTTCAATTGCTGGAAAACCTTCAGTAGGAGGAAATGGATATGCTGGTCAGAAATATATTAGAAGAAAGTGTACGTAAATTTGATGAAGTAAAAGCAGTAAAATGGCTCAACAAAAAGGAAATCATGGAAAGAAGCTATGGCGAACTGATGGAAAATGTAGTTTCCACCAGAAAAGGTCTTCTTGCAGAAGGCTTTGAGGGCAAACACATTGCACTGATCGGAACCAGTTCTGTAGAGTGGATGGAAAGTTATCTGGGAATCATCACCGGATGTATCACTGCAGTACCGCTGGATGCCGCACTTCCCTGTGAGGATCTGATCGATCTGCTTAACCGTTCCGATTCCGTAGCTCTTTTCTTAAGTCCGAAGCTTAGGCCATATCTGGATGCATTTCTTGAAAACTGCCCGAAACTTCAGAAGGTGTGGATGCTTCAGGAAGAGGTAGAAGATGCACCGGCAAAGGTATATGGTATTGGTGAACTTCGAAATGCAGGAAAGAGCGCATCAGCAGATTCTGTCTGCCCGGATGCAGAGGATATTGCGACCATCATTTTCACTTCCGGAACAACAGGAAAGAGCAAGGGTGTTATGCTGACACAGAATAATCTGGCATCCAATGTTGAGGCAGTAAAGATTACGGCAGAACCGGGAACTGCCGTGCTCAGTGTGCTTCCGATCCATCACGCATTCTGCCTGGTTATGGACTGGCTGAAGGGATTCTCTCTGGGTGCAACTCTTTGCATCAATGATTCCCTGCTCCATATGGTAAGGAATATGAGTATTTTCAAACCGGATATTATGCTTATGGTTCCAATGATGATCGAAACTATTTATAAGAGACTGGCTGCCGCTGATCCGTCAATCCCGAAGGCAGTTCTGGCAGAAAAGGTATTCGGCGGAAAACTGCGCATTATCTTTACAGGCGGTGCACATCTGGATCCGTATTATATTGACCGTTTTGCAGAATATGGCGTCGAAGTACTGGAAGGCTATGGAATGTCAGAATGCTCTCCTGTTATCAGCAATAATACACTGGAAAACAATAAAAAGGGTTCTATTGGAAAACCACTTGAAAATGTAGAGATAAGATTTGAAAACGGTGAGATCCTGGTAAAAGGCAGTAGCGTTATGAAAGGATATTATCAGATGCCTGATGAGACAGCAGAGACTTTAAAGGATGGCTGGTTGCATACAGGTGATAAGGGATATATGGATGAAGACGGTTATCTGTTTATCAATGGACGTGTGAAGAACCTGATCATTTTGTCCAATGGTGAAAATGTATCTCCGGAGGAGATTGAGAATAAGCTGGCTCTGAATCCGCTGGTAGGCGAAGTGATCGTCACAGGTGAGGATAATGGCCTGACTGCCCGTATTTATCCGGAGCAGGCTGTTGTGGAAGCGAAAGCATTGGATGCAGAGGCAATTCAGGCACAGCTTCAGGCATTTCTGGATGAATATAACAGAAATCAGCCTACCTATCGCCGCATTACAGGATTGGTTGTCCGCAAAAATCCGTTTATCCGCAACACAACAAAAAAGATCAGGAGACAGGATGTCCTGATTGATGAGCCTCTGGAATAAGACAGAGGCTTAAGATAAAAGTGGAAGCATACCGGATAAAAAAACCTCAGACAGAATATCAGCGATCACTTCCGGTGCCAGATTAAAATTATCCCGGCTCCATTTGTGGAGAACGCCGATGGTACTGCCGATGGCGCAGGTGATCACATAGGAAACTTCTTCCTTTGTATGCCTGTCAGGCCTGGAATTAGATGTAGTTTCTGTAACATAATGATGGAGCATAGTCAGCATTTTTTCAAACAGATCATTGCCATGAGGCGTGCTCAAAAGACCGGACAGAAAAGGATTTTCCATAGTGTACCGGCACAGAGTCAGAAAATAGGAACTGCAGATATCCCGGTCATTTTTTGGCTGGAAATTTTCCATCATGGAAAAAACATCATGAATAGTTTTATCCTCAACTGCAGAGATCAGTGAAGGGATGTCCTGATAGTGATTATAAAAGGTACTTCTGGCAATACCAGCTGTTTTAGTGATGTCGGATACAGTAATCCTGTCAGGCTTCTTTTCTTTTAACAATTTGAAAAAAGCACCTAAAATGGCCTCGTCAGCCACAGAATATCTTTCATCGGGAATTATATTTTGCATAGTTGTTTCCCCCGGGAGTCTGTAAGTAATACATAAAGTATATCACAAATCTGACCATAAAAAAATTATTTTTCCAGGACTTTCTAGAGCCTTTTTCAGACACGCTCTAGTCCCAGAATATTTTCATTCTCAGTCAATTCTTTTACTTTCTGCATAATCCCATATCCATAATTGGTCGTGAGAAGATATTATGCTACATTACATTGCGATGTATTTGTCAAGCAGGAATGTATGTGCTATGATTAAACTGACTATAGAATAATCCGTTATCCGGAGAAGAAAAAATGGAAATATCAGAGGTATGATGGGAGGATTTATATGCGAAGAAGAGACAGAGAGGTAACAGAACTTAATGAGATCATACATATACTTGATTCTGGCAAGGTTTTGCACCTTGGGCTGGTGGATCAGGGAAAGCCATACATAGTTCCTGTGAACTACGGTTATGTTATGGAAAATGATAAACTTGTATTTTATGTGCACGGTGCTTTGGAAGGCCGTAAGCTTGACATTATCAGAAACAATTCAGACTGCTGTGTTCAGATTGAGTGTGATTTTCAGCCATTTTCAGGTAAAGTGGCCTGCCAATATGGGTGTAGTTATTATTCTTTTGATGGATTTGGAACTGCGGAGATTGTGGAAGCACCACAAGAAAAAATTAAGGCCATGAGCGCCTTAATGAAAATACAAACAGGTAAGGATTTTGAGTTTAATGAGCGGCTGGTTTCAATTGTCAGTGTCATTCGAATTGAGTGTGATTATTATACTGCAAAGTACAGACCATTACCGGCAAATCCAGTAGTATAAATTGGGAATAATTTGTTACTTGGAGGACAAAAAATGACTATTAGAAAAGCAGAAGAAAAAGACATTCTAAGAATAATTGAACTGTTGGGACAGGTATTGCAGATCCATGCAGATATAAGACCTGATATTTTTATTCCCGGTACCACAAAATATACTGTAAGCGAATTGACAGAGCTATTAGGAAAAGAAGAAAAACCCATATATGTAGCAGTGAACGAGGAAGATGTTTGTGTAGGATATGCATTTTGCCAATTACAGGAACAGCCTTTTTCAACTAATATGGTACCGTTTAAGTCTCTTTTTATAGATGATCTATGTGTTGATCAGCAGGCACGAGGACAGCATATCGGCGAGAGTTTGTTTGAATATGTAAAAAATGAAGCAAAGCGAATGGGCTGTTATGAAGTGACACTGAACGTATGGGCAGGAAATACTTCAGCCGAAAAGTTCTATGAAAAAATGGGTATGAAAACAAAAGAAAGGCAGATGGAATATATCCTGGAACATTGATGCGTTGTATGGCATATTTGAGAAGTCTATCTGCGAATTTACAGAGATATCCGATGGATGAATCCGATCAGTCAAACAGTAAATATTAAAAGAAAATGCAAATCAGGCACAAGTTATATTTCGGAAACTTGTGCCTGATTTTTACAGTGTTATTTGGAAATTACAGGTGCTTTTGTCTGATATTTTTAGCATTGATATAATTTATGATCATGTTTGCTGCATCGGAAATATCAAGTTTGCCTGTATCAATAGACAGCTGATACTGGCTGGCGTCTTCCCATTCTTTGCCTGTGCAGAATTTGTGGAAAGATGCTCTTTTCTCATCAACTTCCTTTATCAGCTTTGCAGCTTTTTTCTCATTAATACCGTCCCGTTCCATTACACGTTTGATACGGCAGTCTTTATCTGCGTGAAGAAAAACAGTAGTTGCCTCAGGATCATTTGCATAGATCGCTCCTGAACAGCGTCCGATGATTACGGCAGATTTTTGCTGCGTAAGTTCACGTATAAGTTCAAAAGATTTTTCCATCGGATTGCTTTCTCCGTAGCTTACAGCAATGCTGTAGAGCAGGCTGTTTACTGCCTTTTCCTGGAAAAATTCTTTGTTTTCGTCAAGCTTTCCAAGTTTTTTGGCCTCTTCTTCCAGCTTCTTTCTGTCATAGAGTTCCAGTCCAAGTCTGGAAGCCAGTTCTTTTCCTATTTCATGTCCGCCGCTTCCGCACTGTCTTGCTATTGTAATAATCATATCCCATGCCTCCTGTGCAATGATGTTGCATTTATTTACTGTCAAAGTACTTTTTCGGAATTATTATACTCAAAAAAAATCGAAATGTATATGCCAAAATCTACTATAAATTGCCTTCGCAAACCTTGATATTCTGGTACTTATGGCAAATTGGTCTGACAAATATTTGCTTAATAGAAACATTAGACAAATACTTTATATTGAGATATGATGAGAATTGTGGGAGCTGCTTTGCAGCGGAGCAATTCGTGGATATCAAGTTAGGGGCAAAAGACCTTTTGACCCTAACATCATAGAATCAATTGTGGGAGGAGGCGTTACTTATGACAGATATTCTGAAAAATGTTTTAAATATTGCCGCCAGAATCCATGACATGCAGGCAGCCGGGACGCTGGCAATGGCGTTCTTTGGAATCGTGCTTGTATTTGGACTGGTCAACTGTATTCTGGGCTATCGGCTTTTGCGGTTCTGGATGATGATCTTCGGCTTTCTGATGGGTGCCGGGGCAGGCTTCTTTGGCGTATATGAGGCGGGAGCCAGCGACAAAACCATTTATGTGGTGGTTATGCTGATCGCAGGCGTAGTCCTTGCGGTAATATCCTTTGCCATCTTTAAGGCTGGTATTTTTATCATCGGTGCCGGAATTGGGCTGACAGTAACCATTTACCTGATCCATCCCACCACATCCTTTACCTTTTTTCTGTGCCTGCTGACAGGTGTAGGACTTGGCTTCCTTGCCCTTCGTTATGAGCGGGAAGTAATTATTGTGGGAACCAGTATCCTCGGCGGAATTTTAAGCGGCTTTGCCACTGCCAAGCTGACAAATATGGAGGAAATTCCTTTTGGAATCATCTTTTCCATCGGCTTTGCCCTGGTGGGAATGCTGATTCAGTTTGCAACGAACCGTCGTAAAAGGGATGAAGATGATGCGGCTGAAGATGAGGATGAATTTTATGAAGAGGCTGAAAACAGTTCTGACTATGTAGATCCAAAAGAATACATTCC
>OHAF01002331.1_pt1 | contig 14615 bp, 10 predicted proteins | sample 1577041 | NCBI WGS metagenome assembly OHAF01 (sample SAMEA3541495, study PRJEB24748) | human gut metagenome | biome: human gut; feature: human-associated habitat; material: faeces | place: China | collected 2012
AAAAAGACAAGTATTGGTGGACAGGCAGTAAAGGAAGGGGTCATGATGAAGAATCTTGACCGTTATGCAGTGGCTGTCCGGAAACCAGATCATGAAATAGAAGTAATGACGGACGAGTATAAAAGTCTGGGAAGTCGTTATGCGGTTCTTGGCTTACCGATCATACGTGGAGTTGTTAACTTTGGAGAGTCTTTATATATCGGGTTAAAAACATTATCCTATTCTTCTTCTTTTTATGAGGAAGAGGATTATGAGCCGGGAAAAGTGGAACAGTTTTTTACAAAAATTTTTGGAGATAAGTTAGAAAGCGCTCTAATGGGAATCACAATGATCATTTCTGTTATATTGGCGCTTGGGATTTTTATGGTACTTCCATTTTTCCTTACGAATCTGATGAAAGGATTTCTGCCATCTTACAGTATACGTACCCTGATTGAAGGAATCATACGTGTGGCGTTATTTCTAATATATATATGGCTTATATCTAAGATGGAGGATATAAAGCGGGTATTTATGTATCATGGTGCAGAACATAAGACGATTAACTGTTTAGAACATGGGGAGGATCTGACACCGGAAAATATTAAAAAGTATTCGAGGCTGCATAAGCGTTGTGGAACCAGCTTTCTGCTTATTGTTATGATTGTCAGTATCGTAGTGTTTATGTTTATTCGTGTAGATAGCTTATTATGGAAGTTTGTTTTACGAATCTTACTTGTTCCGATTGTAGCGGGGATTTCATATGAATTTATCCGTCTGGCAGGAAGAAGTGATTCGAAGCTTGTGAATACGCTTAGTAAGCCTGGCTTGTAGCTTCAGTACTTTACAACGAGAGAGCCAGATGCAGAGATGATGGAAGTGGCAATCAAAGCGGTAGAAGGTGTATTTGATTGGAAAGAGTATCTTCGGGCAATGCATAATGGAGAGCTGGAGGATTGAACATGACAATTCGGGACATTTTAACAAATATACGAGAACGCCTGCAAAAAGCAGGAATTGAAGATTTTGAATATGAAAGCTGGGTTTTGCTTGAGTGGAAGCTTCACATTGACCGGGCAGAATTTTACATGAATCCAAACGGGGAAGTAAAGCAGGAACTCCTGGAGAAACTGGAAGAAGTTCTTTTAAAAAGAGAACAGAGAGTTCCTTTACAATATCTTATGGGTGAATGTGAGTTTATGGGATTTGATTTCAGTGTTGATGAGAGAGTTTTAATTCCAAGACAGGATACAGAGTGTCTGGTTGAGCTGGCTGTCGAAGATATTCGGAATGTAAAGACACAGAACCGATGTGAGTTTAATAATGCAGCAGATCAGAAAAATGAACAGAAAGTCAAAGTACTGGATTTATGTACAGGCAGCGGTTGTATCGGTATTTCTGTAAAAAAGCTTTGTCAAAATACAGAAATAACCCTTGCAGATATTTCTGAGGGTGCATTATCTGTAGCAAAGAAGAATGCAGAAAACCTAAATGCAAGTGTTACTTTAATAAGAGGAAATCTTTTTGAAAATATAGAAGGAAGATTCGATTACATTTTATCAAATCCACCGTATATTCCCTCGCAGGTAATTCAGGGACTGATGCCTGAGGTAAAAGATCATGAGCCACGACTTGCTCTTGATGGAGAGGAAGATGGTCTTGCTTTTTATCGGAAAATTATAGAACAGGCTCCGGATTATCTAAATTCAAATGGAAGAATCTATTTTGAAATCGGAGCAGAACAGGGTGAAGATATGATTCGCCTTATGACGGACAGAGGATTTTCTGAAGTAAAAGTGCATAAAGATCTTGCAGGACTTGACCGAATCGCGACAGGCATATATAGTAGAAGATAGTCTGTAATTTCGATTACAAAACACATCATAAATATATGATCATTTGGCAATAGAGTACGACCAGATGGTTATAAAATATAGAATAGCAGGAGGAAGAAAGATGTTTGATAAATTAGAAGATCTTGTAAAACGTCTGGATGAGGTTATGCAGGAACTGAGTGAGCCGGATGTAGTAAGTGATCAGAACCGTTTCCGCAATCTGATGAAAGAACAGAATGAGCTAGCTCCGATCGTAGAGAAATACAAAGAGTATAAAGAAGCCAAACAGACAATTGAAGACAGTGTGGAGATGCTTGAAGAAGAACACGATGAGGAAATGCGTGAGCTTCTGAAAGAGGAGTTATCTGAAGCAAAGAAGAATGTAGAACAGTATGAAGAGGAATTAAAGGTTCTCCTTCTTCCAAAAGACCCTAACGATGATAAGAACGTTATTGTCGAGATTCGTGCAGGTGCCGGTGGAGATGAGGCCGCATTATTTGCTGCTGAAATTTATCGTATGTATAAAAACTATGCAGAATCAAAACGTTGGAAAACAGAGTTCATCGATGTGAATGAGAATGGTATTGGTGGATTTAAAGAAGTTTCCTTTATGATCAATGGTCAGGGCGCATACTCAAGATTGAAATACGAAAGTGGTGTTCATCGTGTACAGCGTATCCCTGCAACAGAGTCCGGCGGACGTATTCACACATCTACGATCACTGTGGCAATTATGCCGGAAGCAGAAGAAGTTGATGTACAGCTTGATATGAATGATTGTCGATTTGATGTGTTCCGTGCTTCCGGAAACGGTGGTCAGTGCGTAAATACAACTGATTCCGCTGTTCGATTAACACATATCCCAACAGGTATCGTTATTTCCTGTCAGGATGAAAAGTCACAGCTTAAAAATAAAGATAAAGCAATCAAAGTACTGCGCGCACGTTTGTATGATCTCGAGCAGTCCAAAGCACATGATGCAGAGGCCGAACTTCGTAAGAGCCAGATCGGAACAGGTGACAGAGCAGAGAAGATTCGTACTTACAACTTCCCACAGGGACGTGTGACAGATCACAGAATTAAATTAACTCTCCATCGTCTTGATGATATTTTAAATGGAGATCTCGATGAGATCATCGATAGCTTAACAGCAGCAGATCAGGCAGCCAAATTAAGTAAATTACAGGAAATGGAGCGTTAAAAATTATGCAGGAGTGGAAGAAAAATATCAGACAGGTTGTTCCATACGTACCTGGCGAACAACCCAAAGAAGCAAATGTAATAAAGTTAAACACGAATGAGAATCCTTATCCACCTTCACCGAAGGTAAAAGAACAGTGTGCGAAAATCTGTGCTAAAACAGAAGAACTGCGTCTTTATCCAGATCCGACAGCCGGAATGTTAGTAGAGGCAATCGCAAAATACAAGGGATTAGACAGCAATCAGGTTTTTGTCGGAGTCGGCTCTGACGATGTACTGGCTATGGCTTTTCTTACATTTTTTAATAGCGAAAAGCCGATATTTTTCCCTGATATCACGTATTCTTTTTATGATGTGTGGGCTGATTTATTCAAAATCCCATATGATAAGAAGCCATTAGATGAAAACTTTATGATTAAAAAAGACGATTACTACTGGAAAAACGGTGGAGTCGTATTCCCAAACCCGAACGCACCTACAGGAGTTTTGATGCCGCTTGATGATATTGAGGATATTATCGCTCATAATCAAGATGTCATTGTTATTGTAGATGAGGCATATGTAGACTTTGGAGGACACAGTGCGCAGCAGCTTCTTTCTAAATATGAGAACCTTTTAGTTGTGCAGACGTTTTCCAAATCACGTTCTATGGCAGGAATGCGTATCGGATATGCTATGGGTTCTGCAGAATTAATTAAAGCTTTAAATGATGTGAAGTATTCCTTTAACTCCTACACAATGAATCGCCCATCGATTCTTTTAGGAACAGCATCCGTTGAGGACGATGCTTACTTTAAAGAAACTGTAGAAAAGATTGTTCATACGAGAGAGTGGTTTAAAGCTGAAATGAAGAAGCTTGGATTTACTTTCCCGGATTCTCAGGCAAACTTCCTGTTTGCTTCCCATCCGGATGTACCGGCAAAAGAAATCTTTGAAGCCGCCAGAGCAAACAATATTTACGTAAGATATTTTGATAAACCTCGTATTAATAATTATCTGAGAATTACCATTGGAACAGATGAAGAAATGAAAAAATTCTTAAAATTCTTAACATCTTTTCTGAAAAGCCAGAAATAAACATAGTATTATGATGAAATATATTGTAAAATATAAGTATTACAATATAAGATAATACAGGGAGGATTACTATGAAAAAGATTCTGTTTGCAGCTTCTGAATGCGTGCCTTTTATGAAAACAGGCGGACTCGCAGACGTAGTAGGAGCGTTACCAAAAGAATTTGACAAAAACGAGTGGGATGTGCGTGTTGTAATGCCAAACTACCGGGGGATTCCAGAAGAATATCGTAATAATTTTGAATATGTTACGCATTTCTATATGGGAGTAGGTCCATATATTCCTAATGTTCATGTAGGTATTATGAAATATGTTTATAATGGCATTACTTATTACTTTATTGATAATTTAGATTACTTTGGAGCGTGGGAGCCATACTCAGATACAAGAACAGACGTTGAAAGATTCACTTTCTTCTGTAAAGCAGTCCTTTCGATACTTCCTGTTATCGATTTCCGTCCGGACCTCATCCACTGTCATGACTGGCAGACAGGACTGATTCCGGTATACTTAAAAACAGAGTTTGCAGCTAATCCATTTTTCTGGGGAATTAAGACAATTATGACGATTCATAATCTTCGTTTCCAGGGAGTATGGGATATTAAGACTATGAGAGGTTTAAGTGGACTTCCAGATGAACTGTTCACACCGGATAAGTTAGAGTTTAAGAAAGATGCCAATATGTTAAAAGGCGGAATCGTTTACTCTGATTTCATCACAACCGTAAGTAATACTTACGCACAGGAAATCCAGACCGCATATTATGGAGAAGGATTAGACGGACTGTTAAGCGCACGTAATCAGAGTCTTTTTGGAATTGTAAATGGCGTTGATTATGCATTGTATGACCCATCTAATGATGCAAAGATTTATCGGAATTATACAGAAAGAGACCATAAAGAAGGAAAGGCTGCCAACAAGGCAGAACTCCAGAAGCAACTTGGTCTTGAAGTGAATCCAAATAAATATATGATTGGATTGATCTCCCGTCTGACAGATCAGAAGGGTCTTGATCTGGTACGCTACGCAATGGATAAGATTATCGATGACAATACACAGGTTGTAGTAATCGGAACAGGAGATCCGGCATACGAGGAAATGTTCCGTTATTATGCATGGTGCAACTCAGATAAGGTATCCGCGAATATTCTCTATTCCGACGATCTGGCACATAAGTTATATGCTGCCGCAGACTCCTTCTTAATGCCATCCTTATTTGAACCATGTGGTTTAACACAGATTATCGCTTTCCATTATGGAACGATTCCAATCGTTCGCGAAACAGGTGGATTAAGAGATACCGTTATTCCTCTGAACGAATTTGAGGATACCGGAGACGGATTCTCCTTCAGTAACTACAACGGAGAAGAACTCATCAATACAGTAAATTACAGCAAGTATATTTACTTTGAACAGCCAGAGCTTTGGAACCATATGGTGGCAAGAGCGATGGAAAAGGATCTTTCCTGGGGCGTATCCAAGAAGCGTTATGAAGAACTATATAATACTTTAATTGGAAGATAATATTTCGTATAGACGAAAAAAGAAAAAATACCATATCCCAGATGCTCTGTAGTCGCTGTGTTTAAAATGCTCGTCCGCATCTTAAACACGCTCCGAAGACGCATCTGGGATATATCATTTTTTCTTTTTTCTGACTAATCCAAAGTTGGGGGGAGAATGGGAATTCTCCAGAAGGATATGGATTTTCATGGAATTAAATTCTAAAGGACTGACATTCTAATTGTTGTATATACTTGAAATTTAGTTACATTAGACGCATGATAACTTCACTTCTACATGAAATCCTACAACAAGAAATTTTTCTCTTCTGAAGATTCCATCTGGAGCCAACAAACAGAACAGCAAAAATTTATATAAAATAGAATGTGATGTCGGAGCAAATAAAAATGCCGATCAGGCATTTTCTATGCCGCGACTATCTTCACATTCTATTTTATATAAATTTTGCTGTTCGTCTGCTATCTCCAGAAATCAAATTTTTAAATATTCTTTTATCATTTTGAGTTCTTCTGGAAAGAGGCAATATTTCTTATCCCCTGATTTTACTTTTTCACAGCAGGTTTCAAAATCCATCCAGCACACTTCCTGTACTTCTTCTTCCTGTAATTTTAATTCTTCTATATTTATTGGTTCAGAATATAAATAGATATGACTGATCTCATGGTTTTTAAACGGTTTACCATAAAAAATTTCCTCACATTTTCCTTCATGTAAGCCCATAAAATGAAGCTGTTCCGGCTCTGCTTTTATTCCAAGTTCTTCCTCAAGCTCTCTTAATGCTGAGGTAAGATAATCCTGTCCTGCCGGCAAATGTCCTGCGGAAGAAATGTCATAACATCCTGGAAAGGCATCTTTATTCTCGCTTCGCTTCTGTAATAATAAGTCATAACTGCCCTTCTCATTTTTTTTCACGATCCATACATGTGAAGTCCCATGCATATCTCCATCTGCATGAACGAGTGAACGTTCTTTAATTACTCCTGTAGGATTACCATTCTTATCTCTAATATCTAAATACTCCATCTATGTTACTCCCTTCGTAAATATGTTTATTATAACAGATTTCTTTTAAAAATAAAAGATACTGTTGTAAAATTAGAATTTAAAGCAATAGCTAATGTGGATAGATTAGAAGAAATATCAAAAGAAGCATTGAAACAAATAGAAGAAGGTAAATATTCTAGTACATTAAAACAAACAGACACAAAAGAAATTCTATATTTAGGAATAGCTTTTTGTGGAAAACAAATAAAAGTTAGTTATAAATAAAAAAGTGGAGTTTTAGAGCTCCATTTTTTATTTAATAAACATTTATAATGTTATTGAAAATTATGATAAATTAGATTACAATAATTTAAACTATAATTAAGAGGTGAGATGATGAGAAGAAAAGATAGAGAAATCACAGATATACACAAGATTGAAAAAATATTGTCGAGTGCAAAGTATTTACATCTGGGGGTATTAGATGATGAATACCCATATGTTGTGCCGCTTCATTACGGTTATCAGATAAACGGCGGGAAACTAACATTTTATGTTCATAGTGCGAAAGTGGGGCATAAACTGGATTGCATTCGGAAAAATAACAGTGTTTTTGTGGAAATTGATTACGGAGAAAAACTTATAGAAGCAGATGCTCCTTGCAAATATAGTGCTGAATATGCGAGTGTCATGTGCCGAGGGAAAGCAAAAATCCTCCAGAATGCAGCGGATAAGTGCGCGGCACTTCGCATTCTTATGAGAGCGCAAACCGGAGAGGAACACGAAATTAATGAAAAAATGGTAAATGCGGTATGTGTAATTGAAATAAATGTAGATTCGTATACGGCAAAAGCGTGTGTAAAATAAATTTTAGTTTTCGGCATTATTGCTTCCACTGGTGATTAGCCTGTATTATATTTGTATTCGTGTATTACATAAAAAGACAGTAAAAAAGCCATAAACACCGTCCCCAGTGCTGCGATATTATGTTAAAATGAAGTAAACAAGAAAACTGGAAAAACAAAAAGTTGTTCAAGATATACGGGATGAGAGGGATTGGTTATGGATGATTTTAAACAACTTACAGAGCAGCTTTTAAAATTTTATATCGACACGGAATCCATAGATGATACAGGCTTTGAAAACTTCTTTGATGATAACAGCAGTATAATCGGAACAGGAAAGCATGAGTTTTTCCGGAATCTGCATGAATTTCAGGAATCATATAAATTCGATGTAAAACAAAGAGGAAAAATCAGACTTAAAATAAGAGGTTTACAGCAGGAAGAAGCAGAGCTTGGTGATGACCAGGTCCTTGCGTATGGATCGGTAGTCTTTACCGGTTTATTTGAAGATGGGTCCGTCTGTTTTGAGATGGACACCCGGTTTAGTATTATCTATAAAAAGGTGAACGGGAAATGGCTGGTTCAGCATCTGCATCAGTCAGTACCGGACAGAGACCAGATGACAGGGGAAGAATTCCCGGTTACGCTGGGAAAACAGGTGGAAGAGGCACACCGGGCAATCAGTGCATTAGGTACCGCTTATTATCATATCTCACGTCTGGATTTAAAGACAAAGAAGATCGAACTTGTGAAAAGATCACGGAAAATGGAACTGGGCATTTCACAAAAAACCGCAGACTGGGATTCTCAGTTTGAGGTTATCAAAGATGTGATAGCAGAACCGTTTGTACAAAAGTACATAGATTTTTTTGATACACAGACCATGGCCGCACGGCTTCGTAATAAAGAGTCCATGTCTTTTGAATTCAAAAAAAAGGATGGGAAATGGTTCCTTGCCATGATCGTTCCACAGAACTATGATAAAGACGGAAATGTTACATCGGTGCTGCTTGCAAACCGGGATGTGACAGATGAAAAACTGCGGGAATTGAGGCAGGAGGAAGAACTGCGGGAAGCTAAATTAAATGCGGAAACTGCAAGTAAGGCAAAATCCGCATTTCTTTTCAATATGTCCCATGACATCAGAACGCCTATGAATGCGATCATCGGTTATGCAGATCTGGCATCCAGACATCTGGAAGACACAGAAAAACTTGGCAGATATCTTGAAAAAATTCAAATATGCGGAAAAGAACTTTTATCGATGCTTGGTAATGTTCTGGATCTTGCAAGAATTGAAAATAATAAAGTCGAAATGGAATACACTGTTTCGAATGTTCATGAGTGCTTTGAAAATTGTATCATTATGTTCCAGCAACAGGCAGAAAGTAAAAATCAGACTCTCTCTCTGACAGAACAAATCATGTATCCGTATGTATATATGGATGCACCACATCTGTCAGAAGTCTGTCTTAATATTATAAGCAATGCGATAAAGTATACAAATACAGGAGGTATGATATCCTGTAATGTTGTACAGAAATCCTGTGAAAAAGAAGACTGGTGCAATATGATCATTACCATTACCGATAATGGAATTGGTATGTCTGAAGAATTCCAAAAGCGTATTTTTGAAACTTTTGAAAGAGAACGTAACACTACATCCAGTCGTATTGAGGGCAGTGGCATCGGAATGGGCATTACAAAAAAGCTTGTAGAACTCATGGATGGCACAATAGAAGTGAAAAGCAAGCAGGGAGAAGGCTCCACATTTACAGTGACTATTCCTTGCAGAAAATCGTCAAAAGAGGACTCTCTGGTGAAGAGAAATAGTAATCTGAGCAATAAGAATTGCCTGAACGGTGTTCGAATCTTACTAGTCGAAGATAATGAGATCAACACTGAAATTGCAACAGAACTATTGACGGAAGAAGGATGTATTGTTGAGACTGCAGATGATGGTGTTGCATGTGTTGACATGATTGAAAAGGCGGATGCTGATTATTACAAGATGATCCTTATGGATATTCAGATGCCGGTTATGAATGGATATGATGCTGCATTAGTCATCCGAAAGATGAAGGATACGAAAAAAGCCAGGATTCCAATTATTGCGATGACTGCCAATGCCTTTGCAGAAGATACCCAAAAGGCTCTTTCTGTTGGAATGAATGCTCATGTCGCAAAGCCTGTTGATATGAATATTCTCGTGCCAACAATGATGAAATATTTATAATAGAGACTGGCTGTGAAAAGGCAAGTATAAATTAGGCAGCAGATTCATTTTCAGGAACAATATTTTGATAGTGAAATTGTGATGTAATATTAAGGAGATTGCTATGTCATTGGGATTAAAAAGAGGAACCGTGCAGCTTGAGCCACATGATAAACAGTGGGATGATGTTGCTGTTCAAACAATCAAAACACTTAAATCCATATTAGGTGATGATGCTATTGATATACAGCATATTGGGAGTACAGCAATACCGGCAATCAAAGCGAAACCGATTATTGATATTGCTGTTGGGGTAACTGACTTTGAGAAAATAATGTCACATAATGAGCAGTTAGAGAAGGAAGGGATTTTTTACCGCGGTTCAGATGTCGAACATCAGGTTCTTTATGTAATGGGTGATATGGAGGCGGATATCAGGACACATCATATTCATGTTGTAAAATGGAACGGAACTGAATGGAAGAATTATATTCATTTCAGAGATTATCTTAATGCCAATGAGAATATGGCTTTGCAGTATGCGAAGTTAAAGGAAGAACTGGAAAGTAAGTATGCAGATGACAGGATCACATACACGAAAGGCAAACAGAATATGATAAACAAAATTTTAGGACAATGAAAGAGGAGTGACCTATGATGCACAGAAGTTGATTTCTGGCATTCACAGGCAGCCGTAGGTAGGGTAAGAAGACCAACTGTGAGGTGTCAGGAGAAATCCTGGCATCTTTTTTATCGTATAGGAAACTTCGTTTCCATACGATAAAAACGCTCCGCGAGGATGCGCACTCGGCGCAGGGGTAGATGGTTGCCGAGGCAACCGCGCCTCGGCGCGAGAATGTGCCAAGGCACATTCTTTTTTATGAGAAGAAATAGAATAAGCTGTGAATAAAGGGATAGCATAATGCAACGGTTTTTAACAAAATGGAGTAGATAATGTTAAGGGAAGTTGGTCGTAAGGCCACTTTTTATATGCTAAAATATGTTAAAAATAATTGCAAAGGTGGGAAAAATATGGATAACACAAGAAGAATATATCTGGATAATATTCGCTGGATCACGGTCTGCATTGTTGTAATTTATCATGTGATTTATATGTATAACGGTGTCCAGCCGTTTGGAGTAATCGGTCCGTTTAAAGAACAACAGCTGCAGGATGCTTTTCAATATTTTGTATATCCATGGATGATGGCTTTGCTATTTACGGTGTCTGGTATGACAGTCAGATATTATATGGAAAAGCATAATGTAAAAGAATTTATCCGGGATAAAACACGCAAGCTGTTGGTTCCTTCCACCATTGGACTTTTTGTTTTTCAATGGATATTGGGATATTATAATATGAAAATCAGCGGTGCTTTGGAAAGTTTTGAGTCAGTTCCAGGAATAGTTCGGTATGTGATCATGGCTATATCAGGAATCGGCGTTCTTTGGTATATACAGGTGTTATGGATTTTTTCGATGCTTCTGCTGCTGGTGAGAAAATTTGAAAGGGATCGTATCTGGAAAAAAGGAGAAAAAACACCAGTATGGCTGCTGGTTTTGTTAACTGTCTGTGTGTATGGATTCTCACAAGTTCTTAATACACCGGTAGTAACTGTGTACCGGTTTGGAATTTACGGGTTCTGTTTTTTTACAGGTTATTTTATTTTTTCACATGATGAGGTTGTTGAACGCTTAAGTAAATGGTGGGGGATTTTTGTGATTGTGGCTGGTGCAACAGGAATATTCTACACAATATATTATTTTGGTGAAAATTATGCGGTAGCTCCTGTGCTTAATAATCTGCCTGCCTGTATTTATTGTTGGTTTTCAATTCTTGCGATTTTGGCATTTATGAAAAAATATGGGAACGCGGAAAACAAAGTATCAAGATGGATGTTAAAAAAATCCTGGGGAATTTATGTTTTTCATTATCTTCCATTAGCTTGCGCAGCTTATTACCTTAGAAGTTTTACATCAGAACTTCCGGAAGGAATTGTCTATATAGTTGTGGGAATCAGTGCATTTGCAGGAGCATTGCTTTTGTATGAAATCATCAGAAGGATACCGATTATCTGTTGGTGTGTATTAGGATTGAAAAAGGAGAAAAAAGATGTTTAAAGACAACCTTGTATCCCTGCGTAAAATGCATGGATTTTCGCAGGATGAACTGTCCGAAAAGATTGGTGTAAGCAGACAGACACTTTCAAAATACGAAACAGGAGAATCTTTACCTGATATTGAGAAGTGTAAACTTCTGGCAGAAGTATTGGATGTAAGTCTGGATGATTTGGTAAATTATGACAGAGAAAACAGCAATGATCTTGGCCTGGGTGTTCCGCCAAAGGGAAAGCATGTTTTTGGAATCACGAAAGTGGGAGAGAAAGGTCAGATTGTGATACCGGCAAAAGCAAGAAAAATATTTGATATTCAGCCAGGGGATAATCTGATCCTATTGGGCGATGAAAGTCAGGGAATTGCTATTATCAAAGAAAAAAGACTAGTGGAAATATTAAACGGAAATGAATGATAAGCCCTGCGTCCGTGAACACCAACCCAATTCACCAAAACGTTCAAACTCGTTCAGAAACAACCTTAAAACGTCAAAATAGACAAAAACGAATCTGCATTTTTGTGAACGAATACGATTGAATTTGAATGAGTTTGGCGCTACAATAAACTTAACAAAAGCAAAGAAGAAAGGAGGAGGGCAGATGATCTACACGGTAACGTTTAACCCGTCGCTTGACTATATCGTAGGGGTTGACGATTTCAGATTAGGAGCTACGAACCGCACATCTTATGAACAGATGCTTGCCGGCGGAAAAGGAATCAATGTGTCCTATGTTTTGAAAAATCTCGGTTTTGAAAGCACAGCATTCGGATTTCTGGCAGGCTTTGTCGGAGAGGAAATCAGACGGAAGGTTGCGGCAGATGGCATCCATGCGGATTTTCTGACACTTTCAGAGGGAGTATCCCGAATCAATGTGAAACTGAAAAACATTGACGGGACGGAGATCAACGGAATGGGACCGGACATCGCGGCGGATCAGGTTTCGGCGCTTCGGGAGAAGATCAATCAGTTAAAGGCGGGTGACATCCTCGTGCTCGCGGGAAGCATTCCGCAGTCCATGCCGGATACGATTTACATGGACATCATGGCGGATCTGCAGGACAAAGGTGTTGAAATCGCAGTCGATGCGACGCGGGATTTGTTGATGAATGTACTTCCCTATCGCCCGTTTTTAATCAAGCCAAACAACCATGAGTTGGGTGAGATCTTCGGCGTAGAGTTAAAAAAAAGGGAAGAGGTCATCCCTTATGCGAAAAAGCTGCAGGAGAAAGGCGCGAAAAACGTCCTCGTATCAATGGCAGGAGAAGGTGCTGTGCTGATTGACGAGAACGGGCGCGAATATATGAGCCCTGTGCCGAAGGGAAAGGTTGTCAACGCGGTTGGCGCAGGAGACTCGATGGTAGCGGGCTTTATCGCAGGATACCTTGAAAAAAAGGATTACGCATATGCATTCCACATGGGGATTGCATCCGGAAGCGCGAGCGCATTTTCCGAACAGCTTGCGACCCGGGCTGAAGTCGAAGCATTGTTGAAAACAATACATTCCGCAGGATAAGCGGTTTAAGAACGGAGGAGTTATGAGAATTACGGATTTGCTCGATAAAAGAAGCGTGATGCTGTATGCTGCGCCTTCGGACAAAAAGCAGACGCTTGAACAGGCAATTTCTCTCATGGTACAGAGCGGCAAGATCGCTGACGAAGAAGCTTACAGGCAGCAGGTTTTTGCAAGAGAAGAAGAATCCACGACCGGCATTGGGGAAGGAATTGCGATTCCCCACGGGAAATGTGATGCAGTGACCAGGCCCGGGCTTGCGGCAATGGTCATTCCGGGCGGTGTCGATTTTGATTCGCTGGATGGCGAACCGGTTACCCTGCTTTTTCTGATTGCAGCGCCGAATACGAAGGATAACGTACACCTTGACGTGCTGAGTAAGCTTTCCATGATGCTGATGGATGAGGAGTTTACTGCAAAGCTGCGCAGCGCAAAGAGCGTGGATGAATTTATGCAGATCGTTGATGCTGCAGATTCCGAGCGCGTAAGCATTGATGAACAGTTACAGACAAAGGACGGAGCTGCAAGTAAGATCCTTGCCGTTACCTCCTGCCCGACCGGTATCGCACATACCTATATGGCGGCAGAGGGACTGGAAAAGGCTGCGGCAAAGGCCGGCTGCAGGATCAAGATTGAGACAAGAGGCTCCGGCGGAGCCAAAAATGTTCTGACGGATCAGGAAATTACAGATGCGGACTGTATTATCGTAGCGGCGGATGCGAAGGTCCCGATGGAACGCTTCGATGGAAAGCATGTGATCGAATGTCAGGTTTCGGACGGTATCAGCAAGGCGGAGGAACTGATCGATCGGGCGCTGAAGCAGGATGCACCGATTTATAAGTCAGGAACGCATACGGAAAGCTCCAAAGCTACCCAGGGAAAATCCGGCAGCATGGCACATAAAATTTATATGCAGCTGATGAACGGTGTATCCCATATGCTTCCCTTCGTTGTCGGCGGCGGTATCCTGATCGCACTTGCATTTTTGATTGATGGTCAGTGCGTGGACATCAACCTGTTGTCTGAGGCAGAGCGGGCAAATTTTGGTACAATCACTCCTGCAGCGGCATTTTTAAAGGGAATCGGCGGAGTTTCCTTTGGACTGATGCTTCCTGTACTCGCGGGCTTTATTGCGGAAGCGATTGCGGACAGACCGGGACTTGCGCTCGGATTTGTAGGCGGTCTGATCGCAGCAAACGGAAAATCAGGCTTCCTCGGTGCATTGGCAGCAGGCTTTTTTGCAGGCTATATTATCCTGCTGTTAAAGAAGGTTTGCGATAAGCTTCCGGAAAGCCTGGAAAAGCTCGCTCCGGTTTTGTTTTACCCGGTAT
>OHAF01002335.1_pt1 | contig 14597 bp, 14 predicted proteins | sample 1577041 | NCBI WGS metagenome assembly OHAF01 (sample SAMEA3541495, study PRJEB24748) | human gut metagenome | biome: human gut; feature: human-associated habitat; material: faeces | place: China | collected 2012
ACAAGCGAGAAATAAGGAGATAGATGAACTCACTGTATATAATGCGTCAGCCCTGGTCTACAAAAAGGATGGCTCTCTTTAACTTTTTGTACATTTTCGGTGTATCCCTGCAGGATTTGGGAAGGACTTGACGAGAAATCATTTATTTGTCACATAACATAAGTCATATGAAACAGAAAGCACTGCTTATCGCACTGATCGTCAGTCTCCTTAGTGTCTGTAGTCTACAGGCTCAGAGGACGGCTGGACGTCGTGAGTTTACTGGTACTCTCAGCCTCTCGGCTGTTGCCGTTGATGGAGGAATTGGTATCTTCAACATACTGGTGAACCCCTCTATGGGTTGGTTTGTCAAGGACAACCTCTCCGTAGGAGCTACGATCCACTACGAGGGCACTGGAGAACTAGGAGGTCTCGGACTAGGGCCACAGGTTACTTACTACTTCCCCTCCAAGAGTAATGTAAACTTCTTTTTGGATGCCTTCGGAGGTCTCCAGATGATTCACTTCTCGGGCTACAACTTCGTCGGAGGAGCCATCGGTGTCGGTGCCGGTGTCTCTTGCACCATAACCCCACGTGTAGCATGGAGATCAGGCATTGACTACAAGATGGGCATCTACTCAGGTCCCAGCCTAATGCATCGTCTAGGCTTGGATATGGGCTTTTCGATCAACTTCTAGCACCCCAGAGAGAGCTCTATCTGACAAGAAGCTAAAAAAACGATACAACTAGGAGGCTCGATCGCACTATACAGCGGTTGAGCCTCCTAGTTGTATCCAGATCCACTATACGACCGAAGCTACACCACTAGTCGTTCGTCTGATCCGTAAGACGGACGGATTCCCTAGGATGCTTAGAAGTAGCGTCCGAGGGAAAAGGGAGAGGAGCTCTCGTTGATTTTTTCAGGCTCAAAGAGTGCTGTCATAGCTTGTGAGATAGCATCTCGGATCTTGTCAGACTCGGTCTCTCCATACCCTTCGGCAGTAGCTACTGCCACGAGCTTATTCATGTCGGCAGTAGTTAGCTGGATAGTAACTTCTAGAGCATAGCCGACCAATATATTTCTCTTGTCGCCCTCGCCGTAGCTTACGACAAGCGTCTTCTGTGCCTGTGCGGGATTGATCTCAGGAACGACTATAATGCCTCTCTTGAAGAGCTGCCCAGCGATAAAGTCTCTAGGATTGACAGAGTTAAGGTTGGCTTGTGAGTAGCCGCCAAATGATCCTAACACGCTGCCCGTTGGAGCAATGTAGGCGTACTCGTATTGAGATAGGGGGAGGTACGTTTTCACCTGAGGAGCATTCAGCCCACAGCCCGACAGGGTGAGCATAAACAGTATGGCTGCAACGACGCACCATAGCTTGGGTAAGTGAGTTTGTTTCATAACTGCGAGTCCTTTCTGCAAATATAGATAAAAAGGGAGAGCGTGCAAGTCGTTACACTTCTAGGCATTACGCTAGCACGTTAGTGCAGGGCAGAGCCGTGGGGAAGTGCCTCCTTAAGGGCGATCTCCTCTGCGGGGAAGTATCCCCTGTGGTACTTAATCTCAAAGAGATCGCTCGCAGGGCAGTAGAGTGCCTCGACGACATCATAACGTACCGGTAGGTCGATGCGCATTCGCTGTGCATAGCGCATACCGCCGAGCATCATCTGATGAGCCTTCGCCACATTGATCGCATCTAGCGGACTCGTGGCGGTGTACTCCATACGGCTCTTCACCTCAACGATCAGTAGGTACCGCCCGTCAGACGCTATGATGTCTATCTCGCAGAGCGGATCACGCCAGTTGACCTCGAGGATGCGTATCCGTCGAGAGAGGAGGTAGCGCTGAGCTGCCTTTTCGCCAGCGGCACCGAGCTCATTAGCGAGAGCCATGAAGCTGAGCTCTTAGGACTTACGGGTGTTTTGGAAGGTGTTTATGTGACGCTCTTTCTTCTCTGGGATAATGTCCGCTATAGGGGTCAGTAGTCCTGTCTCCTCGACATCGCCAAACTCATCGTTGATCGCAGTGCCGAAGATGCGGATCGTCGGGGTGAGCGACATATAGGCATTAAAGAGCGGGGGAATGTTGATATTGTGCTTGCGCACCTCCGCCTTAAGCGTGCGGTAGTCGCTCTTGAGGTCGTTCTTGACAAAGAGACGATCTATCTCCTCGGGATCTATGTCCACCTCGACAGGATTCATCGGAACGACCAAGCGATCCTTGTCGCCGAAGTAGATCTCCATAAACTTGAGGATCAGGTTGCGGCAATACTTGTTGTAGGTCTTGTACATAGTGACCTTGCCAAAGAAGTACTTGATCTCAGGATAGATGACTGTCAAGGCTCCGAGCCCGTCCCACAAGTTGTCGAGCGTGTAGATGGAGGACATGAGCCCCGCCCGTGTCGTCTGAAACTCGTGGCTCACGAATGAGCGTCCTAGCTCGATCGTGTAGGGGAAGTAGTCGCGAACAAACTCCTCGCTGAAACTGAACATGTGCGATGTGGCTAGCGCATCCGTCTGCTCTTGATGGCGTAGCACCGCCTCACCGAGGATGTACCGGTAGCCACCCATGATCTTCTCTAGTTCAGGACTCCAGACGATGAGCTGTACATAGCCATCGTCCATCAGATCATACTTATCTACATCGCACTCAAGCCCCGTGCCGCCACCGCCCGCACGAAAGCTCTCTTCGCGCAGACGTCCCACCTCACGCATCGTGTGTGGTGCTTGCGCAGCTCGAAAGGCGTAGATCTCGTTATTACTCTTATTGGTCTTACGGACGAAGAGCTCTGGTGTCAGCTCCTGTCTGATCAATTGCCGATCTATCGGCGCTATGATGGGTTGCTCTGTAGCACTCATTTGGATAGTTGGTCTTTCAGTTGGTATACTTGCTGCCTGATGCGCTCTACCTGCTCAGGTAATTCACTAGGTCTTATACCTTCGAGCGTCTCGTAAGGGATAGGCTCCCCGACCACTATGGTGAAGGAGCTGCCCTGTGCGGCAAACATCTCGTGTGGCAGCAATGCGGTGCCTATGTTAAAGCGTATGCCGAGCGCCTTGCGTAGCTGCTCGATACGGTAAAACTTCATCGAGTTGCGCCCATGGAAGTAGAGCGGTACGATGGGACGGTGATATTGTCTTGCCTGCTTGATAAAGCTAGGTCGCCAGAGGGGATCCTGTATCTGTCCCTTGATGAGGCGTGAGCAGAGTCCCGCGGGAAAGGTGATCACGGGCAGGTCGCTCTCAAGTGCTTCGTGCATTCTCTGAATAGAGGTGCGAGCCTGCGCTCCGTACTTGTTGACAGGAACGAAGATATTGGCGAGCGGCTTGAGATTGAGTAGGAGATCGTTGACGATGTAGCGAATGTCAGACTGATAGTGACTAGCTATGAGGTGTGTCAGACAGATCCCGTCCAGTCCTCCTAGCGGGTGATTGCTGATAAAGAGTGCACGAGGATCTGCTGGCAGATGCTCAGCACCGATGAGCGCTAAGTCAATGCGAAACTCTTGGATCAGGGCATCCATAAAGTCTACCCCCTCAAGGTGTCCGTAGCGACGTAGCACATCATTGATCTCACGCTGGTGGATCAGTCGAGCGACCCCATTGGTCACGAAAGCGGGCAATGGCTTCTTGCGTCGTCGATTGAGGATAGCTGCTATGTCGACCTGCTGTGGATGAAAGCTCTCTTCAGGCATAGATTGCATGTGATTTGTTGCAAATGTACGATTTATGGCGAACATAGCGATTACAACGACGTTACTATGCCGGGATAATTCACCGAAACTCGTTTTTACCGTGAGACTTGGGTCTAGAGGGGGTGGATGTGGCGTGGGGACGGGAATAAAAAAGAGAGAGACCAATCTGCTCCCACGAGGGGTTTCAGAGAGGTCTCTCTACCGTTGTACGGTCGGTGGGACTCGAACCCACACACCTTGCGGCATTAGATCCTAAGTCTAACGCGTCTACCAATTCCGCCACGACCGCAGCGAGGTTTGCGTCTGCAAAGGTAAGAATAATCTTTGAATTAACAAGCAACTATACGACCTAGATCTCGTAAGTTTCACGGCAGAGAGACTCAACGCTCTGATGTGTAGTGATCTAGATAGTTTGGCTAGTCTACTTGTCTAGGAGATACTATCGCAGTGCGACTAGTAGCGTGTTGTCTTCGTAGACGAAGGTGAGCTTCTCCTCTTTGGCAAGCCAGCCGAGCGCTGCGTAGACATCCTTCTCGGTACGTATCTTAGTCGCTTTCTTGAGTTGCTTGACGTCCATTTTGCCTAGTTTGTCTAGTGCGTTCCAGACGAGACCTGCATTGGTGCCGATGTATTCGATCATGTTTTCTTCCATAGTGTTGTGGGTATTGGTTTTTCTATATGGCAAAGCTACATAAAAAGATCGAGACGACCTTTGCGGCTAGGTTAAGCTATGCAGCATCTCTAGATAAGGTGTGCAGAGATCGTAGATGGCGATGCCTGTGGCGACGCTCACATTGAGCGAGTGCTTGGTGCCGTACTGTGGGATCTCCAGGCAGTAGTCAGCATACTGAATGACTTCGTCAGAGATGCCGTGTACCTCGTTGCCTACGATCAGCACCGCACCACGATCGTCCAGTGCTGGCTGGTTACCGAGCGGGATGCTTTGATGAGTCTGCTCGAGGGCGAAGATGGTGCGTCCGGCTGCTCGGCACTGCTCAAGAAACTCAATGGCGGAGTCTAGGTGTCGCCAGGGCACAGCCTCCTCAGCGCCGATGGCGGTCTTGTGAATGAGCGGGTGTGGCGGACAGCCTGTGATGCCAACGAGGAGAAGCTCCTCCAGGCGAAAGGCGTCTGCCGTGCGAAAGATCGAGCCGACATTGTGCATGCTACGTACATTGTCTAGGAGGATGGTGAGCGGCACCTTGGGAGCGGAGTGGTACTCCTCGGTGGTGAGACGATTCATCTCTAGGATAGAGGTTTTCTCTATGGGCATAGCGGAAGGCTTTACTTGGTGTCTTTGTAACCTTTGGACTGAAGGAGCTTGATGAGCTTCTCCTTATCGTTTTGCTGGAGCAGTATCTCGCCATCACGTGTGGATCCACCACAGCCGAGCGACTGCTTGAGCTGGCGGGCGAGGTCTGCCAAATCACTGTCAGACCCGACGAAGCCCATGATGATAAGCGCCTCCTTGCCTCCTCTGCCAGCGCGGGAATACTGTATGCGTAGCCTTTGCTGAGCCGGCGGAAGGGTCTCAGTCTCGCTACACGCTTGCTGTGGCGACCAGTCGGGGTCGGTACTATATACGACACCTCCAGTGGAGGGGGCTTTGTTCTTTTTCTTGGACATAGCTGCGGGATCAATAGTGAAATGAACTCCCTCCGATGAATTCGCGCAGGAGCGAAGTGGAGGGTATCTCGTCAATCGGTGCTGGTCTGACGTGATCTAGGAAGCGTAGCAGTCGGCGCGCCTCGCTGTACTCCTTGACACAGGCGGGTACCTGGTAGAGGATCTGCTCGGCAAGGGTCTTGAGGACGGCGACCTCGTATAGGAGTGCACTATTGAAGAGGACGTTGGCTCTATTCTGGTAGGGGAAGATCCAACGCTCCTCGCCAGCTCGCACACTGCGCCATCGGCTGATGGTGTCGATGGCTGAGTAGCCCCTATAGTTATGGTCACGCACCATGCGTCTGAGGAGACGTATGTCGGTACTAGGGATGCGGTTGTGTGCATCTAGTCCGAGGGCGGTCAGGGCACTGATATATATATTGTAGGTCAGTGGCTGTAGATCCTCGGGGATGAGTCGTGGATTGAGCGCATGGATGCCCTCGATGAGGAGCAAGTCTCCCTCACCAAGCTGTAGGAGCTCCTTTTGGTACACTCTAGCTCCTTGGGTAAAGTCGAAGAGTGGCATATCGACCAATTCGCCCGCTAGGAGCCGACGCAGATCACTGGCGAAGAGCTCTAGATCTAGCGCCTCAATGTGCTCGAAGTCGTACTCTCCATTGTCATCGAGAGGGGTGAACTCACGGGCTACGAAGTAATTGTCGAGCGATATCTGGTGAGGACGAAGGTAGTTAGCCATAAGCTGCAAGCGCAGCCGCTTGGTAAAGGTTGTCTTGCCTGAAGAGGAGGGTCCCGCCACGAGTACGATGCGCACGCCCTTTTGGTTGTATGCCTCAGCGATCTCAGTAGCTATGGCGGCTATCTCCTTTTCCTGTGCAGCCTCGGCGACTTGTACGATCTCGGAGAAGTGTCCCGTGCTGATCGCTTTGTTGAGACTACCTACATAGCTTACGTCGAGGAGGGTGAGCAGACGAGACTGCTTGTCAAAGACCTCACGCATTGGCTGCTGTGGCTCGAATGGTGCGAGCTCCGTAGGCTTGATGATCGAAGGCACCCGTATCAGTACACCGCCGAGGTAGGGTACGAGGTCGTAGAGCTGAACTTGTCCCGTGGAGAGAAGCAGCGAGCCGTAGTAGTTGTCGGGGTACCCATCGAGATAGTGATAGGTGACGTAGGGCTGTCCGCTGGAGGTGATGAGATCCACCTTGTCCATCTCTCCCATAGCCGTAAAGATCTGCACCGCCTCTTCGGCAGGTACGGTGCGACGCTCGAAGGGCAGGTCCTCAGCAATGAGGTGGTCTATGCGTCGCTTGATGAGGGCTAGCTGCTCATCGGTGATGCCCTTGTCGCCACACCTGACGACGCTAAAGTATCCCCCCGAGAGAGAGTGTCGTACGCTCAGATGGTAGTGAGGTAGCTCATCGTGGAGCGCCTTAGCAAAGAGGAGGCAGAGGGAGCGCAGATAGGTGTGCCGACCGCTCTCCTCGGTGAGTCCGACGAACTCGACCTGACAGGACTCGCGGAGCCTCCAGTCGAGGGCGACGGTGAGGTTGTTGACACGAGCGTTGACAGGCTCGAAGCCTAGAGCGTTGCGGTAGCTCTGTGCTACCTGGTAGAGTGTGGCTCCAGGTGGCACGCTGAGATGCTCGTCCAGATTGGGGCAGTATATTGATAGATTCTCCATAGGGGTTGATACTTAGATATCTTTTGTCAAATTGCTAGGTCGGTTAGTTAGGCTAAGCAGTCTAAAATCGTTACCTTTGCATGCGAAGTTACGAAATAGCTGTCACCAAAGGGCCATAATCAGTCGTATCAGGTGGCTCAGTCGCATGACAACCATTGTAAATGTGCGGCTCTGAGTCTAAGTAGCTGGTAGGTCTTGGGGGACTTTCACACGGTAATGACATACAAACAACGACATACTCATGGCATTTACTCTGTTTGACTTTATCTATCTGCTGGGCTCGCTAGGACTCTTCCTCTTTGGTATGAAGATCATGAGCGAGGGCATCCAAAAGGCAGCAGGCGATAGGATGCGCCAGATCCTATCAGCGATGACCTCCTGGCGAGTCTTAGGGCTACTCACTGGTGTCTTGGTGACCGCATTGGTGCAATCCTCCAGTGCTACGACACTGATGGTTGTTAGCTTCGTTAATGCAGGGCTACTGGAGCTAGGGCAAGCTATATCGGTCATTATGGGTGCCAACATTGGTACGACCGTCACCGCTTGGATTATCACCCTCTTTGGCTTTAAGATAGATATATCGACCTTTGCCATACCGCTCTTCGCTGTATCCATACCGCTTATCTATATGAAGCGGGAGCAGCTCAACTCGCTGGGCGAGTTCCTCGTAGGCTTCTCACTGCTCTTCCTCGGATTGCAGTTTCTCAAGGATTCGATGCCAGATCTCCAGAGCCACCCCGAGGCACTCGAATTCCTCCGCGGGTACACCGATATGGGCTTTGGGTCTATCCTGCTCTTCCTCCTAATAGGTACGATTATGACGCTGGTGGTGCAGTCCTCCAGTGCGACGGTAGCAATCACACTCATTATGTGCTCAAAAGGGTGGATACCCTTTGAGATCGCCACGGCGATGATCCTGGGCGAAAACATCGGAACGACCATCACCGCTAATCTGGCAGCCCTCGGGGCTAATGTCAATGCTAAGCGGGCTGCGCTCTCACACCTGCTGTTCAACGTCTTCGGTGTGCTACTCGTCTTGATCTTCTTCTTCCCCTTTACCAATATGATCGCCAACTGGCTGATGAATATGGGGGTAGGTGATCCACGAGAGCTATACGAGTACACCTCTCGCCTCAGTCAGGTCTACGATCCCGCTAGTATGAGTGCCATCTCCTCGGTAGAGACACTGGCCGATCCCTCGCTAGCTGCGATACAGGCTCAGATCATCAGCCTAGCCACGACGGTATCGATCGGACTATCACTCTTCCACACTACATTCAACCTGCTGAACGCCTTTGTGATGATCTGGTTCGTACCTGTCTATGTCAAGATCTGCCAGCGAGCCATCCCAATGAAGAAGTCTAAGAAGGGTGCTACAGAGCAGACGCACCTACGCTACATCCGTGCTGGTATCCTACCAACGGGTGAGATCGGTCTGCTACAAGTACAGCAAGAGCTTGCCGAGTACGCCAGTAGGGTCACGCAGATGATGTCTTACTGTGAGGGGATGCTCAAGACGGACAATCCTGTCGAGCTCAAGAGGCTCTACAACAAGTGCGAGCAGGAAGAGGACATATCTGATGCCGTAGAGGTCGAGATAGCCGACTACCTCAACAAGATCTCCCACACGGAGCTAGGTAAGGAGTCACAGAGCGACATACTCGTCTACTACCGTGTAGCGACCGAGATAGAGAGTGTTGCCGATGCTGCGGTGGGCATAGCGCGTGAGATCAATCGCTACCACCAGCTCGGCAAGAGCTACACAGAGATGGTTCGCAACAACCTCCTTCAGATACATATGATCGCCACAGAGACGGCTCTCAAGATGGCCCAGCTCTTGCGGCGCAACAAGCTCTCGGAGTCGGACGCTCGTGAGAGCTACACGTTAGAGAAGCAACTCAACGACCTGCGCACCTTGCTGAAAGCGCAGAACATGGACAACGTTCGTACGCAGAAGTACGACTACCCCGAGTCCGTAAGCTATATGGATCTCGTTGGCTACTACGAGCAGCTGGGTGACTACGTGCTCAACGTCGTACAGGCTGCCACCAAAGGATAGGAACAAGCTTTGACTCTCTAGTAAAGACGCACTCCGGGTAGTCTTTCTAGTCAAATACCAAGCCATAGAAAAAGGCGGATCGCTGACTTAGTGACCCGCCTTTTTTTGTGTCCTATACTCTCTAAACTACTTCATTTGGTAGAAGGAGACGGGATTGCCCTCTACCTCAAAGGCGGGTCCGTCAGATACGGCACCTGTCTTAGGGTCGTAGGAGTAAAATCCGCTACGCTCCTTGCCTGCCGAGCCAATCATGATCTGATCGTTGTACCGCCCGAGAGCGACTGCGTGAGGATTAGATGCTGGGATCCCCTCAATCTGCTGGATCGTACGCTGCTCTAGGTCGATGACCGTAGGGATACAGTAGAGGGCCGTGTAGGGGTTCTTGCTCGTGGGGTCGAGCGCATAGATGCCCATGATGGCGACCGCCTTAGAGCCAGAGACGTAGCGCATCGATCCGATGTAGTTGGCGGGGAGCTTGGTCGTCTGGGGTAGGACGCCCTTGACCTCGATGTTGATCTCCGAGAGATTCATAGACCATGAGGGGTCGATCTCGGTCTCACCCTTTTTGATGCGAACGATACCTCCAGGGAACTCAGGGTTGAAGCCAAAGCTCCCCATGCAGAGTATGTACAGATCGCCCTTGTCATCGAGGAAGATCGAGTTAGCCACGATCGGACGGGTAGCGACAGAGAGCCCCGAGGTGGAGGAGGAAATCTTCTTCTCCACCTTGTCCGTTGCGATGTCTATGAGCGCCAGCTCGACCTCCTTGTGTAGTGGCATCCACTTGGAGTCCAACTGGCAGAGCCCTACGTAGAGCTTGCCGTCGCGTACTGCCATAGCACCAGGCATCACATTGGTATCAGCGTGCTTGTACTGGTTGAGGTCTATCACGGCCGTCTTGGTCATCGTCTTGGGGTTAAACGCCCAGACCTGTCCGATGTTTTGGAAGCTGATGTAAGCCTTCTCAGGCGAGACCTCGACCACATTGCAGGCACCAGCTCCTCCTGGGAGCTCCATAGCGCCACGCTTGGTGAACTGCAACTCCTTGCTTACGGTGTAGTAGACGAGCTCAGTCTTGCCCATACCCATATAGTCGGGTAGGACGTAGAGATGATCTCCGCAGTAGATAGGTTCCGTGCCGAAGCCTACCGGCACGCCACGGCTGTTGTCGTACTTCTTCGCCTCGATAGCACCGATAGCCTGCAGGTAACCATTGCCTGAGGCTCCGTCCGCATTCATTATTGAGGTAGAGAAGAGAATCCGCTCACTACCCGTCTGGGGTGTCGGCTTAGGCTCCTTGTCACAGCTGGTGAGCGCTAGCCCTAGTAGGAGGGTAGCGATAAGGGTGAGCCTGTTGGTTAGTTTGTTGAATCTGTTCATAGTGAAATCTGTTATTTGAATTGGAGAATATATAGTGAGACTGTTGCAAAAGTCAACAGTCTCATAGTTGTCATCTGAAGAGGTAGCGCAGCTTTACCGAGAAGTTAATGCCTGGTAACGGACGGTTTAGCTCCGACATCTGACGCTGGTTGGTCAGGTTCTTGACCTTGAAGGTGATCGTCCACTGATTATTGCGCAGGCTCTGCTCTAGTCCTAAGTCTAGGCGCAGTGCAGTCGGTATCTTGCGCTCTTGGTACTGGCTCACCTCGAAGTCGTAGTAGTACTGATGCACATAGGAGGCATCGAGCATCAGACGGCTGTTGTAGCCCTCCCCACCGAAGAGATTCTCCTTGTGTAGCTCCAAGCCCGCATTAGCTAGGAAGTAGGGGATGTTGGGCATACGCTTGAGGTACGTCGGGTTAGCGACATTTGTCGAGGGGATCAGTCGGCGCGTGTCTCTGAGGTCTTGGTAAGTTGCATTGCCATAGAGGTAGAGCCAGGGGAGGGCATCCCACTTCACCTCGCCCTCTACGCCCCACGTGCGGATGCTTCCGAAGTTTTGATAGCAGCTCATGGAGGGAATAATTCCTGGCATAAAGCGGATCATATCGGTGATGTAAGAGCCGAAAGCATTGATCTCAGCCTCGATCAACCGTCTTGATGAGGGCGAGAGGTTGCGATAGACTAAGCCAATGTTACCTCCACGGCTATGCTCGGGGCGCAGGTCCGTCGAGGCACTGATCGAGTAGCCATTGCCTAGCAGCTCCTCACTCGTAGGTATGCGCACCTCGTCCGCATAGGAAGCCTTGATCAGGAAGTCTGGCGTGAAGCGGTAGCGGATAGCTTCGCTCCAGCCGAAGAAGTGCCGATTGGTCATTACATCCTTGAGGTCGCCCATACTGATCGTTCCGATGACCTTAGAGCGGGAGCGGTAGTTGTAGTACTTTGCTGTGAAGGCATTCTGGAGCCGATCCTCAAAGAGCGTGAGGTCATAGGACGCACCCGTCGTGAGGCTGTTCATACGGCTCTTGAAGTTCGCCTTATAGCCCAAAGCTCGATCCATAAGCGTGTCCGTCGGATTGCGATAAGCGTAAGTGTGGCACAGGTTGAGATTAAAAGCTTGATGGCGGTCTAGCGTATAGTTTAGGTTGACCTTGTCCACCAAGTTGATCGTTCGATTGACCCCATCGGTAGGTATGCTCGATAGCTCGCCCCCATAAGAGGAGCCCGCGGGGTACTCCTTGCCATCCCAATCGTAGCGATGCGCAGCCTTGTCGGTCAGTCCATTTTGCCCGAAGACCACCCCGACCGATGCGTCTAGATCTAGCCCTGGGAGGAAGAAGTCTGCACGCTTGAAGGTACTCTCCATAGCCAATCCCTTGGAGAGGGTAAAAGCTTCTCGTACGTCCCACTCGAAGCCCTGTATCTCTCTGCGAATGTAGGTCCCAGCGCACTCTAGCTTGATCTCGTCAAACCACCACTTTGTCGCCTTGAGGCTACCGCCTAGGATCGCTTTCCGAAACTGATCGTGGTCTCGCCTCACGATCCGACCCTTGTAGTGTGGCAGCTCCATCTTGTAGTTGTTGTCTGAGTAGGCGAGCGTACCGCCTACGCCTAGCTGCACGCCCGCTTCCTCTAGTGTACGCTTGAAGACTGTCGAGAGCATGTGCGAATTGTACGATCCCACCTCATACGAAGCGTCAAAGTACTTCGGCGGGTACTCCTTGAGTACCACATTCACCGCTCCGCCCATAGCCGAGCCGCCAAACTTGTAGGGTACGATCCCCTTGTAGACCTCCACCCGCTCGATCATATCGGTCGGGATGTCATTGATCGAGATGAAGTCGCTCATCTCGCCAAAGGGCGTCTCGTCAATGTAGATGCCCATTCGCTTGCCCTCTAGTCCACGTAGCGATATGCGCGAGGCACTCCCTAGTCCGCCCGTATTGCGTAGCGTCACACCCGTAGTGCGAGACAGCACCTCGTCTATCGAGGAGGCGGTGCCTTGTAGCTGTCGCATCGAGATGACCGAGATAGGCATAGCGGACTCACGCAGCGCGCGCTCCTGACGCTTGGCAACGACGACGACACTGCTTAGCGTCGTCTCATCGACCTCTAGTCTCACGCTGATCGGCTTGCCATCTTGCCGTGGTGATGTGATGCGCTTGCTCTTGTAGCCCACATAGCTCACGACGAGTCTCTTGACCCGCTGCTTGGAGGTGAGCTCCCAGCGACCCTCGCCATCGGTGACGGCTCCAGCACCTTTTGGCTCGGCATAGACATTGGCACCGATGAGGGGTTCGCCCGTCGCATCATCGAGTACGTTGCCACGGTAGTGGTACTCCTGAGCTACTGCTGCGCTGAGGGAGAGTAGCATGATTAGTAATAGTAGTCTGTATCGTCTCATTGATTAGTTAGTTGATTTGCTTATTGGGAAGAGGGGGAACTGAACGTCTTTCGCTATACGTTCAAAACAAGGGTCTAGTGAACTGTTTCACTAGACCCCTAAGAGTTCTCGCCAACCGCCGAAGCTAAACTTCTCGTGGCACCGACAGAACCGTGCCAGCTCCTCTGGACTGGTGTCGGACCGCTGTAGTATAGTTTTGATGGTTGCCGTGATAAAGGCTGAGTAAATATCGATGAAGGAAGGATCGATCTCGGCTTTCCAGTCGGGATGCAGCTCTCGATACCGCTCGAAGTAGCGGATGGTCGCCTCGTTGCTCAACTGATTGAGTCGATCCTCGTAGTGATCCAGATAGGAGCCTGCACTGGCGAAGAAGACCAGTCGCAGAGCCTCCGCATGGTCAATGATGTACTGGTAGAAGGGCGACTTCGAGTAGCCCCTCCGCTTACGCTCCTCGGGGTCCAGCATATCCATCTCCATATCTTGATCCTCAGGCGGTAAGGCGTAAAGTGCCTCTAGCCCTCTGATCGCAGGATCTACGAGCGAGCGAAAGAGTGCCTCCTTGTCCTCATAATAGTAGTATATACTGCCCAGCGAGGCGTAAGCCTCCTTGGCAACCATACGCATCGAAGTGCCTATGTAGCCATGCCGAGAGAAGAGCCGTAAGGCACCCTCCTCGATACGCTGCTGTATATCTAGTGTCGGACTATTCATAGTTCGTTTGTTTACCTATCTTTGATTACTGAGCAGATGAGCATAGCGTGATACTGATGTACGGAGATACGCTCCCCAAAGAGGTCTCGAAGAAGTGCCACCGCCTCTGTCGCTGTGTAGTGTGGCGGGCAGTAGTACCCCTTGCGCTCCAATATATGGCGAGCTATCCAGTCGCCCACGCGGTGCTCCCCACGTACGTAAAAGCATCCACACAGTCTCCCTCCAGGCTTCAGCACACGGTGCATCTCACGAAGGGCTCGCTCCTTGTCGGGGAAAGCTTGTAAGCCACTCATCGTGAGCAGATAGTCAAACTCCCCATCGGCAAAGGGCATAGCCCCCACATCGCCCTGCACGAGCGATACATTGGTCACCCCCTCCGCCTCAAAGCGGTGAGCAGCTATCTCGAGCATCTTCTCGGAGTAGTCCAGTGCAGTGATCTGAGCCTTGGCAAGCTGCTTGTACTTGTCGCAGGTGAAGACCGCAGTCCCCACCGGCACATCTAGTAGCCGCCCCACAAAGTCATCGGGGATCATAGCCAAGACCTCTGCCGCCATCTGTAGCTGATCCACCTGCCAGAGCCCATTCATAAAGAGATGCCCCCACCAGGAGCGTCCCGTCATGAGCGCATCGTAGCGGTGCATCTGCTTGATATATGCGTTATGCTGAGCCTTGGTCATCAGTTTCTGCGGGAAATACAGCTTGTACATTGCATCGCAAAGTTATACCTCTTTGCTAAGGGATCACCTCCGCAAACCTACCCAGTAGTAGGTACTGCTCGCAAACCTACGGGGGAAGACGATGCCCACCCGCTTTGGGACGAAATGCTTCCACCCTTGGGACGAATCGCTCCCTCCCTTGGGACGAAAAGTTTCCAAGGAAGGAAAACTTTTGGAACTCTCGCTCAAATGCGCAATAGCTACGTGGAGAATTTTGATTTCTCAGGTGGAAAATAAAAATTCTCCACGTGGGCGTGAAATGAAACTTCGGAAGAATCAAACGATAAGTCCGAAGAATTTTTTCTCGCCTACGTGGAGAATAAAAAATAGCCACGTGGAGATT
>OHAF01002343.1_pt1 | contig 14553 bp, 12 predicted proteins | sample 1577041 | NCBI WGS metagenome assembly OHAF01 (sample SAMEA3541495, study PRJEB24748) | human gut metagenome | biome: human gut; feature: human-associated habitat; material: faeces | place: China | collected 2012
AATGTTATGATTGCAACAAACAGAATTGCTACTCGTTTACCAACAGTATTTATAAGAATGTAATATGATTTTCTTTGTGATTTAATGAGTTTTTCCATTTTCTTATTAAATTTTTCCGAAAATGTGATATCAATGTTGTTTTCATCCAAAGGGATATTAGCAAATTCGGAAGAAACTACTTCTCTGAAAGCTCTTTTAAAATCATCTTTGCTCATTCCCATTATTTCCATCTCCTTTTATGCCGAGCAAATTTAGAAGCATTTTCTTACCACGCACCAATTGCTTTTTTGTAGTGCTTGTTGTTTTGTTCAATAATTTGGCGGTTTTTGATATTGTCATACCGGTTATAAAATGAAAATACAAAACATCACGATACTTCTCGTTCATAGCATAAATCGCTTTTACAATATTATCATATTCTATTTTTGCACATATCATTTCTATAAATTCATCATCTGACATTTCCGAAATAGTATTATAGCTATATTCAGAAGAATCATTTAAAGATACCGATTCTCTCTTGTTGAGCTTTATGATGTTAAGTGAAGAATTTTTTGTTGCCTTAAGGAGATAGTTTCTTAAATCCGTGCTATTTTCAATAGACCGTACAGTATCCCAATTTTTTTGAGCTATGTGTAAAAACACATTATGAACCGCATCTTCGGCATCATCTTTGTTCTTTAATATCGAAATCGAAAAAGACAACATCTGCTTTCGATAAGAATAAAACATCTCCTCAAATAATATTTTATCGTTTTCATCATCAAGATAAGTTAAAAATAAAGCCAGCATAATTGAACCTCTTTTGCTTCCGTATATACAACAATTATATAGCATAAATAGGGGACTTTGTATCTTATTTTTTAATTATATGACATACTTATTATCAGATGGCGATTTTTTACAATATGAAGCCATCAAGTATGAATATATTATATTTCAAAATCAAGTCCTGCCAATTGCACATTATTATTTGGAATTGCCTTTAATGACATCCTTGGTCACCTTGATTATTTTACTAATGTCTAAAAGTTCAGAAGCCGAACAGTCAGCAAGCAATTCATTTATTATATTGACAATTATATGCTCGTTTTTAGTTAGGCTCTCGTAGACTATTTCATCTAAAGAAACTTCAAGAGCATTTGCAATACTTACTAATGTTGGCAGGCTTACTTTTGTAGCACCGCGCTCTATATGTGAAATATTAGACGGTTCTACACCTGATTTTTCACCTAATTTAACTTGTGTTAAACCTTTTTTAATACGAAATTCCTTAATATTACGACCTATCGATTTATAATCAATATCCATTATATCACCACTTAAAACTTTATATAAAGTTATTGTATATCCTTTTTGGATATTACAAAATAACGCATATAACCATAATGGATATGCAATAATATTTTTTTGAAATTTTAATAAATCCGGATCAATACCGGAACTATGTTTCATACATAGTTTAACCGTGGTATAAAACTCGACATTTTTTAATAAGTGAAAACAAGCGATATCAAATAAGGACATAACAAACAGTTTTAGGCTGATTTGTTATGTCCTTATTTTTGCATAACCTTTTTGCCTAAAGCAGAAAGGATTTTTATGCGCAAAAAGTGGCAACCATACATAGCTGAATATCCGTAATCTTCGAATTTTGACTTTATACAAAAATTCAAAATTCAGGAGATTACAGAAATGAAAATTTATTATGCAAAAAACAGCAACGGAAATTATTTGTCGGCAGACGGCAAAACAAGGTATGTGAAACTTTACGGTAAAGCGGCATATGCCTATCTCAGAAGTGATGAAGGTAAATTAAAGAGATTTGTAAAAATCAGCGATTCCGACAATTCTGATGATATATACCTTGAAATTGATACCGGTAGCATTCCATCTTTTCGTGTGGACGAGCGCAGAGAACAATATGTGAGAGATACAAAGAGAGAGTCGGGCATTTGCGTGATTTCCATTTACGCTTGCGAAGGTCATGGCGATGACGAAGACAAAGCATCCGGCGAGGAGCTTATTGCTGATGATAGCTTTAATTTAGAAACAGAGGTGTTAAAGCAGATAGATATGAACACCTTGCGCAAGGCTCTTAAAACGCTTGATGAAGATGAAATGGAACTTATAACAGCTCTTTATCTCTCGAAACATCCGATGTCCGAATCAAAATTAGCCCGAAAGCTCGGCGTGTCTCAACCGATGATATACAAACGCAAAATAGCGATTTTTGAAAAGATAAGAAAATATTTTTAATTTTCAGGTTATAGATTTCAAAAAAAGTGTGGAATACAGGGTGAGAGGCAAAAACTCTCTTGTACCTTGACAACTAAATAATTGGGATTCCGAGGAACGCCTCGTTTTGCCCGTAAGGGAAAGCCCACATACAAGGCCGCCAAGACCTCACAAAAGTGAGTGAGCGACAACCCTTGGTATGAGGACGGCAGAAAAACAGCATTGCCGTCCGGCGATGATTCAAAACGAGGATAATGAAACTTCCGTGTCAGCGGCTTGCTTGAATGCGAGATATGGTCGTTTCGGGCTGGAATTTATGTCCGTTACGCTATATATGATCCTCGTTGTCGAGAAAGAAGTCTCGACATATATGCTGCGAGGTACTCCGAATCCCGTTAAATTGTGTTGAAAGACACTCCCACGGTATTGGGATAAAAATACCGCAACACCATCATAAAAAGAATTGGTGGTTGAAATATTGTGCAGAGGGTGAACTCTCTCTGCATACCATTCAGCCACCAAGCAAAAGGAGTATTTAAAATGTTTGAAATTACGAAAAATCACCAAGATGCATACGAATATTATATCAACGAACGCATGGCTTATCCCGGCGGCGATTATGATTTTACTTTTGAGGATAGATTTTTAATTTATCACGCACCTCTGCGGCACCAAACCGTATACATAGCAATCGACATGAAAACAGGACTTTCTGTCGAAATATGCAGCCGAAAAAATGGCGTGTATATGGAACACGAATATACGGAACTTATTCCGGATATTTTTAACGCCATCAAATATACCGGTGACAGACGGTATAAAAATGTATTCGCCGCCGATCCGTTAAAGGTAATAGATTCTATATTCCGAATTGTGTTGCCGAGCTTTGGCTATGCCGTCCGTGAAGAACAGATTAAACTCTGCAAGCAAATGTTTTTGGGCATGACAGGGAAAAGAGTTTCTATATGTGAAGCCGAGGTCGGCACAGGAAAAACGCTCGCTTATCTTATAGCAGGGCTTTGCGCCAAAAGATATGAGAACTCAATGTTCGGCGGCGATAATCCCGTCACCATAACAACCTCAAATATCGAACTGCAAACAGCGTTAGTTGAAAAAGAACTCCCGAAACTCTCGCAAATGCTCATGGAATATCATATTATCAAAAGACCCTTGACTGCTGTGTTGCGAAAAGGAAAAGAGCATTATTTCTGTCTTTTCAGGTATCGAGATTTTATCAGTAAGCTTTCAGATTATCCCGATAAAAACAAAGAATTTCTCGAAAATCTTGAATATACAAGGTTTGATCAAAAGGCTTTTGATTTGGACAAGCTCAAGCTAAAAGGCAGTATTAAATCTAAAATCTGTATTAAAGGCAGTTGCCGTGCTTGCCCATGTTCTTCAGAATGTAAATATGTTGAATTTATAAGCAGAGCAAAGTCGGCAAATATGCCACTTGACTTTCAGGTCACCAATCACAATTTGTATTTAAATTCTACCGAACAGGATGGTCTGCTCCGACACAGTTCATATATTATCATTGATGAAGCACATAAATTAAAGGAAGCGGCACAGGATGTTTACGGAAAGAGGATATATGAAAATGATGTTATCAAATACATTAACTTTGTAAAGAACCTTTATGATCCCGAAACCGACCTTGACACATATAAAAGATTGCGCCGGAAGGTTGCCTTGCACAACACTCAATTGTTTAAAACTCTAAAAAATAAAATACACGCAAATGACATTGATTCGGATGTAGGAAGTATTATAAATCTTGATTATAATACCATTGCAATTATTAAAAAGCTGTCTGAAGAAATCGCTGTCCTCGATGCACTTACAAAGAAACGTAAAGGAAAATGCGAAATCAGTGCCAAGCAAATCATTAAAGCCCTCGAACGATTTACGAATCCTGGAAAAATCTGCGTATGGGTAGATCAAGATGAAAACGGACTTGTGTCCCTCTGCTGTTGCCCGAAAAATATCAGCGGTAAATTGCAGAAAGGTGTGTGGGATTTGGAATCAAGTCATATCCTTACATCCGGCACAATGAGTGACGGCTCAAGCTTTGATTTTTTTAAGCGTGAGAACGGCCTCGACCGAATTCGACGGGATGAAATTATTGAAATGTCAACGCCGTCTCCGTTTGATTACAAAAACAATACGAGGTTGTTCATCCCGAATGATATGCCGACCCCCGACAATGACAGTGAAGAATATATTAATGCCGTAGCAGACAAGGTAGTGCAGCTTGTAAATGCTACCAACGGACACACCGCAATTCTTTTTACCTCATACAAAGTATTGAATGCCGTATATATCAAGACAAAGGAAAGACTCGCAAAATACGATATTATTTGTATGACTCGCTCAAACAAGACGGCTATCACCGATTTTAAAAAGAGCAAGAACGGTGTGCTGTTTGCTTCCGGATCTATGTGGGAAGGTGTAGATTGTGTCGGCGATTGTTTGTCATCGGTTATTATTGTCAGATTACCGTTTCCGATACGTTCGGCCGCCATGGAAGAAAAGAAAGAGGCTTGTGAAAATGTTCCTAAATTCATTCGTGAATATGCCGTACCCGAAATGCTGATAAAGTTACGCCAAGGAGCAGGCAGACTAATCCGCAGTGAAACAGATACAGGACTTCTTTCCATTCTTGATCCCCGTGCCAACTCAGGCAGTTATGCCGTGAAAGTTGCCCAAGCACTTTCAAAATATCCGAAAGTTCAAAGTATTGAAGAAGCAAAAGAATTTATGAAATCGGTAAAGAAACCCGAATACTTTGAATAATGAAAAAGGTGGCTTCGGTGATATCCGAGGCCACCTCCTATAAGGAGGTTGGATTATGATAACGGAAACACAGCATACGAGCATAAAATATTTGAAAATCCTTTGCGTCCTGCGGCAATTGCTGGCTGATAAAACCATAACTCAAGCCGAATATGGCAAGGCGAAAAAGTACTATAAAAAATTGACCGGTACCGACCTCGCAATAGCAGATTAAAAATGTGTCTTAAATGATAATAAAAGATACATAACGGCTATTTGTCTGGACTTTCGGCGTGTTTTCGGTATAATGTTGTTAGAAAAAAGATACGAAAGGAGTGCGCTCAATGCCACAGATAAAACTTATATCACCATTGACACAGCAAGCGGTTAAAAAGTTACGAGTGGCAGCGTACTGCCGAGTATCTACGAACTCTGCCGATCAACTTAATTCCTATGCGGCACAAATACGAATATGCACAAAAAAGATACAGCAAAAAACCGAATGGGAATTCGTAGATATATTTGCCGACGAAGGCATAAGCGGAACCAAGTCTAAAAATCGTCCCGAATTTCAGCGGATGATAAGAATGTGTGAGTTACGGCAGATAGACCTTATAATTACTAAATCACTATCGAGATTTGCGAGAAATACAAAGGAAGCGCTTGAATACACACGAAAGCTGAAACTTCTCGGTGTGGGTGTTATGTTCGAAAAAGAAGGTATAAATACCATCTCCCTCGGCGATGAAATGTTGCTCAACACATTCGCTGCCATTGCTCAAGAGGAATCTCAATCCATATCTCAAAATCAAAGATTGGCAAACAAAAAAAGAATGGAAATGGGCGAATACATTTCAAGCAGTGTTCCTTATGGATTCAGGCTTATAAATAAAGAAACTGTGGTTTACGAACCGGAAGCTATTATTATACGAAAAGTATTTGCAGATTATCTTATTGGTAAATCAACTGCTGAAATCGCCGCAGAACTTACCGAACAAGGTATTAAAACAAAACGAGGATACGAAACTTGGTCGCCAAAGAGAATTGGATATATTCTTTCAAATGAAAAGTATGTTGGCGACAGTTTGTTTCAAAAAACATATAATGATGTGACTGTACCATTCAATAAACATAAGAATCGTGGGGAATACGATATGTACTATGTCACCAAAACTCATATTGGCATAGTTGACAGAGAAACATTTGAAAATGTGCAAGCCCTCTTCAAAAGTCGTAGAGAACAGTTTGCAAGAACAAGGCAATTTAATATTTATCCGCTGACGAGCCACATTCGCTGTTCCGAATGTGGCTCATATTTTAATCGCAAAATTAGAAAAGGGTGTATTAAATGGGTATGCTCAAAGCATTGTGAAAATTCGAAAGCTTGCGTTTCATACTACTATAACGAGGAACGGATCTATGACGGCTTTGTTACCATGGTAAATAAACTGCGATATGGTGCTGAAAACATTATCGGACAGACAATAAATTTACTTGAAACTGCCGCAAACACCTATAAAATGAACAGCCAAACAGCAAGAAATATGAGTCAAAGCATTGCTGAACTTAATGCCAAATTGCTTATGCTCGACCAATTGCAAGGAAAAGGCTATCTTGCAAATGAAGTATATCAAATGCAAACAAGAAATATAAGAAAGCAAATCAACGAGCTAAAGTCGCAAAGACAAGACAGTTATGAATCAAAAATTCTTGAAACACTTGTGGAAATCAAAAAAATCAAGGTTCTCCTTGATGAAATAGATGAGCCTTTAGAGGAATTCGATCAAAAACTGTTTGAGCAAATCGTCTGTGAAATGACAATTAGCAGAAATGACGAACTAACTATAACGCTAATAGGCGGTCTGAAATTTACCGAAATTATATAAGGAGTCAACCTAAAATGAAACAAAGTCGATTTATCCCATACGGTTATACGATGCGAAACGGAAAAACAATCATCGAACACTCTGAAGCCGATATCATAAAGGAAATCTTTAAAGAGTATATTAGCGGCGCATCGCTGAAAGATATAGCGGAAAGCCTTACAGCGAGAAAGGTGCCTTATACCGAAAAAACAGATGTATGGGATAAAGCTCGAATTGCAAGAATTATTGACAATACAAAGTACATAGGAACTGACGAATATGATGCAATAATCGACGAGGATACCTTTGAAACCGCAGTCAGCACCAAAACAGCGCGACAGACAAATACAGTTAAAAAGGAATGTGAAGGTATAGCAATTCTGCGAAATCGGGTAAGATGTGAAAAATGCGGCTCACTAATGGTTCGAAAAGTTTATACTAAACGAAAAATAAATGAAAGCTGGGTTTGTACCAATGATGAGTGCGGATGCCGAATACGGATAAGTGATACCGATATATTAATCAAAATAACGATACTGCTCAATCGCATTATAGAAAATGCCGGTCTCATAATACCGTCGGAACAGGTCAAAATACATGACTCGATAGAAGTGGAAAAATATAAATCCGAAATAAATACCGAACTTGAACGGCAGATGCCAAGTGAAGAATTTATTATAACGCGGATACTTGATATAGCAAATCGGCGCTACGCAGAAAGCAATTCCAAGCAAATAATAATTGCAAATATCGCAAAAAAACAAATATCCTTAATGAAACCGCAAAAAGAATTTAACTGTGCATATTTCTCCGACCTTGTGTCATATATCACACTTGATGATTCGGGGCGTGTGAAATTGCACACTAAAACAGAAACAATAATATAAGGGGAAAATGAAAATGGAAGTCAGAAAGATACCTAAAAAGAGCGTTACGCTGCTTGAACCTAAACGTTCAATGATAGTAGATAAGGAAAAATACAGACAAAGAAGAGTTGCTGCTTATTGTCGTGTATCGACGGATAGCGAAGAACAACTTACATCATACACCACGCAAAAAAGAGTATATACAGAAATGATAGCCGCAAACAAAGAATGGCAATTGGCAGGCATATATGCCGATGAAGGTATATCCGGCACACGAGCAGATAAGCGGCAAGAATTTCAAAGGATGATAAAGGACTGTCTCGCCGGAAAGATTGATTATATTATCACCAAATCGGTATCCCGATTTGCAAGAAACACTGTGGACTGTCTTGAAACGGTACGAATGTTAAAAGCTATGGGTATCGGAGTATTTTTCGAGGAACAGAATATCGATACGCTAAAAAGTGACAGCGAATTATATCTTGTAATATATGCCGGCTTTGCTCAATCCGAGTCTGAAAGCATAAGCAAAAATATAACTTGGAGCTTCAGAAAGAATTTTGAGGATGGCAAATGTATATTTATGTACAAGAAATTGCTCGGATACAAGAAAGGCAATGACGGTCAACCCGAAATTGTTCCTTACGAAGCTGAAATAGTAGAACGAATATATGATATGTATCTCGGCGGTCAAACAACGAGGACGATATCCGAAATACTGAAAGCCGAAGATATTGAAATCCCCGGCAAAAGCTTCACCTTCAGCAGTCATATGATTGAAAATATACTTAAAAACGAAAAATACTGTGGCGATTGCATACTCCAAAAGACCGTTACAATAGATTGCATATCTAAAACCCGAAAAGCCAACGAAGGCGAAGCACCGATGTATATGGTGCAGAATAATCACCCTGCCATCATAGATCGAAAGACTTTTAACCGAGTACAAGAAGAAATGAGCCGAAGAAATGCCATATCACCGCAATCGCCGCAAAAAGCGCTTACTGCATCGGGAAAGCATTCAAAATATGCATTAACCGAGGCGCTTAAATGCGGCGAATGCGGTAGCAGATACAGAAGATGTACTTGGACATCGCATGGCAAAAAAAGAATTGTATGGCGGTGTATCAACCGACTCGATAACGGGACAAAATACTGTTCCGACTCACTGACAGTCCTTGAATCAAGCCTGCACCAAGCGATTGTGCGTGCCTTAAGGCAATTCGATTCAGAAGACGAAGTAACATATCTGACTCTGATGAAAGCAACCATAGGCGAAGCAATCGGAATAAATGGCGGCTCCGATGAGATCGACTTACTGCAAAGGCAGATAGACGCTCTTAACAAAAGAATGATAACCATCGCAACCGAGAGTTTAGAAAATAATACCTCATTCGAAGATAATGAAGCCGAATACAAAGAAATTTCGGAACAGATTGCACAGTTGGGCAGAAGAATAACCGCTATAAACGAAAGTCTTGCAAAAGATAACAGTCGCAAAGATAGGCTGCAACGAATACAGGAAATCATCGCCGAGCGCAGAATCAATAACGATACTTATGACGATGCGATAGTGCGTCAGATGATAGAGTGCATAGAAGTGTTCAAAGACGGTAAGCTGCTGATACACTTTGGTGGCGGGTATGAAATTAAAGAATATTTATAAAAATAAGAAAACAGAAAAATTAATATAAACCCATATAATATTTTGGCTTGTATCTGCGTTGTAAAGAGATATGACCCAAATTCATTAAAAAAGAAGAAACTGCGTGGTATAATGAACGCAAATGCTTTTGAGCGGAGCCGCATCTTTTTTTGTAGTCTCTTCTTTTACTCACAAATAGGCTAAAAAATAGAATTATGACATTGATAACGACTTGGTTTTGATAAAAATCGGGTCGTTTTTTATTATATTTGTTAAAATTACATTTAATAAATGCAAATATTACTTTTATCATTGTAAAACACACAAATTAGTGATATAATTAGAAAGGAAATGCAGTTTCGATATGGGGTACTAAAGTGCTTTATGAGTTCAAGGGTTGAAATGAACGACGAGAAATGAAAATTATTATAGCATTAATGAGAAACTGAAAGCATGAAGATACTATAAGCGAGGTTATTGATAGATGCTATTAAATGTTGGCTCATCCGTAAAAGACGATAAGAACAATCTATATGTTCTTGATGAAATAATAGGACAAGGTGGCTTTGGCTGCGTTTTTATATCTCATAGAAAGAAAGACAATACTGTGTTTGCAGTGAAAACGACACTTCCTTCATTTGGCAATTCGGCTTCAGTCCAATCTTTTAAAAATGAGATTTGTTCTGCCATCAAAGTGGCTGGAGAGAATGTAATCCGATATGAATATATCCATGATGGAGATCTATTTCCAGAGTTTCCACCTTATATAATTATGGAGTATGCTGACGGTGGAACATTAAACACATTATTGAATAAGAGAAAAAATGAAAGAAAACTGTACACTAACGATGAACTGATCGGAATTTATAGACAATTAGTTAAAGGTATGAACCAAATTAATAGCCATTTAGTTCATAGGGATGTGAAACCTGATAACATTCTTCTGTGTGGCAACACATTAAAGATTTCTGATTTTGGTCTGTCAAAAGTTGTAGCAGAAAGTACAAGAACAATGTCATTTAAGGGCGGCGGAACTCCTTTATATATGGCTCCTGAAGCATGGGATTTAAGTAATAACACGATTCAGATGGATATATACTCAATGGGAATTGTTTTTTATGAATTAGCGACTTTACAATATCCGTATACGCCTTTACCTACTTCCTACGAAGAGTGTAAATCAACACATCTATACTCATCTATAGCAAACCCTACAAAAATCAATCCCCATCTTTCTCCAAGCCTATCATCACTAATTATCAGAATGCTCGAAAAATCTGTAAAGAAACGTTTTCATAATTGGAATGAAATTATTGAATTACTTAATGTGCAAAATGCTTCAGATTCTTTAATTGATCAGATTGTTGCAAAGGCTGTTGCGGCAAAAAATGAAGAAGATAGTGCACGTCAGCAAATGGACAATATGGATAAACAATTAAAAAAAGAAAGAGAAAATTTTATCAGGTTGGTTTACTCACAATTTGAACAGACAATTATTAACCCAATCATTGAATTCGCTAAAAAAGTAAATCAGCAGTATGCTGGCAAAGATAAACTGATTTTTTCTGATAATCAACATCATTCATCTGATCAAACAACTTTCTTTTGGAAAATGGTTATTCCACCAAACAATACTGTTACAATTAATTTTGAAATAATACGCAAGGAAAACTTTACTCGAGAAATTTATGTAGATAGAATTTTCAATGGGAATCAAACGCGAAAAGAAAATTATATTCCCCAATATAAAGGGAAAAGCATTTTATCCTGGGGAAAAGTTGTCAATAAATCCGGATATGGTTTTAATATTCTTTTGTTGGATAGTGGCGATATATATGGAGATTGGATCATTATGAAAAACAAAAACAACTTTAGCCTTATGACCGGGAAGGAACGAAAAGAACCATTTGCATTTTCTTTACAGGAAATGCCTACAGAAATTGACAAGGTGCAAATAACTCATCTTTATAGTGCCGAATTCGAGGAGTTTACTACGACATCTTTTTTGAATCTAATACAATTGATATCTTTTAATTTGTAATGTGTGCTATATTTGTATAATGTTTAATCGCTGTTTTCCCAAGATTAGCCGATTGTTCGAATTATCATTTCAAAACTATATGATGAGCAATCACATGCACAAGATAAGTTAGAAAATCATAAGGTAGTTTTTGAGAAACGGGAGATACTTTCATCTGCTTGATTCATAATCAAAGATTAGAAGAATAAATAAACAACAGTTTAACACTCTTCATCCCAGTTTGTATGAATATAGCTACTTTACTCTAAGAAAAGAAGCATTGATCTTGAAGTTTAAAACTTTCGATTATGTTTATTAAATAAAATTTACATAGGTTCAAATCCCACATTGAGTCGTTCAGTAACTCTGATGGATGTAAGAAAACGATTGTTTCTTTGCTTCATCCTAATTTATCTTCTGATAGGTTTATTTCTTTGACTGAAATTGCGCGGACTGCGAATAGCGAAAATCCGAGTTATGTTATTCAAAGCCGGTTGCGAAGCAGAAATACAATTGAGTTTTTACAAATGTGGGAGAAAGACAACAATCTCGATTTTAGTGACGATGAATGTAATCATCTAATCGAGAAATTGAAATTGCCATCTTTCACGATAACACCAAAAAAATGGATTGCACTGACAAATGCAAAAGGAATTGTTTCAAAGCAAGGCAACAACGGCGGCACTTTAGCACATCGTGATATTGCGCTTGATTTTCAGTTGTGGTTTAGTCCAGAGAAACGGTATGAGATAATAAAACTGATTTTAAAGGAAAGTAAGGGTGCAAATGAATCTTATAAATAAAAGTTTGAACTAACATCAATTAAAAGCATTTTGTGGTACGGTCTCTCATACTTCTCGAGGATTGACTAAAAGTGAACTGACAACATTATTATGATAAGCGGAATTTGTATTATTGGTGACGGCCCTCCCGTAGTCAATTGGGATATATCATAGGCTTCAACAAAAGAGACGTGCTTTATAACTGTATTGTAACAGAGCTAAATAAGAACCGTTAATTCAGCAAGGTTTTTTCGTTTTGCAGGCTGCGTTGAACCATGCTTTATACACAAGAACTGATACCTTTGCGAACTTCAAACAACTTTTTTTCCAGAGTATAATAAGTTTTACAAAATGTGGTTTTTATTGCAATTTTTTGCTGATTTACCACTATGATACACTCAACACACTTTTTCCTTTGCTCTGAAGTATAAATCTTCGGCATTATATCAACTCCATTGTAGGAATTATAATACAATTAGATAATGGCGGTGAATGTCCATAAAAGTCAATATATAATTGTATAGAAAACTTTTAAAAATGGGTTGTGTTATGAAGAAAATATTGTTATAATATATTTGTCAAATATATAAATTGAAGTTCAATCGGTATTGTTAGTCGATTAATAACAGAAGTTTAAATTTTTAGGAGTGAGCCTATATGCCAGGATGGGATGATATTCTCGATGAGCTTGGACGGGTTTCTACACCCCATGATTTTGTCAGAGCAAAATATATTGAAAAGCTTTCAATAACTACTGGACGAAATGTAATTGCGTATTATTCTTCATGGTTGACAAAGCAAGGAGATCCAAAATTAGATCTTGATATAAATGATGCGGATATGACAGGATTTATGAATGCAGTTAAAGGAATGGATTATAGTAAGGGATTAGATTTGGTGTTACATACTCCGGGTGGTTCGCCAACTGCCGCAGAAGGTATTGTAAAATATTTGCGTGCAAAATTCAATGATATAAGGGTTATAGTTCCACAACTTGCAATGTCTGCTGGTACTATGATTGCCTGCTCTTCCAAAGAAATTGTTATGGGTAAACAATCAAGTTTAGGACCAATTGATCCTCAATTTAATGGCATTCCAGCATATAATATTAAAACCGAGTTTGAGGATGCACAAAAGGATCTTGTTACAAATCCGAATAATACCAATTATTGGGCGATTCGACTTGAAAAATATCCTGCTGCTTTTCTAAAACAAGCTATTGACGCAATAGAGTTGTCAAATACACTAGTTGTAGATTGGCTTGGAACATGTATGTATGATAATACTAATCCTAACGATGTTAGAATAATCAATACTATTTGTCAGAATTTAAATGAGCATGATAAATCCAAAAACCACGGAAGACATTTTGATTATAAATTCTGTAAAGATATTGGGTTAAAAATAGTTGAAATGGAATCAGACCCCAAATTGCAAGATGCCGTTTTAAGTATGCATCATGCATTTATGCTTACTTTGGGTTCAACTAATGCAACGAAAATTATAGAAAATCAAAGTGGCAAAGCATATATAGCAAATGCATCGAGATAATATTTTTAGGAGGTGTGAGCATGAATAAACAGAAAGAAAAAGAAATTTATGATTTGTATCGCACACTTGGTATTGATGATGTGGGACATGTGAAATACACATTTTCTGAAGGTGAAATTGGTAGAGGAAATCTCATCAATTCAGATCAAAGAAAAAAAGAAGATAAAATTTTTAGCAACTATTCATCAAATGCATATTAACCATTTCGAAAACACCATTGACTTCTCAACCTTTTGTTGTTGGACAACAATGGTGCTTTTTGTTATAAACTCCGTATTTATGTGGTTTTGCAAGCTTTAAAATAGTGCATTTTATTCGGAATGAACGTCCGAAAAGGTTGAAAATAAAGCAATGCAATTCTAACCTCTTTGTCTAACTTCTAAGCAACCAGAAGTTCGTCTGATTACGGAATTAACCGACCCTCGTTTCTTTAAAGTTTTGTCAAATCTGTGGATTCAAGTCTTCATCAAAAATTGATGCAGACATCTTTTTTTGCCACCTATTGACAACCGAGTGCCTCGGTACGCAGACGCGTATCAGGGCTTTATATTTATAGGGGCTTATTTCTCGCACTTAAACGGTATCTAAATTGCACCCACAAGCCATAACTGTGCGACTAAAAAGCACAAAGCCTGAAAACCCTTGATATTTCAAGGGTTCAGTCTGTCGAAAAAGTCCAGCAAAAGCTGGGCTTTTTTACGTAAATATGGTATAATAGAAGCGGTGATGAAAGTGATAGTAAAGGGAAGAGAAAAGCGCGACCAGCTTGAAATATTCAGCATAGAGGGATTTGTGCCGGCAGACCACTTGC
>OHAF01002350.1_pt1 | contig 14532 bp, 14 predicted proteins | sample 1577041 | NCBI WGS metagenome assembly OHAF01 (sample SAMEA3541495, study PRJEB24748) | human gut metagenome | biome: human gut; feature: human-associated habitat; material: faeces | place: China | collected 2012
CCTCGTTGACCACCACGGGGGTCTTGCCGATCTCGGTGGACAGGTTCTTGATGTAATCCACCAGCTCCGCGGGGGTGTTGCCGCCGGCGATGACCTCCACCAGCTTCATGGCAGGCACGGGGTTAAAGAAGTGCATACCGATGAGGTGGTGCTTCAGGCCCTGGCCCATCTCGGTGATGGACAGAGAGGAGGTGTTGGAGGCGAAGACGGTCTCATCCTTGCACAGAGCGTCCAGCTTGGCCAGCAGCTCCTTCTTGACGGCCATGTTCTCGGCGACGCACTCGATGACCAGATCGGCATCGGCGGCGGCGTCGAACTCCTCGACCAGAACGCGGCTCATAATATCGTCAGCCGCTTCCTGGGTCATCTTGCCCTTGGCGACCTTCTTATTCAGGGAGGCTGCCAGCTTATCCTTATGACGCTGTGCGCTGGCCGTGCTGGAAGCATACATCAGGGCGGTGTGGCCCTTCGCTGCGAAAACCTGAGCAATACCACTGCCCATCGTACCTGCACCAAATACTGCTACTTTCATGATAGTTCCTCCTAAATCAAATTTTTACATGAATGACTTAATCATCAGGCAGATGCCTGTCAATTAACCTGTGTTACTTGTTCTGATAGGGCTCGTGCTTGCGCTTCTCCAGGAAGGCGCCCATGCCCTCGATCTGATCGGCGGTCTGGAAGCAGCTGCCGAACAGCTTCTCCTCGATGACCACGGCCTGATCGATGTCGGTCTGCAGGCCGTCGTTGATGGCCTTCTTGCAGGCGCGCACCGCGATGGGTGCGTTCTTGGCGATGGTCTGGGCCAGCTTCTCCGCGGCGGGCATCAGCTCCTCCAGCGGGTACACGGCGTTGACCAGGCCGATACGGTAAGCCTCGTCCGCCTTGATGTTCTTGGCGGAGTAGATCAGCTGCTTTGCCATGCCGGGGCTGACCAGACGAGCCAGGCGCTGGGTGCCGCCGAAGCCGGGGGTGATGCCCAGACCGGTCTCAGGCTGACCGAACACGGCGGTATCGGCACAGAGGCGGATGTCGCAGCTCATGCTCAGTTCGCAGCCGCCGCCCAGTGCAAAGCCGTTGACTGCGGCGATGGTGGGGATGGGCAGGGTCTCGATGCGGCGGAACACGTCGTTGCCGTGCTTGCCGAAGGCCTCGCCGCCCTCCTTGGTCAGGGTGCTCATCTCGGCGATGTCGGCGCCGGCCACGAAAGCCTTCTCGCCGCTGCCGGTGATAATCAGCGCATAAATGTCCTGGTCGGCGGTGACAATATCCACCAGCTCATCCAGGTCGGACAATACCTCGGAATTCAGAGCGTTCAGCGCCTTGGGCCGGTTAATGGTAGCCACGGCGATATGCTCCTTCTTTTCCAGCAGAACATGGGTCATATCCATTCCTCCTTCATCCTCGTGCGCCGCAGCCCGCAGGCGGCGGTAGCTGTCGCGGGCGGGATCGCGCCCATAGGGCATGACCCTCCCATACATACTGCATTATAGTAGACTGTTAGAATTTTATCAAGTGCAACTGACGGTGCTTTTTCTTTTTCAGCAGTTCTTACAAAAGTTGCGGCCGTTCTTTGCGCATTTTGAAGGGTGAACTGTCGGAAACGCCTCAAAAATCCGGTCACCTGTGGAACAGAGGTTTACAAACAGGCAGCAGATATGGTAGAATGACCGCCGGTATTCACCATATACAGGAGGAGTTCTGTGCCATGCGTATGCGTAAAAAGAAAAATCTGCTGCCCCGCATGGAGGCGTGCAGCAGCTGTCTCGTCCGCGATCCCTTCACCATGCGCGGCCAATGGCGGACGTTGATGCCCGATGCGAAGGAACTGCGGGTGGAGCTGGGCTGCGGCAAGGGCCGCTTCACCGTGGACACGGCGCTGTCAGAGCCGGATGTGCTGCTCATCGCCGTGGAGAAGGTGCCGGACGCCATGGTGGTCGCCATGGAGCGGGCCATGGACGCCGGCCTGAAGAACGTGTTCTTCGTGGACGGCGATGCGGCGCTGCTGCCGGACATGTTTGCCTCCGGTGAGGTGGACCGGCTGTACATCAACTTCTGTGACCCGTGGCCCAAGAGCAATCAGAAGAAACGGCGGCTCACCCACGGCAATTTTCTCAAGCAGTACCGCAGGGTGCTGGCCGACGGCGGGCAGATCCACTTCAAGACAGACAATGACAAGCTGTTCGCCTGGTCAGTAGAGGAGATCCCTCAGTTCGGCTTTCAGCTGTCGGAGGTCACTACGGACCTGCATAAGGACGGCGCCGTGGGCGTCATGACCGACTATGAGCGGAAGTTCTTCAATGAGGGCAAGAATATCAACCGCTGTGTGGCCACCATGGTCCCGTGGGAGGAGCCCGCAGAGCCGGAGGCTCCGGAGGTTGCGGCAGAACCGGCGGAATAACGGCATAAAGGCGCGGCAGGGTCTCCCCTGCCGCGCCTTTTGCGTCCGCTCACATATTCCGCCGGATCGCGCTGATGGCCCCCTTCTCCAGACGCGATACCTGGGCCTGAGAGATGCCGATCTCGCCGCTGACCTCCATCTGGGTCTTGCCCTGGCAGAACCGCAGGGCCAGGATGCTCCGCTCACGCGGGTCCAGCCGCGAGATGGCCTCTTTCAGCGCGATGCGGTCCAGCCAGCTCTCGTCGGTGTTCCGGTCATCCCGCACCTGATCCATGACACACACCGCATCGCCCCCGCCGTCCGCGTACACCGGCTCGTAGAGGCTGACGGGGTCCACGATGGCGTCCATGGCCATCACCACGTCCTCCCGCGGGATGTCCAGATACTTGGCGATCTGCTCCACGGTAGGCTCCCGCTGGGTCTCCGCCATCAGCTTTTCCCGCCCCTGCAATACCTTGTAGGCCGTGTCCCGCATGCTGCGGCTGACGCGGACGGCGCTGTTGTCCCGCAGATAGCGGCGGATCTCCCCCACGATCATCGGCACGCCGTAGGTGGAAAACCGCACCGGCTGGTTGATGTCAAAGTTGTCGATGGCCTTCATCAGGCCGATGCACCCCACCTGAAAGAGATCGTCCACGTTCTCGCCTCTGCCCAGGAACCGCTGTATCACCGACAGCACCAGCCGCAGGTTCCCGCAGATCAGCTGCTCCCGCGCCGCTCTGTCGCCCTCCTTGGTGCGGCGCAGGAGGGCCGTCATCTCATCGTTTTTCAGCACCGGCAGCTTGGCTGTGTTGATGCCGCAGATCTCCACCTTTCCCCGCATGTCCGCCCGTCCTTCCACTGTGATAGTGGCAGTATTTCCCGCCGCTGCGGCGGCTATTCCGCGGGGCGGAATGTTCTCGGAAACGACAGCATGGGACAGGCGGCGCGGCGCATAGGCTTGCACGGGGTGAGCGCGATGCTGTGTAAATTTTCCATGCTGCGGCGCAAGGAGGTCATCAATCTCTGTGACGGCTGCCGCCTTGGCTGTGTGGGCGATCTGGACGTACAGGTGCCGGAGGGCACGGTGAAAGGCATCATCGTCTTTGGGCCGTGCCGGTTCTTCGGGCTGTTCGGCCGCGGAGAGGATTTTTATGTCCCGTGGGACTGCATCCAGAAGTTCGGCGACGACATCATCCTCATCGACAAGCCCTTCCAGAAGCGCCAGCCGCCACCGCCGCCCCACCGGAAAAAGGGGTGGTTCGGGTAAAAAAGAGCGCCTCCGGCTCCGCCGGAGACGCTCTTTCCGTTTACTTTTTGAAGCTGTCCTTCAGGGACACGCTGCGGTTGAACACCAGGTGCTCCGCCGTGCTGTCCCGATTGTCCAGGCAGAAGTAGCCCACCCGCATGAACTGGAACGTGGGGGCGTTGACGCCGGTACGTCCCTCCTTCTTGTCGAAGGCGGCGGCCACGGCGGCCATCTCCGGCTCCACCTTGCAGCCTCTGAGCACCGCCAGGCTCTCGGGGTTCAGGCAGTCCAGAAAGTCCTTGTCGGGGCCGTCCGGCGTGGCGTCGGAGAACAGGTTGTCGTACAGGCGCACCTCGGCGTCCATGCAGTTCTCCGCGTCCACCCAGTGGAGCGTAGCGCCCTTGACCTTGCGGCCATCGGCGGGGTCGCCGCCGCGGGAGTCGGGGGCGTAGGTACACAGCACCTCCGTCACGCGGCCATTCTCGTCCTTGACGCAGCCGGTGCAGGTGACGAGATACGCGCCCTTCAGGCGGCACTCGGGGCCGTTGGGGGTCAGGCGCTTGTACTTGGGCACCGGTACCTCCATGAAGTCGTCCTCCTCGATCCACAGGTGTCGGGAGAAGGTGATGTCGTGGGTGCCCCGGGTGGGATCGGTGGGGTTATTCTCCACAGTGAAGGTCTCGCTCTGTCCCTCGGGGTAATTGGTGACCGTCAGCTTCACCGGATGCAGCACCGCCATGGTGCGCTCGGCGTTGGCGTTCAGATCCTCGCGGAGGCAGTGCTCCAGGAAGCCGTACTCGATGACGTTGGGGGACTTGGCCACGCCGATGCGCTCGCAGAAATTGCGGATGGACGCGGCGGTGTAGCCCCGGCGGCGCAGGCCGCACAGCGTGGGCATCCGGGGATCGTCCCAGCCGGAGACATAGTTCTCCTCCACCAGCTTGCGCAGCTTCCGCTTGGACATCACCGTGTGGTCGATACCCAGACGGGCGAATTCGATCTGGCGGGGACGGGCCGGCAGCTCGCAGTGCTCGATGACCCAGTTATACAGAGGCCGGTGGGCCTCAAACTCCAGGGAGCACAGGCTGTGGGTGATGCCCTCCAGCGCGTCCTGGATAGGGTGGGCAAAGTCGTACATGGGATAGATGCACCACTTATCGCCCTGCCGGTGGTGGCTCATGTGGTTGATGCGGTAGATGACGGGATCGCGCATGTTGAAGTTGCCGCTGGTCAGGTCGATCTTGGCCCGCAGCGTCATCGCGCCGTTGGGAAACTCCCCTGCCCGCATGCGGGCGAACAGGTCCAGGCTCTCCTCAATGGGCCGGTCGCGGTAGGGGGACACGGCAGGGATGCCGATATCTCCGCGGTTGGCCTTGAATTCCTCCGGCGTCAGCTGACACACGTAGGCCAGCCCCTTCTTGATGAGCAGCACCGCCTGACGGTAATCCTCCTCAAAGTAGTCGGAGCCGTAGAAGAAGCGGTCGCCCCAGTCAAAGCCCAGCCAGTGGATGTCCTGCTTGATGGCCTCCACAAACTCCTCGTCCTCCTTGGTGGGGTTGGTGTCGTCCATTCGCAGGTTGCACAGGCCGTTGTACTTCTCGGCAGTGCCGAAGTCGATGGTCAGCGCCTTGCAGTGTCCGATGTGCAGGTAGCCGTTGGGCTCCGGCGGGAAACGGGTGTGGACGGTCATTCCCTGGAACTGACCACCCTCTGCGATGTCCTCGTCGATGAAATTCAGGATAAAGTTTTTGCCGGACTCCTCCGTTTCGGGGGTCTTGATTTCCTCGGCCATGATCTTTCTCACACTCCTTGTATGTCGTTATTTGTTTTCGCGTGAAAACAATGGTTTATTATACCCGCCGCTGCCGGAAATTGCAAGGGGTTTGCCCGCACTCCCGTAAAAAACTCACAGCGCGTCGAATTCCTCTCGGGTCAGCAGCGTGTCCAGCGCCTCCATGAGGCCGTTGGCCGTCAGATGCTCCGGCAGGCCCAGCCGCCGCTGCAGCGCCGCCCGCTTCTCCGCAGACGCGGGGCCGATGAGCCCCTTTTCCAGCATGTCCGCCTTGGTCAGTCCCGCCCTCTGCGGAGCCTCCGTCCCGTCCTCAAACGTAGCGCCTGCGCGGCGCAGCGCCTCGATCAGCACCTGCGGCGGCATGCCCTCCACGCCTAATTTCCCCTCTCTCCCGCCCTTTTTCTTGCGGCGCTCCTTGCCGTACACGTCCGGCACATAGGCCTGCTTCACCTGCTCCGGCGGCAGGATGCCCTTGAGATGGTTCCGGATAACGAAGCCCGCACCGTCGGGATCTGTCAGCAGGATCACTCCGCGCTTCTCCGCCAGCCGCCGCAGGTACGCGGCCTTTTCCCCGTTGCGGAACACGGCGAAGCCGCCGGTCTCCACCACCACGGCGTCCACCGCCTGCAAAAGCGTGTTTTTATCGTAGCGGCCCTCCACCACGATGACCTCGCGGACGCGGGGCTTCATCGCCCACCTGCCAGTTCCATGAGGAGCAGCTTCAGCTCGCCCTCACTATCCATATTGCGCTCGCTTTTCATACGGCGGTCCAGCACCTGACAGCGCTTCACCGCCTGACGGCACCAGTCGTGATCCACGTTCCGCGCCGCCTGCAGCAGCAGCTTGGCGGGATAGTCGCTGCTCATGCTCCACAGCTCCTTCAGCCAAACGCGGTCCTTGCCGCCGTCCAGCGCCAGACGCGCCGTATACAGCCGCCGCAGCTCCTTGCCCAGCGCCGCCAGAATGGCGATGGGCTCCATCTGCATCCGCAGCAGTTCCGCCAGGACGCCGGCGGCGCGGTCGTAGTTCCGCGCCGTGACGGCGTTGGTCATGTCAAAAATGCGGGCGTCCAGCACCGGCTCCGCCACGGCGTCGATGTCCGCTATGGTGATGCGCTCTTGCTTTGCGTAGGCGGCGATCTTCTCGATCTCCGGTATCAGTCCCCGCATCAGACTGCCGCAGGTAAACAGCAGGTGGTCCGCCGCCGTCTGGTCGATGTCGTGGCCGACGGCGGCGAACCGCCGCTTCAGCCAGTTCAGCAGGTCCTTTCGCTCCTGCTGGACGAACTCCACCTCCTGCACGTACTCGTTCAGGGCGGCGCACAGCTTCTTCATCTTCCCGTCCCGCTTGTAGGTCAGCTGTTCGTACAGGAAGATCAGCGTGCAGTAGGGCGGAAAGTCGGACAGCAGATCGATCAGCGCCGTCCGCTGTCCCTCGTCCAGCTTGAAGATGTCCATGTCCGTGACGGTGATGAGGGTGTGCTCCGCCATCATGGGCATGGCCTCTGCCGTCTCCGCCAGCTCCTGTACCGTCAGGCCCTTACCGGTGAGACGGTGGTAGTTGAACTCCTCGAAGCCCGCAGGGATCAGCAGCTCCTTCAGCCGCTGCGCCATGGTCTGGAGCAGATAGCGCTCCTCACCGTAGAAAATATAGAGATTAGCCGGTACGCCCGCCTTCACGGCGGCTCGCAGCGCCTCATAGCCGCCGCTGCGGCTCTCCTTTTTTGCCATGTCAGTCCTCTCCCTTCACCGTGACGCGCACCGTGCCCTGCCTGTCCGTGCGCCAGATGTCCGCGCCCACGTCCTCCAGCCGCTCCATAGCCTGGCCGGAGGGGTGTCCGTAGCTGTTGTCGCCCACGCTGATGATGCCCACCTCCGGCCGGACAGCCCGCAGGAACGTCTCGTCCGAGCTGTACCGCGAGCCGTGATGGCTCACCACCAGCACCTCTATATCCGGCAGAGGATATGTCTCTGCCAGCTTCCGCTCGGTGCTCCCCGCCATGTCGCCGGTGATCAGCAGGTCGAAATCGCCCGCCGTGGCCAGCGCCGACAGGCCCTGTTCGTTAAGGTCGCCCTCCGCCGCCACCGGCGGATAGACCGTCAGCGTCATCTCCCCCAGCGTCAGAACGGTGGGGGATGTCACGAACACCACGTCCGTGCCCTTGCGCGCCGCCAGCTCCACCAGCCGCTGCCGCACGCCGTATTCGTCCTCGATGTCCGGCAGATACAGCGTCTCCACCGGCAGGCGCTCCATCACCTCGTACAGGCCGTTGGTGTGGTCGGCGTGGTAGTGGGTCACCACCACGCACCGCAGCTTGCGCACGCCCAGACTGGCCAGCTGATCCGCCGCCACGCCGCCTGCGTCCACGTAGCTGTTGCTGCTGCCGCAGTCCACCAGCGCCGCCTCTTTGCCGGACCACAGGGCCACGCTCTCGCCCTGCCCCACATCCAGCGCCAGGGCGTTCATGACACCGTACCGACCGGTATCTCCCAGCCATACGGACACCGCCAGCATCATCGCCGACAGCACCGCCGCCATGGCGTACTTCCGCCGCCGGTCCTTCGTGACGGCGCAGCCGATAAACGCGATATAGCTGTACAGCATCCAGTAGATGAGGATGCGGTTGTTGAAATAGACGGCGTGGAACGGCAGCGCCGTCAGCGTCCGCGCCACCCACAGGATGTACTTCACCAGCGCGAAGGACACCCAGCCCAGCACCTGCCCCAGCGGCAGCCACACGAGCCCCAGCAGGGTGGTGATAAAGGCCGCCATGAAGCTCCAGCCCGCGGCAGGTACCGCCAGCAGCCCGGCCAGCGGCGCCACGATCACGAAAATGTTGAAGTACCATGCGATCAGCGGTGCGGTGAACACCATGGCTCCCAGCGTAGCCGCCAGGTTGGCCGCTAAAAAGCGGATCATCCGCTCCACCAGCCGCCGCTGCCCGTGATACCAGCCGCTCAGCGTCTGATAGAGCCGCGGTGTCAGCAGCACCATGCCCAGCGCGGCGGCAAAGCTCAATTGCAGGCTGACGCTCCCCGCCGAAAAGGGGTTGGCCAGCAGGATGACGCCCAGCGCCGCCGCCAGAGCGGTAAGGCCGTCGCTGCTCCGCCGGAACAGCGGCGCAGTCAGCAGGAATATCTGCATGATGCAGGCCCGCACCACCGACGGCGACAGGCCCACCATCACCATATAGAACAGCAGCGCCGGTATGGTCACGGCGCACAGCGTCCGCCGCCGGTTTCCCGGAGTCAGCAGCCCCAGCAGCGTCACCAGAAATGCACAGTGCAGGCCGGATACCGCGAACAGATGGGCAAGTCCCGTCTCCTCCATCACCACGGCGTCGCCCTCCGGCAGCGCCGCACGGTCGCCGATGAGCTCCGCGATCAGAAAGCCCTGCACCGACTGGTCGTCCCAGATGGCGGCGGCCCTCTCCTGCATGGCCCGTGCCGCCCGAAGCGGCAGCCAGCGGAGCTTTCCTGCGCTGCCCTGCCCCACCTCCGGCTCGTCTCGCTGATAGAGCAGGGCGTATACGCCTCGGGCCGTGAACTGCGTCAGCTCTGTGCCTCGGATATTGGAGGCATCCTGCCACCACGCCGCGCCGGACAGCGTCTGCCCCGGCTCCAGCGTCAGCAGCTCCTCCCCGCCATAATACGTAGCCTTGGCCCCGTGCATCCCATGGAGCCGCACCGTCACCGCAGCGCCTCGCTCCGTCTCCCACGGCCAGGTGCAGACGGTGCCGGCAAACGCCGTCTCCGTGCCGCAGAGGTCCAGCACCGGCTGCTGCACCACCGTCTGATACGCGGTGAAATACACCAGCGACGCCGCCAGCGGCCACAGGATCAGCCGGCTCCGCCGGAACAGCTTCTGCGTCCGGCCCCACAGGTACAGGCCCAGCGCGGCCAGCGCCAGCCCCGCCGCCGCCCACAGATACCATCCGGACCACGGCAGCAGCAGTACCAGAAACAGTCCTGCCGCAAAGGAGAACGCTATGGTGGCCAGTACGCGCATATGCTCTCCCCTTTCCGCTTTCTTAACCTTATTATTATACCAGATATGCCGCGCCGCCGCAAGGGCGCAAAAAAGGACTTCCCGTACCCTCGTACAGGAAGTCCTTTTTGCCGTATCTGCTTTACTTGACCTTATGCAGCTTGTCGCTGCACTTCTGCTGGAACCGCGCGTTGTCGATGACGGCGCGGGTATGAGTGCCCTCGCCGATCAGGCCGTCCTCGTCGGAGGCGCTGACCTTGAAGGTGATCATCTTGCCGTTGGCGGAGACGCCCGTCACCTCGGCGATAGCGGTGATCTTCATTCCCACGGGGGTGGGGGCCAGATGGCTGGACGCGATCTCCACGCCCACGGTGCCCTTGCCCTCCGGCAGCTCGTTCTGCACGCACCACATGGCGGCGCACTCCATCAGGGCCATCATGTAGGGGGTGCCCAGCACCTCCAGCCCGCCGGAGCCGATGGCTTTGGCGGTCATGTCGGCGGTCACGGTCTTTTCCACGGTATGGGTCATGCCGGTCTCGATCATGTTCGTACCTCCTGATTCAAAATTTTCCTCGCACCTTGGCCGCAGCTGTATCCACGGCCACAGGCGCGGTGCTGTTTTGTCCTCAAAGAGCCCGCGGTGTTACACGCCCAGCTGGGTCCACAGCTTGTCGTAGTATTTCAGCGTCTCCTGGGGCAGGTTCACATACAGCTCGCAGCGATCCAGCACATCGGCCGGTGCCGCCATGATGTTGTAGAGCTCCTGATCCAGCGCCTCACCGTTCTGCTCCTCGTAGTAGGCAGGGTACTCCGCCAGCGCCTCGGCGTTGGGGGAGGCATACCAGATATAGTCCATATTGGCAAGACTGGCGTCCGTTCCGGCGATGAAGTTGATCCACTCCATGGCCTCGTCCTTATGCTGGCTGGACTTCAGGACGCACATGGCGTCCACGAACCAGTTGCTGCCCTCCTCGGGCACCACGAAGGCCAGATCCTCGTTGTTCTCCAGCATGGTCAGATAGTCGCCGGCGTAGTACATGGCGATGGCCGCGTTGCCGCCCTCCATCTTGCCGAAGATCTCATCCATGACGAAGGCCTGATACACGCCCTTGTCCTTGGCGTTCTTCACCAGCTGGAACGCCTCATCGAGCTGAGCCTCGTCGGTGGTGTTGATGTCGTAGCCCAGATAGCACAGGGCTGCCATCAGCGCGTCGCGGGAGTTGTTGATCATCAGCACCTGTCCGGCGTACTTCTCGTCAAACATAGCCCCCCAGCTGGTGATGGGCTCATCCACCATCTTGGTGTTGTAGATGATGCCCACAGTACCCCAGCTGTAGGGCACGGTGTACTTGTTCTCCGGATCGAAGCTCAGGGACTTGTACTGCGGATCGATGAGGTCATAGTTGGGGATGGCGCTGTAATCCAGCTCTGCCAGCATCCCCTCGTCGATAAGCCGCCCGATCATGTAATCGGAGGGCACGATCACGTCGAAATCCGCGCCGCCGGTCTGGAGCAGGGAGTACAGCGTCTCGTTGCTCTCCGCCGTCTGATAGTTGACATGGATACCGGTCTGGGCCTCAAATTCGCCGATAAGAGACTCATCGATATACTCGCCCCAGCTGCACACGTTGACAACACGCTGCTCCTTACCTCCGTCGCCGCAGCCGGCCAGCAGTCCCACGGTCATCATGACCGTCAGCACAAACGCGATGATTCTTTTCAATGCTTTATCCTCCTGAAATAGAACGTTATAAAATAGTCAGAGCGCCTGCTCACCTCTGCTGCATGGCCTTGCGCTCCTGGCGGGATTCCCGCACATTGATGATGACCAGCAGCAGCAGCACCGTACCGAACAGCAGCGCGGAGATGGCGTTGATCTGCGGGCTGACACGCTTTTTTGTCATGCCGTAGATGGTCATGGCCAGCGTGGATACGGACGAGCCCGCCGTAAAATAACTGATGACAAAGTCATCGATGGACATGGTAAATGCCGTCAGTGCTCCGGATACGATGCCCGGCTTGATCTCCGGCAGGATGACCTTCCAGAACGCCTGCATCCACGTACAGCCCAGATCCTGAGCCGCGTCCACCAGATTCTTGTCCATCTGCCGCAGCTTGGGGCCTACGGACAGGATGACATATGGGATGTTGAAGCATACATGGGCGATGAGCAGGGTACCGAAGCCCATGGTCAGCCGCTCCGGCAGGACCACCAGACTCTGCCAGCTGTTGACCCAGCCGGCAAAAGTGCCCCATCCGTTGAAAAAGGCCACGAACAGCAGGCACAGACTGACGCCGGTGACAATATCGGCGTTCATCATGGGAATGCTGTTCACCATCATCAGCGGGTCGCGGACCCTGCGGCGCATGGCATGGAAGCCAATGGACGCGAAGGTGCCCGCCACCGTGGCGATGACCGTGGCCAGCAGGCTCACCAGCAGCGTGGTATACACGCTCTGCATAATGATGCGGTTCTGGAACAGCTTTGCATACCACATCAGGGAGAAGCCCTTCCACACGGTGTTGCTGTTTCCCGCGTTGAAGGAAAACACGATCAGCAGCACGATGGGCGCATACAGGAAAATACCGATCAGCGCCATGAAAAAGCGGCTGCCGAACCGCACGTCTCTTTTCTTTTTCACAGCATCACCGCCTGTTCCTCGCCTTCACCGAAGCGATTCATCACCAGCATGCAGATGACCACGATGACCATCATCACCAGCGAGATGGCCGCGCCCAGCTGTGGGTTGTACGCGCCGCCCAAAAACTGCCGCTCGATGAGGTCGCCCAGCAGCAGCTCCGTGCCGCCGCCCAGCATCCGGCTGATGGCGAAGGTGGACACCGATGGCACGAACACCATGGTGATGCCCGACAGCACGCCCGGCAGCGACAGGGGCAGAATGACCTTGCGGAACACCGTCACCGAGTTGGCGCCCAGATCTCTGGCCGCCTCCAACAGTGAGCGGTCCATCTTTCCGATGACCGAGTAGATAGGCAGGATCATGAAGGGCAGATAGTTATACACCATGCCCAGCACCACCGCGCCCTGGGTATCCATCATCGGGAAAAACTCGATGCTGCTGCCCGTGATGCTGTTGTACAGCGCAATAAGCCCGATCTTCTGGAACAGCTGGTTCAAAAGCCCGTTGTTCTCCAGAATGGTCATCCACGAGTACGTCCGCAGCAGGAAGTTGATCCACATGGGCAGCATGATCAGCACCATGGCGATCCGCTGGAAGGCCGCGCCCTCGCGGCTGATGAAATACGCCACCGGGTAGCCGATGAGCAGGCAGATGGCCGTGGCGATGATGGCCAGCTTAAAGGACCGGCCGAACACGGCGGCGTAGCCGCCCATCTGCACGAAGTTGTTCAGCGTAGCCCCGCCCGCTCCGTCGGAGAAGGCATAGACGACCATGATGATGATGGGTGCCACCACGAAAATGGCCATCCACACCACATACGGTATGGCGAAATGGGAGAGCTTAGTCTTCATCCTCGCTCTCCTCCTCTTCCAGCTCCACGCTGGCGTCCGCCAATTCCTCATACTCCTCGGAATAGGAGGAGTAGTCGCCGAACATTCCGGAGTATTCGCTCTTCTTCATAATGTGGAAGCCCTCGGGGTCGATCTTCACGCCGATGCGTGCGCCCACCGGCGAGTGGTCGGTGGTCTGGATGAGCCACTTGAAACCCCGGAAGTCCACGATGATGTCGTACTGCATCCCCTTGAACGTCACGTTGGTGACGGTGCCGATGAGCTGGCCCTGCTCCACGGGGACAATGTCGATATCCTCGGGGCGGATGACCACGTCCACCGGCTCGTTCTCAGCGAAGCCCGCGTCCACGCAGGGGAACTCCTTGCCGTACATTTTCACGACCTTATCCCGGACCATGACGCCGTTGAGGATATTGCTCTCGCCGATGAAGTCCGCCACAAAGGCGTTCTTCGGCTCGTTGTAGATATCCTCCGGCGTGCCGATCTGCTGGATGCGGCCCTTGTCCATCACCACCACGGTGTCGGACATGGTCAGCGCCTCCTCCTGGTCGTGGGTCACATATATAAACGTTATGCCCATCTGTTGCTGGATACGCTTCAGCTCGTTCTGCATATCCTTGCGCAGACGCAGATCCAACGCGCCCAGCGGCTCGTCCAGAAGCAATACCTTCGGACGGTTCACCAGTGCGCGGGCGATGGCCACCCGCTGCTGCTGGCCGCCGGACAGCTGGTCGATGCGGCGGCGGTCAAAGCCCTTCAGGCTGACCACCTCCAGCATTTCGGTGACACGCTGCCGTATCTCCGCCTCCGGCACTTTGGCGATGCGCAGGCCGAAGGCGATGTTTTCAAACACATCCAGATGCGGGAACAGCGCATATTTCTGGAACACCGTGTTGATCTGCCGTTTGTGTGGCGGAACGTCATTGATCCTCACCCCGTCAAAGGTCACATCACCGGAAGTGGGTGTGGTAAACCCACCGATGATGCGCAGCGTTGTGGTCTTGCCGCAGCCGCTGGGTCCAAGCAGTGTGAGGAATTCAGAATCGTTGATATAAAGATTGATGTTATCGAGAACCAGCTCTTCGTCAAACGCCATGGAGGCGTGGGTATAGCTGGCTCCGGTAACGGCATAGACCAGCTTGGACAGCAGCCGGTGGTCGGCGGAGATGATCGTCGCCGAGGTGGACGAGGAGCCGGAGGAGGACTTTGAGGACGAGCCCCTGGAGGAGCGGGACTTCATGCCCATCCGCCCGAGACGCGACGGTAAGACCGGCTGCCTTGGCGGGCTCATGTACTTCGTCTTTGTCATCAGCCTGAGCGTCATCCTGGCCTGTGTAGGCTGGATGGCGGCCTCGGACGTGCTGGCGCTCAATAAAGAATATACCGAAGGCACCGTAACGCTCCCGGAGAGCATCTTCACCGAGAAGGAGATAGAGGTCGAGAACGAGGACGGCAGCGTAACGCAGAAGACCGTCATGAGCGCGGACCTCGACTACGTTGCGAACGCGCTCAAGGACGCGGGCCTCAAGGCCGGCGACATCGACGCCCTGACCGGCGCTACCATCACCTCCCGCGGCGTTTGCGAGGCCGTCACCAGCGCCATCGCCGCCGCCGCGAGCATGGGCTAAGGA
>OHAF01002383.1_pt1 | contig 14346 bp, 9 predicted proteins | sample 1577041 | NCBI WGS metagenome assembly OHAF01 (sample SAMEA3541495, study PRJEB24748) | human gut metagenome | biome: human gut; feature: human-associated habitat; material: faeces | place: China | collected 2012
AAGCGTGAGCTTGGCGGAAAATGGGCAGTTATAATGGTTGTATGGCAGTGCCTGATTGCGTGGGTTATGGCATTTGTTGTGCATGCTGTTGTGATGCTATTCTAGAAAGCATTTATTTCATGTGACATTACTGGTGAAAATGTGGTAAAATAGCATAAGATTATGCTAAAAGCAAGGAGCGGATGGTTATGAAATACATTTTTACTAATGGACATATCCTTGATGGAACTAAGGATATGAAAGTTTTGGATGGTCATTCTGTGCTTGTTGAAGATGACAAGATTACTGGTATTGTGAAGGGTAACACTGTACCAGACGGCTTTAAGGAGATTAATCTTGAGGGTAAATATCTTATGCCGGGGCTTATTAATATGCATGTTCATCTTGCAGGTAATGGTAAGCCGCAGAAAAAACAGCGTGATAATGAGAAGCTTGTAAAAATACTTATGGGAAATGCACTTATGCGTTCAATTGCATATGGTATGGTTGCCGGATTTGCAAAAACAGAGCTTACAGGCTGCGCTACAGCTATCGCAGCTGCCAGACAACCAACAATAAGCCTTTTTCTGATTTTTAAAAAATCTCTTTTCATCTTTCTACTCCTGTCTTCTAACAAGCGTCTATTTTATTACAATACTATTAACATATTATACACACTATATTACATTTTCGCAAGATAATCCCTGATATATACCCAAAAACGGCTGCACATTTCTTGCTCTGTGCAGCCGTTTTGCATATTTCGTTTCTATAGCAATTCTGTTTATCCTGGCAGAAACATCCGGATCAGACAGCAGGATCTGTAGGATCGAAATTAGCAGCTCCCCTTAACGGAGTCAGTGCTTTCTTTCCAAGAGGTCCTTTCATTGCATCATCTGCTTTATATTGACCGTCAATAATACTGATGGATGCGCCATTACAGTTCTCATAAACCCACTTCGCATCTGCCACACAGGTTCTGATACATCCATGTGATGCGGGAGATCCAAGCTTATTGTACTCTACTGCCGGAAGATTATATGAGTTTGCCTGGCCGCAGGCTACAGAATGAACAAAGATTCCTCCCTGTCCGGCACCGTCTACATGAGTTCCATACTGTCCCCAGGATGGTCCCATAAGAGGCTGCCACCTCAGGCTTCTGCTCAGTGTAAAGTTACCGGTCGGAGTTGGTGTTCCTGCTAAACCTACAGATACCCTGATCGTCTTAACAGGAATTGTTCTGGCTGAATCAGCATAAACAGTCATAACTCCGTTTACTCTGTCCACCTGAACAGAATACGGTCCTCTGTATCTGTTTGTCAGATCAGTGATACGGTATCCGTTACTGTCAAAGTAATACAGAATTCCATTAACTCTCATACTCTTATTTCTTGCAAATCCGTTTCCTGACGGATCGATATATCTCACCAGGTTTTTAGCATTACTTACAATTACCCATCCTCTTGTATATTTACCGTTTGCATCCAGATAACCGTTTACTCCATTCTTTTTCATAAACTGATTTGTCTGAACCACACATTCTTTAAGATAATAGTAATTGCCGCTGTATTTTCTCCATCCACTCTTATACAGACTTCCCTTAGAGGATGCGATATACCATTTCTTTTTATAGCGCACCATTGTGCTCTTATATACTTTACCTTTGTGTTCTGCGGATGTAGATGATTCAAATATATATTTCTTTCCATCGATTTCTGTCAAACCGCTTGCAAGCTTTCCTGATGGTTTAAAATAATAACCTGCGGAAGTCCACTTATCCGTATAATGATTTCCCTTGGAATCAAAATACAGCCAGCCAAGGAATTTGCCACTGGTGCTGACAAGTTTCTGCCAGCCATGTTTCTCAACAACACGACCCGGAGTACTTCCAAAGTAATAGTAATGATCGCCTGCTTTTGCCCATCTCTTTGTCCAGGTTGCCCGCTTTCCGTTTGAACCAAAATAATATCTGAAATTGCCGTATTTTACAAGTTTATTTCTATAAATCTGGCCGTTACTGTCGGTACAGTAATATGCACCATTCTGAGCCTTCTTCATCACTGATTTCAGAACATATCCATTGGCATCCAGCAAGTAAGCTCCGGTTCCTTTCTCCGGGATAGCTGTGGCAACTACGCCACGCTTATAATATTTACCGATGTCTGCCGGAACATTTCCCTTTTTAAAATACAGCCAGCGCTCTCCCTTAGTGGTATCTGAACGAAGCCATCCATTGTGGAACATTTTTCCGGGAATGTCGCTGCTTGCAGGATCAAAATAATACAGGTTTGATTCGCCGTTAACTGTGAGGGTGATCTCTCCTGTCTGTGGCTTACCTTCAGGATCAAGGCAGTAATAATCCTCATTGATCTTGAAATATCCGGTATATGTACCTGCTGCTTTTGCTTTCGCTTCAAGCTGTGCAATTGTCTCCAGATTACCATTCTCATCGTAGTACTGGAAATATGTTCCTGTCCATTTCCATACACTCTTCTCCTGCTGGCCTACTGTAGATGTATATGGAGTTATCGCTTCTCCTTCACATCCGGTATAAACAACAGCCTCATCTGCAGTTGTAAAATAGGACTGATTTGCCTGGGCTTCTGTTTCTTCCCCTGTGGCATCTTCTCCTGCTGACTGAGCTGCATCTGATGTCGGTTCTTCATCAGCTGAAGATTTTTCTTTTACCTCAGCCTGTCCGGTTACAAGGATTCCCTCTTCATCAAACAGATAATATCCTGTATGGGTTTCCCCTTTATACTCTGTGCTGATCTTTACAATTCCGTCTGCCACTGTATAAAATTCTTCATTTGTTACAGACACTGTATCCGTTGCTGCTGGTGTTTCCATTGCTGTAACCTCTGCTGTCACAGCTGTTGTATCTGTTTCAGCCACTGCTGTTTCAGATGATTCTGTCTGATCTCCTGAGAATCCGTCAGTCTCAGACAGCATCTCCTCATCGGGTAGTGCTGCTGTTGCTGCTTTCTGATCATCTGTATTTGCTGTATCCTGATTTTTTGCAGGTTTGCGCAGTTTAAAGCCATTCTCTGTGCTTACCCAGTCCTCAGCTTTCACTACAGCGGCTCCAACGGCATCCGTAGCATCTGCTGTTGACGGCGTCTCGTCCGGCAATGCAGCAGCCGTATCCGTTCCCGCTGTAAATGCGTCGTCTGTCTGTTCCTGTGATGGTACTGCTGTCCCATCATCTCCATCTGAAAAAGCGTCTGCTTCTGTTTCAGAAGTTCCTGTTTCAGAAGTTTCTTCTGTAACATTTACTTCTTCTGCATCTGTCTGTGTGGCAACAGCCAAAGCTGTATCAGGTGAAGTAAATGCAGCAGCACCTGCTTCACTGACAGTTGCCATTGTCATAATAAGACTCAATGTAACCGCAACTAATCTTCTTTTCACAATAAGTTCCTCCTCTTTTAGTCATGTTACTTTATGGTTACTGTTCACTCTGTTTGTGCACAGCAGCTTTCTACTCGCCAAGGCCGCTATCAATAGCAGTAACAAGATGATCCAGGGCTTCCTGTTCATCAACACCTTCACAGGTAAGTTCTATCTCATTTCCGCATTTTACGCATGCACCAAGTACACTCAGTACACTCTTTGCATTTGCCATGCCCCCATCGTAGACAAATGTTATCTGTGACTGGTATTTCATTGCCTCATTGCACAAAATCCCCGCAGGTCTCAGATGAAGACCTGTGGGATTTTTAACTGTCACTTTTTTACTGACCATTTCACTGTTCCTCTTATATTGTTACTACCCCTTCTGTAAGTGGAGAATTCTTTTATTCCTTGTTTTCCTTACTGTCATCAACAGCAGTCCCTGATGAAATCACTACTTCCGTAGTCACATCTTCCACTGTCTCATAACCATCCGGCAAGACTATCTCAACCGGGACTTCATAACTTCCTTCTTTTTTGCCATCCAGATCTATAGATGCCTTAATGTCTTTGTCATTATTCAGATCATCCAGATCTTTGTTATCTGATTTGATCCGCACTTCTATCTGCGCAGTCTCAAATGTTACCTGCAGATCTTTCGGTTTATTCTTAACCTCTATATTCTTAGTCGGAAATTCAAACTCTCTGCTTCCGGCCGGAAGAATACTTACAGTCACCCATACATCTTCACTGGAGTCACTGGTAAGTTTCACATTGTCCGGCAGAAGATTCGTAAGACTGATTTTTTTCTCCACATCTTCGGATTCACCGGAAATATCAATACTGTCTTCCGGTATAGTGATCACATTATTATTATCCGCAAGACTTTCAAGACCTTCTGCACTGCCTGCTACACTGATCGTATCCGGCACTGTTCTCACAGCCCCAACCTGATATCCTTCAGCCGGTGTCCCTACATAATCTGCAGATATCTGCACTCCCTGACGGATTTTCCATAATTTTGCAGTCACTGTTACTTTTGCATTATTCTCAATCCGCAATGAATTCATTTCAGAATCGGTAAGTACCTCCTGATTCTTATCAATGATCGTAAGGTTTACATCCTGTGTAAAATCCTCTGTATTCCCATCCAGTTCAATGGAAGCATTTACCTTATCTATTTTATTGATCAGCGTCTTCGGGCCTGTAATCCTTACTTTCTCCGGACTGGCAGTCAGACTTCCTACTTCATAATCTTTGCCCGGTTTCGTATCACCTCTGCTGACATTTACCACAAACTCCTGTGTCTCTTTTTCATCAAGATTTACACTGAGATTCTGAGGAGTAACTTTGATATCACTGGGAGATACCCCCGGTACAGAACAGGTAACGGTAATAGGAACCATAACCGGATTTGTATCCAGGCTTACCGCCTGCTGAAGATCAGCTACCGCAGAGATGTCTGTGACTTTGATCTTGTCTCTGATCTTCTTGGTTGCAGTGATCGCAACTTTTATGGAATCCTGGTTCTGTTCCGGCATACACATCTTACCGATAGTATCTGAAGATTCCACATATTCCTTGTTGATCAGTTCCACATCATTGAGCGTATAGTAATTGGTTCCTGTCGGATTATCTATATTTACAACGATCAGCCATAGCACAACAGCTATTGCGACAGACATGATTTTCAGAGGTATATTATCTGTTATTTTTCGCTTCTTCATGCTTCACTCTTCCTTTCAGTAAATGGCGAAGTTTGCTGTTGTCTACAACCTGCTTATTCTGCGCTCTGACCAGGATTTCTCTGAGTTTTGCACTGTTTACACCTCTGGTCAGCTTTCCTCCCTGCGCTACAGATACCTGACCGGTTTCCTCTGATACAATGATCGTAACAGAATCTGTCTGCTCACTGATCCCCACACCTGCCCTGTGCCGCGTTCCAAGCTGTTTGCTCAGTTCCATATTATCAGACAGTGGAAGATAGCATGTTGCAGCCACAATCCTGTTCTCTCTTACAATAACAGCTCCGTCATGAAGTGGTGTGTTATGTTCAAATATATTGATCAGAAGCTGACTGGTAAGGATTGCATCCAGATTAATACCTGTTCTTATATAATCGGTCAGCAGCTCATTCTGCTCAATTACGATCAGTGCTCCGGTCTTAACTTCTCCCATATCAAAACATGCTTTGACCAGCTCACTGATGGTTTTATCCGTAAATCTTTCCTTCACCTCTTTACCTGCATCAAAAGGTATCAGTGAAGCCATGATCCGCTTTTGTCCAAGCTGTTCCAGAACTTTTCTGAGCTCCGGCTGAAAAATAACGATCACACCTACGATCAGTGTACTTGCCAGATTTGAAAAAATCCACAGAATCGTATTCATCCTGAAAATATACGCGATCAGAATGAAGAGGAGAACGACCAGTATTCCTTTCAGAAGTGTATATGCATGAGTATATTTGATCCATACCATGAACTGATATACAAAAAAAGCGATCAGTGCAATCTGTATGATATCTATAATCCCAATCTTAGGAAATGCCAGTCTTGATAATGTTTCTATCAAATTTCCTGAAAAATCCTGCATATGGCTCTCCTTTCCTTATCATTTTTATATACCTTATCGTTGAAAATGTTTTCAGTGGATTTTGTGTTACTGTTCACTCCGTTCACAGTAACGTAGCCAAAATTCATTCCAGATTGCCTGCGGCAATGGAATTTTGGCTCGTATGTCTCATCGTTACCGGAAACTGCTTTTTACAGATTTTTTAATGATTCTTCCAGTTTCTTCTCAAAATCCACGCTGTCAATATCTTTCTTTCTCTCTACAGGTGCTGCAGCCTCATCTGTCGTCACTGCTTTCTCATCACCATGAAAAATAGGATTCGCATAAGAAACAACGTTATCCTGTGCCGGTCTTTCATCCTTTGCGGAACTTCCGTTAATCTTCTTTATACTTCTTTCAGATGTTGTGACACAGGCTTTCGGCACTGCTTTTACATAATAATAATATTCATCATCCTCATATTCCAGTCTCTCGGTACGGGTATAGTCACCACCAAATACAAAGAATTCAAGAAGTAATCCTATCACCACAGAGATCATTGTATAAATGATCAGCGTAACAACATCAATATCCAGTCTAAAATAAAATCCACCTGCAATAATCATCAGAACATACACAACTCCACCTGCAATAATGGCAATTCTCCATGCATAGTCAAAAGAGCGGGTACGTATCAGATTCACCAGCAGAATCACTGCGATAAAGGCAATCACTGTGATCCACATTCCCCAGTTCTGCACGATTCCATCTGTCAGAAGTTTTAATTTGTCAGCTATGGCAACATCCGGGTTTTCCAGAAGTTTATGCTGTACACGTATAAAACGGATAAAATAGTAAATAATCACTCCGCAGCCTGCAGGAAGTGCAGAAAACGCATTGCACAAAAGTCCGCTTCCGATAGGAAGAAGCGTCGGAACACTGAACCCAAAGGAAAGCGGTGTAAATACAAGTACTAAATTATTGTCTGAACTGAATCTCAGGAAGAGAATTGCCATAAACAGGATCAGCACAAGCATAAAACCTGCAACTTCTATCCCCAGTGCATAACCATGTGCGACCATCAGGGCAAATCCTACAAAAATCATTACACCTGAAGGAAGAATGGAACAGATCAGTGCAAGGATCAGAACAATAAATATATTATCGATCTGCTTCATATATCCCATATTGGTATTGATCCATATGAAATAAACCATTGCCAGAACGAAACGTAAGACAGGCAGGATATAAATCTCATACTGGCTGTATAAATTCTTTATTCGCTGTTTTAATTCGAGTAATGCTGTCATTTTTTATATCCTCCTGTAACTCCTCTGGCTGAAGATTTTTTATCTTCGCGACCGTAGATTTTACTTAATTGTGTAAGTTCTTCATAATAATTTTTCACACTTTTCTTTGCTTTGTGGTATTTCACCGTATATTGGATATATGTCAGGACAGAAAACAGTACCAGCACTGCCACATACCCCAGAATAACTTCCACGCCCAGTGAAACAAGGTTCATCTTATGAACATTATCTATCAGATATTCAGCAAAATATGCTGCGATACCGGCCAGAATCAGGCAATACCCAATCGTAACAAGGAAAAAATTCTTAATCATGGCAAGTCCGATATAATCACTACGGTAGTACCTGCTGACCGGAAGATATTTCTTTCCTTCACCCTGTTCATACATGGCAAGTTTATTCATGATTTTTATCTTCTCTTCATTTAACATAAATTACTCCTTACTGTATGCTTTTCCTTTTGCTATAATCCGCTATTACTGTTCACTCTGTTCTCAGCAACAACCTGATATCATTCATATAATCATACAGATTAATTGTAACATATATCATTATGTATGAAAAGTGTTTTTTCTTATCTCCTGCCTATGCAAACCGTAAGAAAATAAACATTTCCGGCACCTTTTCTCTTCAGGCATCCGGCCATTGCATCGATCGTACTTCCTGTTGTATACACATCATCTATCACCAGGATATTCTTTCCCCTGACATCTCCGGTCACGCAGAACGCTTTTTCCAGGTTTTTTCTTCTCTGCAAAGCATTCAGTTTTTTCTGCGACTTTGTCTTTAAAACTTTCTGCACAATATTGACATCTGTGGAAATCCCGGTATAATGACCGAGTTTCTCCGCCAGATATGCAGCCTGATTAAAACCTCTCTGCCGCTCCTTCGACCTGTGTACCGGAACCGGCACGATCAGATCCGGCTTCCATTCCCGCAATTCTTTCTGTGCATATCGATACATTGCTCTGGCGTAAAAATCACCGTATTCTCTGCATCCATAGTACTTATATCTGGTAACAGATCTTCTCATTATGCCATCATAGACAAAAATACCTCTTCCCTGTTCATACACATGCCTGTGTTTCTGACAGTCTCTGCAGTATTCCCCTGTTTCTATGGGTTTTCCACATTTATAACATCTGGGATGACCAATCGGACGAAGTTCTTTCTCGCATTCCGGACAGATCATCCTTCGCTGATCTGCCAGTATTTTCTGACAGACCGGACAGCATCTCGGGTAAAAAATATCAGCAACCATGTTCAGAAACCGTTTCATTTCCATTTCCTTCCACTATTTTACTCTTTGTTTTGCTATCCTCTGTATTTCTGTTTTTTTCATATTATCGGAATAAATTTTTTCTCTGTTATTATTCAGTCATCAGATCACAGTCTGCAATATCATTCTTCACCATCTGTATTATTATCCCCTGTAGTCTCACTCAGTTCTCTGATCCGTTCATCCAGTGCACTGTATCTCTTCTGCTGTTTTTCATTGCGTATCATCTCTGCAAAGGTCTCCTCGTTTCCCACAACCGTCACACATTTTCTTGCTCTGGTAACTGCGGTATAAAGAAGGTTCCTGTTTAAAAGCATCTGTGGTCCGGAAAGCAATGGAAGTATGACTGCCGGATACTCAGATCCCTGAGACTTGTGGATTGTAATAGCATATGCAAGTTCCAGTTCCTCCAGCTGTTTGAACGAGTACATTGCAAAACGTCCATCCTCAAATTCCACTTCTGCTGTCTCAGCAAATTCATTGATTTCCCTGAGGATTCCGGTGTCTCCGTTAAATACTCCCACGCCTTTCTCAATGACAACCCCATATCGTCCCCGGATTTCCCATTCCATCTGATAATTATTTCTGATCTGCATGACCTTGTCCCCTGTGCGGAACAGCCGGTCTCCAACCGCCCTCTCGGATTTCCCGTCTTCCGGCGGATTCAGGTATCTCTGCAGGATCTGGTTCAGCCGCTCTACTCCCAGAAGTCCCTTTCTCATAGGTGTCAGTACCTGTATCTCAAAGGGTTTGGCATCTACATAGCGCGGCAGTTTCTCCTGGATCAGCGCGATCACTACTCTTATAATGATATCTGCATCATATCTCTTCAGAAAAAAGAAATCTCTGCTCTTATTATTGATCTGAACCTGTTCTCCCTTATTTATCTTATGAGCATTTACAACAATATCACTCTCTGATGCCTGTCTGAATATCTTAGTCAGTTCCACTACATGGAAACATCTGCTTCGGATAATATCTCTCAGCACATTGCCCGGGCCTACACTCGGAAGCTGATTCTCATCCCCCACAAGGATCAGTCTGGTTCCTGCTACCACTGCAAGAAGAAGAGAATGCATCAGATGGATATCCACCATAGACATTTCATCAATAATGATCACATCTGCCTCCAGCGGATTCTGCGCATTCCTCTCGAATTTAGCTGAATGCCCGTCCCTCTCTTCTTCCGGCATTCCATTCAGTTCCAGCAGACGGTGAATTGTCTGCGCCTCATATCCGGTAGTCTCTGTCATTCTCTTTGCAGCACGTCCGGTAGGTGCAGCCAGCCGAATCTCTGCACCTTCTCCCTCAAAAAAGCGGATGATCGCATTGATCGTTGTCGTTTTACCTGTACCGGGGCCTCCTGTAAGAATAAAGAGTCCATGATCCGCTGCTTCAGTGATTGCTTTCTTCTGCATTTCATCCAGAACAGTTCCTGTCTCTTTCTCGATCAGCTCAATTCTGTGCCTGACAAGCTCTTTATCCTCAGGACACACAATATTCAGTTCATTAAGCATCCTGGCAGTGTTCAGTTCCAGATAATAATACTGTGCCGGATAAACGATAGTTTCTCCGCTTTTTTCTTTCAGCACCAGCTTCCTGTCAATAACCATATCCATAAGATGTTTCTCCATATAGGATTCATCTACTCCCAGAAGTCTGGCACATCTTGTAAATAACTGTTCCCTCGGAAGATAAGTATGTCCTTCTCCCGAAGCCTGCAGAAGAGTATACAGCATTCCGCTGCGGATTCTGTAATCTGAGTCTGCGTGAATACCGACTCTGGCAGCAATCTCATCAGCAATCTTAAATCCCACACCGGAAATATCTTCCGCAAGTCTGTAAGGATTCTCCTGAAGGATCGTATAGACAGATTCCTTATATTTCTGATAAATCTTTGCGCCCAGGTTCAGGGAAATCCCATATTTCTGCAGAAAGATCATTACTTTTCGCATCTCTGCCTTCTCACTTACCTGCGCAGCGATCTCCCGGGCTTTTTTCTCACTGATCCCCTTTACCTCTGCAAGCCGCTCCGGCTCTTCTTCTACGATACGGAGTGTGTCATCTCCAAACTTCCGCACGATCCTGGCAGCCAGTGCAGCACCGATTCCCCTGATGGAGCCCGAACCCAGATAACGTTCTATTCCATATGTATCCTCCGGCATCTTCTCTGTAAAAGAACTGATCTGAAACTGTTTGCCATATACCGGATGATGGATATATACTCCGGTTGCTTCAATAGATGCCCCCTGTGTGATCGCAGGGAAACTTCCCACGCAGGTCAGCTCTTCCTCTTTTTTTGTACCTTTCAGTACCATAACTGTATATCCGTTATCTTCATTTCTGAAAATAACATGATCTATGTATCCTGTGACAGTTTCACTCATGTGCTTTTCTCCACACCTCCTGCTTCTTTGAGCCTCTGACAACGCAAAAAGGCACTGCACTGTGCAGTACCTCCTGCTTTATCCGTCAAAACGTGCCATTACCTCTGCATACTTACCGGTTCCCACTGCGACCACGCTCATTGCATCCTGCACAGTCAGTGTACTTACCCCGGTTCTCTGCTCGATCAGTGTATCCATCCCATGAAGAAGGGCACCGCCGCCTGTAAGTACGATTCCTCTGTCTACAATATCCGCAGCCAGTTCCGGCGGTGTCTTTTCCAGAATTCCATGAACAGTCTCCACAATCTGGCTTGTAGCATCCTTTAACGCCACACGTATTTCTTCTGAGGTAAGTGTCACTGTCTTCGGCAGACCGGTGATCACATTTCTCCCCTTTACTTCCATTGTTCTCGGATTTGATTCCTCTATAGCCGTACCAATCTGAATTTTGATCTTCTCTGCCATATCTTCTCCGATAAAAAGTCCATGATTCTTTCTCACATAGTTCAGTATAGCCTGATTAAAAGTGTCCCCTGCAACTTTCACAGAAGCGGAAACCACAACCCCCGCAAGAGAGATAACCGCAACATCCGAAGTTCCGGCTCCAATGTCTACGACCAGATTTCCAAAGGGCTTGGTCACATCCACCCCGGCTCCGATTGCCGCAGCTATAGGTTCCTCCACCATATAGACATCTCTGGCACCAGCCTGATAGGTTGCTTCCTCCACTGCCTTTTTCTCAATCTCTGTAATTCCACTGGGAACACAGATACTGATCCTGGGCTTGCGGAAAGCTCTTCTTCCTATTGCTCTGGATATAAAGTATTTCAACATCTTCTCTGTAACTGTATAATCAACGATCACGCCCTGTCTGATGGGACGGATGATCTCCATATCTGAAGTAATGCGCCCTTCCATCAGACGGGCTTCTTCACCGATCGCACGTATCTTCTCTGTATTTTTATCATAAACTACGATCGAAGGCTCATTTAGCACAAGCCCCTTTCCTGTAGAATAAGCCAGACTGTTCCTGGTTCCCAGGTCAATTCCAATATCACTTGTCGGCATGGAAATCCCCTTTCTGTTCTTACGTTCTCCTCATCCCCTTCAACTGATCATTACTTTTTACAGTCTCTACCGGGGACTTATCCGGTTTAGTTATAACAACTCCATAAAATAATGCGATCAAAACAGTCCAACAGGGCTTCACATCCTGATAAGCCGGATCAAAATATATTATTTACGAGAATTGCTATAAATAATCTCTTCTATTATATACAACTTCCATTTAAAAAGAAAGTCCTGCAATATGATTTCAAGATTATTTCAGATATTTCTTTACATATTTTCCGGTATAGGAAACCGGTGACTGTGCAACCTCCTCAGGAGTTCCCTGAGCAACTACGGTACCTCCTTTGTCTCCACCCTCCGGTCCGATATCAATGATATAATCTGCGGTCTTAATCACATCCAGATTATGCTCGATCACAACTACTGTATTACCGCCCTCCGATAATCGTTTCAGAATCTCCACCAGCTTATGCACATCCGCAAAATGCAGACCTGTGGTAGGCTCATCCAGAATGTAGATAGTCTTACCTGTGCTGCGCTTGCTCAGCTCTGTGGCAAGCTTGATCCTCTGTGCCTCTCCTCCGGAAAGCTCTGTGGACGGCTGTCCCAGCCGGATATAGGAAAGTCCTACATCATAAAGAGTCTGTATCTTTCTTTTAATAGAAGGAACATTCTCAAAAAAAGTCAGTGCTTCCTCCACCGTCATATTCAGCACATCGTAAATATTCTTATCCTTATACTTTACTTCCAGGGTTTCTCTGTTATATCTCTTACCTTTGCAGACCTCGCATGGTACATATACGTCCGGAAGGAAATGCATCTCAATTTTGATAATACCGTCACCGCTGCATGCCTCACATCTTCCGCCCTTTACATTAAAACTGAATCGTCCTTTCTTATATCCTTTTGCCTTGGCATCTGCTGTTGCTGCAAAAAGATCTCTGATCTGGTCAAATACCCCGGTATAAGTCGCAGGATTGGAACGTGGAGTACGGCCAATAGGTGACTGGTCAATATTGATAACCTTATCCAGTTGGTCTGTTCCCAGAATATCCTTATGTTTTCCCGGAATCACTCTTGCCCGGTTCAGATCTCTTGCCAGGCGTTTATAAAGAATCTCATTGATCAGAGAGCTCTTACCTGAGCCCGAAACTCCTGTGATACAGGTCATGATCCCAAGAGGTATCTTCACATCGATATTCTTGAGATTATTCTCTGCCGCCCCCTTGACAGTAAGAAAACCGGTTGGCTTCCGTCTCTCCAAAGGTACCGGGATTTTTAATTTTCCGCTCAGATAAGCTCCTGTGATGGAATCCTCGTTCTTCATCAAATCCTCTGCAGTTCCCATGGCAACCAGTTGTCCGCCATGCTCCCCTGCACCGGGACCTATATCTACAATACAGTCTGCGGCACGCATGGTATCTTCATCATGCTCCACAACGATCAGGCTGTTTCCAAGATCACGCAGTTTCATCAGAGAACCAAGAAGTCTGTCATTATCCCTCTGGTGAAGTCCGATACTCGGTTCATCCAGAATATAGGCAACTCCTACCAGCCCGGAACCAATCTGGGTAGCCAGACGGATTCTCTGCGCCTCGCCGCCGGAAAGAGTTCCTGTCGCACGTCCCAATGAAAGATAATCCAGTCCTACATCTGACAGGAAACTTACCCTTGCCCTGATTTCCTTCAGAATCTGTCTGCCGATAAGCTGCTGCTGCTCGGAGAGCTGCATATCCGCCAGAAAGGCTTTCAGCTTCTCTATGGAAAGATTGGTGACCTCATAAATATTCTTATCCGCCACAGTCACAGCCAGTGATTCCTTCTTCAGTCTCTGACCTTTACAGGTTTTACATGGAGTAATGCGCATGAAAGATTCATACTCCTGCTTCATGGCATCAGAGCCTGTCTCTCTGTAACGCTGCTCCACATTTCGGATCAGCCCCGGAAACGCCACATCGTAAACGCCCTCTCCGCGCTGCCCTTTATAGTAAACCTTTACAGAATGTCCATTAGTTCCGTTGATCAGAATGTCCTGTATCTTCTCCGGATACTCCTCAAAAGGTGTTGCCAGGCTGAAATCATATTCTCTGGCAAGAGCATCCAGGATTGCCCTGGAAAAGCTTCCCTCATTTGTGCAGGACTGCCATCCTGTGACCACAATGGCACCATCCAGGATACTCAGAGATCTATCCGGGATCATCAGATCAATATCAAATTCCATTTTATACCCAAGTCCCAGACAATCCGGGCAGGCACCAAAAGGATTATTGAAAGAAAAGCTTCTCGGTTCAATCTCATCCACACTGATACCGCAGTCAGGGCAGGAAAAGCTCTGGCTGAAATTATGGATATTTCCATCCATAGTATCTACCATCAGAAG
>OHAF01002393.1_pt1 | contig 14304 bp, 7 predicted proteins | sample 1577041 | NCBI WGS metagenome assembly OHAF01 (sample SAMEA3541495, study PRJEB24748) | human gut metagenome | biome: human gut; feature: human-associated habitat; material: faeces | place: China | collected 2012
TTATTGAGTATAATGGCGCATATAATGGCTCTGAAAAGTTTAGTCCTGAGAATCGTTTTGCTTTTTTCAATTCAGGAGCTATCGGTTGGATGGTTAGTGAGGAGCCTTTTATGAAGTTCTTCCGTGAAAAGAAAATAGTTGACATGCTGAAAGTACGTGCTTCTTATGGTGAAATTGGTTCTGACCAATTGGGACCCGATCCTTTTGATTCTAGTCGTCGCTGGCTCTATATGAATCAGTGGGCTTATGGCGGACATACTACGATGGACCTTAATCAGACGCAAAGTATTTATACATGGTATCGTGAGTCAGCTATTGGCAACAAAGATATTCAATGGGAAGTTGTGAAAAAGTTGAATGTAGGTATAGACTATTCATTTCTTGAAGGCTTGTTTGCTGGTAGTGTGGAATTTTTCCGAGATGTACGTTCTAATATTTTTGTTTATGGTGGTGATCGTTCTATTCCTTCTTATTTTGGTGGAACACCTCCATCTGTTAATAAAGGTAAAATTCGTACAAGCGGATATGAATTGGAGTTACGTATCAATAAGACGTTTGCTAATGATTTGCGTGTTTGGGGTAACTTCAGTATGACTCATGCAAGAAATAAGGTCCTTGTGAAAGATGACCAAGCTTTACGTCCCGGATATCAGAAAGCTGCTGGACATGCTGTAAATCAATATACCTCTTATATTGATGCAGGTTTTATTCAGAGTTATGACCAATTGTTTGGCGCTCCAGCTCATGATGCCAATGATTCTCAAAAATTAGTAGGAGATTATTACATTGTCGATTTCAATGGTGATGGTGTGGTAGATAACAAAGACCAAGCACCCTATGGCTATACAAATTCGCCTGAGAATACGTTTAATGCGACAGTGGGATTTGAGTGGAAAGGATTCAGTGCATTTGCACAATTCTACGGTGTGACTAATGTCACTCGTGACGTTGCCCTTAATAGTTTTGGCAGTAAATTGAACACTGTATTCGATAATGGTACATGGTGGTCAAAAGCTACTCCCAATGCAGATGTAGTTGTACCTCGTTGGAACTCTACACCAAGTTATAATGATGGAACTCAATTCCTATATGACGGTTCCTATATTCGTTTAAAGAATGTTGAATTAGCTTATACTTGGAATAAAGGATGGATCAAAAAACTTGGATTAGGCAGTTTAAAGATTTATGTCAATGGTAATAATCTTTGGTTATGGACACGTATGCCCGACGACCGTGAAGCAAATCTTTCAGGAGCTGGTTATTTAGGTGCTTATCCTACGGTGAAACGTTATAACTTTGGTATTAAATTCACATTATAATAATGTACAAGATGAAATATAATACATATAAAACTCTGTTTTATGCAGGTCTTTTGTCTTTTTCAGTAGGATTCTGCATGACATCTTGCGAAGATTATTTGGACAAGAGTCCAGAATCGACGGTATCTGAAGAAGATGCGTTCAAGAACTTTCGTAATTTTCAAGGGTTCATAGAAGAAATATACAATTGCATACCTGATAAAGAAAAGTGTAATTATTGTACATCCTGGAATTGGGGTGATGATGAACTTTTCAATTCTATGGGGGATGGACATATGACGCATCAAGCCGATTTAGGTAATTTCCGGGCTTGGCAAAGCAATGGTCAGTGTTGGTTATACAGGGATTCTAGTAATCCTGCTTCTACCAATGCGTTTGACCATTCTTTGTGGCCACACTCTTGGTATTGCATTCGTAAAGCTAATGTAGGTCTTGCTAATTTGGATAAAATGGTAGGTACGCAAGAGGAAAAAGACATGATTGCCGGTCAACTTTATTTTTTCCGTGCATGGTGGCATTTCGAATTGATGACTTATTGGGGTGGTCTGCCTTATGTTGATCAGGTTCTTGATGCTACACAAGAACTGAATTTACCTCGCCTGAGTTATCAGGAATGTGCTGATAAAGCTGCTGCTGATTTTCGTCGTGCTGCTGATTTGCTTCCTATTGATTGGGACAAGACGTCTATCGGTAAAGCTACGGAAGGCAAGAATCAGTTGCGTGTTAATAAAATCATGGCATTAGGATATCTTGGTAAAAACTATTTGTGGGCAGGAAGCCCTTTAATGAAGAATGGTGCACAACTTGGAGGCGCTAATGCTTACAATTATGATGAAGAATATTGTAAAAAAGCAGCACAAGCATTCGGTGAGTTACTTACTTTGGTAGAGGGAGGACAGACTCAATATGCGCTTGCTGAGTTTAAGTATAAGAATGTTTATAACCATGAGAAGGCAAGTGACGCTAAGACTTGCTATTCCGATATTTTTTATACCCGTCGCCAAGGCTGGTTGATGCCCGGTTCAGTTGAGGCTATATTCCGTGGTCCTTCTGGTAGTGATGGTAATGCTAATAACAGTAATTGGAATATGACGAAAATATGGGGACCGAAGGTCGCAGGGCTTGTTTCTCATGATAAGATTATTCATTTGCCTACTGCTAATCTTGTGGAAATGTATGGTATGGCAAATGGGCTTCCTATTGATGACCCGAACTCTGGATTTGATGAGAGATACCCGTTTAAGGATAGAGATCCGCGTTTTTATCATGATATTGTATTTGATGGCTTCCACTTTGTTTTGGCTGAGGATAAATTATCTGATGCGCAAAAACCTTATGCTTATTGTGATCTTTCTACTGGTGCAGATATGCGTTCTGCAGATCTCGGTAGTCGTACAGGTTATTTCTTCCAGAAACTTGTTCCTCACACTTGTAATGAAGGTGATAAGGAATATGATTGGGGTAGTAACTTACATACTTATTTACCGTATATGCGTTTGGCGGATATTTATTTAATGTACGCTGAAAGTTGTGCTGCTGTCGGTGGTGCATCTTTCAAATCGGAGAACTGTTCACTAACCGCTCTTGATGCAATTAATAAGATTCGTACTCGCTGTGGTGCAAAAGGCGTTCATACTTCTTATATAGCGGATAATAAGAAATTTATGGATGAAATACGTCGTGAACGTGCTGTGGAACTATCTATGGAAGGTTTTCGTTTTAATGATCTCCAGCGTTGGTTGTTACTTACAGAAGCTCCTTATACAGAGAAATATTCTGTAGAATTCGATCGCGTAGAAAGCCCTGAATTTTATAAGACAAACGATCCTGCGAATGCAGAAGTTGCAAACTATCGTCATGAATTGATTGTAAAGCGTGTGTTTGGTACGAAGCATTATTGGTTCCCCTTGCCCGATGACGATGTGTATCTTTATCCTGAATTCGGACAGAATCCCGGTTGGTAATCGTGGAAAGCTACAAAGTATGTTTAACAATAAATGAATAAACAATGAAATATATACAAGCAAGATTCATTCTCTGTGCTATGCTGGCCACTTCTTCGGTGTTTGCCAGTGCTCAGGCTGCAGATTGGAATGAAACCGATTCATTGGCAAACAAAAAAGACCAAATGGTACAGGTAGCTTTTCGTAAGGTAGCCCAGAAAGACCTTTTGGGTGGTGTCTCTGTTGTTAATGTAGAGAAACTTACGAAAAAAAATTATAACACCTATAGTTTAGATAATATGCAAGGCTATGTCGGTGGTTGGAATGGTAATTCGCTGTGGGGAATGGATGGCGATAATGCTGGCTACTTAGTTTTAGTTGATGGTGTGCCACGTGACGCAAATAATGTAATGCCTTCTGAAATAGCCCAGATTTCCTTCCTGAAAGGTGCACAAGCTGTGGTCCTTTATGGTAGTAAAGCAGCCAAAGGTGCAGTTGTAATTACTACTAAACGTGGTAATGTAGAGGGATTAAATGTTAGCGTTAGGGCTAATACAGGAGTTCATGTGGCTAAGGCATATCCTGAATATTTGGGTTCTGCCGAATATATGACCCTTTATAATGAAGCTCTTTTGAATGATGATCCTACTGCAAAGCCTCTTTATACAGCAGAGCAAATCTATAATCATGGTTCAGGATTGAATCCTTATCGTTATCCTAATATCAATTATTATTCTTCGGATTATGTAAAGAAGGCGTATAATCGTTCGGAAGTAACGGCTGAAATTACTGGTGGTGGAAAACGCGCGCGTTTCTACAGCAATGTGAGCTATTATCGTAATGGCGATTTTCTTGATTTTGGTGAAGCTAAGAATAATATGACGGATCGTTTCAACGTACGTGGTAATGTGGATGTGGATATCAATAGTTTTATAAGTGCTTATATTAATGCGAATGCTACATTTTATAATTCGAAAAATGCGAAGGGGGACTATTGGAATGCTGCAGCAACAGTACGTCCTAACTTCCCGCAAAATGCAGCTCCACTTATTCCTTTAGACATGATTGATCCTAATGCTTCAGCTGTATGGGAACTGTTAAGTACTACTTCCAATATTATTGATGGTAAGTATTTCTTATCCGGTAGTCAAGCAAATTCTACAAATGCATTTGCTGATAGTTATGCAGCAGGAAGCAGCAAGTGGACAAGTCGTCAATTTCAGTTTGATACAGGAGTGAATGTTAATTTGGACAAAGTGTTGAAAGGTCTCTCTTTTAATGCAATGTTTGCAGTAGATTATGCTACTTCTTATTCAACCTCTTTTGATAATAACTATGCAGTGTTCATTCCTACCTGGGCCAACTACGGTGGAAAAGATGTTATTGTAGCACTCACCAAAGAAGGTAATGATGAGAAACCTGGAACTCAAAATGTTGGTGGAAGTTCTGATAAACAGATGATTGCATTCTCTGGGCAATTTAATTATCAAAATACGTTCAAAAAGCATCACAATGTGTCGGCTATGCTTATAGCTAATGGTTATCAGCAGACAGTTTCTGCTCAATATCATCGCATCAGTAATGCTAATTTGGCATTGCAGTTAGGTTATAACTATCAGCAGCGTTATTATGCTGATTTTGGTGCCGCGTTGATTCATTCAGCTAAACTAGCTAAAGGGCATCGTCAGGCTCTTTCTCCTTCGTTAACATTGGGCTGGCGTTTAAGTGGGGAAAACTTCTTGAAAGATTCTCCTGTTGTTGATGATTTGCTATTCAGTGTGTCTGGTAGCATTCTTAATCAGGATATTGATTTGGTAATGGGAGATAAGGAATTTTACCTTTATGAATCAGTATGGACGCAAAATGATGGTTATTCATGGTATGATGGTCCGGCTGGTAAGTATACTATTTCTACTAGAGGGCAGAATAATGACCTTTCATTCATAAAACGTAAAGAGTTTTCAGCGAACCTTAAGACGTCACTGTGGAATAGATTAATAACAGCAGATGCTTCATTTTTCATTAACTCTACTGAAGGATATTTGATTAATCAGCCCACTTTCTTCCCATCGCATCTTAATACAGGTTATCCGGCTGCATCGTTCATGGCAGTTATGAATTATAATAATAATCGCCGTATGGGTTTTGATTTTAGCGTGAATGCTAACAAGAATTTTGGGGAATTTGATTTGTCACTTGGTGTGTCAGGAACATATTATGATACCAAAATAACTAAACGTGATGAAATTTATGATGATGCTTATCGATATCGTAAGGGTAAACCAGTTGATGGCGTTTGGGGACTTCAAAGTGCAGGATTATTTCAAAGTGAGGAAGAGATAAAAAATAGTCCGGAACAAAAGCTGGGTAGCACAGTTCGACCTGGTGATATAAAATATGTAGACCAGAACGGAGATGATGTAATTGACGAGAAAGATGAAATTTATTTAGGTAAAGGAGGATGGTATGGATCGCCTTTCACGCTCGGCATTAACTTTACGGCTAAGTGGAAAAACTTTACGTTTTTTGCATTGGGTACAGGAGGATTCGGTGCTTATGGTATGAAGAATAATTCTTACTATTGGGTAGATGGAGATGATAAATATTCTGCTATCGTTCGTAATCGCTGGACTGAAGAGACAGCAGCTACTGCAACTTATCCACGCTTATCAGCTAAAAGTTCAAGTAATAACTTCCGTTCTTCAGACTATTGGTTGTATAAAACCAATCGTTTTGATTTGGCAAAAGTACAGATTACCTATGATTTACCTAAACGGGTATTGCGCAATACTTTCCTTCGTGAATTTTCTGCTTATGTAAGTGGAGCAAATCTGCTTACAATCTCAAAAGAGCGCAAACATATGGAGATGAACGTGGGGAGTGCACCGCAAACCAGATTCTATAATATTGGTGTAAAAGCAGTATTTTAATTAAAAAATAGAACAAATGAAACTAAGAAATATCATATTATCTACAGTTCTACTAGCTACATTTTCCGCTTGTGAGGATCTTTTTGAACCTGCTAAGGAGAACAATCGTGGTGTTGAGGAAATGCTTACAGATCCCAATTATGCAGTAGGTCTATTGGGATATGGTTATGCTATGTTGCCATACGAAAATACTAGTGTAAGTGATGTTGCTACAGATGATGCAGTAACCAATGATAAGGAAAGTAATTATTCCAAAATGGCTCTTGGCTCATGGGCATCAAACAACAATCCTATGGAACAGTGGCAAGCTCGTAAAGCCGCCATACAATATCTGAATACATTTTTGAGCATTGTTGATCAGGTGAGTTGGGCAAAAAATGAGGTGACCAATAAAATGTTTATTGATAAACTCAGTGGAGAAGCTTATGGACTTCGTGCACTTAATTATTACTATTTGCTAATGGCTCATGGTGGCTGGACAGAAGATGGTAAGTTATTAGGTGTACCAATGCTTCTTGAACCGGAAAGTACTACTTCTGATTTCAATCAAGCACGTGCTCCTTTCAGTGAGTGTGTACAGCAGATTTTTGAAGATTTGGAATTGGCATCCGAATTATTACCGCTAGATTATGAGAATATTGATAGTGATGCTGAAGTGCCTGCTAAATATAAAGAGATAGGTGCTCAGTTGGGAAACTATAATCTTGTTTTTGGTACTTATCAACGTGGCCGCCTTACAATGAGAATTGTTGAAGCTATTAAGGCGCAAGTAGCGTTACTTGCTGCTAGTCCTGCGTACAGAGAAGGTTCAGAAGTTACTTCAGAAACGGCTGCAAATTATGCAGCGGCAGTGTTGAACCGTATTGGCGGTGTAACAGGGCTTGATCCTAAAGGTCATACTTGGTATATGAATACGGAAGAACTTGACAATTTAGGTTCGGGTGAAGTTCCTGCTGAAATTCTTTGGAGAGGGAATAAAAGCATTGGAACGGAAGATTGGGATATGGGAATAAAGCAGGAAAAAGATAATTTCCCACCTACATTTTATGGTAGCGGACGTATCAATCCTACCCAAAACTTAGTAGATGCTTTCCCTATGGCCAATGGTTATCCTATCGCTGATAAGGCTAATAGCGGTTATTCGGAAAACGCTCCTTACACAGGTCGTGACCCTCGTTTGGAGAAATATATTTTGTTTAATGGTGCTGAATTTAAGGATAAGACTATTATTACAGGTCTTTATCCTGATGAGGATAATAAACAAGATAATGGTTTGAATCAATTGAATACCTCCACACGTACGGGTTATTATATGCGTAAGTTGTTACGTGAGGATTGTAACGCTAACCCGAATTCGCTGAATGCTAAGTATCATATTCCGGTTCGTATTCGTTATACGGAGATATTTCTTGCTTATGCCGAGGCTGCTAATGATGCTTGGGGACCGACAGGCAAGGGCGGTAATGCCTATAGTGCCTATGATGTGATAAAAGCAATTCGTGTCCGCGGTGGAGTGGAAACTGATAATGGAGATGCTTATTTGGAAAGTGTCAAAGGGGACAAAGACAAAATGGCCCAGCTCATTCGTAACGAACGTCGTATAGAACTTTGTTTTGAAAATAAACGTTTCTGGGACATTCGCCGTTGGAAAATGCCTTTGGACGAGAAAGCTAAAGGTATGCAGATAGAAAAAGCAGGTGAGAGTCTGAATTATAAGGTGATTGAAGTAGAAAACAGAAACTATAAAGATTATATGTATTACGGCCCTATTCCTTATGGCGAGATGTTGAAATGGAGTAATCTGCAACAAAATAAGGGATGGTAATCTCATAATTATAAAATGCAAAAAAGAATATGGAAATGAAATTATATAAATTATTATCTACAATGGCCTTAGGAGGCTTGGCATTTGCTTTTGCTTCATGCGAGAATGCAGATAAATCTTTTCCCGATTATGAGGGGGGGACCTCTGTGTATTTTGCCTATCAGTATCCGGTACGTACAATAGTGCTCGGTAATGATGAAATAGTAGACAATTCTCTTGACCGTCAGCATAAGTGTGCCATTTATGCCACGATGGGAGGTGCATACGGAGGTAGAGATATTACTATAGATATTGCTGTGGACAATACACTTTGCGACAATCTCTTTTTTGAAGATGGGACACCGGTATTGCCTATGCCTTCCACCTATTACACACTGGCTGGAGATAAAATCTCTTACAATGGTGAACATTGGGGAAATGTAGAGGTACAACTCACAGATGCATTTTTTGCTGATGAAAAAGCGTTAGGATGCAATTATGTTATTCCTGTGGTGATGAAAGGACAGACTGGTGCCGACCGAATTTTAACAGGCACTCCTCTGATTGAAGGCGATAAACCGGTGCGTACTAATTCTGATTATTGGAGTGTGTTGCCAAAGGATTATGTTCTCTATTGTGTAAAATATATGAACCCATGGCATGCTTCTTATTTGCGTCGTGGAATAGACAAAATTACAGAAAATGGAACGGTTACAACCTCTGAACGTCATGCTCAGTCTGTGGAAAAGGATGAAGTTTGTGGTATTACTACCCGTTCGTTAAACACAGCTGTTTTTCCTATTAGTACGACTTCTACTAATGGTACAACAGTGAACTGTGATTTGCTATTGACTTTCAATGATGATAACGAATGTACCATAACTTCGGGAACTACAGGAGTTTCGGCAACAGGCTCTGGAAAGTTTGTAGAAGATGGAGAGAAAAATTCTTGGGGAAATAAGGACCGGGATGCTATCTATCTCGAATACGATGTGGATTTCGGATTTAAACAAATTGCTACAAAAGATACGTTGGTGTTGCAAACACGCGGAACTAATAAGTTGGAGGTATTTGCTCCCAAGTATAAAGCTAATTAAATTTTGGAGATATGATTATGAAAAATAGCATAAATAAATATTTCGGTTTGGCTTTGTTGTTTATTTCAGCCTCCTGTGCCGACGATAAATTCGTCGATTTTAAGACGGAGAAACCAGAGAGCATAGCCCAATATGAGTATCTTAATGCGTATGACGCATTGAAAACATATATAGACCGTAGTACTCATCCTAACTTTAAGTTGGGAGTAGGGGTCGCAGCTAATGATTTTCTGAAAGGAGAAATGGTTCGTAGCGTAGCTGTTGCTAATTTTGATGAAGTAGTAGCAGGTAATGCTATGAAGTATGCATCCATTGTGGCAGATGATGGAAGTATGGATTTCGGTACAGTAACGAAGTTTGTAGAGGCGGCAAAAACTTCTGGGTTGACAGTTTATGGGCATACACTTTGCTGGCATTCACAGCAGAATAATAAGTGGCTGAATAGTTTGATTGCAGATAAGGAAGTGGAAATCGATCCGGATGCGAAAAAAGAGGTGGAAGATGGTGCTGTGGATTACTCAACTCTTGGTAGTTATTCATATTGGTATCAAGGTCCTGATGCTATTGAAGTAAAGGATGGAGCATTGACTGTAACTAATAATTCGGTAAGGCAAGAATTTTATAGTGTTCAGTACCATATAGCTGATAAAATTCCTACTGTAGAAGGGACGAGTTATAAGGTTACACTGAATATAAAAGCTTCATCTGCAGGACAGATTACCTTGGTTTTAGGAAATTGGGGAAAAACTTCCGATGTGAAGATAGATATTACTAATGAATGGTAAGAGGTAGCTGCTGAACTCGTAGGCAAACATACTGGTGATAGTTTTGTAATGTTACAATCTGGTAATTTTGCAGGAACTATTGATATAAAAAGTGTGAAGGTGACGCATTTAGAATCAGTGGGAGGTGTATTAACCGATGTATATGTTGTAGAGGACGATTTCTCCAGTAATAATATGATTGGCTGGGGTAATAATTCCACTCGGGTAGTAAATAATGGAGTGATGGAATTAACGAACCCGTCTGAAGTAAATCCTTGGGAGGCACAGGCTGGTTACGATTTCTCATCTCCATTAACCGAAGGAACTACCTATTTCTTGAAAATGAAAATTAAGGGTAGTGTAGCTGGTAGCATTGGAGCTGCTTTCCAGAAACCTGAAGGATATGAAGGGAGAGGAGATTTTCCTTCTATAGCGATTACAACAGATTGGAAAGAGGTTACGGTAAATACAAATTGTACAGGTGATGCTGCCACTCGTTTCCTTCTAAATTATGGTAAGTATGCCGGTACTATTTATATTGAAGATTTATCTATTTATTGGCAGAAATCAAGTAGTGGTATTCCTTTAACTCCTGAAGAAAAGAAAGAAGTACTCACCAACGAGCTTGAACGTTGGATAAAAGGCATGATGGAAGCCTGCGGAGGCTCTGTAACTGCATGGGATGTTGTGAATGAACCTATTTCAGGAGGTGGTGATGATGGTAATGGTAATTATGCTCTTCAATCAGCTACCAATCCGGACGATAATGGAGTAGGGGGACAGAACTTCTACTGGCAAGACTTCTTGGGCGATGATTATGCTCGTGTTCCAATCAAGTTTGCCCGCAAATATTTTGCAGAAAATGGTGGTAATTCTGGAGATTTGAAACTCTTCATCAATGACTATAATTTGGAATCTTGGTGGGATAACAATAAAAAAGTAAAAAGTTTGATTAATTGGATTAAACGTTGGGAATCTGATGGTGAAACAAAGATCGACGGTATCGGTACACAGATGCATGTTAGTTATATTTTGAATGAGGCTGATCAGAAGAAACAGGAAGAATCTATTGTCAATATGTTTGAGTTATTGGCTGCAAGTGGTAAGTTGATTAAGATTACAGAATTAGATATGGGTATTGTGGAAAAAGCATTTGGAGAAGGTATCAAAACTGAATTGGTTACTTTTGAACAGCATCAGAAGATGTCTGATTTCTACAAATTCATTATTCAGAAGTATTTTGAAATCATTCCGGTAGCGCAGCAGTATGGAATTACACAATGGGCTGCTACGGACAGTCCTGCAGATTCAGGTTGGAGAAAGGGACAACCTATCGGTCTTTGGGATTTGAACTATAATCGTAAACATACCTATGCTGGTTTTGCCGATGGCTTAGCTGGTAAATAATAGCATCTTATAGAAATAGGCGACGGAATTCGCAGAGCGAAATCGTCGCCTTTATAGCCTTTTGTCCGTTATTGGAAATTAGGTTAGTTAATTCAGTAAGATAATTGACAACCATGAAAAATATAGTAAATCTGCTTTTATTTTTGTTCGTATTTCTCTCGGCTTGTTCCGATGATTCGATACTAGAGGAGTTGAAACCGGAACCACCGAAATCGGATGTGGAAGAACCGAAACCCGATGATGATTCGGAAAATAGTGGAGATAATCAGAACAGTGTGTTACCCATTTTGAATGTGGTAGGTCGTTACCTGAAAAATGAAAAGGGAGAAATCATTAATCTGCATGGTTTCACGCAGACTTACAGTCCTTTCTTTAATAATAATGCTTGGAATGATTATGATGTGCAGGGCTGTCTCAATTATAATAAGAGTATGGTGGACGGAATTTTGGCTGCTGGATGGAAGTTTAATTTTGTTCGAATGCATCTTGATCCTTATTGGAGCGATGATCCTACTATGCAGTCTGTACGGTATGAGGGACACGAGCGCTTCTCCGAAACTCGTTTCCGGAAGTATCTTGATGAATTGTTTGTACCGATGGCGGAATATTTTATGTCCAAGGGCATGTACGTAGTGATGCGTCCGCCGGGTGTATGCCCCAACGAAGCACCCTATCAGGGGATTGAGTTGGGAGACTCTTATCAGCAGTTCTTGCTCAAGGTATGGAATATCGTTTCACAACATCCTAAATTGAAAAACAACACTGGCGTAATGTTCGAACTTGCCAATGAACCCGTCAAGATAAAAGGTACGGACGGTACTTATGGCAGTACGGGTGACGGGCATTTCCAGAACCTTCAACTCTATTTCCAAGCCATAGTAGATAAGATTCGTGCCAACAGCCGTAATATTATCTGGGTACCGGGATTGTCTTATCAGTCGTCTTATGCCGGTTATGCTAAATACCGTATCCAAGGTGAGAATATCGGTTTTGCCGTACATTGCTATCCCGGTTGGTATGGCAGTGACGCTGAGGAAGACAGTAGCGAAGGTATAGGCTCTTCTACCGGTGGAGGTTATGAAAGCTTCCAGCGTGGTTGGGATGCCCAAGTAGGGCCGGTGGCGGCTTTTGCTCCTATCATGGTGACTGAAATAGACTGGGCGCCCAAGAAGTACAATGCCACTTGGGGAAAGAGTATAACGGGAGTGGCAGGAGAAAAGGGCTTTGGGGCCAACTTCAAATATATTGCCGATAATTCGGGTAATGTATCCTGGCTTTTCTTTACCACGAGGTCACATGAACTGGCAGCTTTTAAAGATATACCGGGCACTTCCGGCAATTATACGTTCCTCAATGATCCTGAGGCTTGCCCATGGGCTATGTACCATTGGTTTAAGGAGTATGCCGATGGTGTGGTGGTGAACGGTGCACCTGTAAGATTGGAACTTATGGGGCAGGAGGGTACTTTGAACTTGCCGATGGGTGGAGTGAATTACCTTAAAGTACGCGCTGTCTATTCCGACGGTTCTACACGAATGGTTACGGCAGAAGCCGATATCAGCAGTTCCAACTCTTCAGTGCTGGCTGTGGAGCGGGCGGGCAAACTGGTAGGAGTTGCTCCGGGAAATGCAACAGTGACAATAAACTATCAGCATCCTGTGACGAGAGTTTCCAGTACACTGGCACTTGTAGTTACGGTTCTCCATCCTTTTTCATTGACGAAAGAAGCTTTTAATCCTTCTATCTGGGAAAAGGGCAGTTTTGATGAAAACACCCGTACGTTGATAACCGGACGATATGGTTTTGGTGGCTGGCAATTCTCTTCTGGACTGAATCTTTCTGCTTATCGCACGATTACTGTGGAATTGGGCAATGATAATACGAGCAGTGTCTCTTTTCGTATTTTTGACAAAAATAATTATTGGACGGAACCCGCAGCCTATGATTTCGGTTCATCACGAAAAGTTATAGTAGACCTGCAAAACATGAAAGACAAGAACGGAACAAGGATTGATCCTTCTCATTTATACATTGTCGGGTTTTGGTCTACTGGCAATAAGCCGATTATTATAAATCGGATAAATTTGGAATGATGTCCAGTTGCAATGACTGAAACATCTATTTTTTAATAATTAATAAACAAAAATTGACATGAAAAACAAAAATATACTGCTTGTATGTCTAACTGCACTGATTTTGGCTGCTTGTGGTACTCAAACAACTACAAAAAAGATACTTCCCTGAAAGATGTACTGGGTGATAAATTTCTAATCGGAGTTGCGCAGAACACAAGGCAATCGTCAGGTGTAGATACAGCTTCTGTAAAAATAGTGAAGCAGCACTTTAATGCTGTTGTTGCAGAAAACTGCATGAAGCACGCAATTATTCATCCTGAAGAAGACCGTTATGATTTTGGCCAGGCAGATGAATTTGTGAAATTCGGTGAAGATAAAATGGAATGTATATTACCGGACACTGCCTTATTGGGCATTCACAACTTGCACAGTGGTTCTGCGTAGACAAGGATGGTAAGAATGTTTCACCCGAAATTTTGCAACAACGGATGAAAAATCATATTAATGAAGTGTACTCGTAGACCAGCTGATCCATTGGTCTGTTAAAGTCGTTCTTTCGCGGGAAGGTACTGAACTGGAAGAATATTTGGTGTAGAATCCTCAGATACAATATATAATACGTGGCTGGGGCGTTGTTTCATTGTATTCTTAATGGGGGGAGGCTTCGATGGAGAGTTTAGAGAGATGATTAATGTAAATGTAACACAAAGGAGTCCGTAATACAAAGCTGATAACACTCAAAACGTAAGATTGCCCCCCCTAAAGTAATGAAGAACCTTATGGGATAAACTAAACTTTTAGACAGTAGAATATAAATTTATAGAAATTGCATAAGAACTGTATACTTTTCTGAAATATGTAACATAAGCAAAAGAATCTGCAACAAATTTTGGAAAAGAAATTAGCGAAAGATGTTTTCCTTTGTAATATTGTTAAACCAGCTTCGCAATATAGCAATGAAAAGG
>OHAF01002400.1_pt1 | contig 14244 bp, 7 predicted proteins | sample 1577041 | NCBI WGS metagenome assembly OHAF01 (sample SAMEA3541495, study PRJEB24748) | human gut metagenome | biome: human gut; feature: human-associated habitat; material: faeces | place: China | collected 2012
TGTCCGTAATATGATTCTACACCGTTTCCATGGTCTATTACAACTAGGTTTCCATATCCTCCCCATTCTTCTGCACATGTTATTGTTCCATCCGCAACAGCTTTTATTGGAGTTCCGTAATTTGCACCTATATCTATTCCCATATGTGTATGGTCTCTTATGCTTTCCACTGCTCCAAATCTTGATGTTATTACTCCAGAAACAGGCACACACGCTAAATATACTCCATTTATTGATTTATTTTCTATTATGTCTAATTCCTGTGTCATGCTATTTCTTGCTGTTTTTACAGTTGCTGATTCACATTCTTGCATATCTTCTGTATATAATTCTTTAATTCCTATATTCAGCTCTAAAGTATTATACTCTTCTTTTAGGTCAGCTACTAATGTTTCGGCTTCCTCTAATGTATTTACTTTTGACTTTTCTTCTCCATCTAAAGTTATTGCATATAATCTATAAGTAAATTTCATACCTTCTTCCATTTTAGATAAAATTGTATTTTCATTTGTATTTTCATTTCTATTAATTAATCTTAATCCATATTTAGGTGTATTTTCTATATCTACAAAAGCTATGTTTGTTTTTTTCAAATCGCTTATATAGTTATCTATTTCTTGTTCAAATTTTTCTTTACTTTCTACATAGCCAACTTCTTCGCCATTTATTGTTACTAAAGAAACTAATTTATATTTAGATAATGTAATTAATGTTATTATTATAGTTGCTATTGCTATTATATTAATAAATATAAACATTTTCTTTGTATAATATTTAATTCGTTGTACTAAAATATATATTCACTCTCCTTTGCGTCTACACGACAGTTTTAATTATACTATATATTTTAAATCATTTCAACCTCAATATTTATTATTGACTAATTATAAGTAATTATTAACAGTTCGATTAATTTTATTTGCTAATTTTTAGTGTGTTTTCCTTATTTTTCCTCCTGATACCTCGTTTTTTCTCGTTTTTTCATCTCTTGACTTTTAATTTTTGACATTACTTAATTTTTTTGTAAAGTTAGGATTAATCCCTCCTAGTGTCTCTTCTTTATTTAATCTTTTTTGGATTTCAACTATCACTAGTGGCAATAATGATATACTTATGGTATATATCCATTGCAGATTTGTTAATGGAACAAGTTCGAACACATTTGCTATTGAAGGTATTATTACAACAATTATTTGCAATAATGTTCCCAGTATAAATGCACCTATTAAATATTTATTATCCCATAAGCCTGCTTTAAATATTGATTCTTCACTTCTTATATTAAAACTATGAACTAACTCTAACACACCTAATGACACAAATGCCATTGTTCTTGCTACTTTTATTCCATACAATTTATTTCCAATGCTAAAAGCTAATAATGTTAATATTCCAATCATTACTCCCTCTATAATTATTTTGTTCCATAAACCATCTGCAAATATTCCTTTTTTAGGGTTTCTTGGTTTTTTATTCATTATATTTTTTTCTGGTGGTTCTAGTCCTAATGCTATAGCTGGGAAAGAGTCTGTAACCAAATTAATCCATAATAACTGAATTGCTAAAAGTGGTGATTTTAAGCCTAATAGTAAACCAACAAATATTGTTACTATTTCTCCTATATTTGTTGCAATTAAAAAATGAACCGCTTTTTTTATGTTGTCAAAAATATTTCTGCCATGTTTTACCGCTTCCACTATTGTAACAAAATTATCATCTGTAAGTATCATATCTGATGCATTTTTAGCTACATCTGTTCCGTTTAGTCCCATAGATATTCCTATATCTGCATTTTTTAATGCTGGTGCATCATTTACCCCATCTCCTGTCATTGCTACTACTGCTCCTGTACTTCTAAATGCTTTTACAATTCTTACTTTATGTTCAGGTGATACACGTGCAAACACACTATATTTCATTATATCTTTTTCTAATGTTTTTTGATTTATGCTATCAAGCTCACTTCCTGTTATTGCTAAATCATTTGGTCTTAAAATTCCTATTTCTCTTGCAATTGCCTTTGCTGTAGTAATATGATCTCCTGTTATCATAACTGTTTTTATTCCAGCTTTCCTACATGTGGCAACAGCTTCTTTTACTCCTTCTCTTGGTGGATCTATCATTCCTATTAGCCCCACAAATGTCAATTCTTTTTCTATATTTTCACTGTCTATTTTATTTGGTAATCTATCTACATCCTTATATGCTATTGCTAAAACTCTTAGCGCATTATTTGCCATCTTATTATTATTTTCATCTATTCCGTTTAATTGTTTACTAGTTATTGTTTTTTGTATTCCTTCTTCATAATATTTACTACATCTTTTTATTAATACATCTGGTGCGCCTTTTGTTATTATTCTATATTTACTGCCTATTTTATGTATTGTCGTCATCATTTTTCTTTCCGAATCAAATGGAATCTCGTTTACTCTTTGCATCATTCTATACAAGTTTTCTTTATTTTTTCCTATTTTTAGTCCTGCATTTACTATTGCATTTTCAGTTGCTTCTCCCTCTGCCTCTTCTCGTCCATCTTTTGTTACTATTTGAGAGTCTGTACACATACAGCCCAATTCTAATGTAAAACTTTTGTTACTGTTATTTCCATTAACATCTTGAATGTCTACTACTTGCATTTTATTTTGCGTTAATGTTCCTGTTTTATCTGAGCAAATTACACTACTGCTTCCCAATGTTTCTACTGCAGGTAGTTTTCTTATTATTGTATTTTTCTTTGCCATTTTAGTAACACCTATTGAAAGCATTATAGTTACAATTGCAGGTAACCCTTCTGGTATTGCTGCTACAGCCAATCCTACAGAAGTCATAAACATCTCTACAGGTTCTATCTTTTTTAATAATCCTATTACAAATATAAGTAAGCAAATAATTAAACATCCAATTCCTAAACTTTTACCAACCTCTCCTAGTTTCTTTTGTATTGGTGTTTCAGGTGCTTCGTCTGTAATAATCATTTTAGCTATTTTTCCAACTTTTGTGTTCATTCCTGTATCTGTTGCAATTGCCTCCGCATGTCCATTTACAACTATTGTTGTTGCAAAGCCCATGTTTATTGTATCTCCTAAAGAAATATTGTCTTTTAATATTATATTTGCATCCTTAAGTATTGGTACTATTTCACCAGTTAAGCTTGATTCTTCTACTTTTAAATTGTATGAACTTATTAGTCTACAATCTGCTGGTATATAATTCCCAGCTTCTAAAATTAATATATCTCCTGGAACTATATTTGTGCTAGCTACAGTAATTATTTTCCCATTTCTTTTCACTTTTGCCACAGGTGCTGACATTTTTTTTAGTGCTTCCAATGATTTTTCTGCTTTTGCTTCTTGTACAACACCCATAATAGCATTTAAAACCACTATTGTTATTATTATAATTGAATCTATATATTCTCCTGTTCCTTGCATTTTTGCCACAGCAGCTGAAATAATAGCGGCAATAATTAAAATAATAATCATAAAGTCATTAAATTGTTTTAAAAATTTAACAAAAACACTTTCTTTTTTTGGTTCTTGAAGTTTATTTTCTCCATACTTTTTTAATCTTACAGTAATTTCATCATCACTTAATCCTTGCTGTAGGTCAGTTTGTAATTTACTCTCTACTTCTTTTGTAGATAAACTATGCCACATACACATACACTCCTTTGTATTAATCAAATTTAGGGACAGCCCTTAATTAATATTATGCAAGAGTGTAAAAAAATAGAATTGATTTTTTTGTTTAAATATTTTATAATTTTTTCAAGGAGGATTTCATATGGATATTATACTTGTACTTTTGGTATGTTTTATTTCAAAAGTATAAGGTAAAATAGCAGATAATGTTTATCAGTCTATTTTACCTTGTTTTTAATTATGTTCACCTGAATTCAATCTCATTGACAGTAATTTGCTTATTCCGTTTTCTTCCATTGTTACCCCATAAACTGTATCTGCGACTTCCATTGTTCCTTTTCTATGTGTTATTACTAAAAACTGTGATGCTTTACTAAATTTTTTTAGATATTCTGCAAATCTGTATACATTTACATCATCAAGTGCTGCCTCTATTTCGTCCAATATGCAGAATGGTGCTGGGTTTATTTTTAGTATTGCAAATAGTAGTGCTATAGCTGTAAATGCTTTTTCTCCTCCTGATAGTAACATCATATTTTGAAGTTTTTTTCCTGTTGGTTGAACTTGTATGTCTATCCCACATTCTAGTACATTTTCTTCGTCTGTCAATATTAATTCTGCTTTTCCTCCACCAAAAAGTTCTATGAATACTTCATTAAAGTTTTTATTTATAATTTCAAATTTTTCTTTGAACTGTGTTTCCATTGTTTGTGTCATGTCCGAAATCACTTTTCTTAATTTTGCTACTGTATTTTCTAAGTCAAGTCTTTGTTCACACATAAAGTCATATCTTTCGCTTAGCTTTTTGTATTCTTCTATGGAATCTACATTTATACTACCTAAATCTTTTATTTTATTTCTTAGTGAATTTACTTCTTTTTGTGCTTGTGCAATATTACTTGGCTTTCTATATTCTTCGGTGTTATTTGGTGTTATCTCATATTCATTCCACAATGTGTTTATAAGTTCTTCTATGTCCTGTTCTAGTTTTGTCTTTTTAAAGTCCAATTTTACAATTTGTTCTTTCAAACCTTCTAATACGCTAAATTGATTTGTTATTTCTTCCTCTTTTTGTGTAAGCAATTCATTTTTTTCTGTTCTTGTTCTTTTTAGCTTTTCTATATGTTCTGAACTGTTGTTAACTTCTAATTTTATTTTTTCTATTTCCTTATTTAAACTATCTATTTTTATTTGTAGTTCATCATTTTCTGTCAATGCTTGAGTCAATATATTGTTTTTATTTTCTATGTTGCTTTTATTGCTTAGAATCTCGTGTTTTATTCTCTCCACGAATTCTTCTATAGATGCTTCGCTTTCTACAAATGATGATACTGAAATTTTTAAGTTTGTTATATCAAAATTTAAATCATCTATGTATTTTTGGTTGTCCTTATTTATAGTTGCAAATTGTTCAACCTCTTGTGATAATAATTTTGTTTCTTCATTTAATATTTCTAAGTATTTTTGCTTCTCTTCTTTTATTTTAATGCTTTCCTCTTTTTGCTTATTTATAGAATTTTCTTCTTGCTTTAATTTGTCCTTTCTTTGCTCCAATTTAGCAATGTTTTCTTCCATCGCAACTATTTTTTGGTTCTCAGTAGCATATTCAATTTCTACATCTTGAAGCTCTTTCTCCAGTTTTGCAACTTTTTCTATTAATTCTGTTATAGATTCTAAATAATCCTCTTTTTTAGTAGTTAATTCTTTTGTTCTTTGTGTAAGTTTTTTTAATTCTTTTTCTAATTCTTCTATTTCTCTATTTCTTCCTAATATGTTTACTGTTTTGGTCGCAACACTTCCACCTGTAATGCTTCCAGAAGAATTAATTACATCTCCTTTTAATGTTATTATTCTAAATGAGTAATTATTCATTTTTGCAAGTGCTATACCTGTATCCATATCGTCTACTACAACCGTTCTACCTAATAAGTTTAGTACAATTTGCATATATTTTTTATCGCAATTTATTAAGTCAGATGCAATTCCAATTACCCCTTGCAATCCTTTCTGTTTTATGTTTTCAACTTTTTTTCCTTTTATAGAAGATATTGGCAAGAATGAAGCTCTACCCAAATTATTATCTCTTAAATAATTTATTAATTTTTTTGCTTCTTCTTCTGTTTCTGTAACTATATTTTGAAGGCTCTGCCCTAGACACATCTCTATTGCTGTTTCATAATTCTTATCAACAGATATTAAATTAGCAAGTACTCCATACACACCTTTTTTTAGTTGACTATTTTTTTCGCATTCTTGTAATAATGTCTTAACACTTTTAATATATCCTTCTTTTTCTTTTTCTGTCTCTTGTAAAAATTTGTGTCTGGCATCTTTCATATTTATTTGATAATTTAGTCTGCTTATTTCCTCTTCATATTCTTTAATTTTATTCATACTTTCTTGTTTTTTATTTTTTTCCTGCTCTAAATTATCATTGGCAATGTTTCTTTTATTTTGTATCTCATAAAATCCCTTTGAAACTTCTTGTTTGTTGTCTCTTGTACTATCTAATTCTGATATTATATTTTCTAATTCTAATTTTATAGCTTTCTTGCGTTTTTCTAGGTTTTCATAGTTTGCTTCTTGTGCACTTATATCTGCTAAAACCTCATATTTCTTATCTGTATTACCTTCTATTTTTTGCTTTTTTTCTTCTATTTCTAACTCTTTTTCAGATAAGTTTTTAGTTAATTTAGATAATTCTTCTTCTTTTTGTTTTAATTCAGCTTCAAATTTTTCTTTATTTTGAAATAAATTAGCTTTTTTCTCTTGTCTTTGTTTTTCTTCTTCTTCTAATTCTTTTATTCTTGTCTCAAATTCTTGTATTTCTATTTGAAGTCTTTCTTTATTATTTAAATTATTTTGTATTCTCTCTTTTGATATTCCAATTTCTGAATTCATTTTTTCTATTTTATTGGAACTCTCAAAGCCAATATTTTGCATTTGCTCTATTTGTAATATTATTTCGTCTATTTCTCTTTTTAAAGAGTCTTTTAACTCTTGTATAGATGTCAATTTTTCATCCTCTGTCTCTTTTTGTGCAACCATTATTTCTTCATCTTGTACAATTTGCTTTAACTTTTCTTTATATGAATTTATGTTATATACAAATAATCCAACTTCTATGTTTTTTAATTCTTCTCTTAAATTTAAATATTGTTTTGCCTTTTCAGATTGTGCTTTTAATGGTTCTATATTGCCTTCTATCTCTGTTAAAATATCATTAATTCTTAATAAATTAAGCTTTGTTTGTTCCATCTTTTTTTCAGATTCTTGCTTTCTAGTTCTATATTTTACAATGCCTGCCGCTTCTTCAAATATATGCCTTCTATCTTCTGATTTGTTTGATAATATTTCATCTATTTTTCCTTGTCCTATTATGCTGTATCCATCTTTTCCTATTCCTGTGTCCATAAATAGCTCTAAAATATCTTTTAATCTGCAAGGAGTTTTGTTTATAAAATAGCCTGTTTCCCCATTTCTATATATTTTTCTTGTTACTGTAACTTCTGCATATTCTATTGGCAACTTTGCGTCAGAATTATCTATAACAATTGAGACTTCGGCAAATCCAAGCGACTTTCTTTCTTGAGTTCCTGCAAATATTATATCTTCCGATTTTGCACCTCTTAAAGATTTCATACTTTGCTCTCCTAGGACCCATCTTATGGCATCTGATATATTGCTTTTTCCTGATCCATTTGGTCCTATAACTGAGGTAATTCCTGGCTTGAATTCCAATATTGTTTTATCTGCAAAAGACTTAAAGCCTTGTAGTTCTAATCTTTTTAAATACATTTAATACACCTTTTCTTGTTAAACTTTTAATTTGAATATTATACAATAAATTTTATATAAACTCTATTCAGAATTATATCATTAATAAATAAATTGTACTATAGTTTTTTATCAACTTTTGTGTTATTATATATATTATTGTATTATTAGGAGGATTTGAATAGCTTTATGAAAAATAAAATAATAAAAGCATTGTTGCTTATTTTTTCAATATTGTTAATAATTGGAGTAATTTTATATTTATTTCCGTTTATAATTAATTTATCAACTCACGAAGGTCAGCTGGCATTTAAAAATGAAATTGATAATCTTGGAGTTTGGGGAATTATTGTTTTATTTATGCTTCAACTTCTTCAAATTGTTTTAGTTGTTTTGCCAGGCGAGCCTTTAGAAATTTTAGCCGGTATGTGTTATGGTCCTATTGGAGGTACTATCTTTATAATTGTATCTGTCTTTATTACTACTACTTTAATTTATTTGCTTGTTGGAAAATTCGGAAAAAAGTATTTATACAATACATTCTCAAAAGAAAAAATTCAAAAAATTGAAAACAGCAAATTATTTAAAAATCCTAAAAAAGCAGAAGTGCTAATGTGTATACTATTCTTTACACCTGGCACTCCTAAGGACTTATTGACATATATTGGATTTTTATTTCCAATACCACCTATTAAATTTATATTAATTGCAACTTTTTTAAGATTTCCATCTATAATTTCTTCTACCATAGCTGGTAGCGGATTATCAAATGGAAAGATTTCTATAGTTATAGTATCTTATGTCATCACTTTTGTAGCTACAGCAATATTTGTTTTCCTTATTAGTAAAAAGGAAAAAGATACCACAGAAGCTATAAAAATATTAAAATAACTATATTGCCCTACACTTTACTACAAGTCTTTCCTTTCCATAGTTTGTGCAGGTTATTAATGTTAGTTCTTTTTGTCCATTTGTATGCTGAGTTGTACATCCTGTATCTGTTGGTTTAACGACATATTTATCATATACTTGATATTTTATTCTTCTGCCATATCCATCTGTCAATTCTGCTATGTCACCATTTTTTATAGAGCTTAATGTTCCAAACATCTTTCCATTTCTATAGTTATGACCTACTATGCAGTAATTTCCCACCTCATTTGGATCTGGTCCCCAATATTTATTAAGCGAAATTTCTAATAATTCGTCTGATGTATCTGTTAACACTGGATAATTTATTCCTAGTCTTGGTATGTTTAAAATAGCATCTGTTTCATATTCCACTCCATTTGAAGCAGTATATATTATTGAATTCTCTTGCACTTCTTCTATTCTTTTTGCTTGCTCCGGTGTCAATTCTTCTTGGTCGTCTATAATTACTCTAATAATGTCATCTTCTGGCTGTCTTGTTGTTGTGTCTATTGCATTCGTTGCAGCAATCTGATTTAATATTTCTTGTGATACTTTTTCATTTTTATTTCTATCATACTCTGCATAAACATAATAAGAAAATAAAGCAAACACCAAAAAAACAGATAAAAAGAATTCAATTTTATAAAGCATTCTTTTTCTCTTAAATTCTGGCGTAATATACAGTTTTTCTGTTACAAGAATTTGATTCATACTCATCTCCTATTATATATTTATTATAGCATACATTTTTGTATTTTTAAATACACTTTGCCAGCAAATTTGAAATTTCACAAAATTGTTCAATTGTTAACTTTTCTCCTCTTGTATTTAATTCAATTCCCAATTCGTTAAATATGTCTATTGCTTGTTGCTTACTTTTTATTATTCCACCATTTAATAAGCTATTTATTAATGTTTTTCTTCTTTGCATAAAGCTTATTTTTATTAATCTAAAAAATAATTCTTCGTTTATAGGTTTAACCACTGGTTCATCCCTTAGTACTAATTTTATAACTTGAGAATCAACTTCTGGTGCTGGAATAAATTTATAATTTTCAACATTTAATATTACTTTTGGATTTGAATAATAATACACCGAATATGTAATCGCTCCAGAATTTTTATCTCCTGGAATTGCTGTTAATCTTTCTGCCACTTCTTTTTGTATCATTACTGTTATTGTTTCTATTGGTAGTTTTTTTTCTAACAACTGCATAATAATAGGAGTTGTAATATAGTAAGGAAGATTTGCAACAACTTTGGCTGTTTTAAATCCGTTTTTCTCTATTACTTCCTTTAAATCTACTTTTAATACATCCTCATTTATAATTTCTAGGTTTGTGTATAATAAAAATCTGTCTTGTAATACTTTAATCATTTTTTTATCAAGCTCTATTGCAATTACCTTTTTAGCTTTTTCTAATAGCTTTTGGGTTAAAGTTCCAAGACCTGGCCCAATTTCTATTACCAAGTCATCTGTTGTTAAGTCAGAGGCCTCTACTATTTTTTCTATAGATTCATCATCAACCAAAAAGTTTTGACCTAAGCTTTTATTAGCAGTAATATTATATTTTTTCATTAGAAACTTAGTCTCATCGTACACATTATTCATTGTTAATTCAATTCTCCTATTATGTATAAATTATGTTTATATTTTATCATGTTTATGTTGATATTGCAATGTATTAAACATTGTTTAAAAGCATTGATTTTTGTTTTATTATATAATAAAATGTTGTTATTATTAAAAAAGTAGGTGTAAAATGAATACAAAGAACAAAAGCAAAGCCCCAAAATACTCTAGGGCTCTGAGATTAAGAAATGGTATGATTGCAATATTTTGTGTGTTTTTATTGCTAATTGGACGTTTATTTTGGTTACAATTTATTAAAGGTCCTTGGTTAAAGGAACAAATGTATAGTCAATTAATTACTAGTAGAGCAATAAGTCCTAAAAGAGGTACTATATATGATACAAACGGAAAAGAGTTAGCTATAAGCGCTGCTGTAGATACTGTTACCATTAATCCAGACCTTATAAAAGTATCTGAGGAAAACAAAGAATTAGAAGAAATTAAAACTAAAGCTTTAAAAGAGAAAGTTGCGAAAGCTTTTTCAGAGATCTTTGAATTAGATTATGAAAAAACTTTAGCTAAAGTTAATAGCACAAGCTGGTTAGAGACAATTGTTTCAAAGGTTCAAAAAGACAAAATTGATAAACTGAAAAAATGGATGGAAGAGGAAAAGATTTATTCTGGCATTAATATAGATGAAGATACCAAAAGATATTATCCTTACAATAATTTAGCATCAAATTTAATAGGTTTTTGTGGAGATGAAAATAGAGGCTTAGAGGGATTAGAAAATGAATTTGATTCTTTATTAACTGGTACACCTGGAAGAATAATTACTTCTCAAGATGCAATCCAAGAATTCATTCCTGACCAGAACGAGACCCTATTTGTTGCAGAAAATGGTAATAATATAACATTAACATTAGATGTAAATATTCAGGCTATTGCTGAAAAATATTTGGAGCAAGCTTGCAAAGAAAATAATTGTGCTCGTGGCGGAAATGTTATAATTATGAATCCAAATAATGGTGACATTTTGGCAATGGCAACTTACCCAAACTATAATTTAAACACTCCTTATAAAGTCACAAGTATTACTGAGGACAAGTGGAAAGAAATGACTTCTGAGCAAAAGTCTAATGCTATGTATAGTATGTGGAGAAATAGAGCTCTTTCCGATAGATATGAACCTGGTTCTGTTTTTAAGGTTATAACTGCTGCAATTGGTTTAGAAGAAAATTTGGTTTCTCCTGATGAAAAAAATGTTTTTGATTGTCCTGGATATCATGTTGTAGCTGGAAATACCATTTATTGTTGGAAAGGTATACCTGGCCATGGTAAACAAAGTTTAAGAGATGCTTTGTGCAATTCTTGTAACCCAGCATTTATGGAATTAGGCGAGAAGATTGGTGCTAAAACACTATATAAATATTTTGAAGCTTTTGGTTTATTTGACTCAACCAATTTAACTTCTGGTGATGTTAGCGGAAACTTCTGGGACTTAGAAGATGTTGGTCCTGTTGAGCTGGCTACCTCTTCATTTGGTCAAAGATTTGGTATAACACCATTGCAAATGGCAACCGCTATATGTTGTATAGCAAATGATGGCATATTAGTTCAACCTAAAATAATAAAACAGGTTACAAATACTGATACTGGCGCAACCACAAATATAGATACAACAGTAATAAGACAAGTAGTTTCTAAGGAAACATCTGAAAATCTTTTAAATATGATGGAATCGGTAGTAACATCTGGTACAGGAAGGTACGGAAGAGTTACAGGCTACTCTGTGGCAGGAAAAACCGGAACATCAGAACCATCACCAGGTGCAGAGGAAGATGGATATGTTGCGTCATATATTGCTATTTCCCCTGTAGAAAGTCCAGAAGTTGTTGCTCTTGTAACATTATATGCTCCTGAGGGAGATAGTCATCAAGGTGGTCAAATTGCTGGACCTGTTGCTTCTCAAATATTAACAGAAGTATTACCATATTTACAAATTCCTTCTGACAGTAGTGGCTCAACTACTGGAAGCAGTAGCTCAAATTCCACTACTACACTACCAAATGTAGTAAACAAAACTATTGCAGAAGCAAATAAAATTATAGAAAACGCAGGCTTTAATTGTATTATATCAGGAGGTTCTGAAGAAATTGTCACAGAACAAATGCCTAAAGCTGGAACCCAATTACTGAAAGACTCTATTGTTAAAATATATTCTGCTGGACATGAAGCAAGAGTATCACAAACAGTTCCAGATTTAAAAGGAAAGTCTTTATCCGAGGCAAGAACAATTTTAAAGGAACGAAATTTAAATATTCAAGTTAGTGGTTCTGGAATAGTTATAAGTCAAGATCCTATTGCAGGCACTTCTGTAGAAGAAGGTACACTAATAGCAGTTTCTATGAAACCAGAAATACAAGATGCACATTAAGGCATAAAAAAATTAAAGGAGTATAAGCTCCTTTAATTTTTTATAATTTTAATTATTGAATATTGCATCAAATTCTTCTCCATCTATTTTTTCTTTTTCTAACAATATTCCTGCTACAACATGTAATTTTTCCATATTAGCATTTAATATTTCTGCTGCTTTTTTATATGCATAATCAATTATACTTTTTACTTCTTCATCTATTATTGCAGCTGTTTCTTCTGAATACTCTTTGCTCTGTGCAAAATCTCTTCCTAAAAATACTTCTTCTTGATTTTGTCCTAAGGTTATAGTGCCAACTCTTTCACTCATTCCATATTTTGTAACCATACTTCTTGCAATCTTCGTTGCACGTTCTATATCATTACTTGCTCCTGTTGATATATCGTCTAATACCAATTTTTCTGATACTCTTCCACCTAATAGTGAAACTATATTTTCTATCATTTCTGTTCTAGACATAAAAGACTTATCTTCTGTTGGTCTATACATAGTATATCCTCCAGCCATTCCTCTTGGTATAATTGATATTTGATGAACAGGATCTTGTGTTGGTAAAAATCTACTTACAACTGCATGCCCTGCCTCATGATATGCCACTAATTTTTGTTCTTTTTCGCTTCTAACTCTAGTCCTTTTTTCAGGTCCCATTGTTACTTTAACCATTGCATCTTCTACTTCTGTCATACTAATTTCTGGTTTATTTCTTCTTGCAGCCAATAAAGCCGCCTCATTTAATACATTTTCCAAATCTGCACCTGAAAATCCTGATGTATTTTTCGCAATTGTTTTTAAATCTACATCTGGTGCCAATTTCTTCTTTCTGCTATGAACTTCTAAGATTTCCTCTCTTGCTTTAACATCTGGTGCCGATACTACTATTTGTCTATCAAATCTTCCTGGTCTTAATAAAGCTTTGTCTAATACGTCTGGTCTATTGGTTGCAGCTAATACAATTACTCCTTCATTAGCTGAGAATCCATCCATCTCTACTAATAACTGATTTAGTGTTTGTTCTCTTTCATCATGTCCTCCGCCAAGTCCTGCACCTCTTTGACGACCAACTGCATCTATTTCATCTATAAATACAATACATGGTGCTTTTTTCTTTGCTTCTTCAAATAAATCTCTTACTCTAGAAGCTCCTACACCAACAAACATTTCTACAAAGTCTGAACCACTTATAATGAAGAATGGTACACCTGCCTCTCCTGCAACTGCTTTTGCTAAAAGTGTTTTTCCTGTTCCAGGTTGCCCTACCAATAAAACTCCTTTTGGAATTCTTGCACCCATCTCTGTGAATTTTCTTGGATTTTTTAAAAATTCAACTATTTCTTCTAATTCTTCTTTTTCTTCATCTACACCAGCCACATCATTAAATGTTACTTTTGTTTTATCTGTTGGATTTAATATTTTAGCTCTGCTCTTTCCAAAAGACATTGTTTTATTTGAGCCAGCTCCTCCTTGTGCTCCACTATTCATAAATAAGAACCAGAATATAAAGAATATAATTAATATTCCAAATGGTGTTAAAAGACTTAGTATTGTTACAAATAAAGATTCTGATTTTTCTGTTACCTTTATTGTACCTGTTTTCATACTATCTTCTAATGCTGACATTAGATGTTCAACACTTGGTATATTTACCTCTTTAGTAACATTTTGGTTCTTTAATTTTACATTTGCTTTTACCTTATCTGGCGAAATTTCTATTTCTTTTACTTCACCTGCTTCTACTTTAGAAAGTAATTCCGAGTAGGCAAGCCTATTCTCAGTATTATCAATTATTGATGATATTAAGACTATAAATATTATAAATATTATTAGCCACATAGCTAAAGATTTTATTCCATTTTTCAAGTTAATGCCTCCTTTTACTATTTAAGGAATATATCATAAAG
>OHAF01002402.1_pt1 | contig 14238 bp, 13 predicted proteins | sample 1577041 | NCBI WGS metagenome assembly OHAF01 (sample SAMEA3541495, study PRJEB24748) | human gut metagenome | biome: human gut; feature: human-associated habitat; material: faeces | place: China | collected 2012
CTTGTATATCATTCTCTTTTCTGTATATTTGCGCCCGATATTTTTTTTGAGATATCACATATTTGTAATTCTGAAAATAGACTTGATGGATAAAATAAATGCGGTAATTACTGGGGTCGGGGGATATGTGCCCGATTATGTGCTGACTAATGATGAAATTTCTAAAATGGTGGATACCACCGACGAATGGATCATGGGGCGTATCGGCATAAAAGAACGACATATCTTGAATGAAGAGGGGCTTGGAACTTCGTATATGGCCCGTAAGGCCGCCAAGCAGTTGATGCAACGCACAAAGAGTCATCCCGATGATATCGATCTGGTCATTGTCGACACTACTACTTCGGATTATCGTTTTCCTTCAACGGCATCTATCTTGTGCGAAAGGCTGGGGCTGAAGAATGCTTTCGCTTTCGATATGCAGGCGGTTTGCAGCGGTTTCCTGTATGCGATGGAAACGGGAGCGAATTTTATCCGTTCGGGGAAATATAAAAAGATTATTATTGTCGGTGCAGATAAGATGTCATCTATGGTAAACTACCAGGATCGTGCAACTTGCCCTATCTTTGGTGATGGTGCAGCAGCATGTATGGTGGAAGCTACTACAGAAGATTATGGTATTATGGATTCTATTCTTCGTACAGATGGTAAGGGACTTCCTTTTCTTCACATGAAAGCCGGTGGTTCTGTATGTCCTCCTTCTTATTTCACTGTTGATCATAAGATGCATTATCTTTATCAGGAAGGAAGAACAGTATTTAAATATGCTGTTTCCAATATGTCGGATATTACAGCGACTATTGCCGAAAAGAATGGTTTGAATAAAGATAATATCGACTGGGTAATTCCTCATCAGGCTAATCTGCGTATTATTGATGCGGTAGCCTCTCGCTTGGAAGTTCCCTTGGAAAAGGTAATGATTAATATTCAGCGATATGGTAATACCAGTGGTGCTACACTTCCGTTGTGTCTTTGGGATTACGAAAAGCAGCTGAAGAAAGGAGATAACCTGATATTTACAGCTTTCGGCGCAGGTTTTACCTATGGAGCCGTTTATGTGAAATGGGGTTACGATGGTAGTAAGAGATAATAATCATTAAACTACAAATACAAATGAACGCATCCGTATTCCGATGCGTTTTTTTGTCTGTAACCAATAAAATGAAAGAATTATGCATAAGGCAGGATTTGTAAACATAGTAGGAAACCCCAACGTAGGCAAGTCGACACTGATGAATTTGCTGGTGGGGGAACGTATTTCTATTGCAACGTTCAAGTCGCAGACAACTCGTCATCGTATCATGGGAATCTTGAATACGGACGATATGCAGATTGTATTCTCGGACACTCCGGGAGTAGTGAAGCCAAACTACAAGTTACAGGAATCTATGTTGAACTTCTCAGAGTCGGCATTGGTGGACGCGGATATATTGCTGTATGTGACAGATGTGGTGGAGAAAACGGATAAAAATGCGGACTTTATAGAAAAAGTCCGTAATGTCAAGGTTCCTGTCTTATTGTTAATTAATAAAATAGATTTGACCAATCAGGAAGACTTGGTCAAGTTGGTGGAAGCGTGGCACGAACAGCTTCCTCAAGCTGAAATTATTCCGATTTCCGCTACTTCTAAATTCAATGTGGATACGGTAATGAAGCGTATCAAGGAATTGCTGCCCGATTCACCCCCCTATTTCGGTAAGGATCAGTGGACAGACAAACCGGCGCGTTTCTTTGTCACCGAGATTATCCGCGAGAAGATTTTGCTTTATTATGATAAGGAGATTCCTTATTCTGTAGAAGTGGTAGTGGAGCAATTTAAGGAAGATGCTAAGAGTATCCATATCAATGCTGTGATTTATGTGGAACGTGAATCGCAAAAAGGTATTATTATAGGTAAGCAGGGCAGGGCATTGAAGAAGGTGGCTACAGAGGCTCGTAAAACGTTGGAACATTTTTTCCAAAAGTCTATTTATCTGGAAACCTTTGTGAAAGTTGATAAGGATTGGAGAAGCTCGGACAAAGAATTAAAGAACTTTGGGTATCAAATGGATTAAAATCGACTGTGATAGCCGTAAACAAGAAAGAAAATGGGAAATTTAGTAGCAATCGTAGGACGCCCCAATGTGGGAAAGTCTACACTTTTTAATCGTCTGACCAAAACTCGTCAGGCAATTGTAAACGAGCAGGCAGGAACTACCCGCGACCGTCAGTATGGCAAGTCGGAATGGGTGGGACATGAGTTTTCTGTCGTTGATACTGGTGGATGGGTAGTAAACTCGGATGATGTTTTTGAGGAAGAGATCCGTAAACAGGTAAGTCTTGCCATAGATGAAGCGGATGTAATCTTGTTTGTTGTGGATGTAGTGAACGGGGTTACCGATTTGGATATGGCTGTAGCCTCTATTTTGCGGCGTACAAAGAAACCTGTTATTATGGTAGCTAACAAGACTGATAATAATGAACTGCAATATAATGCTGCCGAATTTTATAAATTGGGGCTGGGTGATCCCTATTGTATTTCTGCATTAAGCGGAAGCGGTACAGGGGAATTGTTGGATCTGGTGGTAGGTAAATTCAGTAAGGAGGGTGAAGAACTGCTGGATGAGGATATCCCTCGTTTTGCAGTAGTAGGACGTCCGAATGCCGGAAAATCTTCTATCATCAATGCCTTTATCGGGGAGGACCGTAATATTGTAACAGAGATTGCAGGTACTACCCGCGATTCTATTTATACCCGTTATGAAAAGTTTGGTTTTGACTTTTATCTGGTAGATACTGCCGGTATCCGTAAGAAGAATAAGGTAAGCGAGGATTTGGAATATTATTCTGTCATTCGCTCTATCCGTTCTATTGAGAATTCGGATGTGTGTATTCTTATGCTGGATGCCACCCGCGGCATTGAAGGACAGGATTTGAATATCTTCTCTCTCATTCAACGTAATCAGAAAGGTTTGGTGGTAGTGGTGAACAAATGGGACTTGGTAGAGAACAAGAATGCCAAAGTGATGAAAACTTATGAGGAAGCCATTCGTTCCCGTCTGGCACCGTTTGTTGATTTTCCTATCATCTTTGCTTCCGCTTTGACAAAACAACGTATTTTCAAGGTGCTGGAAACTGCAAAAGAAGTATATCAGGCACGTACTACCCGTATTCCGACAGCTCGTCTGAATGAAGAAATGCTTCCGTTGATCGAGGCTTATCCGCCTCCTTCAAATAAAGGTAAGTATATCAAGATTAAATATTGTACGCAGTTGCCAAACACACAGGTTCCTTCTTTTGTGTTCTTTGCTAATTTGCCGCAATACGTGAAAGAGCCTTATAAGCGTTTCCTTGAAAACAAGATACGTGAGAAATGGAATTTGTCAGGAACGCCGATAAATATCTTTATCAGACAGAAATAAGAATAGTGGTTAATGATTAGTGGTTAATGGTTTTCACCGTGATATCCGCTGGTTATTAACCACTAATCATTTTATCATTATTTTCTATGTTCTTCCACTTCTCTCACCTTGCGGAGCAGATCAGATGCAAAGATAAAATTATTCAGCCGTTCATTGGTAGCAGTGAACACATCATCTTTTGTTCCTTCCCATTCCTTATGTCCTTGATAAATATAGAGAATACTGTCGCCGATTCCCATAACGGAATTCATATCGTGAGTATTGATAATAGTGGTCATATTATACTCTGTAGTTATGTCATGAATCAGTTCATCAATTACCAGGGAGGTTTTAGGGTCCAGGCCGGAATTAGGTTCATCACAAAACAAATACTGGGGATTTAAAGCTATGGCACGTGCAATTGCTACACGCTTTTGCATACCACCACTGATTTCTCCCGGATATTTGCTTTGTGCCTCAATCAGGTTCACACGGTCCAGGCAGAATTGGGCGCGTTTTAGGCGGTCACGATACGTGTCGTTGGAAAACATATCCAATGGAAACATTACATTCTCTAGTACGGTAAGAGAGTCGAACAAGGCGGCACTTTGGAAAATCATTCCCATTTCGCGGCGCAATGTCTTTTTTTCTTTTTTATTCATGTTGAGGAAGTTGCGTCCGTCATACAGAATCTCGCCTTTTTCGGGAGTCAGCAAACCGACGATACACTTCATTAATACCGTCTTCCCGGAACCGCTCTGACCGATAATCAGATTGGTCTTACCATTGTTAAAAGTAGCATTGATATCCACCAATACGTCTTTTCCCTCGAATGATTTATATAATGATTTAACTTGTATCATCCCATTAAAAGTCGTGTTAATACTAAATCGGAAAATAGAATGAGTACACTGCTCATTACTACAGAATCTGTACTGGCTTTACCTACTGCAATAGAACCTCCTTCTACCGTGTAACCGAAATAAGCAGATACACTGGAAATGATGAAAGCGAAAAAGATAGATTTAATAAAACTGCACCATACAAACCATTCCTGAAAACTATATTGCAGACCATAGGCCAGATCCTCGGCATTCATGACTCCTCCGAACCAACAGGTGCAAAAGGCACCAATAATCCCCGAGGATATGCTGAAAATAACCAAAAAAGGAATCATTGTCATCAAAGCTATAATTTTAGGAAGAATAAGGTATCCGGCGGAATTGACCCCCATGATTTCCAATGCATCAATTTGTTGGGTTACACGCATGGTTCCTATTTCGGAGGCAATATTAGAACCTACCTTTCCTGACAGGATCAAGCACATGATGGAGGAGGAGAATTCCAGCAACATGATTTCGCGGGTGGTGTAGCCTACCACAAAACGGGGCATCCACGGGCTTTCGATGTTTAATTTGATTTGAATGGTAATTACGGCACCAATGAAAAAAGAAATAAGCAGTACAATACCGATGGAATTTACTCCCAACTGTACCATCTCATTGAGATATTGCTTGAAAAACATATGCATACGTTCCGGACGAGCAAAAGTACGCCCCATCAGCATGATATATTTCCCTACGGTTGTTATGGGTCTTATCATCATAGTTTTCACAATTTCCTGCAAAAGTAGCCTTTTTTGTCTATATAAATGCAAAAGAAGTTCTGATTTTCTGTTCTGTTATGCGTTTCCTAAACTTTTTTAGTATTTTTGTCGCAAAATACATGGATATGTCAGAGCAGGAAATAGAACAACAAAATACAGTGACCGATGACAACCGTATGATACTTCGTACAGAAAATCTGGTGAAGAAATACGGCAAGCGTACGGTAGTAAGTCATGTTTCTTTTGATGTGAAGCAGGGAGAGATTGTAGGGTTGTTGGGACCGAATGGTGCCGGTAAGACTACTTCGTTTTATATGACTACGGGACTTATCGTGCCGAATGAGGGGCATATATTCCTAAATGACTTGGATATTACCAGTTATCCTGTATATAAGCGTGCTCAGAATGGCATTGGATATTTAGCACAGGAGGCTTCAGTTTTTCGTAAGATGAGCGTGGAGGATAATATTGCCTCTGTGCTGGAGTTGACTAATACTACTCCGGAATATCAAAAGGACAAACTGGAAAGCTTGATTGCCGAGTTCCGTTTGCAGAAAGTACGTAAGAATTTGGGAGACCAGCTTTCAGGAGGCGAGCGTCGTCGTACGGAGATTGCGCGTTGTCTGGCTATCGACCCTAAGTTCATTATGTTGGATGAACCGTTTGCCGGTGTCGACCCGATTGCCGTGCAGGATATCCAGACGATCGTTGCCAAGTTAAAGCATAAGAATATCGGTATTCTTACTACCGACCATAATGTGCAGGAGACATTAAGCATTACCGATCGTGCTTACCTTTTGTTTGAAGGAAAAATTCTGTTTCAGGGAACCCCTGAAGAACTAGCGGAAAATCCTGTTGTCCGTGAGAAATATCTAGGCACTAATTTTGTGCTTCGCCGTAAGGATTTTCAATTGGCGGAAAAGGACAGGCAGGGAAAAAATGTATAAAACCGGAGATGTGGGATATAAAAAAAGCTCTGAATTTGCTCAGAGCTTTTTTTGATTGATTGTATCAGATAAGTAATTAGTCTCTAGGTCTTGCTTCCTTGATTACCAATTGGCGTCCCATGAATTCCGAACCGTTCAGTTCATTCATGGCCTGGGCTGCTTCTGCGTCATTTTCCATTTCAACAAATGCAAATCCTTTAGATTTACCTGTTTCGCGGTCTTTGATAACTTTTACAGAAGTAACAACTCCATAAGCCGCCATTGCTTGTTCCAAATCTCCTTCCTTAACACGGTAGTTAAGGTTTCCAACATACATGTTCATAGTGAAAAAATAAAAATAATTAAAATAAAAAATACTCTCTGAGTGGTGATTATTAATGAAGTAGGGGATTCGAACGACAGAGAGTTTACGTAAGTGCTATTCGTACAAAAGTAAAACCTTGTAATAAAAATCACTAGCTATATTAGTATCACCAGTCGGGCACAAAGGAACGCATAAATTTTGAATTTGCAAGAAGAAAAACAACTTTTTTTTCTTTTTTTTGAATCGGTTTCTTAGTCAGTCATTTTAAATGGATACTTTCTGCTGTCAATTAGTATTTTTTAGTCTGTGTATTTGGTTATTGAAAGATTAAACACTAATTTTGCAACCTCTTTGGTGAAAAACAGAAAGAAGTAATAATTAAATAAATAAAGTTCAGAATGAATATTTCATTGCAAAACGTTGACAAAGTGAGTGCATTGCTTACTTTAAAACTGGAAAAAGCTGATTATCAGGCAAGAGTAGAAAAGACACTGAAGACTTACCGTCAGAAAGCTAATATTCCGGGATTCCGTCCGGGTATGGTGCCTATGAGTTTGATTAAAAAACAATTTGGCAAGTCTGTCCTTGTAGAAGAGGTTGATAAAATGATGCAGGAAAAGGTAAACGAATATATCCGCGACAACAAAGTGAATATGTTGGGTATGCCGTTGCCTAATGAAGAAAAGATGAAACCTATCGATTTCGATACGCAAGAAGATTTTGAATTTGTGTTCGACATCGCTTTGGCTCCTGAATTTACAGCTGAAATCTCAGCTGCGGATACAGTGGATTACTATACTATCGAAGTTTCAGACGAACTGATAGAACAGCAGGTTAAAATGTATACTCAGCGTGCTGCAAAATATGATAAGGTAGAGCAGTATGAAGACAAAGACATGATTAAAGGTCTGTTGGCTGAATTGGATGAAAATGGAAATACTAAAGAAGGCGGTATTCAGGTAGAAGGTGCTGTCATGATGCCGGCTTATATGAAGAATGATGAGCAAAAGGCTATATTTAACGGTGCTAAAGTAAATGATGTGCTGGTATTTAATCCTGCTGTAGCATTTGATAATAATGAAGCTGAACTTTCTTCTTTATTGAAGATAAAGAAAGAGGAAGTTGCCGGTGTGAAAGGTAACTTCAGCTTCCAGGTGGAAGAGATCACCCGTATGGTTCCCGCTGAGTTGAACCAGGAATTGTTCGACAATGTATTTGGCGAAGGCACTGTAAGCAGTGAGGAAGAATTCCGCGCTAAGATCAAAGAAGGAATTGCAAAGCAGTTCGAATCAGATAGCGATTATAAATTCTTGATCGATGTTCGTGAATATTTGGTTAATAAGATTGGTAAGTTGGAATTCCCCGATGCATTACTGAAGCGTATCATGTTGCTGAATAATGAAGAGAAGGGTGAAGCTTTTGTCGCTGAAAACTATGACAAGAGTATTGAAGAACTGACTTGGCATCTGATTAAAGAGCAATTGCTCAAGAATAATGAGATTAAAGTGGAACAAGCCGATGTGATGAATATGGCCAAGGAAGCAACTCGCATTCAGTTTGCTCAATACGGAATGTTGAATATCCCTGAAGAAGTTCTAGAGAACTATGCAAAAGAAATGTTGAAGAAGCAGGAATCTGTAGAAGGTTTGGTAAACCGTGCAGCTGAAAGCAAACTTTCTGCCGCATTGAAAGCTAAGGCTACTTTAAACCACAAAACGGTTTCTATGGAAGAATTCAACAAAATGTTTGAATAATAACTTAGTAAGTCGAAGTAAGTGATTGCTAAAACTTTCTAAAAAAGGGGTTTTTGACCATAAATTTTCGTTATAGATAAGAGTATTGGATACGTTAACCGTATTTTTTTGTACTTTTGTTTGTTTGAAAAATAGAGGTTGAAAACCCTTTTTTGTTACTAATAACTAAACCATTAGATTATGGATGATTTTAGAAAATTTGCTACCAAGCATTTGGGGATGAACAGTATGGTGCTGGATGATGTCATCAAGTCGCAAGGATATCTGAATCCTTACATTTTGGAGGAGCGTCAGTTGAATGTGACTCAGTTGGATGTGTTTTCCCGACTGATGATGGACAGAATTATTTTTCTGGGTACACAGATTGATGATTATACAGCCAATACACTCCAGGCGCAGCTTTTATATTTGGACTCAGTAGAGTCTGGTAAAGATATATCTATTTATATCAATTCTCCCGGAGGATCTGTTTACGCCGGATTAGGTATTTATGATACCATGCAGTTCATTAATAGTGATGTTGCCACGATCTGTACAGGTATGGCCGCTTCGATGGCAGCCGTGCTGTTGGTTGCGGGAACAGAAGGTAAACGTTCTGCGTTGACTCATTCACGTGTGATGATTCATCAGCCGATGGGAGGCGCGCAAGGACAAGCTTCGGATATTGAGATCACGGCCCGTGAAATCCAAAAGTTGAAGAAAGAACTGTATACCATTATTGCAGACCACTCTCATACGGATTTTGACAAAGTATGGGCAGACTCTGACCGTGACTACTGGATGACAGCTCAGGAAGCTAAGGAATATGGTATGATTGATGAGGTGCTGTCACGCAAACCGGCTGCTCTATAATGTATTTATTTCCATTCGATAAGAATAACAGTACTAAAAACAACCCAGGTTTCCGCTATCATTTCATGCAGGCTTCTTTCTTAAAGACGCATTAGGAAACTTGGATATTTAAAGGAATAAACATTGGAAGATAATAAAACACCTAGAAACAGTAGAAGGAAATGTAGTTTCTGCGGACGTTCGGAAAATGAAGTCGGATTTCTGATAACCGGAATGAACGGCTGCATTTGTGACAGTTGCTCGGAGCAGGCATATGAAATTATGCAGGAAGCCATGCATCAAAAAAAAGGTGCACCGGGTGAGTTGAACTTGAAGGAACTTCCGAAGCCAAAGGAAATCAAGGAATTTCTTGACCAATACATTATTGGTCAGGATGACGCCAAACGCTATCTTTCCGTTGCCGTTTACAATCATTACAAGCGTCTGCTCCAAAAAGTGGATAAGGATGATATAGAGATTGAAAAGTCCAATATCATTATGGTAGGTAGTACGGGAACGGGAAAAACCTTGCTGGCACGCACTATTGCCAAATTATTGCATGTGCCGTTTACCATTGTTGACGCCACCGTGCTGACAGAGGCCGGATATGTGGGTGAAGATATTGAGAGTCTTTTAACCCGTCTGCTTCAAGTAGCGGATTATAATGTGGCGGAAGCTGAAAGAGGCATCGTATTTATTGATGAGATTGACAAGATTGCCCGTAAAGGAGATAACCCCTCCATTACTCGTGATGTAAGTGGTGAAGGTGTACAACAAGGTCTGTTGAAACTGCTGGAAGGATCTATCGTGAATGTACCACCTCAGGGAGGACGTAAACACCCCGACCAGAAAATGATTCCGGTCAATACGAAAAACATTCTGTTTATTTGTGGTGGGGCATTTGATGGTATTGAACGCAAAATTGCGCAACGTTTGAATACGCATGTGGTAGGTTATAGCGCGGCAAAGGACGTGGTGAAGATAGATCGCGGCAACTTGATGCAATATATTGCCCCTCAGGATTTGAAATCATTCGGGCTGATTCCTGAAATCATAGGCCGTCTGCCCATCTTGACTTATCTGAATCCGTTGGATAGAACCGCTTTGCGCAATATCTTGACGGAACCGAAGAATTCCATTATCAAACAGTATGTTAAATTATTTGAAATGGATGGGGTCAAGCTGGAGTTTCAACCCGAAGTATTCGAGTATATTGTAGACAAAGCTATTGAATACAAGCTGGGGGCTCGCGGTTTGCGTTCCATCGTAGAAACCATTATGATGGATGCGATGTTTGAAATCCCTTCCGAACACAAAGATGGTTTTACAGTAACTTTGGACTATGCCCGTGCCCAGTTGGAAAAAGCGAATATGGCAAGACTTCAAAATGCTTAAAATCAAAAGGTAATACAAATAAAGCAGACTTTTTTGTGTTTTATTGAAAAATATTCGGCGGATTATGCTTGAAATTTAAGAAGTTGTTTATAACTTTGTTAGAGTTCTTGAAAATAAGAAACGTCATGTAGCGGCGTTATTAATAGCTTAACTCAATAAACAACCTAATGAATCATGGCAGGGAAGAAGATTAATTTGACAGACCAGCTGAAGAACTACTTCGGGTTCGACACTTTTAAAGGAAATCAGGAAGCAATCATACAGAATCTGTTGGCGGGTAACGATACTTTCGTGTTGATGCCCACCGGCGGTGGAAAGTCTTTGTGCTATCAGTTACCCTCTTTGTTGATGGACGGCACGGCCATTGTGATTTCTCCTCTGATTGCCCTGATGAAGAATCAGGTCGATGCGATGCGTAATTTCAGCGAGGAGGATGGAATAGCCCATTTCATTAATTCTTCCCTTAACAAAAGCGCGATAGATCAGGTGAAGTCCGACATTCTTGCCGGAAGGACGAAATTGTTGTATGTAGCCCCGGAGTCTTTGACCAAAGAAGAAAACGTGGAGTTTCTGAAAACTGTGAAGATTTCTTTCTATGCCGTAGATGAGGCCCACTGTATTTCAGAATGGGGGCACGACTTCCGTCCGGAATATCGCCGTATTCGTCCTATTATCAATGAAATTGGAAAAGCTCCGCTTATAGCATTGACTGCGACAGCTACGCCAAAGGTGCAGCACGATATCCAGAAGAATCTGGGTATGGTGGATGCACAAGTGTTCAAGTCGTCTTTCAATCGCCCGAACCTTTATTACGAGGTGCGTCCTAAGACTGCAAACGTGGATAAGGACATCATCAAGTTTATCAAGAATAACCCGGAAAAGTCAGGCATTATCTATTGCCTGAGCCGGAAGAAAGTGGAAGAACTTGCTGAAATACTTCAGGCAAACGGGATTAATGCCCGCGCCTATCATGCCGGAATGGATTCGGCTACACGAACACAGAACCAAGATGATTTCCTGATGGAAAAAATTGATGTGATTGTGGCTACCATTGCTTTCGGTATGGGGATTGACAAGCCTGATGTGCGTTATGTGATTCACTATGATATCCCGAAAAGTCTGGAAGGATATTATCAGGAAACCGGACGTGCCGGAAGAGACGGAGGCGAAGGGCAGTGTATTACTTTCTATACTAATAAAGACCTGCAAAAACTGGAAAAGTTTATGCAAGGCAAGCCTGTTGCAGAGCAGGAAATAGGCAAGCAGCTTCTGCTGGAAACAGCTGCATATGCCGAATCATCCGTATGCCGCCGAAAAACGCTGTTGCACTATTTCGGCGAGGAGTATATGGAGGAAAATTGTGGAAATTGTGACAACTGTTTAAATCCGAAAAAACAAGTGGAAGCTCAGGAATTATTGTGTACCGTAATAGAAGCTATTCTTGCGGTGAAAGAAAATTTTAAAGCAGACTATATTATAGATATTATACAAGGAAAAGAAACTTCAGAAGTGCAGGCACATTTGCATGAAGATCTGGAAGTATTCGGTTCCGGTATGGGAGAAGAAGACAAAACTTGGAATGCTGTTATCCGACAGGCGCTGATTGCCGGATATTTGACTAAAGAAGTTGAAAACTATGGCTTGCTGAAGGTAACGGAAGACGGAAAGAAATTCTTGAAGCATCCTAAATCCTTTAAGATTACGGAAGATAATGATTTCGAGGAAGTGGAGGAAGAAGCACCGGCACGCGGCGGTGGCGCCTGTGCGGTAGACCCGGCTCTCTATTCCATGTTGAAAGACTTGCGTAAGAAGCTCTCCAAGAAGTTGGAAGTACCGCCTTATGTTATATTCCAGGACCCTTCTTTGGAAGCAATGGCAACTATTTATCCGATAACTTTGGATGAGTTGCAGAATATTCCGGGGGTAGGAGCCGGCAAGGCGAAGCGTTATGGTGAAGAGTTTTGTAAGTTGATTAAACGCCATTGTGAGGAAAACGAGATAGAACGTCCGGAAGATTTGCGTGTACGTACCGTAGCCAACAAGTCCAAGATGAAGGTCGCCATCATTCAAGCTATCGACCGTAAGGTGGCCTTAGACGATATTGCTATGTCGAAAGGTATCGAATTTGAGGAATTGCTGGATGAGATAGAAGCTATTGTCTATTCCGGTACAAAGCTCAATATCGACTATTTCTTGGAAGACATTATGGATGAAGATCATCTGCTGGACATATATGATTATTTTAAAGAATCTACCACAGATAATATTGACGATGCCTTGGATGAGCTGGGAGATGATTTCACAGAAGAAGAAGTGCGTTTGGTGCGCATTAAGTTCATCTCCGAGATGGCGAATTAACCTTCGGGCTGTGATTTAAAAAAAAGAAAAAAATATTGCGTGTAAATATACGAAATAGAATAAAAACCGTATATTTGCACGCAATAAATTTTAAACGCATAGCCCTATGTCATTTATTGCTGATAAGATTGTAATGGATGGATTGACTTACGATGACGTTCTGTTAATCCCTGCTTACTCTGAGGTACTTCCTAAAACAGTCGAACTCTCGACTAAGTTTTCACGTAACATTGAGTTGAAAATTCCGTTTGTAACAGCCGCTATGGACACTGTTACCGAAGCGAAAATGGCTATTGCCATTGCCCGTGAAGGCGGTATTGGCGTGATTCATAAGAATATGTCTATTGAGGAGCAAGCCCGTCAGGTTGCTATTGTAAAACGTGCCGAAAACGGTATGATTTACGATCCGGTAACAATCAAGAGAGGTTCTTCGGTAGCTGATGCATTGGGCTTGATGTCCGAGTATAAGATTGGCGGTATTCCGGTAGTGGACGATGAAGGACATTTAGTGGGAATCGTAACCAACCGTGACCTCCGTTTCGAGAAAGACCATAACAAGCGTATCGATGAGGTGATGACGAAAGACAACATCGTTACCACCAACCAGACAACCGATTTGGAAGCTGCTGCTCAAACAGTTCAATATATTCTGGTAAATAATAACTTCCTACATTTACACTTGCCCCTATTCGGAGGATTCCGAGCGCGTCAGGATTTTGAAATGATGTTTCAATATCATCATAAATGCTAATTAAATGGGTGGCATGGCTCAGTAATGCCTTTCCTTCTTCTGTAATGTGTAATCTTTGATTAATCCTGTCGAAAAAACGTGTTCCGTAATGCTGTTCCATTTCACGGATAGCAACGCTAACGGTAGGCTGAGTAACATACAGCAACTGAGCTGCTTTTGTGATACTTTCTGTGCTTGCAACTGCTATAAATATGCGAAAATGTCGTATAGTCACAGTATCTCCTCTTTCTATATATCATAGTTAAATATCTAATAACTTTATAAAATAATAATATTTTTATTATGATTGTGCAAGCGGTATAATAACAACAGAAAGCGACTATTTATACAGGGATATTGAGATGTCGTACATAAAAGAGTAAAAAGTAGGAAAGTTTTTAACACTATAGGGATTTATAAAAGGAGAATATCGGTTTGCAGCATACAGGGTGCCATAATGCTTTATCCTCGCAATTTTTACATTAGAAGTTAAGTATCACCGAAAAAATTTGAAAGAGAATGTATAAGAGAAAAAATCGTTCGGTAAGACAATATTTCATAAATATTATGGAAAATTCACTTTTTGCGGAGTTTGAAGAAAAAATTAAGAAAGTATATATAATAATTAGTATTTTCTTGACAATCAATTATACAGTAGACGTTATCATGATTTTAAGTAAACATATAAAAGATGCTGTTGTATGCAGCCATAATCGGAACATGTCAATGCCATATTTATTTTGGTCGAAAAGGGAGCGCTATTCATTGTGTAAGAAGAATAAGAAAGCTACAGATAAGATATCAAAACAAAATACTCCGTTAGCTGAACAGAAAAAAGAACAAATTCCAAAACATAACATAAAATCCCGGTGAATCCAAAAGCAGCTCCACAAAGGGGCTCAGGGTTGGGTAGGAGGGAATAAAAGATGCCTT
>OHAF01002418.1_pt1 | contig 14133 bp, 19 predicted proteins | sample 1577041 | NCBI WGS metagenome assembly OHAF01 (sample SAMEA3541495, study PRJEB24748) | human gut metagenome | biome: human gut; feature: human-associated habitat; material: faeces | place: China | collected 2012
GAACAGGGCCCCGCGCTCCACGGCCCGGCCCGTTTCCGCCTGGTACTGGCTTTTCGTCAGAAGAAACTCAGAGGGGGCCGATGACGGATCGCAGAGGTAGGCAGACACAGCCCCTATCTTTTTCGGATTGAGCCCGTAGGCAAACCGATCCTCCATCGTCTGGACAGCAGTTTTTCCTGCCGCTACCTTGTAGGGCCGGATATAGGTTGTAGCGATAGCCGCGCCTCCTTTCTAAAAAAGATGGCGGCTGTGCTCCAGCCGCCAAACAATTTTGTCAAGATAATCTTGCGAGGAAATTCTTCAAAACATCATTCCAAGTATCCAATCTTGAAACGCTTCTAATTAAACTCTCCTTATAATGTATTTCAGCTATGTCTAAAACTTCAAACAAAATTCTTCGGTACAGTAAGCTCAATTTCAGTATGTAAAGAACAGACTCCGTACCATTGAGGAATACCCCTTTTTGTTCACGCTTGATGTGCATTATTCTAACTCTACTGTTAACTATTGCGGATAAAAAGCGGTCATAATCACCGCTTAATTCGCTATTGAAAATATCAACACCATATTTTGTGACTAACGCATCTAAGCAATTTTTTAATGATGTACCACGGGAGCCTGGAGTAAGAGAAGAAAAAAACTTAGTGTGTACTTTTATAATTTCGATAAGAGGTTCTGCTAATTCAATCAAAAAGGCACATTTAATATCTACTGTTATTTTGCTATTGCTCAAAGAGTAAAGATACATCTGGTGTACTATATCCAGTTCGACAAGTAATTGTTCCCATTTGTAAAATAATTCTGCTGTGAGAATGGTGTCAAATTCCAATAGCTTATCGACTTTGTAATTACAGAAATCGGCCGATGAAAAATATGATAACCTTCCTTTAATTAAATTGTTTTGGAAAGAGATCAACTGCTTTTCATCAGCAGTATCGGACTCAGATAGTTTTAGCTCCGATAAATGGATGAATACCCCATCTAAAAGCATCAAGAGCCTTTCAATGCGTGTAAGGATTGCGTATAAGTCAAAAGCTGGTGCATCCTTATCTGATGTTATCACAATTATTCTAACACCACATTGTTCAATTTTTATATGGAATTTCTGATCACCTATTGTATCAAACTCAACTATATGAGGCCCACCAAGTAACAATCTATCCTCTTGAAAAACCGCTGTTAAAGATCTGCATTTTACAATCTGCTCCATTTTCTATCTCCTTAAACTGGCCCAATAACATTAAGAAACCGAATGTGTTTTTCTAAAATATATCATGCTAAAGTTATTTAGTCCATAACACTTCGGGACAAATTGTCCCAAAGCGTTATCCCGCAATAAAGTTCTTTAACGAGTAGGTAAGATCATCCAACTTGCAGACCAGCCATTCGGCTGCGGCGGGCAGCCCGAAAGGGGAAAGCAGAAAAGCAAGCAACAGCCCGGTGATCCCCCATTGTGGATTGCTCTGAATGAACAGCTCGAACAGGCCGCACACCGCAAGGACAAGAGACAGGATGCCAAGCACCCAGGACGCGAGGGAAACGCTGAAATTGAGGACTGCGACAATCAGCGTAAGAGCCAGCACAGCAGGAGCCGCGATGATTTTCAGAATGATCCGCATAGCTTGATACCTCCTTATTTTTGTTGACGGTTTACCCCTATATAATCATTATACCTCTGTCCCGGAGGGACAACAAGGATGCCTCCGGCTTTCAGCACCTCGGGACAAAGTGTCCCGAAGTAGTGAAAGCCGGGGAACGGCAAAACCGCTCCCCGGCAGGACTAACGCTCCACAATAGCAGACAGCTTTTTCAAAAGATCGGACAATGGCCCCCACAGCTTTTCATAGTCCCGTTGCAGAGACTTAATTTCCTCGGGATAGATCCCGCCGTAGGTGTTGGCCTGGATTGCCACTTGATTGAGATTGTTTGAGCACCGCCGCTGGAGCGACACCAGCTCCCGGACGGGCGAAAGGTCAACATGGAGCACATACCCGTTGAGTGCCATTTTCCGCATATAGGCCCCCATGTTTCGGATGCCCGCCTCGGCCATCCGTTCCCGGATCAGCGCCTGCTCCTCCTCCGACACCATCACATGGAGATGGATCGGGCGGCGGCGTTTCTTTGTCATCGTTCCTCCCGTTCCAGACTGCGGCTGGCCCGGGGCGGCTCTTTTACCTTGTCTAACGGCTTTTCCCGCTCCTGGGGGCTTGCGGGGATCGGGGCATGAAATTCCCGGTAAAGCCGCATGGCCTCCTGGTCGGTAAGTTCCTGTTTGCGTGTTTTTTCCATGCTCGGCACCTCCTTAAAAAGCGGGCACTTCGGGACAAATTGTCCCAAAGTCCCACAGCGTAAATGTTGACAGCATCCGGGCCGAAACGGGGCAGGCCATACTCTGATACGGCCCGCCCCAAAACAGGCCCCGGAAAGCCTTGATACAAGCGGGTTTTAAGGGGCCTAATTGTCAACACCCCATCCCCGCTTTTTCCGCATATATTCCCTCTGCTGGCGGCGGTGGGCTTTCTTTGCACAGGCCGCCGAGCAGTACGCCTGCCGACGATCCGGGGGAACGGGCCCGCCGCAGACCGGGCAGACCTTAAAATCCGGCCTGGGCCCCTCGGTTAAGAGGGCCGCCTCCAGCGCCGGATCAAGGGGCAGGACGGCCTCCCGGAAATAGCGGCAGTAAGCGCCCGTCCAGCATTTCCCCAGCATATAGCACTCACAGTCCAGCGGCAGGCACCCGCACTCCCGGTCATAGTTGGCGCACCACTTTACCACAAGGGAGCGGATGGCCGCTTTCTCCTCCCGGGTAAGTTCGCGGGACATAGCCTCACCTCCCGCCAGCCGGGGCTTTCAAAAGTTCCCGGTAGCAGGACACACAGCCGATGCCCCGCCAGTAGGGACACCCGGAGCACCGGGAGCCCCTGGGCGGCTTTGCCGGGGCCGGAGCCTGGGGGCGGGGCTTCTGCTTCATCATTGTTTCAAAGGGGCTGTTGGTAAATCTCATTTGCCAGCCTCCTCTCCGTCATCGTCCTCCTCGTCCCAGGGCGGGCCGTCATCCTCCTCGTCCCAGGGCGGGCCGTCATCCTCCTCGTCCCCGTAGGGTTCCCCGCCATCATAGCCATCCAGCTCCCCGCCGTAGTCCTCCTCGGGTTCAGCGGCTTTCTCATGTTTCGGGCGGTAAATCTTAAAGTACCAGCCAGCCCCGCCGCCGATCACCGCCACGGCCAGCACCAGCAGAAGCATCCCCATATTGCCGCCCGTTTCCGGCTCGGCCTCCTCCGGGGCAGGTTCCCCGGTTTCCTCCGTTTCCACGGGTTCCGGCTCCACGCCCGCGCACTCGGTCATATTGACAGCGCAGACCGGGCAATCCGTATTGACAGCCCCCGCCACGCATTTTTCAGAGCAGGAGCAGGCGGCCTGTTCCACCCCGGCAGCCTCCGCCGCAGCTAGCAGATCGGCCTCGTCTGTCATGCTCAAAAAGTAGGTTTCATACTGCTCGCCCTCCTCGTCCACGGGCTTGTCATAGTCAATGACAATGTAAAAGGTGTTCCCGCCCGCCGTCTGTACCGTGATAAACTGCTTGTTGGTGTGCTCGTCATAGAGCAGATCACGGGTAACAAGGTTGCCCTCCTCCGAAAAGCCCTCGCCCGGTTCAATGGTGGGCTCCGGCTCCGGGGCCGTGGTTTCCTCGGTCATAGTGGGATCGCCATAGTTTTCGCCCTCACCGCCGTCTGCATAGGCAAAGGCCGGGACAGCCGAAAAGCCGCATAAAAGAACGGCGGCACAAAGCGCCGCCGTCAGAGACTTCCATCGTTTCATATTCAATTTTCCTCCTTCCCGCCGGGTTCAGACTTCGGGACACTTTGTCCCAAAGCCCCATCGCCCTTCAGCTTTTCAAACAGCAGAGGGAGCTCCGCAAGGGGGATGCTCATGCCCCGCACGATGTCCACGATCTCGCTGTTTTCCGCCTCCAGCTTTTTCTGCTCCAATTCTTTCAGCCGGGCCTGCTGTTCGCTGATTTTGGCCTTGACCTTATCAATCTCAGCCTGGATTTTCATGCTTTTTGCCGTTGCCATAGATAACCTCCAATCATGGTAAACGCCCGTAGGCGTAGAAATGAGACTGCCAGTAGCTTGTATTTAAGTTTGCATAACCGATGGGGTCTCCACAGTGGAGCATCCGCCCGTCACCCACATAAATCCCACAATGGCTTACCCCCGGCGTGTCATAAGTGCCCTTGAAAAAGACCAGATCGCCGGGTTGTGGATTGCTGGTCGGCGTACAGATGTTATAGAGCCCCTGGGCCCCCAGGCGGCCCACATTCCAGCCGGAATGATTGATCACCCAGGACACATAGCCCGAACAGTCAAAGGATGTGGCCGGGCTGGAGCCTCCCCACACATAGGGATAGCCGATATATTTCTCGGCCTCGGAGAGAATGGCGGCAAAGGTTTCGTCATCCAGATACTCCCGGGGCACCTCGTACCCCTCGGGCGTTTCGGTGTACTTGCCGACATACTCGGAGCCTGGGAACAAATCCGGGCGGTTTCCCAGCGTTGCCATATAGATGGCATACCGGGACATCTGATCCTCGCTTAACAGGTAGACAGGCAGATGGGACAGGTTTTTGTTTTCCAGCGTCACATAGCAGATGTAGTAATTGTAGGGGACTTCCACCTCGTAATCGTTGCCCTCGCTGTCGGTGTGGGTTTCCGTCCGGTAGCGCACCTCCACCACCACATCCTCGGTCAGAATGTACTGGCTGTCAAAGAGCGTTTGCAGAGAGCCCTCCACCTGGTCAAGCGTCCACTGGCCCTCATGGAGCGAGCACAACAGGGAAAGAAGCACATAGGGATCATGCTCGATCTCGTCCAGGTCGAAGTGGTACTCGTCATAGTCGTGGGTGCTTTCGTAGCTGTCCAGATAGTCGGATAGCTCCGTCTCCAAGTCACAGTAAGCGGCTTCGGCCCCCAGCAGATCCCCGTCCTCGCAAGGGTAGGTGCTGGCCCCCACCGCGCCGATGGTGCTGTTTCCCAGCGTAACAAGGGAAGAAGAACAGGACTGCATCACCAGCACAAGCAGGACGCAGGCCAGAGCCAGCAGACAGCCCACGGGATGGCGTTTCACAAAACCCACCGCCCGGGCCGCCAACTTTTCTGTGGTAACAGCCGTTTTCCCGGCGGCCTGGGCCCCGTATTTGGCCGCCTCTTTTGCCTGCTTCTGATACCTCTTGCGGAGCCGCCGCTTCTGCCAAAACCGGGACAAAGCGTTTTTGGAGAGCTCCGGGTGCTCCTGGGCGGCGGTATGAAAGTGATAATCCGCCGTAGCCTTGATATACCGGGACTCCGCCTTCTGAACCGCCTTCGCCGGATGTTCCCGGATTTTCCGTTTCACAAACCGGGAGCCATGCCGCAGGGCAGACTCGCCCACAAGCTCGGAGCGGTGGGCCCCTTCGATGCCCACATTCTCATGCTCGTTTTCGTAAATCTTCCCATGCACAAAGCTGTGGGCGGAGCCGCTGGCCACCCGGCCCACGCGCCTCACCGGGCCCGGCTTTTTGGGCGGCTTCTGTTTTGCCAGCTTTTCCTTTGCCCGATCCAGCTTTTCCCCGCGCTTTTCCATGCGGAGTTTGGATGCCGCCGCTTTCTCCTGGTTGCTTTTCTGCCGGAATTTTGACTTTGGGACACTTTGTCCCGAAGTACCCCCGTTGTTTCTTTCGCCAGCCCCGCCCGGATCGGCGGCCCCAGCCGCCTCCCTGGGTTCGGGGCCCGCGCCGTTATTCGGTTTTCGCTTCATTTTTCACATCCTCCGGGCGGGTGGTCAGCAGGTTATAGATCTCGCCTTTCGGGAACCGATCCACAAAGGGGATGGTCACATTCCCATAGAACAGCAGGCCCTCGCCGGAATTGGAGTGGGTGATGTAGGAAAGTTGATGCTCGGAAATGCCGAGCTGTTTTGCCAAAATCGTCCGGTCACTTTGGGCCTGGGACAGCAGGATCATAAAATCCGTGTTGTCGAGAATGTTCTCAATCTCCCGGCTGGCCAAAAGGTCTTTCACATTCTGCGTAAGTGCGCTGGGGACACAGCCCTTTTTGCGGAGCATCTTCCAGACCGCCACAAAGTAGCTGGCGGTCAGAGGATCGCGGAGCAGGACATGGAACTCGTCAAAGTAGCACCAGGTCGCCACGCCCTCCCGGAAGTTGGTGTCCACCGCCTGGGAGACAAACTCGTTTGTGATGTGCATGGCAATCTTGCGGAGGTTTTCTCCCATGTTCTTGAGCACGATGCACACCACCCGGCTGTCCGTTTTTACATTGGTGGGATGGTTAAAAAGATTGAGGGAGCCTGTACAGTAGAGCTCCAGGGCCGTTGCCACCCGGCGGGCCTCCGGCTCCGGCTGTTTGAGAAGCTCCTCGTACAAGTCCTGCAACAGCGGCGTTTTTTCGGTGGCAAGCCGCAGGGCCTGCTCCCGGTAGACCAGCCGCACACAGCGGTCAACCACCGTCTTTTCGATGGGCTGTAAGCCGTCCTTGCCGCCTACCACCAGCTCGCACAGGGAAAGCAGGAAATCCGCCTTCATGGAGAGCGGGCTTTCCCCGGCGGTCATGTTGAGCTCCACATCCATCGGGTTTAAGTGGTGGGGGCTGTCCGGGGCAATCTCGATCACCTGGCCGCCCAGCCTGCGAACCAGCGGGGCATATTCCCCCATTGGATCGACAATCAAAATCCGATCCTGGGGGATGGCAAGGAATACATTTAGAAGCTCCCTTTTTGCGGCGAAAGATTTTCCCGAGCCGGTAGAGCCCAAGTAAAGCCCATTGGCCGACTTCAGCTTTTTGCGGTCAGCCATGATGACATTGTGGGAAAGGGCGTTCATGCCATAGTAGAGGGCCTGCCCAGCCATCCGCAGCTCCCTTGTCATAAAGGGAATGAAAATCGCTGTGGAGCTGGTCGTCATGCCGCGTTTAATCTCCACCTCGTTATAGCCGAGAGCCAGCGAGGACACAAAGCCCTGTTCCTGTTGCCAGTCAAGACGCTTTAAGGAGCAGTTGTATTTCTGCGCGATGCCGCCAACGGTAAACACATCGTTTTCCAGCCGCTGGCGGGTGGGGGCAAAGTTTACCACCGTGAAAGTGAGCAGGAACATCCTCTCGTTGCGGGACTGGAGGTCGGCCAGAAGCTCCGCCGCGTCCTTGCTGAATGTGATAAGGTCGGGCGGCAGGATGTCGGGATCATACCCGGCCCGCACCGCCTTGCGCTGTTCCTCCACCTTCATTTTTCCGATGTCGGAGATTTTGCCCTTGATGGTCTTAATGGCCTTGAGCTGATCCACCGTCTGAATATGGAGCGTAACCGTCATTTCCGCATCCATCTCCAAAATCTCCGCAAGGAGCTTGTCGGAGAGCTCGGACGCTAAAATCTGCAAGTAGGATACCGCGCCCCAATACTGGCCGATCCGGAATGAACGGGACTGCCGAAAGTCGAAGCTGTCCGGGGCAATAAAGTCCTTTGTGCCGAGCCCGGTCTGCGGGATGTCCTTCAATGAAAAGCGGAACGGCTCCCGGTTTCCCGGGTGCATCTGGCTATAAAGCAAGGCCAGCCTTGCCCGCCCGTCCATCGGCTCACAGGGAACACCCAGCCGCTTGAAGTTTCCCATCACATCGGCCTCCACCCGTTCCAGGCGGGGGCGGGCCTCCGCGATCCCTTCGGCGGGTATGCCGAAAGTGATATATTTGGAGCGTTCAATGCCGTTGTTGCTTTTGGCGATCTGATTTTTCAGCATCCCGGTAAATTCCTCCCGGACGCTGTTAAAATCGTCATTCGCCTGGGGGATGTTTACCTTGTAGCGGCTCCTGGAATGGGAACGGCGGTTGATAAAGGAAAGCTGGAACGGCAGAGTGCTGTCAAAGTAGTTGAGGAACGAGCTCCAGCCTCCGAAAATCGCCGTCTGATCCTCGGTGCTTGCCACGGAATAATTGATGTCCTCGTATTCCACAGTCTTTGTATAGAGCCCGCCGGGGAGCTTGCACACCCCGTCCGGGTGCATCGCCAGATAGGGGATCGTCTGCTGGACGGACAGGGCCGCCCGGCTGTTACCCCTTCCGGGACTGTTTTTGCTTTTTGCCTTTCGCAATCGCATCCTCCTTTCTCACAGCGCCCCGCCCGGTAAACGGGGCGTAAATGTTTTCTGTCTGATAGTGTCGAACCCCGGGCCGCAGGAATTTGGCCCGGATGATGTTATGAACCACTTTTTCAAAGGGGAGCCCGTCTTTTTCATACATCGCCAGCAGGAACGCCGGGAGCATGACCGCCAGCATAAGGAACATAGCCCCGGTATTCCCCAGGGGCTCCCGCGCCAGCAGATAGGACGGGATGCCGATGGCCGCCGCCCCGCCAAAGCAGATGAGCTGGCGCTTTGTCAAATTGAACGCCATCTTCGTTTTGATTTTGGATAAGTCGTTCGGGACATTCACATAGGGCATGGATCAACCTCCTTTCTCGCCCCGGGGACTTCGGGACAATTTGTCCCAAAGTCCGGGACGGTGCTTTCCACCTCGTTTCCCCACACATCCCAGCCGGGCGGCGTCTGTCTTGCGAACAGCTCCACCCGGGGCAGATCGCCCATGAGGGCAACAATCTTTTCCCGGGCCTCGTCCGGCTTTTTGCTGTGGGCTTCAATGGGTGAAATGATAAACTGGTGGATATTGGCCGCCTGCCGCTTCGGATGCCCTTTTGTTGCCAGCAGGCAGATCTCCGCATTTCCCCTCGTCCAAAAGCCCAGGCCGTAAAACCAGCTATCAGCCTTCCGGTTTTTCTTCAGCCAGACGAAAGCCACGGACTTATACTGAAAGCCCCACGCCTTAATCAGCCGCAGGGCCTCGGGAAGCTGAGGGAAAGTCGCCCACAAAAAAAGCGCACTGTCCGGGGCGGCCAGATCCGCCACCGGGAGCGCACATAACTCGTCAATCCCCATTGTGGGATAATGATTTTCCGCCGCCCCCTGTACCTTGCTCCGCTGGTACTGCCAGGGAGGATCGGCGTAAATGATAGAATAATCTCCGATAATCAAACTCCTTTCTTCCCAGCCTCCACCGCCGAGCGCGCCACGCGGATGCGCTCACTGGCGGCGGCGTAAAAGGCCGGAGCCGTTTCAAAGCAGACGAAGCGGCGGCCAGCATTGAGGGCGGCAACGGCGGTTGTGCCGGAGCCCGCGCAGATGTCGGCCACCAGCTCGCCGGGCCGGGTGTAGGTCTTGATGAAATACTCGCACAGCTCCACGGGCTTTTGCGTGGGATGGATGCCGCCTGTTACCGTGGGGACAAACAGCACATTTCCCGGATAGCGCCGCCCATCGCTGGACTCGGAGCTCTGCCGCTCGAATTTCCCATAGTTCGGGCTGGTGCCGCTGCGGGCATGGACGCGGCTGTACGGCTTGCCGTAAGTAAACTGCGGATTGTAAAGCGGGGCTTTCTGATAGAACACCAAAACATTCTCCGACTTTTTCAGCGGGGCCCGGTTTGCATTGAGAAATCCCGTCCCGCGCTCCTTGTACCAGATCCACTCATAGCGAAGCATGGAGAGGTTGGAGGCCCCCAGCACCTTGTCATAGGGACATTGAGCAAAGAACAGCACCGCACCCTCCGGCTTGACCGCCCATTTCACTGCCTCCCATAATTCCGGGAGCGGCAATGGTACATCCCAAAAGTTGCGGGTAGTGCCATAGGGCGGATCGGTCAAGAGCATATCCACCGAATGACGGGGAAGGGAGCGCAGGCCCTCGATGCCATCCATCAGAAACAGCCCCTCCGTGAGCCCTAGGGACTTCGGGACAATTTGTCCCAAAGCCGCCTTATCGGTCATCCCTTGCCTCCTTGCCCTTCGCCGGGACAGGCCGGGCGGCGTTTTCACGGGCGGCCTGCGCCCGCCCTTCAGCTAACTGCCGGGCAATCGTCTTTGCGTCATCCCTTCCGCCCAGCAATTCCCGCTTTTGCAAAACGGCTTCTGTTTCCACCATAAAGCGGGCAACATCCGCCTCGTTAAAGTCCTCCGGCGCTTTTCCGTACCACAGGCGCGTCCCGTCAGGCCCATATCTTCTCGGCATATAACACCCCTTTCCTTAATGCGCTCCAAAGATGCTTTTTGAAATTGTCCCGGTTTTGAACAGCATAAAGCAAAGCAAAACCGTATAGCCCACGGCTCCCCATATTGCGCCGATGGGATCTCCGCCTGTGGCGATCCCTTGAATGAGCACCGCATAGATGCCCACGCACAGCAGGATCAAAAGCCCCTGGAAACCGATGGCGAACAGGGACTTCAAATAATTCTGCCCCATGCTCCCCATTTCACGGTTGGACAGGGTAGCCACCGGGATGGGCGCTAAACTGGTCAGCATATAGATTTCCAGCATACGGCCATAAATCAGAACGAAAATCACGATATTCAGCGCGGTCATGGTAAAGCCGATAAAGATCGACTGGAGCCACAGGCCCAAAAGAGAACCCAGCCCCATTGTCTCCAGCGTGGCCTCCAAATCCGCCAGCATATCCGGCGAAATATCCGTGGAGCCCTGGATCACCCCCGCCGAGCTTGCAATCACGCTCTGCGACACATCAAAAATCGCGTTGACGATATTGAATGTGTTGGAGAGGATCAGGATGGCCGCCGCCGTTTTGAAAATCCACTTGAAAAACATCCAAGTGTCGATGTCGTGTAAGTTATTGCGGTCTATGAGCATTTGAATGAGCTCGTACACCGCCACATAGGTTAGGACTAACCCGGCAATCGGTAAAATTACCGTTTCGGAAATCTGGCGGATAAGGGAGAAAACCCCGGCGTTCCATGCCGCCGGGGTTGTTCCCACCTCTCCCGCAATCTCCCCGACTCGGGCGTTTACCGTATCAAACAGGCCGCTCAGATTGCCTAAAATGCCTTCAATGAGCAGGCTTTTGAGCCAGTCGGTCAGCCAGTCGGTGAGAAATCCCATAAGCCGCTACCTTAAAACAGGCCGGACAGCAGAGGGATCAGCGTAGTGCCGAGCAGGATGATGCCGCCGCCCGCCATGAGCTGCTTCATGCCCTGGCTTTTGGAACCTGGATTGTCGGAACCATAACCTTCCAGGAGGTTGACAACGCCCCACACGCCCAAACCAGCGCCCAGCGCAACAACGAGAGTCTGCAAAGTATCAATAGCGGAAGAAAAGAACTGCATAGAGCCTCCATTTCTCCGGGTGTTCCCCGGCCATGAAAAAAGCCGCCATCACTGGCGGCAGGTTACAGCTTCGGGACACTTTGTCCCAAAGCCCATTTATGCAAAGGCGTCTGGATCGTCGATGTCATCATAGTTGAGGATGTCCTCGTCCTCTTCCGTGAGCGCATCGTCCGGCACAGCCACCTCATACATCTCACACGCCTCGTTAAGCCCGGGCCGCCTGCGGCGGTTTATGAGCTTGTCGAGGTCAAAAGCGTTTTTCTGTTTGTCGGCTTCAGCCGTGTATTTATAATTCGGGTGCTTTTTCAGATCATACTTCGGGGAGTAGAACGGGGGCAGGCCCCGAAGCTGTAAAATGCACTTGTCCCCGGGCATGGTAGCCAGCTCGCTGGGTGTCATCAGCTCACGGCCCAGCCGCTGGTTATTTTGACTGTAGCTTTCCGACTGCCCACGGGAGCGGCTGTCAGTCTGCATGGAGATGGTGGCTTTCCCCAGCCAGTTTTCCGATATTTCCTTGATGGTGCTGGCCTCACGGCCTCCCAGGAATACCACGCTGTCCATATTTCCGAGAATTGTCTCCGCGTGTTTATCGTAAATGGCCTTGCACTGCGCCAACTGCTGATAAAAGAGCGTCAGCGATACCTCGCGGGAGCGGATAACCGCGCAGATTTTCTCGAGCTGGGGCACCTGCCCCGTGTTGGCCGCCTCGTCCCACAGCACCCGTACATGGTGGGGCAGGCGGCCTCCGAAAACATTGTCGGCCCGTTCACACAGAAGATTGAACATCTGCGAAAAGGCCAGCGCCACAAGAAAGTTATAGGTCTGCGTGGTGTCCGAAATGATAAAGAACACCGCCGTTTTCCGATCCCCGATGCGGTCAAGCTCCATCTCGTCATAGGCCATAATCTCCCTAAGCTGGGGGATGTCAAAGGGCGCAAGGCGGGCCCCGCAGGAAATCAGGATCGACTTCGCGGTTTTGCCCGAAACGAGTTGTCAAGGACTTTTTAATCAAATTCACGAAAAAGCCACAAAAAAAGTGCCAGAAGCAGATTTTAGCTCCTGACACTTTTGCGGATGGGTTATTTTCTCCTGCTTAACAGTTCGTCGCAAAGGTACGCATATTCCGGCAACTGGTCGATATAGGGTTTCCATCGCCGCTTAATCTCGGCCAGTTCCAGCGGGTCGGCGTCCTCAAAGTCATGGTCGTTTCCGGTCATTCCGAAAACATCCAGTGCTATATCATTCAAGCACTCATAACAAAGACCAGCAGCGGACTCTGTCCAGTTGTCGGTATCAATATAGACCGGTTCAATAGATATTGCCAGCCACACATAGCCGACCTTGTCCGACCAAACCAAATCATAAGCGGTCATCTGCTGGATATGTTTCTCAAACACTTTGCAGACGCGCTCAATCTCATTTTTCTCTTTTTCTGTGTACAGCATTTTCATGTCCTCCTTGGCTAAAAGTTTTGGTGTGTACCATCATCAGTTTAACACAAGGCGGCTGGCTTTATCAGCCGGTCACATCTGCTGTATCTCGTTTTTGAGCATACGCTTGATTTTGTCGTTCATGGTTTCGGTGCTGGTCTGGCTGAAATGGCCGCGCACCTTGTAGGTGTCTTGCCGATCATCTTGACCAGCGCGGGGGCATCCTCCGGTGCTCTGGTCGGGGTAGTGTCTGCGGTCTGTATGGTACGGGTTTCTTCGCTCATGGTGCTCCTTTCTCCGGGCGGGACTGTGCCGTCCGGCAAAAGATTACTCGTGTTTACGGTTCACAATGTCCTTCGCCGCCTGCTTGGTGGCCCCGGCGTTTTCCTCCCGGAAATTCTTCCCGGCAAAGAGGATTGGGGCGCATCGTTCCAGGATACGGTCATAGATACGAGCGTGGGCCAGGTCGGGAGGGTTCTTGAGTTCAGACAGTTTCAGGTTTGTGGTGATGATCATGGGCCTACGGCTGCGGTAGCGGCTATCAATGATGAAAAACATCTGCTCCATCGCATACTCGGCGCTTCGCTCCACCCCTAGGTCGTCAATGATAAGCAAATCGAACTGGTCTAAGCTGGCGATAAACTCCGCCCTGTCCTCGGAAAACATACCTGCCAACCGGTTCAGGATGGTGGGAAAGTTCGTCATCAGCACCGGTACATCCCGGTCAAGCAAAGCGTTGGCAATACAACCGGCGAAAAAGGATTTGCCAGTTCCCACATCTCCAAATAGCAGCAGCCCGGTGTTGGTCCTGTATGCCTCCTGCCAGTTCTCCACATAGGCGCGGGCCGTGTCCATCAAGAGATTCTGGCCGTTGTCATTGGCAAAGGTGTAGTCGTACAGATAGCGGTCTTGCAGGCCCTGAGCTTTCCGGCACCTGATACGCTCCATGCGGCGCTGCCGTTCTTCGGCGGCCTTGCGCTGTTCCTCGGTCTCCCGCTGGCATCGGCAGATGCAGCGGGGCATGAAATATCCGGGTTTTCCAAACCTCGGCACAACGATCTGCCTCTGGCCGCCGCACTTCTTACAGTGAATGAGGCCATCTGCCGGATCTATGTACTCGTCCCCAGCCAGCTCCACACCGGCGGTCGCCTTGTCGATCAACGCCCGGATTTCTGCGGTAATCTCATCAAACGGTTTCATCCTCCTTTACGCTGTAATCCCGGCTGCGAGAGGGCGGAGCCGCTTTCCTGGCGTCCTCGCTGGCCCAGCGCCGGATGGTGGCGGCGTGGCTCTGATACCGCTTGCCGGTAGAAGCCATGTACTCGGACAGCTTTTCGATATACTGGCCCCATACGGTGGGAAAGCTGGCCTGCAGGTCTGCAAGTTCCTCGTCCGTCAGGAAAACATTCTGGTAACGGCCATAGGCGCGGGCGGGGTGTCCCTTCTCTATCTCTCTCTTTATCTCTATCTCTTTCTCTAACTCTATCTCTATCTC
>OHAF01002419.1_pt1 | contig 14131 bp, 10 predicted proteins | sample 1577041 | NCBI WGS metagenome assembly OHAF01 (sample SAMEA3541495, study PRJEB24748) | human gut metagenome | biome: human gut; feature: human-associated habitat; material: faeces | place: China | collected 2012
TCAGTTGGTTAGAGCGCCGCCCTGTCACGGCGGAGGTCGTGGGTTCGAGTCCCATCTGGGTCGTTTCAGCAGACCATGTCTGTTGGATGAAATACTTATTATGCTGGTGTGGCGGAACTGGCAGACGCCCAGGACTTAAAATCCTGTGGGTGGTGACACCCGTACCGGTTCGATTCCGGTTACCAGCATTCAAAAAAGAGAATTACCAATTATGGTAGTTCTCTTTTTTTTGGGAAAAGCATACAATAGATGAGAATGAGGAATATTGGAGAGAGGACGGATATGTCAATTTATCTTGTCAAAGAAGAAGATACGATTGATAAAATAGCAGGTTTGTATGATGTTTCAGTAGAAGAAATAGCCTACATCAATCAGATTCCGTATCCGTATCGTTTGGCGGTTGGAGAAGCACTTCTGATTCCGGATGGTGTGTCTCCTGGAGTAAAAATGACGGCGTCGGCAAATGGCTATGCCTATCCGTATATCAGTCCATGGGTATTGCGCCAGACACTTCCCTATATGAGCGGACTGCTCGTATTTTCTTATGGTTTTACGGAGGAGGGAGAATTGATTCAACCGGTGCCATCCGATGATACGATGCGCCGGATGGCGGAGGAATATGGGAGAAATGCATATTTGACTTTGACGCCGCTCGGTCCGGATGGAAAATTCAGTAACAGCCGAATTCATGCGGTACTTACGAGCGAAGAGAGCACGGAGCGGCTGCTAAGCGAACTGCAAAGAGAAGTCAGGGAGAAGAATTTCCGTGGTGTCGATGTTGATTTTGAGTATATTTTGAAAGAAGATAGGGATTTATTCACGGCGTTTGTAAGAGAACTGCGGGTTCGTATGAATGAAGAAGGGTATCTCGTGAGTGTGGCGTTAGCACCAAAAACATCGGCAGAGCAGCCGGGACTTTTATATGAGGGAAAAGATTATGGAGGACTTGGTGAGGCGGCAAATCAGGTGCTTCTTATGACATATGAGTGGGGGTATCGTTATGGTCCTCCAATGGCTGTTGCACCGCTTAATAAGGTAAGGCAGGTTGTGGAATATGCACTGACGGAAATTCCGTCGGAAAAAATATTATTGGGGGTGCCAAATTACGGATATGACTGGATACTTCCTTTTATGAGAGGAGAGAGTCAGGCAGTCACGATTGGACATGTGGAGGCAGTACAGATTGCAATTAATAATAGTGCTGTAATTGAATTTGATGGGACGGCGCAGTCTCCGTATTTTACCTATGAAAAAGACAATGTACGGCATGAGGTATGGTTTGAGGATGTGAGAAGTTTATCCGCAAAATATAGTTTGATTAAGGAATATAATCTGCGTGGCATGGCGGTATGGCAGATTATGCGTTTGTTCCGTGCAATGTGGATATTGTTTGATGATTTTTTTGAAAAAAGAGAATAAAAATGCAACTTTTCTGTCATGGAAATCGTTTTATTATTAGAATGAAAAACAAAGGAGGAATGGCTATGAGTAAAAAAATAATTGGTTCGGTGATGACAAGTGCTTTGGCGTTATCGCTGATTACTCCGGCAGTACCGGCAGCCCCTGTGGATGCAGCTGGTAAGGTGACTTACAAAGTAAAAGGAACAACACTTACGATAAGCGGAAAAGGTGAGATGCCAAAGAGCATGGTGTTTGGGAAGAAGTCAAAAACGAAAAATATTAAGAAGGTTGTGATAAAAAAAGGCGTCACTACCATTTCTAAGAATGCCTTTAAAAATTGTAAAAAGTTAAAAAAGGTACAACTTCCATCGACATTGAAAAAGATTTCCGGGTATGCCTTTTACAATACAGCGCTTACAAATGTCACAATTCCAAACAGCGTTAAGTATATTGGAAATTATTCTTTTTATAAATGTAAAAAATTGAAGAAGGTATCAACACCGGCTGATTTATATGCTTATAACCGGGTGGATGAGAAAGGTGTGATCAATGATACGCCATTAGAGCAGCTGACGTTTACATCTGCCATTAAATCACTGAATGATATCAGTTTGAATCAGTTTGATACGAGGGCTTATGTGGTAAATAAGAACGATAAGAATTTTAGCTCATATAAAGGTGCTATTTATAACAAAAAAGGTGACACTTTGATGTACCTTGCTCTTTATGCGAAGCAGGCAGAGGTAAAGCCTTCCTGCGAGAGTATTTTGACGAGTGCATTTACGAATGATTTAGGGGATGACAACTATGTACCGGTAAAAGAATTGAAAGAATTTACAATTCCTGCCGGTGTAAAAAATATTGTGGAAGATGGCGAGCCTTTACCGGCGGGGATTCAATATAGTGTTTTGTCAAAGGATTTGACGAAGGAGGGCGTTGCCGTCTTACTTGGCACGATAGGAGAAAAAGAGGCAATGCGTCAGATGCCTGAGCGGATTTCCCTTGCCGGCGACTATGTGGTTATTGATAAAACATATCTTGCCGAATTTGCTGATAAAACAGATGCTAAGAAAAAGGCAGAAGAAGAGACGCTTGAAATTCCAGAAGGCGTTGAGACAATTCCGGATGAAATGTTCCGTAATTTTAATATGAAGGAAGTTAAGCTACCTTCGACCATAAAGACAATAGGTGCAAGTGCATTTTTTAACTGCAAAAAACTTGTAAAAATAAATTTCCCGGCTTCGTTAAAGGAAATTGGTAAAGATGCATTTTACTGGACAGAAATTGGTGACTGCATTCCAAAAGAGTGGCAGGCAAAAAAAGATACATTTTATACTTCTTTCGCGGAATATGAGAAAAAGCAGAAAGAAGAGCAGGCAAAGCACAGGAATGCGAAAGCCATTGATTGTAGCGGCGAGGCATTTGATGCTTATTCATATGATTCGTCGATGCAGAATCAGTTTATTACCTTAACAATGAAAGAGTCCGGCATCTTTTACTACTATGCCAGTGAAGAAGCAAAACTTTATGATGCAGACAAAAAAGAAGTAAACAACTGTAAACAGGTGAAAAAGGGAGATGTTCTTTATTTGAAAACACCGGAAAAAATAACCGGTACGTTTAAGATTCATAATGCATTTGTCTGTCCGGAACTGACGGCATTGAAACTTGGTGAAGATATCAACGAAAATTATTTCATGGCAAATGGAACAGTACAGTATCTGCCATTTACAAAGAAAACAAATGGCGGTGTGATTGTTCGAATTGTTGATTTGAATCTTGTTACCGCGCCGGACATGAAAATTGAAGTTCAAAAGAAAAACGGTGCGAAATGGACTTCCGTTTCCAAACAGATTTCGGTGAAGAAGGGTAAGAAGTTTGATTTGTACACGCATATGAATGGTACGACGGCAAAGGATATCCAGTTTGCCTTAAAGAAAGGTGAGTACCGGTTAAAGATTATGGCAAAAGCCGGATGTGTGAGTCAGATTGCGGCATATGAATCGGATTATCAGCATTTGGCAAAGAATTCGTATGGAAAGACGAAAAAGAAAGCGGTAAACCTGTATAAGACGGATTCTGATATTGAGTCAAATGATGATTATTACCGTTTTGGATATTATTTCAATGAGGACAAAGCAAATACAAGATGGTATCGTTTTGTGAAGACGAATAAAAAGCAGGGAGCACTTACGATTTATAATAATATGCTTTCGTCCGGTGGTTTCACGGCATCGATTTACAAGAAAGGAACGAAAAAGGCAGTGAAAACATATCGCTTTGATAGTAAGCATATGAAAGATACCAGCTCAGATACGAAGATTGTGAAATATAAGTTGAAAACAAAAGGAACGTATTATATTAAGATTTCACGTAATAGTAAGAAAGTGACCGGCCAGTACGGTGTTTGCTTTAATTATGCAAAATAGTTGGATTTAACAAAAAAGAACCACTCTGCAAATTACAGGGTGGTTCTTTTTGTTATGTTTTATTTTTCACTATTCCGGTATTCTACCGGTGTTTTGTCGTAAAGTTTTTTGAATGTCCGGCTAAAATGTTCCACACTTGGGTAGCCGACTGCCGCAGCAATATTTTCTACGGTCATATTTCCATTTTTTAAAAGTGTTTTTGCTTTTTTCATCCGGATATTTGTGACCTGTTCGCCAAATGTTTTGCCGGATTTTTCATGGATGAATTTGCTTAAATACGGCACGCTTAAGTGGAACTGTTCTGCCATATCTTCAAGTGTTACGGTCTGGTAATTGGCCTGCATGAAATTAATCATGCCAACCAGCCGCTCATCTCTCAAATTATCGTTTTTTTTTATGTCCGGCAGTTTGTTTACGCAGACACACAATGCGTGAATCGAAGCCGAAATAATATCTTCGTCAATGCCGACGCCCCAGAATACATTGCCCTGGCAGGTGATGCTTACATAGGCAATTGCCTTAGAAGAGGAGCCCTGAGTCAAAGCATGTTCTTCGTAGGTGGACAACTGATAACTGATGCCAAAGAACTGCTTGATGGTGTTGCTTACGGCATCTAAGCGTCCGTTTCCGTTTGCATCCACAATAGTGGATTTGTCACCGCAGGTAATGGTTGCTTCTGCCATGATGCCATCCACCTGTTTGAAGTGGCATTCGGAAATCTGGAAGTAAGGTGTCGGGTTAATGTAATTGTCTTCGAAAATTTCATAAACCCACTGTGGAGACAGTTCTTTATGCTCTTCGTCGGAAACGTGTTTCATCAGATAGCCAACTTCTTCCCGCATCGCATCCGGCATAGAAATACCGAAGTTCTGTTTCAGAATATAGTTGACACCGCCCTTGCCTGACTGGCTGTTGATTCGGATTACGTCGCCGTCATAGGTACGTCCGACATCTTTAGGGTCAACCGGCAGATAAGGAACGCTCCATGTTTTTAATTTCTTATCTTCACGCCACTGCATACCTTTGGCAATTGCGTCCTGATGGGAACCGGAGAATGCGGTAAATACCAAATCACCGGCATATGGCTGACGCTCATAAACATGCATTCTTGTAAATTTCTCATAATTCGCACGGATTTTTGGCATATTGGAAAAATCCAGTTTTGGATCTACGCCATGTGTATACATATTCATTGCCAAAGTAACAATGTCAACGTTACCGGTACGCTCACCGTTTCCAAACAGAGTACCTTCGATACGCTCGGCTCCTGCTAAAATACCAAGTTCTGCGGTTGCTACGCCACAGCCACGGTCGTTGTGCGGATGCAGACACAGGGTAACTGCATCACGGTATTTCAAATGTTTGTTGATGTATTCTACCTGAGTGGCAAATACATGAGGCATTGCATTCTCAACGGTAGCAGGGATGTTAATGATTGCTTTGTTTTCTTTCTTTGGCTGCCATACATCCAAAACAGCATTGCACACATCAACGGCATAATCCACTTCCGTTCCCGGAAAACTTTCCGGACTGTACTGGAAAGAGAAGTTTCCTTCGGTTTCGTCTGCCAATTTTTTCAAAAGCACCGCACCGTCAACGGCAATCTGTTTAATCTGCTCCTTGGATTTTTTAAATACCTGTTCACGTTGTGCAACCGATGTTGAGTTGTACAGATGAATAACTGCGTGAGGAGCACCTTTTACAGCCTCAAATGTTTTTTTGATAATGTGCTCTCTTGCCTGAGTCAGAACCTGAACGGTAACATCATCAGGAATCATGTTTTTCTCAATCAAAGCACGCATAAATTCGTATTCAGTTTCCGATGCAGCCGGGAAACCAACTTCGATTTCCTTGAATCCAATATCTACTAACATCTGGAAAAACTGTAATTTTTCGTCTAAACTCATTGGTTCAATCAACGCCTGGTTACCGTCGCGCAAATCGACGGAACACCAAATCGGCGGCTTTGTGATGGAATCTTTTTTTACCCAGTCATAGGTACATTCCGGTGGCATAAAATAGGCTTTTTCATACTTGTCAAAATTTTTCATTTTCAAATCCTCCATTTTTTTTCCTATTAAAATACTGTTTTGCTGCAGGGGATTGGATGATTTGTGGTATAAATAAAAAAACTTCCGTGCCCCACAACCAATGTGGTTGTAGAGACGAAAGAGATAATCCTTCGCGGTACCACTCTACTTCATGTCCGGTGGACATGCCCTCATCAGCACTAACATGCCTTTCCCTCATAACGGTGGGTGACCGGTACATTCTACTAAAGGTTCAAATGTACAGCTCGGAGGCGAGTTCACAACCATTCATCTACTGCCTTTCACCAGCCGGCAGCTCTCTGAAAGAATAAAAGGAAGTTACTATTCCTCGTCATTGCCTTTTGCTATATGATATGTTATCATACTTTTAGCAAAAAGGAAATGATTAAATTTAATCATTTATATTGATTATTTTTAATCCACAGTGATAGCGTGCCGAAAGCTAACATTTACTCCTTTCTAAAACCGGTGATGGAGCTTCAATTATAAAGATATAAAAAAATAAAAAAAGTGCTTGACTTTTCATGACAGCTGCGCTATTATAATACTTGCGTTGTACGTGTAGCTCAGCTGGATAGAGCACTTGGCTACGGACCAAGGTGTCGGGGGTTCGAATCCTCTCACGTACGTGAAAACCGCTTGTAACAGTCGTTACAGGCGGTTTATTTTATGTAAAAAAATTTCAATATAAAAAAACACCCTTTGTCTATGCAGGCATAGAGAAAAGGTGTTTTTATATATGCGGTTCTAAATTGTTATTTCTGAGTAAACGTGTTTTTAATTGCCTGAAAACTTTCTTCACTGATAATATGCTCGATTTTGCAGGCGTCTTCTTCTGCTGTTTTTTCGGCAACACCAAGAGAAATTAAGTAGTGCGTCAAAACATCATGACGTTCATAGACCATATCTGCAATTTTTTTTCCAGAATCCGTCAAATAGATGTAACCGGCATCGGTTACGGTAATATGTCCCTTTTCACGCAGGTTTTTCATGGCGACACTGACGCTGGATTTTTTAAAATCCAATTCGGTAGCAATGTCTACGGCACGGACGACTGGCAGTGTTTTACTTAACATAAGGATAGTTTCCAAATAATCCTCAGCGGATTCATTATATTTTTTCTTCATATATAATAAGTAACTCCTCTCCAAAAAAATATATACTGGGGGTATCCCCATTCGCATTGTATTATATAGTATAACATTCTTTTGCGGATGAATCAATTCGTTTTATCGCGAAAAAAACTCATAAAGTTCTTGACAGCTAATATACGTTAGTGTATACTAACTTGCGTAAGTGATAGAATTCATTATCAACCGTCATGTCATTTATGACGCGATACAGAAAGGATGATGGAATGATGCCTTTAACGATGGCGAAAGTGGGCGAGCCAAACACGATTAAACGAATTGGCGGTCGTGAAGAGACAAAGAAATTTCTGGAGAACTTAGGCTTTGTGACCGGTGGAGTTGTGACAGTGGTATCGGAAATCAGTGGCAATATGATTTTGAATGTCAAAGATTCCCGCGTTGCACTTGGAAAAGATATGGCAAATAAGATAATGATTTAAGGAGGAAAGACAATGACATTGAGAGAGGTGACACCTGGCAGCACAGTAAAAGTTACAAAGTTGACAGGCGAAGGTCCGGTAAAAAGGCGTATTATGGACATGGGTATTACCAAAGGAGTTGATATTTTTGTAAGGAAAGTAGCACCGCTTGGAGACCCAGTTGAGGTTACCGTGCGTGGTTATGAATTATCCTTGCGTAAAGCTGATGCAGAAATGATTGAAGTTCAGTAAATTTTTTTGCGTCACAGTTAGTAAAAACTAACAACAGAAAGTCTAAACAAAGATAAGATAGAAATATCAAACTTAGAAAAGGAGAAAAGAAAATGGCTATTACGATTGCGCTTGCGGGTAACCCGAATAGCGGTAAGACAACATTGTTTAACGCTTTGACCGGTGCCAATCAGTTTGTTGGTAACTGGCCTGGTGTAACAGTAGAGAAAAAAGAAGGAAAGTTGAAAAAGAGTTTGGCAGGTGGTAATTCAGACGTTGTTATCACGGACTTGCCCGGTATTTATTCTCTTTCCCCATATACATTGGAAGAGGTAGTTGCAAGAAATTACTTAATCAATGAGAGACCGGATGCAATTTTAAATATTGTAGATGGTTCGAACATTGAGCGTAACCTGTATTTGACAACACAGCTTCTGGAACTTGGTATTCCGGTTGTTATGGCTGTCAATATGATGGATATCGTAAAGAAAAACGGCGATGTCATCAACATTAAAGAGCTGAGCAAAGTTCTTGGCTGTGAAGTGGTTGAGATTTCCGCTCTGAAAGGAACCGGTATTGAGGATGCTGCGAAAAAGGCTTTGGCTGCAGCAAAGAAAGGTTATGAAGCACCAGTTCATGAATTTGCTGAAGGAGTAGAGATGGCAATTCATTCTGTTGAGTCAATGTTAGACGGACAGATTAAAGATGAGTTGAAACGTTTCTATGCAATCAAACTTTTGGAGAGCGATGATAAAATTGTTGAGCAGATGGCTTCCGTGCCGGATGTCAGTAGTGAGATTTCTTCTCTGGAAGAGGCATTTGATGACGATGTAGAAAGTATTATTACAAATGAGAGATACAGTTATATAACATCTGTCATTGATGACTGCCTGAAAAAAGCAAAATCCGGAAAACTTACGATTTCCGATAAGATTGATAAGATTGTGACAAACCGAATTTTGGCGCTGCCAATCTTTGCGGTTGTTATGTTTATCGTATATTATGTTTCTGTTACGACTGTTGGTACAATTGCTACTGACTGGGCAAATGATGGTGTGTTCGGTGATGGCTGGCACTTGTTCGGTATCGGAACTTCCGCTTACGAAGAAGATGCTGACAGCTATACACAGGCAACCAATGCATTGGATGCTTATGGCGTTTTGGTAACAGACGATGAAGATGCCGTTGATGTTGATGCAACAAAGAAAAAGATGGCAGAGTTAGATGCAAAAGGTTCTTCGGAAGCTTCTGTAAAATATGAAGTAGAAGATGAAGAGACTTTGGCAACAAATGAAATTGATGTATATTACGATGCAGTACCGGATGGTGCAGATGAAGAAACCGTAAATGGTATGTCCTTCAAAGATGCAGAAAAATATGTCAATGAAAAAGGCTTGGAAGAGCCGGATCCTGCAGATTATGGTGTCTGGGTTCCCGGTATCCCGGCACTGCTTGATAAGGCACTTTTGAATGACGAAGGAAATCCGGTTTGTGCAGAACCTTTGTATGGATTAATTATGGATGGTATTGTAGCCGGTGTTGGAGCTGTACTCGGATTTGTTCCTCAGATGCTTGTATTGTTTATCTTCTTAGCATTTTTGGAAGCATGTGGTTACATGGCACGTATCGCATTTATCATGGACCGTATTTTCCGTCGTTTCGGTTTGTCCGGTAAATCCTTCATCCCAATGTTGATTGGTTCCGGATGTGGTGTTCCCGGTATCATGGCTTCTCGTACAATCGAGAGTGACCGTGACCGCAAGATGACAATTATGACGACAACATTTATCCCTTGTGGAGCAAAACTTCCATTTATCGCAATGGTTGCCGGAGCTATTTTCGGTGGTGCTTCATGGGTTGCTCCTTCCGCATACTTCCTTGGAATCGGAGCTGTTATCGTATCAGGTATCATTTTGAAGAAAACGAAATTGTTTGCCGGTGACCCGGCACCGTTCGTTATGGAACTTCCTGCTTACCATATGCCAACCGTTGGTACGGTACTTCGCAGCATGTGGGAGCGTGGCTGGAGCTTTATTAAGAAGGCAGGTACGATCATCCTTCTTTCCACAATCTTTGTATGGTTTACAACATACTTCGGTGTAGTAGACGGAACATTCCGTATGCTTTCTGAAGATGAAATTGATGCTAGTATTCTGGCAGTAATTGGTAAAGCAATCGCTTGGTTGTTTGCTCCTCTTGGATGGGGTAACTGGCAGGCAACTGTTGCTTCGATTACAGGTCTTGTGGCAAAAGAGAATATCGTTGGTACACTTGGTATTCTGTACTCTGCCGGTGATGGTACTGTATATCAGAACATGGCAGCAAACTTTACCGCAGTTAGTGGTTATGCATTCTTAGCATTTAACCTTTTGTGTGCTCCATGTTTCGCAGCAATGGGTGCGATTAAACGTGAGATGAATAACCGTAAATGGTTCTTCGTAGCCGTTGGTTATCAGTGTGGATTTGCTTACTTGATTGGTTTGATTGTAAATAACATTGGTTTGCTTGCACAGGGCGTATTCAGTATCTGGACAGTAGTTGCTATTTTGGTAATTATTGGAATGATTTACCTTCTGGTTCGTCCTTATAAAGAAAGCCAGACATTAAAAGTTGGCAAAACGAGTGTTGCTGTCTCCAAGTAATCATCTCAAAAATTTGTAAAAAACATTTTGAACATAAATAAGCCATTTGGATATGACCTGCATTTTTTGGAATGCAGGTCTAGCCTTTTGAATCGAAAGGAGTGTGTCAATATGTGGGGAACAATTATTGTAGCAGGTATTCTTGTGGTGATTGTAGCCGCTATTCTGTTTGGTATGAGAAAAGACCGTAAAAGTGGAAAAGGAAGCTGCGGCGGTGACTGCAGCAAATGTAAGGGTTGTCATTAAATCATTCTGTATGTATAATGAAAGGACATGGATGATTGAGTGAAACGAGGTAGATAAGATGAAGAACCCTTTGATAAAAATTTGTGGTATTACTTCCGAAGAAGAAATTGGATATATTGCAAAAGCCGGTATTGATTATGCCGGCTTTGTGCTGTTTTTCCCGAAAAGTAAAAGGAATCTTTCCCTAGAGTGTGCCAAGAAATTAATTGCGAAACTTCCGGCAGGCGTTGTTTCGGTTGCGGTTACGGTAAGCCCGACAAAAGAGCAGGTGGAAGCGGTTGTGGAAGCCGGCTTTTTAGCAATTCAAATTCATGGCAAGATAGAGGATTCGGTTATTATGTCCTGTCGGATTCCGGTTTTTAAAGCTTTTAATGTAAGTGATATGGATGCTTTTTCACATTACGAAGAAATGGATGAAGTGGCTGGATTTGTTATGGATGCTGCAGTTCCGGGAAGCGGAAAAACATTTGACTGGGATTTGCTGCAAAAGCTTCCTTCGACAGAGAAACAAGTATTACTTGCCGGTGGGCTTAATCCGGACAATGTGGGAGAGGCTCTGGCTGCCTGCGCGGGGAAAATTGATGGTGTGGACACCAGTTCCGGTGTAGAGCGCACAGATGGTAACGGAAAGAGTAAAGAACGAATAGAAGCTTTTGTGAGAACAGTACGGGGAAATAAATAAAAGGAACTCAGAGTGTTAGGTAGTTGATTTTGCGAGAATAAAAGTATATAATAATATTTGCTAAGAAAAGTAAGTGCATTTTCAATGTGCGAAAGAAGTCTAGAGTGCCAGCTCTAGACTTCTTTGTTTATTATTAAAAAAAGAGAGGATTTGTGTGACAAATCCTCTCTTCTCTTGATATATTCTTACTTATCCTGATACTCAAGTGCTGCACCAACAAATCCTTTAAATAACGGATGTGGATGGTTTGGACGGGATTTAAACTCCGGATGAGCCTGTGTGGCAACGAACCAAGGATGTTCCGGAATCTCTAACATTTCAACAATTCGTCCATCCGGTGAAAGTCCGGAAAGTTTCATGCCGTTTTTCTCTAAGTCATCACGATAGTAGTTATTTACCTCATAGCGGTGGCGGTGTCTTTCATGAATTGTTTCTTCGCCGTATAGCGCATACGCTTTACTGTCTTTAGCGAGTACACAAGGGTAGGAACCAAGACGTAAGGTGCCGCCGATATCCTCAACACCATTCTGGTCTGGCATCAGGTGAATTACCGGATGCGTTGTAGATGGGTCTAATTCTGCACTGTGAGCGTCATTCCAGCCGACAACATTACGTGCAAATTCTACGATGGATAACTGCATACCGAGGCAGAGACCAAGGAATGGAATGTTATTTTCGCGGGCATACTGGATAGCATATATTTTACCATCAATACCGCGGTCACCAAAACCACCCGGTACTAAAACACCACTTACATCGCCTAAAATATCAGCGACATTTTCAGGGGTTACATCTTCTGAATTTACCCATTTGATGTTTACCTGTGCATTGTGGGCGAAACCACCGTGCTTTAAGGATTCAACAACACTGATATAAGCATCATGCAAAGCAGTATATTTGCCGACGAGGGCAACGGTTACTTCTTTGTTTAAGTTCTTAATGGAATTTACCATGTCTTCCCAGCCTTTGATATCCGGTTCCGGACAATCCAAGTGAAGACATTTGCAGACAGTCTGTGCAAGGTTTTCCTTCTCCATGGCAAGAGGTACTTCATAAAGTGTTTCCACATCTAAGTTCTGGATAACCTGACTGTTTGGTACATTACAGAACAGAGAAATTTTGTCGCGGATTGCTTTATCGAGAGGAATCTCAGTACGGCATACAACAATATCCGGCTGGATTCCCATACCTTGAAGTTCTTTTACACTTGCCTGTGTTGGCTTGGATTTCAATTCCTGCGATGCCTTTAAATAAGGAACTAATGTAACGTGAATCAAAATCGCATTTTCATGTCCGACATCTAACTGGAACTGACGAATTGCCTCTAAAAATGGCTGGCTCTCGATATCACCAACCGTACCTCCGACTTCAATGATGGCAATCTGCGTTTCTTTTACACCATCGTTGCGGTAAAAACGGCTTTTTAATTCATTTGTAATATGAGGGATTACCTGTACGGTTCCACCACCGTAATCACCACGGCGTTCTTTGGAAAGAACCGACCAGTAAACTTTACCGGTTGTGACATTACTCTGTTTGGTGAGACTTTCGTCAATGAAACGCTCATAATGTCCCAAGTCCAAATCGGTTTCCGCACCGTCATCGGTGACGAATACTTCACCATGCTGAATTGGATTCATCGTACCCGGGTCAATATTGATATACGGGTCAAATTTCTGCATGGTTACTTTGTAGCCACGCATTTTCAACAATCGACCTAAAGAAGCGGCAGTAATTCCTTTTCCTAAACCGGAAACAACACCGCCAGTTACAAAAACGTACTTTACAGCCATTTTAATCTCCATTCCGGAGCCAACAGCTCCTTAATCTTTTTACAAATTTTATCATTTAATGAAAATAAACAAACTTATTTCTAGTATACCCTTTTTACCAGTTTGTTTCAAGTGTCAAATTCACCAATCTTTCACATACTAACCATTGATTTATCATTTAAAATCTTTTATACTTATTAAAGTAACGATTCAGGATACGAAAGGACAAGATAGAATGGATTTTAATAATAATGAAAGAAATAATCAGGATCCGAACAAGCGCAAGAAAAACAAGACCAATCTCTTGATTTGTTTAATGGCGGCGCTGTTTGCAATTGGCTTGATTTTTTTTCTGAATTCCGAGATTCAAAGAAATACGGAAAAGGAAATCACGTATACAAAATTTATTGAAATGCTGAAAAAGGACCAGGTGAAAAAGGTTACATTTCAGTCGAATATGATTGTCATTGAGCCAAAGACGAAGGAAAAAGTGGCGATGCTTACGGTCACTTATTATACCGGGTATGTCAATGACGAGAAATTGGTGCAGGATTTGCTGAATAAATACGGAGTCGAGTTTACGGCGGAGATTCAGAGCAGTTCGGGAATTATGGACTTTTTGCTTTCTTATATTCTTCCGATTGCGGGACTTTGGATTCTCCTTTGGTTCTTTATGCGCTCGGCAACCAAGGGCGGCGGCATTATGGGCGGCGTCGGCAAGTCAAACGCCCCGTATATCCTCGCCCATGGGCTTTTCCTTTGGGGCGGAACAACCGGAGACAAGCCCCGCCAGCAGGCACAGGCACAGCAGGACTGAGAAAAATCGTTTTTTCATGTTGGTTCCTCCTCGTGTGCGCCGAAGCGCATTTTCTCGTTGTGGCACACGCCCAGCAGGGTGCCGGGGGACTGTCGGAAATAGCGGCAAGTGCTGCATTCCACGCTCGTCTCTTCGCCGTCCACCATATCGGCATAGGCACAGGCGTCATCGAAGGTGAAAAGGATGGGCCGCCCCTCCGGCGTGCGGGCAGGGGTGTAGATCACCTTTCCGTAATCCTCCAGATATTTCCCAGAGCGTTCATCATATTTTAGGGGGAGTTCCATTACCGTCCCCTCAATTTCAAAGCGTAC
>OHAF01002421.1_pt1 | contig 14129 bp, 10 predicted proteins | sample 1577041 | NCBI WGS metagenome assembly OHAF01 (sample SAMEA3541495, study PRJEB24748) | human gut metagenome | biome: human gut; feature: human-associated habitat; material: faeces | place: China | collected 2012
GGACGGCGCGGGTTTTCTCAATTTTTATTATATTGCGGCTTGAATTTTACTTTGTCATAAGCTCGCAGACAAGCGCGCTGTGCTCTGCGGGGTCGGGAACGCTCTTACCGCCGATAAGGCACGCCTCGCCGTAAAGCAGCTTTGCATATTTACCGAGGGTTTCCTTATCCTCGTTATAAAGCGTGTTCAGCTTTTCGGCAATCGGGTGTCCTGCGTTTATTTCAAGCACAAGCTGTGCCTTTACCTTGTTCTGCTCCGCTCCCGGCATAGAGTTTAACACCTTTTCCATTTCAAGTGAAATTCCGCCCTCGCTTGTAAGGCATACGGGGTGGTCCTTAAGCTTGTTTGTAAAGCGGACGGCGTTTATCTTATCACCGATACTTTCCTTCATCGCTTCAAACATATCCTTCGCGGCGGTGTTTTCCTCTTCAAGCGCTTTCTTTTCGTCCTCGCTGTCAAGATTCAAATCGTTATCACAGATATTTACAAACTTTTTACCGTCGTATTCCGCCAGCATTTTAAGGGCGAATTCATCGACATTTTCGGTAAGGTAAAGTATTTCAAAGCCCTTATCCTTTACCGCGTCGGTCTGCGGCAGCATATCAATCTTTTCGTCTGTCTCACCGCAGGCGTAGTAAATAGAGTCCTGCCCCTCTTTCATTCTGCTTACATACTCTTTAAGGGTAACATACTTCTTCTCGTTTGAGGAGCGGAAAATAAGCAGGTCGCGCAGGGTTTCCTTATGTGCGCCGTAATCGTTGTAAATGCCGAATTTAAGCTGTATGCCGAACGCCTTGAAAAATTCCTCGTAAGCCTCGCGCTCATCCTTGAGCATTTTTTCAAGCTCCGATTTTATCTTCTTTTCAAGGGTCTTGGCAATAAGCTTCAGCTGCCCGTCGTGCTGTAAGGTCTCGCGTGAAATATTGAGCGAGAGATCCTCACTGTCAACAAGTCCCTTTACAAAGCTGAAATAATCAGGCAGAAGCTCTGCGCACTTATCCATTATAAGCACGCCCTTTGAATAAAGCTGCAAGCCCTTTTCATATTCCTTTGTGTAGTAATCAAACGGCGGGTGCTTGGGTATAAACAGCAGTGCGGAATAGGTTGCCTGACCCTCGGTTTTGGTGTGTATAACGCGGGCGGGGTCGTCGTAATCATAGAACTTTTCTTTATAGAAATTGTTGTAATCCTCGGGCTTTATTTCACTTTTCTGCTTTTTCCAAAGCGGAACCATGCTGTTGAGGGTGCGTATTTCAGTAACGTCCTTGTATTCGGTGGGCTTATCCTCCTCGCCCTCCTTTTTCGGCACGGGCTCTTTGGTTGTGAACTCCATACGAATCGGGTGGCGAATGTAATCGGAATACTTCTTTACAAGCGCGCTTATTCTGTATTGATCAAGGAACTCATCGTAATTATCGTCCCCCTCGTTTTCCTTTATGTGCAGGGTTACAGTTGTGCCCGCCGTTTCCTTTTCGCAGGGCTCAACCGTGTAGCCTTCCGCTCCCGAAGAAGACCAGCGGAAAGCCTCGTCCGAGCCGAAAGCGCGGCTTTCAACCGTTACCTTATCACTCACCATGAACGCCGAATAAAAGCCCACGCCGAACTGACCTATAATATCAACGTTTTCCTTTTTCTCGTTTTCCTGCTTAAAGGCAAGCGAGCCGGATTTTGCAATTGTACCGAGGTTCTTATCAAGCTCGTCCTCGGTCATTCCGCAGCCGTTATCGATTATTTTAAGGGTGCGGGCGTCCTTGTTTATTTCAAGGCGTATCTCAAAATCGTCGGGCGCTATACCCACCGAATTATCGGTAAGCGAGCGGAAATATAGCTTGTCCAGCGCGTCGCTCGCGTTGGAAATAAGCTCGCGCAGGAAAATTTCCTTATGGGTATAAATTGAATTTATCATCATATCCATAAGCTTTTTGGATTCTGATTTAAACTGTCTTGTACGCATAAATTTATCACCTTTTTAAGAGTTTGACTTTCACTGACATATAGTATAGAACATCTGCAGCACTCTGTTGTTAACAAATTGTTAACGATTCATTAAAATGTATTGTTGACTTGTATTTTAAAAATGCTATAATAACCATATAACATTATCGGAGGTAATATTTAATGGAGCTTAAAGGTACAAAAATCAACTTTCTCGGCGACAGTATAACCGAGGGTGCGGGAACCTCCTCGCACGATAAAATGTTCACAATGTTAATTGAGCGCGAATACGGCGCAATATGCCAGAATTACGGCATAGGCGGCACACGCATAGCAAGGCAGAAGACGCCAACCGAGGAAAAATGGGACAGAGATTTTATATCCCGCGTGCCCGAAATGGATAATGACGCGGATATTGTGGTGGTTTTCGGCGGCACTAACGATTTCGGTCACGGCGACGCGCCGCTCGGCACAATGAGCGACCGCACGCCCTATACCTTTTACGGCGCGCTGCACTGCCTTTATACCGCGCTTACCGAAAAATACCCCGATGTGCCCGTTGTGATACTCACCCCTCTGCACAGATTGAATGAAGACAGCCCCAAAGGCGACAATAAGCCCGCGCCTGTCGGCACGCTTAAGGAATATGTTAATATCATCCGCGAGGTTGCGGAGTATTACTCCTTCCCGGTGCTTGACCTGTATAAGGAAAGCGGCCTGCAGCCCAAGGTGCCGGTAATTCAGCGAAAATATATACCGGACGGTCTTCACCCGAACGATGACGGCAATGCGATTTTAGCGCATAAAATCGCACGCTTTCTTGAAACGCTTTAATCCTGTAATATTAAAAATATGCTCCCCGAAGCACAGTAATCAGCGCTTCGGGGAGCATTTATTGCATTAAAATTAAGAGATTGAAAGCCTTCCGTCCGATGAGACGGTGACCTTCCAGGCTTCCCCCGCTGCCGAGGCGGGCTTTGCCTGAATCGCTTCGGCAATCACATCTACCGCCTGATAGACTGTTTCGCCGTTTTCATCCTTTGTTGTATGAAGAATTATCGGCTCGCAAAGACCGACAGTAAGCTTGCCCGGATCAACAGGCAGAGCGTAATAATATGCGCCGTCCGATGAACGGAGCCAATTTTCGTGAAGCTCAATATCCGGCGATGATGACGGAAGCCCGACCGGCTCGTTATCCGCATTTACCCAGTAGGAAACCAAACGAACGCGGATATACGCCGGGTAATTCCCCGTATTTTCAACCCGGATATCATGCTTTTCAAAGCCGTGGCGGGTACCGGAGGTATACTCCGCCCCGTCCAGCTTTTCGTGTATTGTGCAGGAAACCTCCGCCGGGAGGAACAAATTATTAGCGGAGGCTTTCCTGAACATAAAGGCAACGGTAATGCCGACGACTGCTATGGTAAGAAAAACCGCGAAGAGGGCTATAACTGTTTTCTTTTTCAAGATAAGGTTACCCCCTGCCTTCGGTTTTGCACGGGAGCGCTGTTTCCGTTAAGACGGTACTGCTCCGCGGCTGCTTTGCTGAATGTTACTGTATTGTCAACGCCTTTTTTGACCGATACCGTTTGTGAAGAATCCTTGTATCTCCATGACCAGCTTCCCACCTGCTCGACCGTGTAGGCGCGGCAGGGGAGATCCCTTACGGTCACGCTGCCGCTGCCGTTTTCATCGGCGGTGAGCGTAATGTAAACCGTAAGCTCGGAATCGGTGACTGCGGTTATTTTATAAACGAACACCTGACTGCCGTTACCCTCGTCTTTGGCGTTTTGACGCTTGATTGTGAGCGATGAAAAGGCAGGGATAAACCTTGCATAGAAGATATTGGTTTCCGGCTCGGGCTTCAGCTTATCCCTTGAGGGTGTTAAGCGGTTGGTTGACGCTTCAACCAACTCGGAATCCGCCTCGACAGTGCCCGCAGGGTCAAGATACCAACCGACAAATTCATACCCTTCGGCAGCAGCAGGCACAGAGCCCTTAAAGCTGCCCGCATCGGAAATGACCTCCTGCGTTACATCAAATGTTCCGCCGCCGTATTCCCACGCCTTGTACTGAACGCTGTAGCTCAACGGCGTATAGAAGAATATGATTATATTCTGCTTTTCGTTCTGACTCAGAACAATGCTCTGCGTTTTAAGCGATATGCATGTCATTCCCGGTATATTCGGTGCCGTTTCGGTAACGGTAGTGCCGTATGCGGCAGCGCCCGTTATTCCCTCTTGCAGAACACCGTTTTTACGGTCGGGGTCGTTCTTATCAAACACAAGATTGTCGGGATTATCGATGTTTGTGCCGTCAAGCAGATAGAAAACCTTATAATTCTGCTGCTTGCGGGTATAGAAGATATAAAGCTCGGTTCCGCTTTCCGAAATCGTAATATTGAAAGCGTCTCCCGACATTTTTATATCGCTCGGTCCGTTCCCGGAATCTACAAGTCCCGCGCCCGATCCATTCTTATTATATACTCCGAATCCCGTAAATTCAAGAGGTTTCACGAAAATTTCGCTGCCGACAGCACCTATTCCCTCGGTGTGCGAGGTGCTTTCGGTGTAATACTTATAATTATCACCGTCTTTTGCGGTAATATCGTCTCCCTCGGCGCCGAGCTTCTGCAGCATGTAGTGAACAGCATAATAAGCGTTCGCCGTGTTTTTGGTGTAATAAAATGTTATTACATTATCCTTTGAGCCGACATACTCGCCGTCCTCATTTCTTTCCACCGCAAGGATAAGGCGCTTGTAAAACGCGTCGGGGATATAGTCCTTAACAACGGCAAAGCGCTCGGTCACGACCGCAAGCGTGGTGGTTTTTAGGACAGAGCCGTTCTTGCCCTCTTCGGGGACATTCGGAACAAGCTCGCCGTTTTCAAGATATCTGTATTCCACCGTGTAGGATATCTCCTTTAAGCTCACATAGGTAAAGGTGAAAACATTTTCCTCCGGCTCGTTTTTATTGTCCTCATATTTAATTGTTACGGAATGGCTTGCAAGGGTGGGGTAGTAGCCGTTGTTATACTCGTCGTAAAGCTGATAAAACGGATTGCCCGTCTTCGGATAAAAGGTTCTTGTGTTGCCGAGATAGGCGTATCCCCTTGAAGAATCGGCTATTTCGCGGTGGAAGCCCGCAGGCTCGCCGTCGCGTGCTTCCAAATAAACATACGAGCGCTCCTCATCCCCGAGCTTCACCTTATAGGAAAAATCCGTTTGATACTGCGCGCCTTCATCGGCATACAAAAGCTCAAGCCACGCTTCATCCTTTTCGGTCTCAAGCACCGCGTAGTGAATGCGGTATGGCTGTGCGGACTGCGACCCCCAATCGGCAAAAACATTTAGATTCCGCGTTACGGGAATATCCAGCGGCGTGTATGCCGTCTTTTTGCCGAGGCGCATATAAAACCAGCCGCCGAAGGTGTAATTATAACCCGAAAAATCGTCTGCGGGATTATTAACGCTGCCTGTCACCGCGCCGTGCTCTACCGTGCGGCTCTCAAGCGGCTTTACAGAGGAATCTCCGCTTTCGTATTTGAGCATATCATCGTAATTTTTAAAGAAATTGACGGTGTAGGTGCGCGGCGCCCATTTAGCATAAAGCGCCAGATTGCTTGCGGGCATTTTTGCACCCTTTACATACTCTGTGCCGTCAAGGCATTCGGGGCTTGTGTACCACCCCGCAAAGGTGTATGCGCCCTTTTCGAGAGTCGCGGGGTATTCCGGCTCCTTTACGGTGCCGTCGGAATTGTAAACATAGCCGTCCAGCGCGCTGTCAAACTCAACGCCCGACTCGGCAAAATAGGTCCCGCCGTGGCTGTGCATTGCAAGAGAAAACGTATCGCGCGTGTAAAAGAATCTCGCGGTGAAGGAACGCCTTCTGTCGGTAAGTGTACCGTTATCTATAAGCTCGTAACGCGTAGAATCGGCTTCCTGTTTAAAGCCCTCAAGAGCCGTCTGTGTCTGACCGGAAACACTGCCGTCCGATTTGATAATATTATCGTCGTTTGTGGTAACGGAGTTATATAAACGGTATATACTGCCGTTGCGGTAATAATAGGTTTGACCGTTCAATTCGGTCGGAGCCTTTGCGGCAGTGATTTGGCTTACTTCTGCTGCGGAAAACTCCTTCAGCTCACTTTGAAAGACCGGCACATACGATTCGTATATCCACTGTCTCGGAACACTCCAACTGACATTGGCGCCGTTATCAAAGAAATTAAGGAAGTAACAAACATTTGAACTGACCCTTTTACCGCCTACGGTGGTTTCGGTTTCGATTTTGCGGGTCATTTTACCGCTGTCTTCATATTCGTATTGAGTGGTCTTCCATTTGCCGAGCAGCACCGTATCGTCCAGCTTTTGGTAAAGCCCCTTAACCGTGGCATTTTCATTGGAAATGGAATACTGCACCTTATACTCGCCGTTCCAACCGGACGGATAAGCATAATTACCCCAGCCCTCGCCCGCCGTTCCGTTAATATCCGTAAGGGCGCTGCTGCCGCCGTTCGAATTATGTGTTTCGGGTTTATAAATCTTAAGCTTGCCGAACACATCAACCGGCCACAGCTTTGTCAAATCCGCTCCGTACCGAGCGGTCAGCTCAAAATAATGGTAGCGGTCGCCGTATTTATCGTAATTTCCGCTTGAGGTCGAATCCTTATAGCCCTTGCCCTCGGCAGGGTATACGCCTGTTTTATAGTGTGCGCCGGCAATATCGGGATCGGTTATTTTCGGCAAATCGCCATCTATGATTCCCCATTTATCTCCCGATGTATACGCTGTGAGCTGGGAAAACAGATCATCAAGCGAATAATCCTGATTTTTACTGAACCACGCGCTGTTTTTCGGCACATTGCCGAAGCCGTAGGTGCTGTTGCCCACAACGCTGTAACGAGTACCGGTAAATGTATTGTTCGGGTCTTTGTTTGGATTGCGATCCTCCGAGCCTTTATATTCCTTCGCGTAAAAAAACCGCAGGGTGTAATATTTGCGTGTGTAATAAATATTAAGCACGGAAGATCCGTCACCTTTGATTACAAGCTCGCGGTTTGCCTCATTTGTTTTTTCGCCGTCATATACATAATGCTTAAAGTTTTTAGGGTAGCAGTCCTCGGTGTGATCGGTAGATTTTATATGGGTATCATCTGCGCAAATCGGGGTTGTTGCGGTCAAATCGTCCTTAGGGTAAACGGTCTCACCCGAATTTTCATATTTTTCCACCGCGCCTATATAGCTGTAATCATCGTCATCGGCATTCTGCAGCCAGTACGCCACGGTGTACTGCGTGTTCACCGTTTTCCAAAGCGCGCGGTAATTGCGGCTTTCGGCGGGAACGGTTGCCGGCAGAGTGGCATACTCCTGCACAATCTCGCCGTTATCACCGAGCAGTGCCCAGCCGTCAAACACATAGCCGTGGCGGGTGGGGTTGTTCACCAAAAACGGCGTACCGTAGCGCGCGTAAACCGGGTCTGTGCCGTAGCCGCCCGCATTGTCGAATTTAAGCATACTGTAATTGCGGTCATAATAGCTTTCAAAAACGGTTGAGCCGTCCGCCGCGACCGCCTGCGGGTAGTGGTAAAGCTTTGTAAAGCCGTAAGCCTCGTCTTCGCCTAAATCTATATCGGCATCATCTACAATCGTGCCGGTTTCGGCAGCTCCCCGGCGGTAAAGCGCGGAGTTTTCGGTATAGAAATCATCATTTATATTCTGGAAAAAATATTTGATTGCATATGAAACCGTATCCGCCTTGTAATAAACATTGACGGTATAGGTGCTGTTCGCATAATCCGCCGGAACATCAACATAAACCGAGGCACCGTGCACCTTACATTCGGCAGGGTTTGTTTCTGCCAAATTATCGGGATTGTACCACGGCTTATAGCCGAGGTAGGTGGGCGATACAACCGTGTTTTTATACTCTCTGCCGCGGTCGATTCGGGCGGTGAAGCCTGTGTATATCGGCAGGGAGGATACCGCGTCAAGATAATTCACGGTGACGGTTATTATATTCTCATCACTCTGTGCCGCGGCGGCCGCACGGCGGGCGGCTTTTACAATTTTTTTAACCGATATATTATCGGTTTTCGGCGCCGCGGCGGTCTCCGCCTCAAGCGAGACCGTAACGCAAAGGGGGGCGGAACAGCCGATTGTCAGCCCATCGGATACCGCGCAGCGGACATATGCGCTTGACACCCCGTCCAAAACGGGGAGCAGCAGCGGGTAGGAAAGGCTCAATGTATCGCTTCCCGCGCCCTGAATATCCGTCCATTCCTCCTCATTTGTATCGGTCAGCACCTGCCAATTATAGGTGACTCCCTTTGTGCCGCAAACCGCCTTTATCTCCTTTTTTTCATACTGTGAGAAAAAAACATTCTCCGCAATTTTTCCGTCGCTGTAAAGCGTGACCTCGGGAGCGGAGGCGGAATAGGTCGTCAGTGTGAACGACTGCAGTACGCCGGTTATTACGCAAAGGCTCAAAAGCAGCGAGACTGCCTTTGTAAGCAAATTCTTTTTTGTTTTCATGCTTTTGGTTCTCACCGCGTTTGAACCTCCTTTTCTTTTTTATTTATTTACGGCTCTGTAAGCCGCTTCGGGGCTCTCAAACCCGCCGTACTGAACGGCGCACGCCTTAATATTTATCGAAAGGTTATCGGGCATATTTTTAAGCTCGGAGGCTGTGATTTCGGGGCTTACGGTAATCAGTCCGCCGTTTGCCATGACCGATTCGTCAACGCTTTCGTTTGCGCCGGCAATCTTGTAATAAACATCTCTTCCGTCAACCGTGATGTGTTCCCATTCGCTCTCCTTAAAGCTCCAGGAAAGCCACACCCTGCCCGAGGAATCCTTATAGCAATAGGTGCCGTCCGCCTGCCGCTCAAAGCCGGTAACCTCGGTCTCGAAAAACACATAGCAGGCAAGCTCGCTGCCCGAAAAGCTTATGACCGCGTTTTTGGTTATATCGGCTCCGGGAGCCACACGCCATATAACATCCGAATTATACGGCTCGCCGTTTTCGGTTACGGTGACGCTTCCTATTTTCGCAACCCGCGCGGAATCGCCGCCGTAGGTTGAGGTTACATATTTTGAAAAGGTTACGCCCGTCAGCGCAAAGCAGATAAGCAGCAAATACATAATGTACGCGCGAAGCGGTAAATGCAGCCCTTTGAGTTTTCCTTTTCCCGCCAACAGACTCGCCTCCCTTTAATTCTTTTTCATGCGCCCGATAATTTCACGGGCGGCTGCCGCGGCAAGTATCACCGCGATTATACACAAAAGTCCCTGCGGGGTCTTCAAAAACCTGACAAATACGCCGATATGCGGCAGTATAAGCACCACCCTGCCTATTATCATTTTAGGTCTCACGGTTTCCGCGTCGGGTGTGTTGTTTGCGTCGCCCCGAGTTGTAAAGCCGTCCTCCGTTTCGGCGGTTATACGGTGGGTAACCGGCGTGCCGCCCGCGGAATAGGTGATTATATCCCCTACGGAATAGCTTTTCTGCCGCCGCGTTACAATTAAATCGTTCGGCTCTATCGTGCCGGACATACTGCCCGTGAGCACCACGGCGGTTTTAAACCCAAACACGGTTGCGTTCTGCTTTTTAAAAATATTCTCCGCCGCCAAAACATAAATTTCTGCGGCAAGCAGCAGCGCCAGAATCACGGTAATAAGAATTTCAAGCGCCCGCAAAGCCCTGCGGAAAATTTTAACGGTCATCTTTTCTTTTCCTCCCCGCAAAGAAGAGTACCAAAAGGGAAGAGGCGCTGCAGCACATCAGAATGATGTATGCCGCAAGACGGGAGGTATCGCCCGTTTTAGGAACATCGGGCAGCACCGTGCCGTTTTCATCCTCAATCACAATATAAACACCGGCGCTTAAGGTATCGGCATTGCCGTCGGCGGCTTTATTGCCGAAGCTTGTATCCGATTCATCCCGCTCGGCGGTTTTTTCACCGTCCTCAAATTCCCAAAGCCAGCTTACATCAAGCTCCTGCAGCCCTTTTGCCGCAAGCTCGCCCGTGACCGACTGCACGACCGACATATCCCGCAGCTCCTTCGGCAGTGCCGTGTTTTCGGAATCCCGAAAGCCCTCGCCCGAAAGGGTGAGAGACGCGGGCAGCGCTTCATCGCTCTTTTTATAAAAAAGCACCGCGCGGTAGCTTATTTTGCCCGAGCTTTCATTCAGCAGGCGAATCACGCTTTCGCGCTGCGTTCCGGGAGCAATCGTTTTTTCTCCGTTATCCGCCGAAGCGTTTTCATAAGCCGAATCGAAAAGGAAAAGCCTTGCCGCGCCCGAAGAATCGGTTTCGGTGTTTTCATCCCACGAAAGCTTGCCAGGCGTGTAGGTTATAATATGCTCGGGTTTAACGCTTTTGGTGGCATAGGTCGCGCTTATAACCGCGGGAAGCAGCAGCACCTGCATAATAAAAAGCAGCAGGAGGGCAACAAACAGCCGTCTGCATATTGTTTTTTGTTTAGGCATAAGCCGCCTGCTCCTTTCGTGAAATTCAGTGCTTTCGGGCTTTTACAGGGGTCGTAAGCCGCCTTTTCGGGCATATTTTACGGCGCTTATAAAAGCCTGAAAGCCCTCTGTCTGCCACCGACAGAGGGACTCCAAACTAAAAAATGTACAGATTAGTCAATCTGGGTTACGGTGGTTACAACCTCAAGAGCGATTGTAGCGGCGTTGCCTTCGGCAGCCGCATTACCGAGTATGGTATCCTTTTCATCGGTCTGATTGCCTTTGGCAAAATTTGTCGCCTCAAAATTCCATTTCCAGCTGACCTTGAGGGAATCATTCTTATATTCCTCGGCTTGGTCTCCGCCGAAATTTGTATTCGCTACATAATTCTTTGTATATCCGTTAATCTTGGCTTCAACAGCTGTTGCAAAATCATTGGCGGTTTTATAATCCAAACCGTTAATATCATCGCCATTAACCGTTATTACCAACGGGCAATAATATTCACCGTTCGCTACCCATTTGTCACCGAGATTAACGGTAGCTTTATAAGTGACTTTAACAGCAACTTCTGGGCTGCCCGAAAGCGTCATGCTAGCCATATCGCCTTTTGTACCGGGCGCTACAACCTTTACTTTATTTTGAGATGAAACAACAGATTTTGCAATTGTTCCTACAACAGTTCCATCATCGGTCGCATATTCTTCGGCAAAGGTCGAACCGTTAGCGGCAACCGTAACTCCGAACTTTGCGACGCGTGCAGAGTCAGAGCCTGTGCCCTTCGTAACATACTTTGCGAATGTTCCGCCGACAAAGCAGGATGTAACAAGTACAAGCGTCAATAAAATGCCGGCAAGCTTTAGTGTGTGATTTTTTCTTGATGCCATTTTAATTATTCCTCCGTCTTTTTGTGTTTTTTCGGCGGTGTCTCCGCCAAGTACAGGCAAACACCTGTATATATATATCAACAATTTCTGTGTGGCAGTCGGGAAATTGATGATGCCCGCTTTATTGCTTTTCGCCGTCCTCGGTGCTTTCGCCCGCAGCGGCACGAAGCCTTTCAAGCTCTGCCTTGAGCTGCTCGTTTTCTTCCGTTTCCCTGCTGCGGCTGCGGCTGCGACGAATAATATCTATAATAATAAAGGCGCATACCGGAACACCTATAAACACCGCCATTCCGAGCGGCTGCTGCAGAAACAAAGCAAAATCTCCGAGCTTCGGTATCCTTGCTTTATAAAGACCTATTATATCATCGGTGCTTATCGGAGGATCCTCCGCATTGTTGGCATCGCCTTTTGTGATTACCTTTTTTGTCCCGTCGGAATCGGTATAAAGCTTCACGATCCTGTGGGTAACGACCGTCTTGCCGTCCATAAAGGAGACAATATCGCCCTCCTTAAGAGAAGCAATATCGGGCTTTACATCAAAAATAAGGTCGCCCACCTCAATGTGATCCTCGGCGTTTCCGCTCATTGAGCCGGAAAGCACCACCATAGGTGTTACTCCGAACACAGTCGGCGGCTTTTCGGGATTTACCGTTCCTTTAATAATAATTGTGAGATTACATACAAGCAGGAACGCGAAAACCGCGCAAAGCAAAGCCCCTATTGCCGTGCCTACGGTTTTAACGGCATTTTGTTTCATTTTGTTCCTCCGTTATTCAATTTTTTGTGAGTTTTGCAAACAAAAAGACCGGTCGCAACAAACACTTAAAAAAGTGAAAATTGCAACCGGTCTGCCATGCATTAAAACAATGTTTAGACACCTAGCTTTGCGTCACAACCTTTCGGTTGCTTTGCTGAAATATGAAATTGTTTTTTGTGCGGCATTTTTTTCAAAAAACATTATATCACCCGTTATACAAATGTCAACCTTTTTTTGCGACTAAATAAATTTTCGCCTTTTTTGAATAATTATTTTAACAATAATTTAAAATAAATTTTTGTACAACTTTAAAATTGCGGGTAAATTAAGGAATTAAAACAATCCCTCGGTCTGCACAAACCTCTGCCTCCCCGGTGTTTGGGGTGCGGGTGTCCTGCGGACACCTCTGCGAAGCAGAAGCACCGACCGAGGCGGCAGCCGAGACGGTGGCACGCACCAAAAATAGCCTCCCCTGTGCAAGGGGAGGTGTCATGCGAAGCTATGACGGAGGGGTTGTTACAGACTGAAATTTATATCTATATCGAAACTTTACTTTGTGTATCTAATCTCTACTCTGCAAAAAAGCTTTAATTCCCGACAATCCCTCAGCCGCCTTACGGCGGCAGCTCCCTTTACACAAGGGAGCCAAGGGTCTGCGCATCTGACATCTGCCGTCTAACATCTAATGTCTAAAGTTCAAAGTTCAATTTCAAAATCGAGAATTTTGATTTTTCCGTCTTTTATTTCAAACGCCTTTGAATAGTCTCCGAAGCCTATTCTGCGGGTGTTCTCATAAGACGCGGCAATACCGCCGATACCTATTATAATACAGATTGCCGCCGTAAGGGAGATTCCGAACGACCTTAAAAAAGCTCTTTTTATTTTAACCATTCCCTATTTCAGATTATTAAGTAAATCCGCAAGCGAATTGCCCACAAGCTCTGCGGAATAATGCGCCTCGTCTACAGTGTTTGCGTCGGTCCCAAATTCTATAAGCAGCGAGCCGTTTGTAAGGCATTCGTTGTAACCGTTAGGTGTAAGGCTTAAGGGGCGCGCAAGGGTCGGGTACTTGCTTTCAATAGTCTGCTGCAGGCGCAGCGCCAGCTTTAAATTTTCCTTCCAGTTCGGAAAATGATTCTGCGTTCCGCTTTGCGAGCCCATAACAATCATTACCTGCGCCGCGCGCTTACCGCCGATTTCGGTAGTGAGCTTTACCTTATCGTTACCCGAGGACGCCGCGTCGCGGTGGAGATCTAGAACGATTTTTATACTCGGGTATTTTTTCAGGTATCCGTTTATTGTTTTTGCCGCGCGGGTATAGCTGCCGGTGTATTTCGGATAATCGTGTTCTGTTGTATCATGCAGGGTCTTTATTCCCGCGGCGTTCAGCTTTTCCGCCACAATATCGCCCACGCTCACCATATTGACCGATTTATCCCTTGAGCGGGGAGAGAACGCGTCGGTGTAATAATCGGTGTTTTCGGTCATATAGGTTTCGGTGGTATGGGTATGCATTATAAGCACCTGCGGCTTATCGTTTTTCTCAATCTTAAAGGTAAGCGGTGCAGACAAAAGCTCCTTTATGCTGATATTTACCCCGGCGCTGTTTTTTACATATACATTATTATATGAAAGACCCGCCTTATATGGCGAGATGTAATTATTGATTATTTTTCCTTTTACCGTACCCTTGGCTGCGGCGGGAACGCTTGTTTCCGATTTTACACTTGCCGCGGCGGCAGAGGAGGTGCTGACGCCCGACTCCGTTTCTTCCTTTTTCTCCGTTTCTTCGGGGGCGGAAGAGCTGTTTTCATAGCTTTCAATCTCTCTTTTTTCCGATACGGGCTTCACAGCCTGTACCGCAGGGGTCTTTAAAAGCCTGCCGTAAAAATTGTAGCCTAAAAGTAAAATACACACCGTGAAAACACAAATAAGCCTTGCCGCACCCGCTCCGTTTTTCATTTTCCCGCCCCCTTTAGATAATTTTATGCCGAGATAACATAAATTAGACCAGTGCGGAAATTATTTCGGGGTCTGTTTCGGGCTGCAGAAACATATTTATTGCCTCCGCCAAAAGCTTT
>OHAF01002431.1_pt1 | contig 14081 bp, 5 predicted proteins | sample 1577041 | NCBI WGS metagenome assembly OHAF01 (sample SAMEA3541495, study PRJEB24748) | human gut metagenome | biome: human gut; feature: human-associated habitat; material: faeces | place: China | collected 2012
TATGGATTCAATGCTTACTTCAAGGGAGATACCGTCGCCTTTGTCCGGGCAGCCACCATGGAACGCTTTGCCTCGGCAACGGTCAGGGACGTAAGGCGAATATCGGACAGAATAGTGGAAGTACGTTTCGACCGGGACATTCCGACAAGCCTGGAGCTCAATCACGATTGCGTAGAGAACATGACCTGTACCCCCGAAGTGGAAATACGTAACTGCTACTTCACACGAACCAGTACAAGAGGAACTCTGGTCACCACTCCAAGAAAGGTGGTGATAGAGAACAATACGTATTACAAAACGGGCATGAGCGCCATACTGATTGAGGCCGACGCCGAAGGCTGGTACGAATCGGGATCTGTCAAAGATGTATTGATCAAAGGCAATACCTTTATAGACTGTGCCTATAATGGAGGCCCCGGCCATGCTGTGATCGCCATACATCCTTCCAACAAAATCATCGATGCCGAACGCCCGGTACACCAGAACATCCGCATAGAGGATAACACGTTCAGAACATTCGACTACCCGGTGCTCTACGCCAAGAGTACGGCAGGACTCTTGTTCAGGAACAACACCATCGTCCACACGGAAACTTTTCCTGCCGCATCCGGCAATCCGTACGTTTTCTATCTGAACGGCTGCAAGAAGGCAGTGATAGAAGGCACCGTATTCGAAGGAGAGACTCCCCGGCAGAGTATAAAAACAGAGAATATGAAAAGAAAAGACCTGAAAACAACGATCAAATAATCCCTTACGCTTATGAAAAAGCCTTCATCAACCCCTGCTCCCCGCCTGGCCTCACTGGACATCCTGCGCGGTTTCGACCTTTTCCTGTTGGTCTTCTTCCAGCCGGTATTGTGGCCATTGGCACATCAGCTCAACCTCCCATGGCTGAACAGTATTCTTTTCCAGTTCGATCATGAAGTATGGGAAGGGTTCCGTTTCTGGGATCTGGTAATGCCTCTTTTCCTCTTCATGACAGGAGCCTCCATGCCGTTCTCGTTCTCCAAGTTTAAAGACAATCCGGACAAAGGACCCGTTTACCGCAAAATCATCAAACGCTTCATCCTTCTGTTCATCTTCGGAATGATTGTACAGGGCAATCTGCTGGGCCTCGACCCGAAACATCTGTACTTATACTCCAACACCCTTCAAGCCATTGCCACAGGCTATCTGATTGCCGCCATCATACAGTTGCATTGCAACTTCCGCTGGCAGCTGATCGTCACAGCCCTGCTATTACTGATCTACTGGATACCGATGACCTTCCTGGGCGACTTCACTCCGGAAGGAAACTTTGCCGAGAAGGTGGACAGGCTGGTACTGGGGCATTTCCGCGACGGAGTGTTCTGGAATGAAGACGGCAGTTGGAGCTTCTCTGCTCACTACAACTACACCTGGATCTGGAGCAGCCTCACTTTCGGGGCTACCGTGATGCTGGGAGCTTTTGCCGGAAAGATAATGAAAGCAGGCAAGGATAATCGCCGGAAAGTGGTACAGACCTTGCTGATAATCGGCATATCCCTGATAGCCTTCTCGCTGATATGGAGCCTGCAAATGCCCATCATCAAACGGTTGTGGACAAGCAGCATGACGCTTTTTTCCGGCGGACTTTGCTTCCTGCTGATGGGTGCCTTCTACTACCGGATAGACTACAAAGGACACAGCCGCGGGCTGAACTGGCTGAAAATATACGGCATGAACTCCATTACGGCTTATATCTTGGGAGAGGTCATTAACTTCCGTTGCATAGCAGCATCCGTCAGTTACGGACTGGAGCAATACCTGGGTGGTTATTATCAGGTGTGGTTAAGCTTTGCCAACTATCTGATTGTATTCCTTATCTTACGGATCATGTACAGGCAGAAGATATTCCTGAAGATCTGAGTGGAAAGATCGGAAGTGTCAGCCATCTGCAGAATCATAGCGCAAAAAGAAACCGAATAGCACTTTTCGCTAACAGAGCTCCTATTCGTTTCGGATGCTTCAGGAGAAAAAAAGGGCCGAACGGCAGCTTTCGGAGGTGAAAAGCCGGGCTCCGGGGGTAAAAGAGCCTTGCTTTTCGGAAAAAGAAGTAAGTATTTACTCCGAAAGGAGTAAGCATTTACCCGGAAAGAAGTAAGCATTTTCCTAAAATGTCCTTATGTTCCGGAAATATCTCCTATTGTTGTCCGGAATATCTCCTATTGCTATCCGAAACGGGTCTTGGCGGAAGAATTTTTCCTCCCGTTGACCATTGCAGACAAAGCGTTGTACACTGACAGAAAAGCAGGAAGGAGACCGGAAAAGGAACCATTTACCGGCAGAACCGTCATTCCACCTTCAAAGTAAAAGCAAACAAGCCCAAAGATGGGAAATGTGATATCGGACTTTACACGCAGGGCGCGTTTTTTCCGCCCGGACTGCCAGTCGGTCCGAAAGAAACGATTCTGAGGAGGTCCGATAATCAAAGTGACAAAAGGCAAAGCTGACAGCACCCGAAATACCGGACATGCAACAGGCGCATGAATGGAATGTAGACACACCGATAGTGACAGCCCCCCGGAAAGGTTGGATAATTTATCTTACCTCCAAGTAAACGTCACATAGTCTGCACAAGATTCAAGGTTTTTCTTTATCTTTGTGCAGACTATGACAAACCAATACTAACTCTAATAACACCCAAACATGAAGAAACTTTATTCACTTCTCCTCACCGCCCTGTTTGCCTTGCCGGCGGCGCATGTCCATGCCACCGACTACACGCAAGGGCTCTCCATCTGGTTCGACACACCGAATACACTACAAGGCAGAGCCATCTGGTATGGCAGCCGCCCCGATCTCTGGAAAGGAGAAAGCAAACCGGAGAGCGCAGGAGACACTGCCCGGAACCCCGATGCCAACTGGGAGTCGCAATCATTGCCCATTGGAAACGGAAGCATCGGAGCCAACATCATGGGCTCGATAGAAGCGGAACGCATCACCTTCAACGAGAAAACTCTCTGGAGAGGAGGACCTAATACTTCGAGAGGAGCCGATGCCTACTGGAATGTAAACAAACAGTCGGCACATGTACTGAAAGAAATACGCCAGGCCTTTACCGACGGAGACCAGAAAAAGGCCGAAATGCTGACACGCAAGAACTTTAACAGCGAAGTGCCTTATGAGTCGAACCGAGAAAAACCTTTCCGTTTTGGTAACTTCACCACAATGGGAGAGTTTTATATAGAAACCGGACTCAGTACAGTGAACATGAGTGACTATAAACGTATTCTCTCTTTGGATTCGGCATTGGCCGTTGTACAATTCAAGAAAGATGATGTAGCCTACGAACGCGATTACTTCATTTCCTATCCTGCCAACGTGATGGCAATCCGCTTCAAAGCCGACCGGCCGGGCAAGCAGAACCTTACTTTCAGTTACTCCCCCAATCCGGTATCGACAGGAAGCATGTCGGCAGACGGTGCCAACGGCCTCGCATACACTGCCCACCTCGACAATAACGGCATGCAATATGTAGTGCGCATTCATGCCATTGCCAAAGGCGGAACACTATCGAACGCAAATGGAAAAATCACCGTAAAAGACGCTGACGAAGTAGTATTCCTTGTCACTGCGGATACCGATTATAAGATCAATTTCGACCCGGACTTCAAAGACCCTAAAGCATATGTGGGAGTAAATCCTGCCGAAACCACCCGTCAATGGATGGACAATGCCGTAGCCATGGGATATGATGTACTCTTCAAACAGCATTACGACGACTACGCCGCTCTGTTCAACCGGGTAAAACTACAACTGAACCCGGACGCACAAAGCGCCAACCTGCCCACCGGCAAACGCTTGCAAAACTACCGGAAAGGACAACCGGACTTTTATCTGGAAGAACTCTATTATCAGTTCGGACGTTATCTGCTCATAGCCAGCTCAAGACCGGGTAACATGCCTGCCAACCTGCAAGGCATCTGGCACAACAACGTAGACGGTCCGTGGAGAGTGGACTACCATAACAACATCAACATACAGATGAACTACTGGCCGGCTTGCTCGACCAACCTCTACGAATGTACATTGCCACTGATCGACTTTATCCGTACGCTGGTAAAACCGGGACAGAAAACAGCGCAGGCTTACTTCGGAACAAGAGGATGGACAGCATCGATCTCAGCCAATATCTTTGGATTCACCACACCGCTTGAAAGTGAAGAGATGGCCTGGAACTTCAATCCAATGGCAGGCCCCTGGTTGGCAACGCATGTCTGGGAGTATTATGATTACACCCGCGACAAGAAATTCCTGAAAGAGACCGGATACGACCTGATCAAAAGCAGCGCCCAGTTTGCCACAGACTTTTTATGGCGCAAACCGGATGGAACTTACACCGCAGCTCCGTCTACCTCACCCGAACACGGACCGATTGACGAAGGAACCACTTTCGTTCACGCCGTAATCCGCGAAATTCTGCAGGATGCCATTGAAGCAAGCAAAGTACTCGGAGTGGACAGCAAGGAACGTAAACAATGGCAAGAAGTGCTGACACATCTGGCTCCCTACAAAGTGGGCCGCTACGGTCAGCTGATGGAATGGTCGAAAGACATCGATGACCCGAAAGACGAGCACCGCCACGTCAACCACCTCTTCGGACTGCACCCAGGACATACGCTCTCACCCATCACCACACCCGACCTTGCCAAAGCTGCCAGAGTGGTACTTGAGCATCGCGGCGACGGAGCAACCGGATGGAGTATGGGATGGAAACTTAACCAATGGGCACGTCTGCAAGACGGTAACCACGCCTACAAACTTTTCGGTAATCTGCTGAAAAACGGTACACTGGACAATCTGTGGGATACTCACCCGCCTTTCCAGATCGACGGAAACTTTGGAGGTACCGCCGGTATCACAGAGATGCTGCTGCAAAGTCACATGGGCTTCATCCAACTATTGCCCGCACTTCCGGATGCCTGGAAAGACGGAAGCATCAGTGGAATCTGCGCCAAAGGGAACTTTGAGGTAGACTTGTCATGGAAAAACGGACAGCTTGCAGAAGCAACCATCTTCTCAAAAGCAGGCGAACCTTGTACGGTGAGATACGGAGATAAAACTCTCTCTTTCAAAACAAGTAAAGGAAAAGTTTATAAATTGGCTTTAGATGCAGACCGACTGGTCATCAAATAATACTTTATTATAATTCTATCAAATAAAAATATCCCCGGAAGAAAAGTATTTTTTCCGGGGATATTTTTGCTTTATTACACAGAGTTCACTCCATCCGGAGAAGTATATTCATCATACAGAGATATCCAAACCTAATGTTACTGCCATCCGGATCTTACTACTAACGTTCTACTATCTTTATTGTAAAATCCAAAAAGTATCCTATTTAACATTTTGGTATTTCTCAACTCCAACATTCCTAAATATAAACACTATTAAACAGAACCGGATAGAAAACCGGAACGAAAAGACAAAACCTTAATGTAAAGCCTCAAAACAAAAAGACAAAAAATTCTTCTCAGGAAAGAGGTGCTCATTATTAATATTAAATAATGCTCACCTATATATTATGAGTGGAATAAAAGTGAGGTATAGTTCTCACGGAACTTATCGTTATTCAAGTGTTTCTGCAAATGTGTCTTAACCTTTGGCCTGTTCTTGTATTAATACTTTTTTGTTAACTTAGGCTAACTTGTGTTTATAAAATCACAATATCTCTCGGCAAAGATGCGATAACTTTTAATAATATGCAAGAATTTATAATAATAATTTTCTTTATCACTGCTCTTTGCACCACTATTTTATTAAAAAGCAGCAGATAATGGATAAAACGTGCCGCCTCAGAGGAAGGTGGTAGAAAAATAAGCCTCTCTCTATTTGCAAAAGGTTAATCAGCGGGACTTAGTAGTTCCTGTATCATTTAACATAATCAGCTTCCCGGACCAATACGACTACCCGTACAGGTGAAATAATAAAGAAAAAGGACGAATCAGAAGGTTCGAAGTTATATAAAAGCCGATTTATCACTTTTTTCCAAGTTCCGTGAGAACTTAATCACCTTTGGACAAACAAATTTAATAAACAAATCAGCATGGTTCAGAAAGGAGCAAGAAAAGAATGACATACATACAGTAACCTCTAATAATTATGCTTATGAAGTAGAAAAAACAAATCCTTTACAAACCTTATTCCGGAAACAAAATAAAATCCGGAATCCTAAAACAAACTATCAAATTAATGTTTAACCGAACAATTTAGTGTATGACAGAAAAAACTAACCTGTTTCCGAACCTAATCCGGTTTCGAGAAACAAATCGCCTGAAAATGGCAATCGCTGCTTCTATCATGCTATGGTGTGCTACACCTCAGCAAGCGGCAGCCGATACTTACGAAAAACACGAAATCGCCTCCGTACAGCAGCAGAAAGTGAAAACAACAGGTACGGTACTGGACCAGAACGGAGAAGCCATGATCGGCGTATCCGTCAAAGTGAAAGACAATGCCACTATGGGTACCATCACTGACCTGGAGGGAAAATTCTCTATCGATGCACCCAAAGGTGCTACACTCGAGATCTCCTACATTGGCTATAAAACCGTTACAGTCAAAGCAGAAGGTACAGCTCTCCACATTACGATGAAAGAAGACGCCGAGGTACTGGATGAGGTTGTTATCGTGGGTTATGGTTCACAAAAGAAGGTGAACGTAACCGGTGCTGTCGGTATGGTAAACTCCGAAGTACTCGAAGCCCGTCCGGTACAAAATGTATCACAGGCATTGCAGGGTGTAGTACCGGGTCTGAACCTCTCGGTGGGTAACTCCGGCGGTGCACTGGATAGCTCAATGAGTATCAATATCCGTGGTGCCGGTACCATTGGCGACGGCTCCGGATCTTCTCCCCTTATTTTGATCGATGGCATCGAAGGTGACCTGAACTCGGTTAACCCGAACGACATCGAAAATGTATCCGTACTGAAGGATGCAGCCTCTGCTTCTATCTATGGTGCCCGTGCCGCATTCGGTGTAATCCTCGTTACAACCAAGAGTGGTAAGAGCGGCAAAGCAAAAGTCAGCTATAACGGTAACGTACGTTTCTCCGATGCGCTTTGTGTTCCGGAAATGATGGACTCTTATCAATTCGCACTCTACTTTAACCGTGCAGCCGAAAATGCCGGTGACTCAGGCCCATTCAGCCAAGAAGCGCTCGACCGGATTCTTGCCTACCAAGCCGGAACCCTGAAAGAGACAATGACCATGAACGAACAAACCCGTAAATGGCAGGCTTATGGCGGTGCTAATGCCAACACCGACTGGTTCAAAGAATTCTATAATGACTGGGTTCCGTCACAAGAGCACAGCCTGAGCATCAGTGGAGGTTCGGAGAAAACGCAGTATACCATCAGCGGAAGCTTCCTCGATCAGAACGGTCTGCTTCGCCATGGTAGCGATAATTTCCAACGCTATACGATGAACGGTAAAATCACAAGCCAGATTGCTGACTGGTTCACTGTCACTTACTCAACCAAATGGACACGCGAAGACTTTGACCGTCCGTCCTATCTGACAGGTCTCTTCTTCCATAACATCGCCCGTCGCTGGCCGACCAATCCTGCTTACGACCCGAACGGACATCCGGTAGACGGCATGGAAATCGAACAGTTGGAAAACGGTGGAAAACAGATCAATCAGAAAGACCTGAACACGCAACAGCTACAGTTCATTTTCGAACCCATCAAAAACTGGAGAATCAATGTGGAAGGTAGTTTACGCACAACGAACACGAACGAACATTGGGATGTATTGCCGGTATATGCATACAACGCAGATAACGAACCGTACCTGATTTCATGGAACGGCGGCGCACTCGGCCTCTCTCAGGTAAACGAGTATTCATATAAAGAAAACTACTACACGACCAACATCTACTCGGACTACTTTAAACAGTTTGACAGCGGACACTACTTCAAAGTTATGGCCGGTTTCAACAGTGAGCTTTATAAAACCCGTTATGTCCAGGCTCAAAAGAGCACACTGATTTCAAGTTCGGTGCCTACCATCAACACAGCCACCGAAGACCCGAAAGCATGGGGAGGATATGCCCACAATGCCGTAGCCGGTTTCTTCGGACGTATCAACTACAATTATAAAGACCGATACATGGTGGAAGCTAACGGACGTTACGACGGTTCGTCACGTTTTATAGGTGACAAACGCTGGGGATTCTTCCCTTCATTCTCTGCCGGATGGAACGTTGCACAAGAACCATTCTTTGAAAGAATCGCCGAAAAATGCAGCATCGGTACATTGAAACTCCGCGCTTCTTGGGGACAATTAGGTAATACAGATACCAAAGACGCATGGTATCCTTTCTATCAGACTATGCCGACAGGCTCCAACTATGGCTGGTTGCTGAACGGAGCATTACCCAACTATGCCAACAATCCGGGCATTGTCAGCATGAAGAAAACATGGGAAACCATCGAAACATGGGATGTCGGTTTGGACTGGGGATTGTTTAACAACCGCTTGACCGGTTCGTTCGACTACTTCGTTCGTTATACTTACGATATGATCGGTCCGGCTCCCGAATTGGCAGCATCTCTGGGTACAGGAGTGCCAAAGATCAATAATGCGGATATGAAGTCCTACGGTTTTGAACTTGAACTGGGTTGGAGAGACCGTATCCGGGATTTCTCTTATGGCGTGAAATTCGTTCTGTCTGATTCTCAGCAGAAAATCCTAAAATATCCGAATGAAGACTACAACATCGGTACTTATTACAAAGGCCAGAAACTCAATAACATCTGGGGATACAAGACAATCGGTATCGCACAAAGCCAGGAAGAAATGGACGCCCATCTGGCAAAAGTAGACCAATCGGCCTTGGGTAGTAAATGGGGAGCAGGCGACATCATGTATGCCGACCTCGACGGTGATGGCAAGATCAGCACAGGAAGCAATAAGCTGGGAGATACAGGTGACCGCGTTATCTTAGGTAACAGTACACCGCGCTTTAACTACGGTCTGACTATCGATGCAAGCTGGAAAGGAATCGACTTCCGCGCATTCTTCCAGGGCATCGGTAAACGTGACTATTGGCTGCAGGGCCCGTACTTCTGGGGATCAACCGGTCTTGGACAATGGCAGGCTGCCGGCTTCAAGGAACATTGGGACTTCTGGCGTCCGGAAGGTGACCCTCTGGGAGCAAACACCAATGCTTACTACCCACGTGTAGCAAGAAACGGCGGTAAGAATACGAATGTACAGAGCCGTTATTTGCAGAATGCAGCTTATTGCCGTCTGAAAAATATCCAGATAGGCTATACTTTGCCTAAAACATGGACAGAAAAAGCAGGTATGTCGTCTGTACGTGTCTATGTATCCGGAGACAACCTGCTTACTTTCTCTGATATCACAGGCATCTTCGACCCGGAAGCAATCGGAAGTACATATGATGCGAACAACGGTAAACTGTATCCGTTGCAGAGAGTCATTTCAGTCGGTTTAAATGTTAACTTCTAAAAAACACCAAGATTATGAAAATTAAAATGAAATATATCGTGGCGCAGGCTTGCCTCGTAGCGGGAGCATCCATAGCTCTGACTTCGTGCAACGACTTTCTGGACAGAGAGCCGCTGGATCAGGTCACTCCGCAAGAGTATTTCCAGACTGCAGACCACCTGGCAGCATATACCATTTCAAAATACAACTCTATGTTCTCAACACATAGCGGATGGAATGCCGGTACGGTAAACAATGATGGCGGTACAGACAACATGGTAGTGGGTGGTTATAACTCTACCTACTATGAAAAAGGAATCTGGAAAGTACCTTCAAACAATGACAACTGGTCCAACGGATTGTCACTGGCCCGTTATTGCAACTACTTTTTCGAACAGGTGCTGCCTAAATATGAAGCCGGAAAGATTTCGGGGGCAGAAGATGATCTCAAACACTACATCGGTGAAATGTATTTCATGCGTGCCTTGATATATTACAACCAGCTACGTAAATACGGAGATTATCCTATCATCACTGAGGTACTTCCGGATGATGAAGCGATACTGATTGAAAAGAGTGTACGTCAGCCACGCAATAAAGTGGCCCGCTTCATTCTCGAAGATCTCGACAAAGCCATCGGGTTAATGAAAAACCAAGGCTTCATGAACAACAATCGCCTGAACAAGCAATGTGCATTGCTGATCAAATCACGTGTGGCATTATACGAAGCTACATTTGAGAAATATCATCAGGGAACAGGCCGCGTGCCGGGTGACGAAACATGGCCGGGAAAGAGCGTACATCCGAATTTCTCACTTGATGTAACAGCCGAAATCAACTTCTTCCTCGACCAGTGTATGGATGCAGCCTCACAAGTAGCGGACGCTATCACACTGACTGAAAACACAGGGGTATTCAATCCGCTCAGCGACAGCGAATATTCCGGTTGGAATCCTTACTTTGAAATGTTCTCTGCCGAAGACATGAGTGGTTATTCCGAAGTTCTTTTCTGGAAAGATTATCTTCGTTCGGGAAGTATCAACATCAGCCACGGTGCTCCCAACTATATTTATTCAGGTGGAAACAATGGAATGTTGAGAAGCTATGTACAGACTTTCCTGATGGAGAACGGATTGCCCTGGTATGCCAGCAACAGCGGATTTAAAGGTGACAGCAGAATTCAGGAAGAAAAGGAAGGACGTGACCAGCGCCTGCAACTTTTCTTATTCGGTGAGAAAGACAAACAGGCTCCGAGAGCCGATGGTGACGGCACTATGCCCGAGTTCGGCGAACCTGCTCTCTTTGAATTGCAGGAAGTCAGAGACTTGACGGGATATCGCATCCGCAAGTGCCTGACTTATAAGAAAGACCAGATCATCTCCGGTTCCGACCAGTCGACCACAGGATGCATCATCTATCGTGGTGTGGAAGCTTACCTTAACTATCTGGAGGCATATTACCTGAGAAACGGTAAGGTCGACGGAAAAGCAGCCCAATACTGGACCGCTATCCGCAAACGTGGCGGAGTGGACACAGACTACGAAAAGACCATCCGCAATACGGATATGAGCAAGGAAGTAGACTGGGCAAAATACTCCGGTTCTACATTGGTAGACGCAACTTTATTCAATATCCGCCGCGAACGTCGTTGCGAATTCATCGGCGAGGGTATGCGTTGGGACGACCTGATGCGTTGGAGAGCTATGGATCAGTTGCTCACAACCAAATATATTCCGGAAGGATTCAACTTCTGGGATGAAGCTTATGATGACTATGTGGCAATGAAGAATGACAAAGGCGAGCCCAAATACAAAATTGTATCAGACGGTAGCTCAACGGCCAATATGTCAGCCAAAGAATTGGGTAAATATGTACGTCCGTACTCAATCGTCAAAGCAAACAACGCTGTATTTGACGGTTATACATTCGCTAAGGCATACTACTTGTATCCGGTGCCGATACGGCAAATGGAGCTTTTGTCTCCGGACCGTTCAGTCAACAATTCTGTGCTTTACCAGAATCCATACTGGCCAAGCAAAACAAGCGAACCTGCTATCGAATAATAGTTTTCCAATAGGAACTAAAATATAAAAAGTATTGATTTTTAGTATATAATAAAGTTGTTGTGGTAAGAGATTTATAGCAGCTACACAAATTTGAAAAAGGAAAATTGGGAAAAGGGCATCCGTGAGGATGTCCTTTTTTATATTATTATATAGGAAAAAAAGCATATATAAACAGAAAAGGCTGTGCAAAATTACACAGCCTTTCGTTAGATAGATATCCGCAAATATTAGCTCTTATTGGCGCGTTTACGTTCAGTTTCATCCAGAATAACCTTACGCATACGCATTGCTTTCGGAGTAACTTCTACATATTCGTCTTCCTTAATGTATTCCAAGGCCTCTTCAAGAGAGAACTGTACAGGAGGAATCAAACGGGCTTTCTCGTCAGAACCGGAAGCACGCATATTAGTCAACTTCTTCGACTTAGTCACATTTACAACCAAATCTTTTTCGTGAGCATGCTCACCCACTACCTGACCTGCATACACCTCTTCCTGAGGGAAAATAAAGAATTTACCACGATCCTGCAATTTGTCGATAGCATAAGCAAATGCAGTACCACTCTCCATAGCGATAATCGAACCATTGGTACGACGTTCTATGTCTCCTTTGAACGGCTGATATTCCTTAAAGCGGTGTGCCATGATAGCCTCACCTGCCGAAGCCGTCAGAACATTCGTACGAAGACCGATGATACCACGCGAAGGCATATCAAACTCAAGGTTGATGCGTTCACCGGTATTCTCCATCATAGTCATCTCACCTTTACGGCGGGTTACCATATCGATGATCTTACTTGAATATTCTTCAGGTACGTTAATCGTAAGCTCCTCAATCGGTTCACATTTTACTCCATCTATTTCTTTATAGATTACTTGCGGCTGTCCGACCTGTAACTCGTAACCTTCGCGACGCATGGTTTCGATCAAGACAGAAAGGTGAAGCACACCACGGCCTGATACAACCCATTTACCGTCTTCTTCGCTCTTACGTACGCGCAAAGCCAGATTCTTATCCAATTCCTTGGTCAGGCGATCATGGATATGACGTGAAGTTACAAATTTACCATCTTTACCATAGAACGGAGAGTCGTTGATGGCAAACAGCATACTCATAGTCGGTTCATCGATAGCAATAGGTGGCAATGCTTCCGGATTTTCATAATCACAGATCGTATCTCCGATCTCGAATCCGTCAATACCTACCAAAGCGCAAATATCTCCCGAAGAGACCTCAGTCGTCTTCACACGACCCAGTCCTTCGAATACATGAACCTCTTTAATCTTAGATTTCACAATGCTGCCGTCACGCTTAGCCAAAGACACGTTCATGCCTTCTTTCAGTGTACCACGATGAACACGCCCTACAGCAATACGGCCTGTATATGAAGAATAGTCAAGTGAAGTGATCAGCATCTGAGGAGTACCCTCCAATTGCTCCGGAGCAGGAATGTTCTCTACAATACAATCCAGCAAAGGCACAATACTGTCCGTCTGCTCTTTCCAGTCCGTACTCATCCAGTTATTCTTGGCCGAACCATAGATTGTCGGAAAATCAAGTTGCTCTTCGGTAGCATCCAGGCTGAACATCAGGTCGAAGACCATCTCGTGTACTTCGTCCGGACGACAGTTCGGTTTGTCTACCTTATTAATAACAACAATCGGTTTCAATCCGATTTCCAAAGCTTTCTGCAGCACAAAGCGCGTTTGCGGCATCGGGCCTTCAAAAGCATCAACCAACAGAATGCATCCGTCGGCCATGTTGAGCACACGCTCTACTTCGCCACCGAAGTCGCTGTGTCCCGGAGTATCAATAATATTAATCTTAGTTCCGTTGTAATTGATAGAAACGTTTTTAGAGAGGATCGTTATCCCTCGTTCACGCTCCAAGTCGTTGTTATCCAGAATTAATTCTCCGCTTGTTTGGTTGCCGCGAAACAAGTTTCCGGCTAAAAGCATTTTATCGACGAGAGTCGTTTTCCCATGGTCAACATGGGCAATAATTGCTATGTTTTTAATCTTCATTTTTTTCCTCTCATATTTAAAATTAATAATATTTATATCCTTTTAATAAATTATTATTTTCTATATTTGCTAATCCTACAAATTCATTTTGAAAATAGATTCTATATCTTTTATTTTCTAAATTTTCTTTTATTTTTACAGTGTTACCATTTTTATATAAAGTTAATTCTTTTTCAGTTTGTAAACTATATTTGCCATAAGAAAAAATTTCTTCAATAGTTTTTAAAAACTTAAAATCATTATTTAAAACCATTTTTTCAATCTGTTCTAAACTGTATGAATTTTCCAAAGAATAATCTCCAACCTGCTTTCTTTGGAGTGCTGTCATAGTTGCATAAGTTCCTAAATCTTGTCCTATATCATAGATTAAACTTCTTATATAGCACCCTCTTGAAACTTTTGTTTCTATCTTGACTTTATTATCTTTAAAATCTAAAAGATTAATGTATTCAATAGTAACATTTCTTTCAGGTCTTTCAACTTCAATTCCTTTTCTTGCTAAATGATAAAGTTT
>OHAF01002432.1_pt1 | contig 14079 bp, 9 predicted proteins | sample 1577041 | NCBI WGS metagenome assembly OHAF01 (sample SAMEA3541495, study PRJEB24748) | human gut metagenome | biome: human gut; feature: human-associated habitat; material: faeces | place: China | collected 2012
ACCAGTAAAGCAATTAAAATCCGTTTCATATATTAATTCTTTTATTTGTTTCTTTACCTCATCAATGTTAGATTTTAGCTTGTCTAAAAATTCTATTCTAAATTGCTCATATGCTTTCTGTCTTGAATCTTTTATTTTTTCTGTATATTCTGGTAATACCACTTCTTCTAATTTTTTTAAGTGCTTAGAAAATTCTTCGTTGCTTGCATCTTGAATGTTATATGCATATTGGTATTTCGTATTAAAATCACTTCTCTTATCTATAAGTTTTGCATGCAATTGTTCTTTTCTTTTTATTATTCCTTTTATGATATTAGAATATGACTCTGCTATTCTCTCTGCAGTTTTCTTTAATGATTGTATATCATACTTCTGTTCACCAAAATTTTGTTGCCATTCAACATCATAAAAGTCATTAATTTTGTTAGTCTTTTCTTCTATTGATAAGCTTATTCTAGGAAGCCTTTCTTCCTCTATATTCTTTATTGCTTCACTTAGTATTCCTAATTTTAAACTATGATCCTTTATTTGCTGTTCTATTTTTGTTTTTTCTACTTCTTTTTCTTTTATCTTTTCAGAAATTGTATTTAACCAGAATAAATCCATACTGTCTAATTCTTGTTGTAATTTCTGTTTTTCTTCATCATATTCAGATTTTTTCTTTGCTTCGATAATGTCTTCTTCTAAGTCTGGTAAAAATTCTTCTCCAAAGTTCGCCATTTTTCTAATACTATCCACTGTATTTATAACAGTTTCAAAATTATTTATATCATCTTCCAATTTAGCAAGCTCATTTTCTTTTATTTGTTTTTGTTGTTCTAATGCTTTCTTACCTATAACCGGATATTTATAGATTTTATGATCTATTTTTCTAAGCACATATCCTTGGTACAACATGCAATCTGATGTTATAGCTTGTTTATGGCTTCTTAACTCTTCTATTGTCTCACATTTAATTACTCTTCCTAATAAGTAATCAACATATGTTCTTGCCAATTCATTTTCAGTAATTACTTCTGTTGCAAGACTATTTTCAAGTGCATTTGATGCATTGTCTTTTCTAATTTTTTCAATATCAACTATACCAAATGAATGTATTTTTTCGTTTTCTCGTGCAAGTTCTCTATATATTTTTGAAGCTTCTTCAAAATATTGTGAGTCAATTATTAAATATTTTTTCTGAGTATTTAAGTAACCTTCGATTGCATTCTGCCATCTTGCATCTTTTATTTCTAATAAATCTGCTAAAATTGATACCTCTATGTCTTTACCAAACTTTTCTTTTAGTCTTGCCTCCAACATAGCTTTAAAATTTATAGATTGTGAATCATATGGATTAATTCCATTCTTTAATTTTTCTATATCTTGAATTAGAACTTCTCTAGTCTGTTTCTTATTGTCTATTTCATACTTTTTATCAAAATAAGTACTCGTTCCCCAATTTATTAAATCTGATATATTGTTTCTCGTTTCTGTTATTGCATTTATGTCTAATTCATTAAAAATATTTTCATTTATACTATCTATGTACTTTATTAAATCTCTAGTATTATTTATATTTTGATAATTTACTTTGTCTTTTGCACTTTCTAGTTTAGAAATGCTTGCATTCCATCTTAATGTATAATTTCTTAGAGTTGCAATGTTTTTGCTTGCCTTTTCACTAATGTTATTAAGCTTACTATCTATTTCTTGTATTTTGGCAGTAATCTTATCACTCTTTATTTTAATATCAGAATTTGCTCTTGTTACTGTTAAATCTGATATTTCTTTTTCAATCTCGCCCTTTGTTTTTTCAAGTTGTGTCGTTGTTTCCTCTAAGCTTACCTTGCCATCTTTATCATCTTGGACTTGCTTTTGTAGATTTTCATATTCATCAATTAATTGCTGTTTTTCGGCTCTCCATATTAAATATTGTGCTTCTCTTTGTTTCATACATTCGTCAAGATAACCATTATATGTATTTTCAATTTCTTGAAGTTGATTTTTCTGAGTATTCATTACATCTACTTGTTTTAATAAACTATTATATTGTCTTATGTTTTCCTGCATAGAAGTTATATCAATTTGATTCTTTACATCACACACATATTCTACTATAAATTTTTCAATATCGTTTATTGGTGTAAAAGTTACAGCCTTCTTAAACAGATTAAAAAATTTCTGATTTAATCCTCCGAGCTTTCCCCTTACTGCCACTTGGTATTGGGTATTACTTGTACATATTTCTAAATTTTTATTACCATATTTTCTAGTCAAGAAACTCTTCAATTCTACAAATGAAAACGGAATATTATTCTCCCCTATAAATTCATTTTCTGGAATACTTCCATTAAACATAAAAAATTTATGTTCAAATCCACTCTCATTGTAAACATCAAATACAACTCCTATGCAGAAATTCTTTCTTGTAACCGTATCATAAAATTCACAAACAATATAACTGGAAAATTTTCCACTTCTTAAATACTTGTAACCCGTATCTCCATCATCACCAATTTCGCCTCTTAAATAACCTTCAAGGGTTCTTTCGGTTCTATCATTTGCAGCCTTATTAAAGAAATTTCCTCTAGTATCTCCCAATAGTAAAAGTTGCAAGGCATCTATAATCGTAGATTTTCCCGAGCCGTTTTTACCAGTCAAGAAATTAATATTTGAAAATTCAATCATTTGCTTACTTATGTAATGCCAATTTATCAATAACATTCTTTCTAGTTTCTTCATTATTCCTCAGAGTCCTCCTCTTCTTCATTTTCGTCATCTTCTACATTTTCTTCTAAAATTGATATTGTTTGGCTCAAAGCTGTAATTTTTTCGTTTGTTACAGCAAATAATATTGATGGAAAGATTATTATTTTTGTCTCTGGATCTTCAAATTTTCCATCAACTTTTTGAATAATATTAAATTTTGCTAGATTAGATAGTGCCGTCTTTATATCCATATCCGAAGGCTTTTTATTAAATGCACCCACATCTATCAAAGTTTTTATAATGTCAGATACACTAACAATGGTATCAGTATTTAACTTTACACTTTCTCTATCCTCATCAAATTTCAGTCTTAATCCATATAAGAATATTGTTGTATTTTTATCTAATCTCTTTTTATTATATTCATACTCGTTTTCTATATAAATAACTTCGTAATTGCTGTCTTTCAATAGCCTATAACCAGCTATTTCAAGGTATTCTCTAAATAAATCTATGTTTCTATCAATAAACCTATAATCACTATTAGACCTAAAAGTGCCTTGATTTTTATCATAAAATCTATTTACCATAAAAGTTCTGTTAAGTAATAAACTCGTAATTCTTTTAAAATTTTCTTTTTCTGCTCCAGTTAAATTATTATATTTTTCTTCGAACATTTAACTTCTCCTTATAAACTTAATATTTGGAATTAAGTATCCATTATTATTTATTGTCTCATCACTATCTTCTATGTAATAAAAACTCTTGCTTGATTTATCTGCCTTTATTGTTGATAGTATTAATAAAATTAAGTCCTCTGTTGTATTTAACTCAATTTCACTCGAACTAATAAATGGTTTATTTTTAAAGTTTTTCTCCATAAACTCATTTATTGTTTTATTACTATACATATTTTCCAAGCTCTTAGCAAAATCATAAAGTGCTCTTGAATCTATCGGTTTAGATTGTTTTACCGGCATCGATTTTCCTTGTTTTTTAGTATTTTTCGTTCTTATATAAACAGAATCGTTAGACAAATATTCTTGTCTTGATAACTGTAGTTGGTCTATCATTTTGTCAATTACTTGTTCGTTTTTCGAATTTTTCAATATATGTACTAACTTACCTTTCAATTCCTTATCATTAGTCAGTAAATATTGTATTCTCTTAACAGATGCTCTTACATAGTCATTATTTTTTGTTTCAATCTCATTCATCGTTGTCATCTCTCGGCGACAGCTTATTTACTATATCATAGTGCCAACCGTTTGTCAACAACTTTTTTATTTTTCTTTTGCTTCTTTTTCAAAAGCGCTTTGCCTGTCCGCTGTTCTCGCGGTCAGCTTGTTTATATTATCATCATTATTTTAGAATGTCAACCACATTTCCGCCGTTTTAAAAAAGAAAGTTTTCGGTTCTGAATTGTTTTAATTGTACATACAATTCAGAACCATTCATTTTCCCTTCCTGCGGACTACCGCATCACGTAATCCATCGCATCCTTTACCGTGCGCACGCCGACAAGACCGATCCCCTTGATCTCCTTTAGGCTCTCCCTGCACACCTCCGGCAGAATACATGTCTTAAATCCAAGCTTCTTCGCCTCGAGCACACGCTGCTCTGCCATGCTGACCGCGCGCACCTCACCGCTGAGTCCCACCTCACCGAAGCAGATGGTCTTCTCATCGATCGGGCGGTCTTTGTAACTGGAGACAATCGCCAGCACAAGACCAAGATCGATTGCCGGCTCATTCATCCGGATGCCTCCCGCAATATTGATATAGGCATCACAATTTCCCAGTGAAAGTCCCAGACGCTTTTCCAGAACCGCCATCAGAAGATTCACCCGGTTAAAATCGGTTCCTGCTGCCGTCCTTCTGGGCATACCGAAATTGCTGTGGCAGACCAATGCCTGTATTTCCAGAAGAATCGGTCGCGTTCCTTCCATCGAGCATGCCACAACAGACCCGGAGGCTCCCTCCGGCTTTCCGCTCAGCATGAATTCCGACGGGTTCTCCACCTCTGTCAGACCATCTCCCCGCATCTCAAAAACACCGATCTCGTTCGTCGACCCAAAGCGGTTCTTCACACCGCGCAGAATACGATACGCCGCATGGCGGTCCCCCTCAAAATAGAGCACCGTATCCACCATGTGTTCCAGCACACGCGGACCAGCCACCACGCCTTCCTTTGTCACATGTCCGACGATAAAAATGGAAATTCCAAGTCCTTTAGCGATCTGCATCAGGGTGCCGGTCGATTCCCGCACCTGCGAGACGCTTCCCGGTGCAGACGAGACGTCTTCATTATACATCGTCTGAATGGAGTCAATCACGACGATCTCGGGCTTCTCCCGGTCAATCACGCGCCGTATGGTATCAAGATTGGTCTCACAGAGCAGACTTAAGCTGTCCCCAAAGGTTCCGATGCGTTCTGCCCGGATTTTGATCTGCTGCAAGGATTCCTCACCGGAAATATAGAGCACCTTCACCTTATGTTCCGCAAGATTCCTGCATACCTGCAAAAGCAGCGTCGATTTTCCGATTCCCGGATCTCCGCCCACAAGCACCAGGGATCCCTGCACAATCCCGCCGCCAAGCACCCGGTCAAGCTCCTTCATGCCGGTGGACACCCGCTGTTCCTGCGTCATCTCAATCTGTGACAGGGGAACTGCTTTTGCCTCACGGCTGCTATCCGCACTGCGGCTCCCACGCGCGCTTTTTTTCTCGACTGTCTCCTCCACAAACGAGTTCCACTCATGGCATGCCGGACACTGTCCCATCCATTTTGCCGACTCGTATCCACACTCCTGACAGAAGTACACTGTTGTTTTTCCTTTTGCCATGTTCTTATCTTCCTTTCCCGCAGACGCGGCTGCTGCCCGGACAGGGCTTTTTTCTCCATAGAAAGCGCGGCTTTCGCGCTTTAACATAACACGTCATTTCCTATAGAGCAACAAAGACCTGTCCATACGGACAGGTCTCACTGATGTTGTAATTGTCATATGCGAAAGCGGCTGCTCTAGCACTTCTGAACGCTTACCTTTACCGGAGCATCGCCGAGCTCTACGCTCAGGCTTAACTTTCCTCCGAGATTCGTCTTCATCCTGCCGGCATCTGCACCGTCGATCACGATGTCGTACTCAGCCTCATCCTCAAGCTCTACGGTAACCTGTGCGTCCTCTGCGCCTTCTACGCTAAACTCCATTCCTGTGTCTGTTGCTTTTAAATGCTCCACTGCAGTCCCCGGAACAGACTCGTATACAAACATGCCATTGCGCTCCAGCTTGGTAATCTCCTGACAGGTCTTTACTTTGTAAAGGTCTCCCTGGTGCTCAAAATTGTCAAGCTTTGCCTTGGTGCTCAATGTATAATCCCCAAAGCTGATCGTTCCATCCTCCTCTGAACGGAGTAATTCACTAATAACGGCCATCTTATCCTCCTGTGATATTGCAGCTCCTTCATCCGGTCTGCTTTATCGTAAATTTGTAAAAATATTATATAATATCTGTTCTTTGATTTCCAGTGATTTCACTGACATTTAAGTAATTTTTTACTTTTTCTTCGGCTCCAGAAAAATTGCATTTTTCTTCGTCGTGACGATCACTTCGTCGCCCCGGCGGATGCTTCCGTCGAGAAGTTTTTCCGCAAGCGGATCCTCAATCTCATCCTGAATCTTGCGCCGCAGCGGTCTGGCTCCGTACTTCGGGTCATACGCCTTATCCACAATGTACTGCTTTGCGGCATCGCGCACGACCAGCGTAATGCCAAGCTGTGTTTCGCAGCGCTTCGCCAGCTCTTTTGTCATCAGACCTACGATCTGCTTCATGTCGTCCTTATTCAGTGCCCTGAATACAATGGTCTCGTCAATACGGTTTAAAAATTCCGGTTTGAAAATTCTGCGGACCTCCTCCATCACGCTGCCCTTCATCCGCTCGTAGTTCTGCTTCTCGTCATTGCCGGAAGCAAAGCCAAGCTTCTTCGGCTCCACAATCGCCTGCGCTCCCGCGTTGGAGGTCATAATGATGATGGTATTCTTAAAGTCCACTTTTCTTCCCTGAGAATCTGTGATATGTCCGTCGTCAAGCACCTGCAGCAGAATATTAAACACATCCGGATGCGCCTTCTCTATCTCGTCAAACAGAATCACTGCGTATGGATTTCTCCGCACTTTTTCACTCAGCTGTCCGCCGTCCTCATGTCCGACATATCCAGGCGGTGAACCGATCATTTTCGATACGCTGTGTTTTTCCATGTACTCAGACATATCGACGCGGATCATTGCCTGCTCCTGTCCAAAGACAGCTTCTGCCAGTGCCTTGGATATCTCTGTCTTGCCGACGCCTGTCGGTCCCAGGAAAAGGAACGATCCGATCGGGCGCTTGGGATCTTTTAATCCGACGCGGCCTCTCCGCACGGCTTTGACCACTGCCGATACCGCCTCCTCCTGTCCGATCACGCGCTTGTGAAGAGTTGCCTCCAGCTTTTTAAGCCTGGCAGCCTCCCCCTCTGTAAGCTTCTTCACCGGGATTTTCGTCCATCCCGACACCACATCGGCAATCTCATCCTCTCCGACGGTCTGGTGATGCCGTCTGCCGCCCTGCTTTGCCTTTGCGTTCAGTTTTTCCAACTTTTCTTCCAGTTCCTGACGCTTTGTCTGTGCCTCTCTCGCCGCTTCCAGGTCTCCGCCGGAAAGTGCCTGCTCCAATGTCTCCTGCGACTCCGCAATCTCCTGCCGGAGTTCTGCAGCCTCCCTCGGGTCTCCGCCCACGTGAAGGCGCACTTTTGCCGCGGCCTCATCCATCAGGTCAATCGCCTTGTCCGGGAGGAAACGGTCGTTGATGTAACGCGCAGAAAGACGCACTGCCGCCTCCACGGCCTCATCCGTAATCGTCACATGGTGGTGGCTCTCATACTGTCCGCGCAATCCCTTTAATATGGAAATGGCTTCTTCCTCCGTCGGCTCCTCCACAACAACCGGCTGGAACCGACGTTCCAGAGCGGCATCTTTTTCGATATATTTGCGGTACTCCTCGATGGTCGTCGCACCAATCACCTGCACCTCACCTCTCGCAAGCGCAGGTTTTAAAATGTTGGATGCATCAATCGCGCCTTCCGCTCCGCCCGCTCCGATGATGGTATGAATCTCATCGATGAACAGCAGGACGTTTCCGGCTTTCGCCACCTCTGCAAGCACCTTCTTGATGCGCTCCTCAAATTCACCCCTGTACTTCGAGCCTGCCACAATCCCGGAAAGATCCAGGGAGACCACTCTTTTTCCAAGCACCGTATCCGGAACCATTCCGCCCATAATGCGCTCTGCGATTCCCTCTACAATCGCCGTTTTTCCTACGCCGGGTTCTCCGATCAGGCACGGATTGTTCTTGCTTCTCCGGCTTAAAATCTGGATGACACGGTCGATCTCCGCCTCTCTGCCGACCACCGGATCAAGCTTTCCATCGCGTGCAAGTTCGGTCAGATCTCTGGAAAACTGATCCAGTGACGGCGTTCCCTCCGCGTTTTTCCGCTTGCCGGGTTTCCCGTTCTGGAATTCATCCTTATACTGGCTCACATCCTCGCCCATCGCGATCAGGGTGTCCACATACATTTTCTGCACATTGACAGACAATGTATTCAACAGTCTGGACGCCACACATTCCGTCTCCTTGATCATCGCAATTAAAAGGTGTTCCGTTCCAATCTTCTCCGAGTGGAAACGCGCCGCCTCCGCTTTGGATACCTCAAGCACATGCGCCGCTCTCGGGGACAATCCGTCCTCCAGAACCGCAACCGTATTCCCCGGTGCAATCAGCTCCTCGATCAGTTCCAGCACCTTATCATACTCTACACCATTGTCGGCAAGTACCTGGCTTGCCACACCGGTTCCCTCTTTCAACAGGCCAAGCAGTATGTGCTCCGTGCCGATATAACTGTGATGCAATGACTTTGATATCCGCGTTGCAATATCAATCGCCTTTTTTGCCTTTGCTGTATATGCTGTCTGCATCGCTACCTCCTATTTCCAGTCCGATATCCATTCGTCTTTACAGATCATTAAAATCTATGATATCCAGCTCATCGTCTTGCTTGTTTTTCTGGTCTTTGCCGCCTGAAACTTTTTCTTTTTCATCGTCCGGCGCATCGTCATCCCCGTACGTTTCATCGTCATCCCCGTACGCGTCATCATCCCCGTACGTGTCATCGTCATCCCCGTACGCGTCATCATCCTCGTACGCGTCGTCATCATCAAACAGATCGTCATCCAGATCGTCAGACTTCCGCTTCCAGAAACCGAATCTCTTCTTCGGCGGCTCTTCCTCCTCGATGTCATCCTCATCGAATGCATCATCGAACGCGTCATCGTCAGATTCCTGCGTTTTCGTTTTCTCTTCTCTCTCTTCCTGTTCGTCGAATTCATCTGCATCCCCGGCATCTGCAGCAGAGCGCTTCTTCCAGTGCCACTTTTTCCGGGAATCCTTTTCCGGTTCTTCGATCACATCATCCTGGTTTTCATCCAGCAGTTCTTCTGTATCATCATGCTCTGAGACACCGTCATCCATAGTGTCATCCTCATCCAGGTCATCTCTATCCGCTTCCCTCCTGTGCAGTAACAGGTTAACAAGTACCACTGCCATTACCGCCAGCAGAAATATCAATATGCCAATCGCGGTTCTGGAAAACGCTTTTTCTTTTTTATATTTCTCGGACAGCGCCAGATATTCCTCCTGCAGATAGGCCGCATCCTCGTCCTGCAATCCGTCGGAAGATACAGTTGTCCCTGTATTTACGCGCTGATAGGTCTCCTCTATGGAGTCGTACTGGTACCAGCCTTCCGTTCCGTCAGAATTCACTCCGTAAAAGGTATAGAACTCCGATTCCACCTCAGACCCTTCCTCCTGGGTCTCCTGATATGCCGTCACAAGACTTCCGTCCGCCAGCGTAAGCTGTGTCTGCTGCATCGTATCCGGCATCGTATAATCCACCGGTGGCAGAAGCGCTATCACGTAGTGTTCCCCATTGACCATTTTTACAAACGGATACAGGGTATCTCTTGTGCTGTCATATACAAAGAAGCTTCCTGTGCTCTCTTCCGCTCCGTCCTGCACCAGATAAAGCATGACCACAGATCCCTTGTCATAACTCACGCCCCGATAATCCGCCCCCTGATAATTGACGGTTGTCTCCGAAAAATCTGCCGGAATATTCTCTGTTGCAAAATTTTCTGCAATTACATAGGAAATGCCATTTACCGTAACCGTGTTTTCACTGCTGTCCGTCTCCTCTGTTGTCTCCACTTCCCCCTCATCGGATGCCGTTGTCTCTCCGGACGAGGTTCCCTGCTTTGTCACATTCACGGTATAGGTTGCGGTCACGCCATTTTCCGCCTTGACTACAATCTTAATGGTGTTATCTCCACTTTTCAGATTGGTATTTCCCGTAACCGACTCCACGACCGCTTTTTCATTGACCGGTGTGGCAGATACGGCGATATTGGTTACATCGCTTCCCACTGTAGCACTATAAGTCAGCGTTTTCCCGTTAAATGCCGGCGAGAGCGTTCCCGGTGAAATGGTCAACTCTTTCAGAGAATTATCCGCAGACTGTTTTCCTGTTGTCTCTCCAGTATTCGCCGCAGAATCCCCGTTTCCACCCGCTGATGTTCCGTTTCCGTTGGAGGTTCCACTGTTACTGCTACTATTATTGCCTGAATCTGTATTTGTACTTGCTGCATTCTTTACTGTGACCGACGCACTGCTGCCCGACATGGAATCCATCTCCTCATTGGAGTCAAAGATCACTCCGTCGTTGGCAGAAACAGAGAGGGCGGAATTTCCCGCACTCACAGCTTTTAATGTCACCGTGTAGCTTTCCCCCGTCGCCATCACGCTTCCGCCGCCTCCGCCGTATGTGGTATTGCAACTCACAAACTGCAGCACACTCGAATCATAAGACAGCGTCATGGTCGCATTCGCCTTTTCGCCGGATGGACCGCTCGCTTTTACTGTAACTGTAACCGTATCACCGATATTGACACTTCCTGACGACACCGAGACAGATGTTGATCCGCTCGCCGCGAATACCGTCTGCGGCACTCCGACAACCCCGAATGTCAGGCTAAGCGCCATCATCATCATTGCTATTTTTTTCTTCATTTCTGCTCTCCCAATTCTTCCTCTCACTGATCAATCTGTGAGATTCCCAGTATGTGTTTTTGTAAAATAACCAGATCCTTATTGGAAATACCGCCGTCCTTGCTGACGTTTGCCGCTTCCAGACGACTGCCGGACTGACTTTCAATTCCAAGGATCTGTTTCTGCATCAATACCAGATCCAGATTGGAAACCTTTCCGTCACCGTTGATATCTCCATATACCACAATCTCATACTGCTGCACGAGCGTGTCGCCGACATACACTGCCAGCTTGTTGCCCGTTCCCACCGTCTGTGTATTCTCACTGCCGTCTGCATTCAGAATCTTTACGGTACAGTTCTGGGTTCCGATTCCCGATGCGACTGTGGATGCGCTTGTTCCAGGCTCAATTCCCGTCACATAGGTTCCGATCGGATAGAATGGCGTAATCGCCGCGTCATCCGCCACCTGAATGGTTCCGCCGGCACTGCCCCCCGCTCTTGCTACGATCAGCGTGTAAGTGCGCGAATCTCCGCTCTGCGAGATGCAGGTAATCTGAATCGTATTATCTCCATAATTCAGCGAATAATTTCCAGTACCGGAAACGGTTGACGTTCCCGCCACCGCCGTCGCTCCCACATTGATCGAAGCCGCGCTGTCCGGAACGACCAGGGAATAGGAGGTATTCGCACCGGAAAATGCCGGTGTCAGCGCATATCCGTCCACCGTGATCGAGGAAAGCCAGTTGTTCGGATTCCCCTTGTCCGCAAACGTCACTGCGCTCTCCGGCATGTTCTGATAGACCGGAATGCGGAAAACAAACGCCTGGTTCTTGTCCGTGTAGGCTTTTCCCATATTGGTGCCCTCACTCATCGCCGCCTGCACATTGGTCATGTACTGATGTGCGTAAAGACTATTGGTATAGACAACGTTAAATTTTTCAAAGTAAATGGTATTCTGCCCTTTTTTCACATAATTATCAGCCACAACCGATGATCCACCCGCAATCGACTTGTAGATGGAGTTCCATCCCTGCAACTTCGCATATTCCAGTCCGTTCACAATCGCCGACGCGCTGCCCGTCGTAAACGCACGGACGTTAAAGTAGTTATAATAGCCCGCATAGTTGGAATATCGTCCCGAAATCAGATCGCTCGTCCCCCGCACGCCCTGCTCCTGCTTACAGCGGGATGCCAGGTGGTAAGGGCTCACGCCCACATTGGAGCCGATCTCCACAAACGTATCCGCATAGCTGCGAACCGCTCCGTCCGTATCGGTATAATTGCCTGCCATAAATGTATTGGAAAGAACGCTCTGCACACCCGCTGCGTTCTGATAGCCTGCATATTCCAACGTTTCAAACTGAAAGATCTGATTCTCGTTAAGAAAATTTCTGGGATCGATGCAGTATGCGATATATTCCGGAGACGCCGACACCCAGCTTGCCCCGTCAAACCCGTACCACTTGTTGGTCTCCCAGTTATACGCCTGACTGTCCGTCGATTTTCTTGCGTCATTCACGGAATTCTGGATCAAGTTTCTTCCGACCAGACTCTCATTCGATACCACCGTATTCCAGTCAAGTCCCGTCTGCACCGGCACAAACTGCCAGTTCGGATACTTCTGATGCAGGGATGCCAGTGCGCTGCAATAGCTTGCCGGAAAACCCGCTGCCGCAAGCGCCGCCTCATACTCGCTGTCCGTGACACCGGTCGTCTCTCCCTGCGACTGGTCGTCTGACGTCTGACCGTTCACGGCTACATAGTCCGCACAAATCCACCCGGAATAGGAGGCGCCTCCGACCACGAGCGTCACACTGTACCAGTTCATTCCGCCCGCCGAGACCAGCTCGCCCACATTCACAGCCTGTCCTTTGTATACCTTTGTCACCACAGAGTAGGACGTTCCCGCTCCCGAGCGCACATAAACACCTTTTTCCGTGTTCTGCACCACCCCGTTTGTCCCACCTGCACTGCTGTCCGCATTCGTCTGTCCCGCAGAAGAATCCGTGCCCTGAAGCGTCACAAAATCCGAGCGTATATAACCGGTTACACCATCCGACATCTGGATCTGGTACCATGTATACCCGTCTGATCCTGCCGTCTCATCGGTTACTGTCACCGCATTTCCCGGATAGAGCAGTGTCAGCTTATCCCCGGTCACCGGTGCGTTGCGCACCTTCACCGGTCCGTCGTTGATCGTTCCCGCCGTCGCTGTGTACGCGTATACAGCTTCGGGTCCGTGAAAAGCAGATATGCTGGCAGCAAGCACTCCCATGCTGATTGCCGCCAGCAATATCTTTCTCTTCTTTCTATATATAAAGTGGTTCATCGAATTCCTCCCTGAGTACCGCATAAGTCCATAAAATCATGCGCCCAATAATTCAGTCTCATTATAGGAGATTCTATCACACGCGTCAACCTAAATATAGCCATTTTCCTGCACGCTGTACTATATTTAGACGTTTTTCGACACCAGGTTCCGGTTCTGTATCAGCAGGCTTCCCCATAATATGCCCCAGAGCCCGCACACAATTCCGGTGAGCAGTGCAGCATTGCATTCCTGAAACTGGATTCCGAACAGCAGCACCACACCCGTCACCAGTCCGAACGCTCCAATCGCCGCCATAAGCGCACACAAAAGTATCAATTCCATATCCACTGTTTTCATCTTCTTATCCTCCTTTTCTAACCTGCCAGATACTGTTCCCACTCCTGCTTCGTCATCCACGGCCAGCACGCCTTGTCATCGATATAGACGTCCGCGGAGATTTTTCTGGATTCCGTTCCATACTGTTCCAACGTCTGCGCCACATTTTCATTTACCGCATCAAATTCCAGTCCGAACATTCTGCACCAGGCCACCGCCTCCTCCAGCAGATCCCCGCAGCGGCATGTCCACAAAATTACTTTTTTGCCCTGCCTTCTCGCACCCTTGAGCAATGCAAAGAGCGGCAGATTCGGCATCCCGATGGCAGGATAACATTCACTGCACAATGTCCCGTCAAAATCGACGGCAATGATCTCGATCTTTTTCTCCATGTTCTTCCCTCCCCATCCGCTTTGATGGTGTCAGTATCGCACATGATGTGTCCAATTCTTTGGACACTTGTTATGTAAACCCATATTTACAAGACAAAAATTGTCGCACGAAGCATAGACCTCTTTGGGAGTGATAAGTAATATTACAGGAATACCTGAGGGCAAAAAAGTTTCAGAATAAACAGACGGCGGCAAATTCTTTGAAGCAAAATTCACG
>OHAF01002444.1_pt1 | contig 14012 bp, 13 predicted proteins | sample 1577041 | NCBI WGS metagenome assembly OHAF01 (sample SAMEA3541495, study PRJEB24748) | human gut metagenome | biome: human gut; feature: human-associated habitat; material: faeces | place: China | collected 2012
TGTTGCAAGACTACAGAGGTAGCTGGATATAAATAATCAAATGTTTGAGAAACAAACACAACGCCATCTATTTCATCCTTATTAATGTCTTCACTTTTCAGTAAAAGTTCTGCAGCTTCAAAACATAAATCAGAAGTTGTCTGACATTGTTCTGCTACATGAACCCTGACAACTCCTGTTGTCTTCATCACGTTATCTATTTCTTTATCCTCATATTTCCCTTTTAAACTATTCATCTCAAAAGAATTTTGAGGGAGACATGTTGCAATAGCCTTAATTTCTACATTATTTATTAAACACTTCATTATTTTAATTATAATATTAGGAATTCTTAGTAAACAATTTGTACAAAAACAAATAGCAAAAAAATCATTTGAAAACAAAGTATTAGACTTTGCAAACAAAAATCAAACAACAATATTTTCAATCGATAAAATAGTACTTTTTAGTAGTTGCGATTCAAAAAATAAGACAAGCAGTCAAACAAATTTTACAATAGAAAATTTATATGCATATACAGATATGGCTATATTTATAAATAATAATAGTGATGAACATACACTTGAAAATACATTAAAAAGTTTAAAAATTTCTAATATAAAAATAACACAAAATCAAAATATAGGTCAACCTAATTTATATTATAAATCAATAAATGATTTTGCAAAAAGCAATTGGAATGAAGAAAATATCATAAAAGATGAATTAGAATTTAATATAAGTCAAGAAGACCAAACAGATTTAAGCAAACCAACATTATATAATAATTGTGCAAACCCAATTACATTAAGTTACATTAATCAAAACATAAAAACAGATTATACAATATTAGATACAACAAATCCAATAACATATAATGGAACACTATTAAAAAGATGTGGAGTAACACTAAGCTCAATAAAAAGTTCAATTTCATTTGAAATATCAATTGAAAATAACAAAAATGAAAAATTTAGAACACAAGTATATATAGATATTCCATATGAAGATGGAGAAAAAACAATATATGATGGAAGTTTAACATTAAATAAAAAGACAAATTTTAGATTTTATAGATATGATTAATAAGTGAGGAAGGATAAAATGAAAAACAAATTAAACATTGCTGAACAATTAAAACAAAAATATCATAAATGCGAAGAAGTAAGAGACTTTAAAGAAATGATAGAAAGGTCAGCTCAAATTTATAAAACAAGAACAGCTTTCAAATTAAAAAATAAAGATGGAGAAATATATAGCAAAACATATGAAGAAGTAAAAAATGATATTTATGCTTTAGGAACAGAATTAATTGAAAATGGATTAACAAATAAAAGAATAGCTGTTATAGGAAAAAACTCTTATAAATGGGCAATTTCATATCTTGCATCATCAATAGTTGGAGTTGTAGTCCCAATTGATAAAGAATTGCATTCAGATGATGTAATAAACTTTATGAATGTTGCAGAATGTGAATGTGTTTTAGGTGATGGTAAAAACTTAAAAACAATAACAGAAAATATTGAAAAATTGAATAACAAAAAAACAATATTTGTTGATTTTGAAAAATCTTTTGAACATTACTTAGAAGCGGGAAGAACATTATTAGAAAAAGAAAACACAAAATTTGGAGAAATAAAAATAAATCCAGATGAAATGAAAATATTATTATTTACATCTGGAACAACTGGAAATGCAAAAGGAGTATGTTTATCACAAAGAAATATATGCTCAAACATATTATCAATTTATGGAATAGTAAAAGTAAAAAGAAGCGATTTATTCTTTTCAATATTACCTTTACATCATACATATGAATGTACAATAGGATTTTTATTACCTCTATATTCTGGAGCAAGTATTTGTTATTGTGATGGATTAAGATATATATCAAAAAATATGTTAGAATATCATCCATCTGTAATACTTTGTGTACCGCTTTTATTAGAAAGTATGTACAAAAAAATAATGAAAAGTTTAAAAAAATCATTACCAGAAAAATACACAAAAGATGATAAAAATCCAATAGATAAATTACCATTTATATTAAGAAAAATTGTTAGTAGAAAAGTAAAAAATACTCTAGGTGGAAGATTAAGAGTATTTATAGTTGGAGCAGCAGCAGTTAATCCAGAAATAGCAAATACATTTGATAAATTAAAGTTAAATTCATTACAAGGCTATGGTCTAACAGAATGTGCACCACTTGTAGCAGGAAATACAGATTTCTTTAAAAGAAACGATAGTGCAGGATTACCAATTCCAACAGTAGAATACAAAATTGATAATCCAAATCAAGAAGGTGTTGGAGAAATAATAGTAAAAGGCCCAAATGTAATGCTAGGTTACTACAATATGCCAGAAGAAACAGAAAAAGTTTTGAAAGATGGATGGTTCCATACAGGAGATTTAGGAAAAATAGATGAAAATGGATTTTTATATATTACAGGAAGATGTAAAAGTGTAATTGTAACAAAAAATGGAAAAAATATATATCCAGAAGAAATAGAAAGCTATTTAAATGAAAGTCCACTAATATCTGAATCATTAGTTATAGGAACACATAAAGAAAATGATGATGAAACATATGTAAATGCACAAATATTCCCAAACAAAGAAGCAATCACAGAATATTTAAAAGGAACAGTTCCAACAAAAGAAGAAATAAAAAAAGTAATCTCAGATGTAATTGCAAATGTAAATAGCAAAATACCAAATTACAAACATATAAAAGATTTTGCTATAAGAGATAGCGAATTTGAAAAAACAACAACTCAAAAAGTAAAAAGATATGGAAATAATATGAAAATAGATAAATAAAAAAAGGTCAAGATTTTAAATCTTGACCTTTTTCTGTAGCTAAGAAATTCTTAGCAATTATGTGTTATTAGCGAAGATTAGCAACATCCTCCTCTGCCACCACCGCAGCAACAGCATATTATTAAGATAAGAAGAATGATACAGCAGCAATCGTCACCAAATCCGAAACCACCACAACCTCTGTTTTCTGGCATAGTCTAGACCCCCTTTCAACAAATGAGTTTTTTCTTTCTTTTGTTGTTCCTTTGTATAATACATATTATGAAAAAACAGAAAATTGGTTACTGAAAAATAAAAATTTTTATAAAAAACTATTGAATTTGATTTTTGTCTTGTATATAATTAACAAAAAACGAAAGAGAGTTGATAAAAATGTCAGGAATAAAATTAAATTTAAAAAATAGTGGAATAACAGAAAAAACAATATTAGAATACAAAGAACAAGTAGAAAACATACACAAAGACTTACATAGAAGAGCAAATGATGAAAAAGACTTTGTTGGATGGATTGAATTACCAACAAATTATGATAAAAAAGAATTTAGCAGAATAAAAAAAGCTGCAAAAAAAATAAAAAAAGAATCAGACATATTAGTAGTAATAGGAATAGGTGGATCATACTTAGGCGCAAGAGCTGTAATTGAAGCATTAACAAGTTCATTCCAAAATATGTTAACAGACAAACAAAGAAAATACCCACAAATATTATATGTAGGAAACAATTTAAGTCCAAACTATATAAATGAATTAATAGAATATATAGGGGACAAAGATTTTTCAGTTAATGTAATATCAAAATCAGGAACAACAACAGAACCAGCAATAGCCTTTAGAATTTTTAGAGAAATGCTAGAAAACAAATATGGAATAGAAGAAGCGAGAAGTAGAATATATGTAACAACAGACAAAGAAAGAGGAGCATTAAAAACATTAGCAGACAACGAAGGCTATGAAAAGTTTGTCATACCAGATAATGTTGGAGGAAGATATTCAGTATTAACACCAGTAGGATTATTACCAATAGCAACAGCTGGAATTGATATAGACAAATTAATGGCAGGTGCTCAAACAGCGCAAGAAAGATATAATGACTCAAACTTAAAATATAATGAATGTTATAAATATGCAGTAGTAAGAAATATTTTATACAAATTATACAAAAACACAGAAATATTAGTAAACTATGAACCTAAAATGCACTATTTCACAGAATGGTGGAAACAACTATATGGAGAAAGCGAAGGAAAAGAACAAAAAGGAATATTCCCAGCAGGAGTAGACTTCACAACAGATTTACATTCTATGGGACAATATATACAAGAAGGTAGAAGAAACTTATTTGAAACAGTAATTTCAATAGAAAATTCTGCAACAGACATTATAATAAATAAAGATGAAGACAATTTAGATGGATTAAATTATTTAGCCGGAAAAGGCCTAGACTATGTAAATAAAAAAGCAATGGAAGGAACAATAAAAGCTCACGTATCAGGAGATGTACCTAACATTGTAATAAATATAGAAAAACTAGACGAAGAAAATATGGGAGAATTAATATATTTCTTTGAAAAATCATGTGCGATGTCTGGAATGATATTAGGAGTAAATCCATTTAATCAACCAGGAGTAGAAGAATATAAAAAGAATATGTTCAAACTATTAAAAAAACCAGGCTATTAAAATAAAAGTTGTCAAATAAAATTTGGCAACTTTTTTAAAGGAGTATGAAAAATGTTTTATAAAGAAGATGTAAAAATACAATTAAAAGATTTTGGAAAAAATGGATTTATAAAAAATAGAGCAATCTTAGAAATGTTTGAAAATGTTGCAACATATCATTCAGACAGTTTAGGGCATGGACCTAATAATATAGAAAAAACAGGTTCAAGCTGGGTATTATTAGATTGGAAATTTAAAGTTATAAAAAGACCAAAATATGGTCAAAATTTAAATGTGTGTACATGGGGAAGATGTATGAAAAAAGCATTTACATACAGAGATTTTGAAATTAGAGATAAAGAAAATAATTTATGTGTAATAGGAACTTCAAAATGGGTTCTTGTTGATATCAATACAAATAGAATCGTTAGATTAGATGAACAATTAATAGAAGATTATGAACCTGAGGAAAAAAGTGTATTTGATGAGGAATTAACAAAATTAAAAGTGCCTGAAAAATTTGAATCAGAATATATATACAAAGTAGCCAGAAGAGATATAGACTTAAATGGTCATATGCATAATTTATATTATTTAGACTTAGCATATGAAGCATTACCACAAGAAGTATATGAAAAAAGACCATTTGACAACGTTAGAATCGAATATAAAAAAGAAATAAAATTTGGAGAAACTATCAAGTGCAAATATATTTGTATAAATGGCGAGAATATAGTTACAATATTTAATGAGGATTGTAGTGTAGTTCATGCTATTATTATTTTAAAATAAGGAAAAATTTACAAAATTTTAAAAAAATAGTTGAAAAATGCGGTTTAATTGTGATATAATAAAAGCCGGTTTTAAAAAAAGGGAGGAATAAAAATGAAATCATTAAGAAAAACAAAAATAGTTGGAACAATAGGACCAGCAAGTGAAAACAGATTAGAAGAATTATTTAATGCTGGATTAAACGTAACAAGAGTAAATTACTCACACGGAAGTTGGGATGAACAATCAGAAAAAACAGAAACAATTTGTAGATTAAGAAAAGAAATGGACATACCAGTTGCATTACTTCTAGACATGAAAGGTCCAGAAATAAGAACAGGAATGTTATATACAGGAAAAAACACAAAAATCCAATTAAAAGATGGACAAAAATTCACATTAGTAAATGATGATATTGAAGGAAACGAAGAAAAAGTTTCTGTAACATATAAAGAATTATACAAAGATGTACAACCTGGAACAAAAATATTAATAGATGACGGAGCAATCGAATTAAAAGTTGATGAAGTTGTAGGAAAAGATATAGTTTGTACAGTAGTTCATGGAAACGGTTTAGGAAGCAGAAAAACAATGAACTTACCAGGAACAGTAATAAGATTACCAGGTTTAGCTGAAAAAGATATAGCTGACTTAAAAACAGCTTGTGAACATGATTATGATTTCGTTGCAATATCATTTGCAAGAAACTTAGATGATATCAGACAAGTAAGAAAAGTATTAGATGAAAATGGTGGAAAAGACATCCAAATAATAACAAAAATAGAAAACGTTGAAGGTCTATCAAACTTAGAAGATATATTAAACGAAGCTGATGGACAAATGATAGCTAGAGGAGACATGGCTACAGAAACAGACTTCACAGAACCACCAGTAGTTCAAAAGAAAATAATCAAAATATCTAACGAAATTTGTAAACCAGCTATAACAGCAACACAAATGTTAGAATCAATGACACACCAACCATTACCAACAAGAGCAGAAGCTAGTGACGTTGCAAATGCTATCTATGATAGAACAAGTGCAATAATGTTATCTGGAGAATGTGCTCAAGGTGACTACCCAGTTGAATGTGTTAAAACAATGGTTAAAATAGCTAACAGAGTAGAACCAACAATCAATTACTGGAAGAGATTTGATGAAAATGAAAATGTTAAATTAGATGATTTAGAATCAAACATTTCATACTCAGCATGTGTAATTGCTAAAAACATAAAAGCAGATGCAATCGTATGTTACACAAACTCTGGAGATTCAGCTAGAAGATTAGCTGGAATGGGAGCTGGATGCCCAATATTAGCTATAACAGATAATAGAAGAACATTCAACCAATTAGCTTTAGCATGGAACGTAACACCAGTATTAGTTGAGAAACAAGAGACTATTGATAAAACAGTAGAAGCTGGTCTTAAAAAATTACAAGATAAAGAAATACTAGAAAAAGGAGATACAGTTGTATTAGCTAGTGGATCTAAAATGTTAGAAAACAATGCAGAAAGCAAAATAATCGGTGGAGTTGTAAAAATCTAGGATTATAAAAATAAAGTAAAAAAGGATTAGTAAAGAAATTTGCTAATTCTTTTTTTGTATGGTAACAAATGTCGAAAAAGCTCATATAATAAAACTAAAGGAGGAAAGAAAGATGTTTGGAAGATACAAAAAATGTTATTGTATGAACAATGAATATAACAACGATTCATGCAATGCAAACAGTGATATTATAGAAGACCAATGTTCAAACGTTGGAAACAATATGTATTCAACTTGCAATCAAAATCAATATACAGATTGCTGCGAATGTGGATTTGATGAAGAATATAATGTTTTTCCAGAAAATCCAATGTTAGGTCAAAGTTATGTACCAATTCAATATATGGATAAAACATTCAAACCATGTGTAGGGTTAAAAATGGGAACAATATTTCCAGAATTAGTTAGCCCATATATGCCATGTCAATCTATGCGTGAAATAGATTATATAGCAGCAACAAATACAATAAAGGAGGGATGTAACAAATGTCAATAGAAGAAAATAGAAATTGCGGATGTAATGATAATATGAATGATAGCATGACTTCTAATATGATGAATGCAGAAGGAAGAATCATAGATTGTTGCGAAAAAGAAGAAATGTTACAACAAATTAGATGTTGTGATTTTGCAATAACTGAATTGGCATTATACTTGGACACACATCCTCAAGATGATAAAGCGCTATGTTTGCATAGAAAATACTGCAAACAAGCAAAAGATTTAAAAGATAAATATCAAAAGGTTTATGGACCATTAACAATAAATTACCCATGTAATAAATGGAGATGGCTTGAAGAACCATGGCCTTGGGAAGGAGGAAGAAACTAATGTGGACTTATAATAAAACATTACAATACCCAATTAATATAAAATGCCCAGACCCAAAACTTGCAAAAGTCATAATATCTCAATATGGTGGTCCAGATGGAGAATTAGCAGCATCTTTAAGATATTTATCACAAAGATTTGGAATGCCAGACCAAACTGCAAAAGCAATATTGAATGATATAGGAACAGAAGAATTAGCTCACTTAGAAATGGTAGGAACAATAGTACACCAATTAACAAAAGGAGCATCAATAGAAGAAATAGAAAAAGCAGGATTAGGAGCTTACTATACAGACCATGGAGTAGATGTATACCCACAATCTGCAGCAGGGGTTCCATTTAGTGCAAACTGCTTAGCTTGTAAAGGAGATCCAATTGCAAATTTACAAGAAGATTTAGCAGCAGAACAAAAAGCAAGAGCAACATACGAAAAATTAATAGACTTATGTAGAGATAATCCAGACGTTGTTGATCCATTAAGATATTTAAGAGAAAGAGAAGTAGTACACTTCCAAAGATTTGGAGAAGCTCTAAGAGGAGTACAAGATAAATTATCAGAGAAAAAATTTTATATAAATAATTGTAAATAAAAAATACCCCCAAAGTACATCGAGACTATGGGGGTATTTTGTTAAATAATACTGTAAAAAATAAAAACGGACATCGGAATAATTAACCAAAACATAAAAAATATAAAAAAGTACTAGTAATTTACATAAAAATATGATATACTATAAAAGACAATGTTATAACTCCATTTTTCATCAATGAGATAGCATTACATAAAAAAATTTTTAGGAGGAAAATTACAAATGAATATAAAACAAAGACTACGGATAATATTGTATTCATTTTCTGTTATTAGAGAAAAAATTTATATTAATAAAGCATGTATGAAATTTGAAGGTGTTTTTAATCACTTAATAAAACTTCATAAAGAAAGATATAAACTTTACTTTTCAGGAGACAAGGAAAAAATAGAAACATATTCTGAGAAAATAGAATTTGTTGGAAAAAAATTATTAGAACTTGGAGAATTGTTGATTTCTAACAAATTAACTAGTAAAAATAATAAAATAAAATTAAAAGAAATGATGAAAAAAACAAAAAAGTTAATGACAGAAGTAAAACCCTAGTAAGTTGTAAAAAAACGAAAAACTGAGTGAATATTTTCACTCGGTTTTTTTATTGTTTTTAATCCAAATATAAAATTACTGAATCCCAAATTCATTACTAACAGGATCTCTAAACAACCCAATCTCTGGTGTAGCATAAGTAAATAAAATAAAACACAAAAGTAAAACAAGCAAAACAATAAAAGCAGTGTTTTTATTACAACTAAAGTTAGAAAGCAATAATTTATAAATAACAAACTCTCCAAAAATAACAGCAATAAAAAAACTACCAATATCTAAAAAAGCAAAATTAGTTCCAATTATTCCAGTATAAGTATAAAAAAATACAGTAGTAAAAGAAACTGCAGTTAAAATCCCAATAGTATTAGCACATAAAAAATTATGCTTAGTTTTGCTAAAATAAAAATAGCCAATAATTGTAGTTAAAAGCATAGGATAAAACAAAAGCTTTAAATGCTCCCAAGTGCTTTCATTAACAGCACTAAAGGCTGCAATAAATAAATTTTCTCCAGACCATTCATATGTAAAATGCAACAAAGTGCCTAAAATCATAACAAAAATAGCACTAAAAATCTGAAAATTTTTAATTGAAACTTTCATAAAAATACCTCCATAATTAAATATATTAAAACATATGAAGTTTGTTGACAAAAATAATCATAAATATTAAAATATAATTAGGTGATTTTATGAAATCAAAAGAAAAAAATAAAAAAGTAAAAATAACATTAAAAACAATTATATTTTCAGCATTTGCTTTTTTTATCCTGTTATATATGTTTATGTTCTATAACATATATTTTCCAATTAACAAATCATATGCAAAAGAAACAGATACAAATCCAGAAGAAACAAGAATTAGCAATGCTAACAAAATAGATATTGATAAAGTAATAAACACTAATACTGACAATGGGCAAACAGTACAAATAACACAAAAAGAAGAAGTATTAGAATATTTAACAGAATATAGAACAAATAAAACACTTCCTAAAGGAGTATCTTATGTAGTACAAGAAGGAAGACAAGGAACACAAAATATAACAATAAAAAGTACATACAAAGATGGAGAATTACTTTCAGAGGAGCAAGTTGGAGCAAGTGTAATTAAAGCATCCTATAATAAAATAATAGAAATAGGTGGTGCTTCATATTCAAGTAGTTACAAAGTAAAAGCAGGAGATACAGTGTATGTAACTTCAGATGAATTAGGGTTAATGGAAACAGATTCTGAAGAAAGTCGAAGAATTACAACATTAAAAAGAAATGATAATCTAAAAATATTAAAAATTACTCAAAACTGGTATGAAGTATCATATCAAAATATGACAGGATGGGTAAAAAATGAATGTACAACATATATAAATTCAAAAGAAGAAAATGAGACAAAAGGAAGTACAAAAACAAAACAAGAATTAAATTCAAATTTAAGTTTTAATATGGCATTAAATAAGCCAAGTGGATTAAGTTTGGAACAATTTAAGAAAATATTAAATGACCCAAAAGACAAAAATAAGATTTTTACAAATAATGCAGAATATTTTTATTATATAGAAAAACAATATAATATAAATGGTGTATTTGTGGCAGCAGTAGGAATTCATGAAAGTGCATGGGGAACATCTAAAATTGCACTTCAAAAAAATAACTTATTTGGTTATGGAGCATATGATTCAAATCCATATAATGGAGCATATGATTTTTCAAATTATTCAGAAAGCATAGATTTAATTTCAAGAGTATTTGTAAAATATTATATAAATCCAAAAGGGACAAGCATTTATGGTGGAGAAAAAGCTGTTGGAACATATTATAATGGTTCAAATTTAAGTGGCATTAATAAAAAATATGCAAGTGATTCTAATTGGGCAAATGCAGTTTACTCACATATGCAATATTTATATAACAAATTGTAAAATTTTTGCAAAATTTCTTGCTATTTTTAAAAAGTTATTGTATGATATATAAGTATAAAAAAGAGAAAATATATACTAAAAAAAGAAAGTTAGAAAGGGGCAAAAATAATGAAAAAAACCTTAGCAATATTTGCAATAATAACAATACTATTAACATTGTTTACATTTACAACTAAAGTATATGCTACACAAGCTGCAATAGATAATGGAACAGAAAGTAAACTTGTACAAATAAAAGAAACACAAACAAAATCATTACAAGATTATCAAGAAAAATATGGCTCTGAAGCATATGGATTAGTTGCATATATATTAAATTTAATTAGAATATATAGTATACCATTTTGCTTTTTAGGAATAGCAATAGGAGCAATACATCAATACATAATTGGTATTAGAAAATTAGATACATTAGAGAAAGGAATGGGACTAATAGTAACATTCGTTACATTATTAGTAATATGCCAAGTTTTACCATTAGCATTCGCTGTGTTTGTAAAGTTTGGAAGGGGGTAACAAATGAAAGTATTATTTGCTGTAAGTAATGAGGAGATATCTGAATCAATAGTAAAAAGATATCAAAGAGAATATAAAGAAATAATTTCATACAAAAATGTTTATTACTTTAATGCAATATTAAAAGAATTACAAAAAGATAAAAATTATGACAGAATTGTAATAAGTGAGGAATTAGAGGCATTTACACATACACAATATGACCAAATAGATAAATTCATATTTGATAAATTAGATGGAATTAGTGATGAAGCTTCAAATTTAAAAGGAGAAGATATTCCAATTATATTAATTTGTTCTGACAGAAGAGAAAAATCAGAATCTATGTTAGTAAAATTATTTGGTATTGGTATCTACAATGCTTTATTAGGAAACGATAGGTCTGTAGATAATGTTTGCAAATTATTAAACAAACCACGTTCTAAAAAAGAAGCTAAAATATATTATAAAATTGATTCTGATGATGTAACATATCAATCTGAAAATGAAAACGATGTTAGTGAAGTAGAAATTCAAAATATATTAGCTCATTATAAAAGATTAGGAAAAGATGAAGATAAATATGTAGAAAGCTTTAATAGAATAGCATCACAATATAATGATGTTCAATTAAGAATAATAACAAAATTCTTACCATTAAATGTAAGAGCAGTATTAGAAGAAAAATCCGAAAAATACCAACAAATTATATCATTTAATAGTAAAGTTTCAGATAATTTAAGAGCACAAAGCATTGTTAAAAGAAAAGAAGAAGAAGGCACAAGTTCTAAATTATTAACAAATCCAGATAAAGAAAAAATACTATCAAAACCAGTAGTAATTCCATCAGCAGTTAATATGAGTGGAGTAAAGAAGTTTGCAAAATCAAAACCAGAGGTAGAACCAGAAAGAATATTTGAACCACTTGAGCCAGAAATAGAAACAACACAAACTCAAGAACCAGAAATAGAAGAATTACCAATGGTAGAAGAAACACCAGTAATTCCAGAAGTTAGTACAGAAACAGAAGAACCTAAAAAAAGAAGAGGAAGACCTAGAAAAAATCCACTTCCAGAAGAAACAACTGTACAAGCTCCAAAAAGAGGAAGAGGAAGACCTAGAAAAGTAGCACCAGTTGAAGAGAGTGTAGAAGAACCACAAACTATTTCTCAACAAAAAGAGGAAAGTAAAATAATCTTACCAGGATTTGAAGATTATAATGAGCCAGAAGAAAATATTTTACCAGGATTCGAAGAAAAAACAGAAGAAGATAATATTTTACCAGGCTTTGATGAGAAATCAGAAGAAAACAATATTTTACCTGGTTTCGAAGATGATGATGAAAAACAAGAAGAAACATATTATCAACCAGAAACATCAAAACAAGAAAATTATTATCAAAATTATAATATGAACCAAATTCAAAACACATATCAACAACATGAAGATATAGACATATCTAGTTTATTAACAGCAAGCAAAAAAGTAGCATGTTTTATAGGGACAAGTAAAAATGGTACATCTTTTGTAGTTAATAACTTAGCAGAAATAACATCATCAATGGGAATTGATACAGCAATATTAGATACTACAAAAAATAGAAATTCATATTATATATATACAAAAAATGAAGAAGAATTAAGAAATACAGCAATGAATTCTGTAAATAATCTTTTAAACGGAAATGCACTAGGAATTAATGCTGGTAAAAACTTAACAGTATATACATCATTACCAACAGAAACAGAAGGAATAGAAAATGCAGGAGCAATTTTACAAACACTATTGAAGAAACATTCTTTAGTATTAATAGATTGTGATTTTGATACACCAATAGAGTATTTTGATAAAGCACAAGAACTATATCTAGTGCAATCAATGGATATACTTTCAATACAGCCTTTAACAGAGTTTTTGAAAGAGCTAAAAACAAAAAATGTATTAGATGAAACCAAAATAAGAATAGTACTAAATAAGCTTTTAAGAGTAAGAGGAATAACAGGAAAAAATATAATTGGAGGAATGTCTAATTATAATGACCCTGAAATGTCATTTATGACAGAATTATTTGATAGAAACACAGTAAAACTTGCTGTACAAATACCATTTGATGAAGATGTATATGCAAAATATCTTGAAGGATTAGTGGAATGTGAAATAAAACTAAATGGATACCCAAAAGAAATAAAGGCAAAGCTAGCATCATTAGCAGATGTCATATATCCATTGTTGCCAAATAATGGTAATGAAAACAAAAAGGGAAAGAGGGGTTCAAGACAGGGATATCAATATTCAAATTCATTCTCGTCTGATATGAATAATACATTGAATAATATGAGAAACAAATATTAATATAAATTGAAAGTGGAGGGACAATCTTGTTAGTAATAGTGGTTATAGTATTGGTTTTTACAGTACTTGCATTGGGAATTTATAATTTATCTTTATATAAGAGAATTCAGTCGTTTCAAACACAAAGTAAAAGATTTACTAACTTAAATATATTACAAGATTTTATGAGTGTAACAGGAAGTGATTTGAGTGTTGATAAAAAGATACAAGCTATAAATGATATTATAATAGAAAAATATCAAATAAAATATTCTACAATAGTAGTATATGATGGAACAGATTATGTAGTTAAAGCATCTAATGTAAATACTAACCATTGGGATACACTTAGTAGATTACACGAAGTCGATATATTTAAAGATAGTATAACATCATCTAGTCCTAAATATATAACAATAAATAATGAAGGAGAAAAACTTCCATACCAGGAAAAAGAATTTGAAAGAGCAAAATCTGCAATATTTTTCCCATTATATATAGATAATGTATATATTGGATATTGGAT
>OHAF01002446.1_pt1 | contig 14009 bp, 13 predicted proteins | sample 1577041 | NCBI WGS metagenome assembly OHAF01 (sample SAMEA3541495, study PRJEB24748) | human gut metagenome | biome: human gut; feature: human-associated habitat; material: faeces | place: China | collected 2012
TAATAGTTAATTTGAATTATTTTTTGTGCGACATTACATTTATATTTTTCTTGCGACATATATCGCACGCTCGGTTTCGTCGGTCGGGGGAGAAAGGGTCATATCGGCGTACACGGCTACCTTTTTAAGCCCTGCAGATATGATCGCTTCATCGATTTGACGGTCTGAATAGGCACGCTCGGAAAATTCCTCGCCGCTGCGGCGGTAAGCGTCCCCGTCCCTTATAAAGAAATCGAGCAGTATATCCGTTTCAAGCGTTTCGGGGTCGGTCTCGTTCTGCCAAACGCAGTAAACATCATCGCGATCTATAACGAAGGTATTGTCCGCAAGTATATATTTATGCTTGAAAACGGTATTAACGTCAAAAATAAAAAGCCTGTCCTTTTCAAGAAAAAGCGATACCTTTGAAATCGCGGTGCAAAAAGCGGAATAATCGGTTATGTGGTTAAGGCTGTCAAGGCAGCAGACGGCGCCGTCCACCGTGCCATAAAGATCCAATTCCTCTGCGGGCTGGCAGAGATAAAGCACATCGGTTTTGCACTCGGCGGAATTTTGCCGTGCGGAGGCTAACATCTCTTCGGAAATATCCACACCTATTACATCGATACCGCGCTTTGCAAATTCGCTGGAAAATCCGCCCGTGCCGCAGGCAAGGTCTAAAAGCAGGGCGGGGCGGCGGTCGTGCTTTTCAAAAAGAGAGAGCAGGTAATCGGTGCGCGTTTTATAGTCTGCATCTTCCATAAGGCGATCGTAAACCTCGGCAAAGCGGTCGTAATTACTCATTTTCCTGCTTTAACCTTTCAAAAACCATTTTGTAGCCTTCGTTAATTGAGCGGGCGACCCTGCTTATTGTGGCGGTGCTGGCGCCTGTGGCTTCTATAATCGCGCTGTAGACCGCCTTATTGTAAAGCATTTTTGCAACGTTATATCGCTGCGCTATCGCCTGAATTTCTTTCGGCGTGCAGGCGTCGGCGAAAAATTTATAGCATTCTTCCTTATCCTTAAGAGTTAAAACAGCTTCAAAAAGCCGATCGGCTGCGTTGTTTTTTTCCATGCTTAAGACCCCTTTCAAAAGAAACTGATTATATTTTAACACATTAAACCGTTAAAGTCAAAACATACTTGCCAAATGTTTTTAAAAATGTTATATTTAAATATGGGGGATGATTACGATTGAACAGTGTAAAAATACTGCATTTGGCAGATGCGCATATAGGCGCCGCACAGAGCTTTCTGGGAGCGGGGGCGGACGCAAGGCGTTATGAGGCGCTCATGACCTTTGAACGCATAATCAATAAGGCCGGCGAGCAGGGCGTGCAGCTTATAGCCGCGGCGGGGGATATTTTCGATTCAAACAAGGTGTCGGAAAAGTTTATTGCGCCTATTTTTGAAAAAATAGCCTCCGTGCCGAAAATAAAGGTGGTATTTGCCACCGGCAATCACGATCCGCTGACCGCCGATTCGCCCTTTGAAACGCGGAAGCTGCCTGAAAATCTTTATGTTTTGGGCACGGCGGACGACTGCATCACCTTTGACGATATAGGACTGCGGGTGTACGGCAGGTCGTTTGAGAGCGTATATGCGGCGGGGGAGGAACGGGTTTCGATTACTCCGCCGGATGACGATTATATAAATTTAATGGTGCTGCACGGCGAGCTTCGCAGCGATATGGGATCCGATTACAACTCCGTGACTCCCGGGTTTATTGAGAGCAGCGGTATGGATTACATAGCGCTCGGTCATATTCATAAACGTACCGAAATAAGGCGCCTCGGCAAGACCTTTTACGCGTATCCCGGCTGCCCGGAGGGCATGGGCTTTGACGAGCTCGGCGAAAAGGGAGTTTATATAGGGGAAATATCAAAGGGCGGCAACAATCTCGAATTTCTGCCGACGGCACGCAGGATGTGCCTTTATGAAAAAATCAATATCACCGGCTGTGAAACAAACGCCGCTGCAGCAGAGAAGGTTCTTGCGGCGTTAAAGGAAAAATACGGCGAAAATTACGCGGAGAATCTCTGCAAAATCGAGCTTATAGGCACTGCGAATATAATCCCTGCCGAAGTTTTAAGCAGGCTCGGCTCGCTTTATTATGCAAAGCTGCGTGATAAAACCGAGCCTCCGATAAATTATGAAGAATTATCGCATGAAATTTCGCTTAAGGGACTGTTTGCGAAAAATATGCTTTCAAGGCTGAACGCCGCCGACGGTGAAGAAAAAGAAAATTTAAAAGAGGCGCTGAAATTAGGCTTAAAGGCGTTTGACGGCGAGGTGAGCTGCGATGAAAATTAACAGAATATATATAGCCGCATTCGGCGGCCTTAAAAATAAAACAATAGATTTTAAGGACGGCTTCAGCGTCATATACGGCGAAAACGAAAACGGCAAGACTACAATTATGACCTTTATTAAAATGATGTTTTACGGCAGCGAGCGCGGGTCTTCCTCTATAGCTAAAAATCCGCGTAAAAAATACGCTCCGTGGAGCGGGGAAAAGCCTGCGGGAAGCATCGATTTCGAGCACGGCGGCAGAAGCTACCGTTTAGAGCGGGAATTCGGCAACACCAATTCGAGCGATAAAATTACGCTTACCGATATGTCTGACGGTACAAGAGAAAGCTTATCCGGCAATGTGGGTGAAAGATTTTTCGGGCTATCTGCCGCCGCGTTTGAGCGTAGCGTCTTTGTGGGACAGTTCGGCAAGGCGGAGAGCGATTCCGCTGCCGAAAGCGAGATAAATTCAAAGCTTTCGAATATGGTGACTACGGGGGACGAATCGGTATCCTTCGCCGCGGTGAGCGACAGGCTGCAAAAGGCAAGGTTTGCCCTTCTTTCCAAAAGCGGCAGAGCGGGCGAGTGCGATAAGAGCAAAAAGCGGCTGGCAGAGCTTGAATCGGAGCTTGAAAGAGCGGAGGATATATACGAGAAGCATGCCGAATACCGTAAAAACGCCGATATTATTAACGCGTTGATCGAAAGGGACGCCGAGCGCGCGGCGTATCTTAAGGCAAAAATCGACAGCGAGCAGGATATAAGAAACGCCGAAAAGCTTAAAGAGCTGCTTGAGACTAAGGATGAGCTTGAAAGGGCAAAGGAGGAGCTGCGTTTATCAAACGGCGGGGTGATAGATGATTTATATGTCGGCAAGGTCAAGATGTGTCTTGCAAAGCTTGATACCGCCGCCGAAAAATTAAAGGATAAAACCGATGAGGTGCAAAGGCTGTCGGTCGGTATAGCGGACGCAGAGGATAAGGGCGGCAGAGAAAAGATCAAGAATCTTGAAAAGGAAATTACCGACCTGAACAAAAAGAAAACGGAGACCGAAAATAATATTTCCGCAAATAAAAAGGCAGCGGAAGCCCTTCGGGCGACCGAAAGCGATGTTAGAGGTAAAAAGAGCGGTATAAATGTTGTATTTATAACGGCTGCGGGCTTTGCGCTGCTGGCGGCATTATTGCTTTTCGCCTTTAAAATGCAGAGCGTTGCTTTAATACCCGCGGCGGTATCGGCGGTATCGGCGCTTTTAAGCTTTATTCTGCGCCCTGCGGATAAGCGCGCGCTTGAGGATTATGAAAGTCGGCTTAAAGCATTTGAAGCGGAAGCCGAAAGGCTTAATGCGGATAAGGCGGATGTATTGCAGCAGCTGTCGCTTTTGTCTGCAAGGCTTGAAGCTGTCAACACCTCACTCGGAATGGGAACGGCGGCGCTTGAAAATCAGAAAAAGCTGCTGCTTGAGAGTCGGAAGGCAATGGAAGAGGCGGAAAACACCTACAAAGCTGCCGAAAAAACGCTTCTTGAGCTTTACTGCAGCTATAAGCCCGCACAAAGCACGGATGAAATTCGGCACGAGCTTGATACGCTTGCAGAGAAAGCTGACGGTCTTAAGCAGATAAAGCAGAAGCTTACTTATTTGGCAAAGGATCTCGGCAATATTTCGTATGATGAAGCGCGCCAAAAGCTTGAGGCTCTGCCGCGGACGACAAAGGAAATCGATTTTGAAAGCATTAAAACGGAATATGAAAGTCTTTCCGAAAAGCTCTCCGAAAACCGGAGCATGCTTGCAAGGGCCGAAGCAGAGGACGGAATAAGCATTAAAAACGCGCCCGATCCCGAGAGACTCAAGACGGAAATTAAGGAGCTTACCGATAAGATAAGCTGTCAGGAAGGCTTTTGCCGTGCGGCGGATACTGCGCTTGAAGCGCTGCAGGACAGCTTTGCGGAGCTTCGCGGCAGCTACGGCTCGGCGCTTGAAAAACGGGCGGGCAAGATTTTTTCAAGGCTTACCCGCGGCGCTTACGGCTCTGTGCTTATAACCAAGGCGTTTGATATGAGCGTTGAGGAAAACGGAAGATTCGGCAGCCACGAGGCGGAATATTTAAGCAGCGGCGCGGCAGATCAGGCGTATTTAAGCCTGCGGCTTGCGCTCTCCTCGATGATTTTCGAAACCTCCGGCGCATTGCCGATATTTTTGGATGATTCCCTTGCGCAGTATGACGACCGCAGAGCAGAGGCTGCGGCGGGCTTCCTAAAGGAATATTCCGCGGACGGTCAGGTAATAATGTTTACATGTCACGGCGCTGTAAGAGATGCGGCGGTCGGTGCAGGCGCGGCGGAAATCAATTTGGGAGAAAAAAATGGACAATAAAGCAGAGCATGAGAGACCCGAGCTTGAATGCGAAAAATTTTGGGTGTTTGTAACAATGATAGCCGTAGGCGGATATCTCGGCGCTTATACTTATATACTTAAGGGCGGGGTATTCTGCAATGCACAGACGGCGAATTTTGTCCTGATGTCCGTCAATATAGGGACGTTTAACTTCAAAAAGGCGCTTTATTACTTAATACCGATATCGGCATATTTCGCGGGTGCGGTAATATCCGAGCTTATGCCGAAATATACGACCTCGGCATTCAAAATGCGATGGGATACATTTTTTATCGGCTTTGAAATGCTGGCGTTTTCGGGGATAGCATTTATTCCGGATGACGCGCCGCCGCAGATATGCCAGGTGCTGATAAATTTCATAGCCTCCATGCAGTATAATACCTTCCGCCAGTCGCGCCATGTGGTAATGGCGACCACCTTCTGCACCAATCATCTGCGGCAGACGGGGGTCAAATTTGTTAAATGGCTCAGGCACGGAAATAAGGAAATGCTTGCGGGGCTGCTTATGCATTTATCTATGATAGGTGCCTTCACTGCGGGCGGAATAGTATCGGCGCTGCTTTGCACGGCGTTTACTGGCAGGGCGCTGCTCGGCGCGGAAATACCGCTTGCCGTGGTTTTTATTGCTCTTTTAAGGGCTGACCTCGGAGCGGAACGGGATAAGCTGGAAATTAAACCGCACGGTCATTAGAAAAGTGAAAATTCACACTTGACTTTATCGCTTTAAAGCGATATAATATCCTCAAAAGGAGATTGATGGATATGAGTATAAAGAAAATATTATCGGCAATGACTGCTTTTGCTCTGTCTGTGGCTGTCTGCTTATCATTTGCGGGCTGCGGTGAGAAAAAGGAAAAGGATAAATACACGGTCGGCATTTGCCAGTTGGCTCAGCATGAGGCATTGGACGCCGCTACCAAGGGCTTTAAGGATGCGCTCACCGAAAAGCTCGGCGATAAGGTTGAATTTAAGGAGCAGAACGCCGCGGGGGAATCATCCACCTGCACCACAATAGTAAACCAGTTTGTATCAAGCAAGGTTGATCTTATATTCGCAAACGCAACGGGCGCTTTGCAGGCTGCGGTTTCGGGAACGGAGAGTATTCCGATTGTAGGCACATCGATTACCGATTATGCAACCGCGCTTGAGATTGACTTGAAGGATTGGACAGGCAAAACCGGCATTAATGCAACAGGCACCTCAGATTTAGCACCGCTTGATAAGCAGGCGGAAATGTTTAAGGAACTGCTGCCGAATGCTAAAAAGGTCGGCATACTCTATTGCTCGGGCGAAGCGAATTCAAAATATCAGGCGACTGAAATCGCAAAATATCTTAAAAAATCAGGCATTGAAACCAAGGAATATACAAGCGCCGATTCTAACGATATAGCCCAGGTTGTAACCACCGCCTGCTCCGAGGTTGACGCGCTTTATGTTCCGACCGATAACACAATGGCTTCAAATGTGCAGATAATAAACAACATTGCAGAACCTAAAAAAATCCCGATTATCGCGGGTGAAAAGGGTATTTGCAACGGCTGCGGCATTGCGACTCTTTCAATCGATTATTACAGCATAGGAAAAAAAGCGGGCGAAATGGCGTATGACATACTTGTAAACGGAAAAAAACCCGCCGATATGGATATCGCTTTCGATTTCGCTCCGGTTAAGAAGTATATTAAGGATCGCTGCGACAAGCTCGGCATAACCGTTCCGAGCGATTACACGGAAATTCAGTAAATAAAAAAATCAAGCTATGGCGATAGGGCGTTTTATACCCTATCGCTTATTGCAGTTTTGAAAGGAATTAAAAAAATGCTGTCATTTTTCAGTTCTTTGCCGGGCGCGGCGGCGCAGGGCGCAATATGGGGTATTATGGCGGTAGGTGTGTTTATCACCTATAAAATACTTGACCTTGCCGACCTCACGGTAGACGGCTCGTTCGGCACGGGCGGCGCGGTGCTGGTTGTATGTACCGCAAGTGGGATGAACATATATCCTGCAATGCTTTTATCGTTGCTTGCGGGCTGCGCGGCGGGCTTTGTAACGGGCGTTCTGCACACGAAATTCGGCATTCCCGCGATTCTTGCCGGAATACTTACGCAAATAGCTCTTTACTCGGTAAATCTTCGAATTATGAGCGGCAAGGCAAATCAGCCGCTTTCAGCTATGAAATACAGAAAAATACTTCTGGTTTCTCTACGCAGCATAAATAAATCGCTTATTGTCTGCGGTATATTTGTGGTTGTAATAATTGCGCTGCTTTATTGGTTCTTCGGCACAGAGCTTGGTCATTCGCTCAGAGCCACAGGCTGCAATCAAGCAATGGCGCGGGCAAACGGAATAAACACCTCAACAAACAAGATAATAGGCTTTGTTGTATCAAACGGTATTGTGGCGCTCTCGGGCGGGCTGCTTGCACAGTACCAGGGCTTTGCCGATGTTAATATGGGGCGCGGCGCCATAGTAATAGGTCTTGCCGCCATAATAATAGGCGACGTGGTATTCGGTAAGATATTCAAAAACTTTGCGCTTAAGCTTTTAGGCGCGGTTTTGGGCGGCGTCATCTACTATATAGTTATAACCTTTGTTTTGTGGCTGGGACTTCCCGCAAATGACCTTAAAATGCTTACGGCGGCGGTTGTGGCACTTTTCCTCGGAGTACCCTATTGGAAGGGCAAGCTTGCCGAAAAACGCGTAAAACCCGCCGAGGAGGTAAAAGCCGATGCTTGAAATTAAAAATGTTTATAAAACCTTTAACCCGGGCACAATAAACGAGAAAAAGGCGTTAAACGGGCTTAATTTAACCCTTAACGACGGTGATTTTGTTACCGTAATAGGCGGAAACGGCGCGGGAAAATCGACCATGCTTAATATGATAGCGGGCGTTTACCCGGTGGACAGCGGCGCTATAATAATTGACGGAACCGACGTTACAAAGCTGCCCGAGCACAAGCGCGCAAAGTATTTGGGGCGCGTTTTCCAGGACCCTATGATGGGCACTGCGGCTGATATGTGGATAGAGGAAAATATGGCGCTTGCAGCCCGCAGGGGTCAAAGGCGCGGGCTTAAATGGGCGATAAACAAGCACGAGCGCGAGCAGTTCAAAAAAATGCTTTCCGAGCTTGATTTGGGGCTTGAAAACCGCCTTTCGGCAAAGGTGGGACTGCTTTCGGGCGGTCAGCGCCAGGCGCTTACGCTTTTAATGGCGGTAATGAAAAAGCCCAAGCTTTTGCTGCTTGACGAGCACACTGCGGCGCTCGACCCGAAAACCGCCGCAAAGGTGCTTGAGCTTTCCGATAAGTTTATAGCCGAGGAGGGGCTTACCGCCATGATGGTAACCCACAATATGCGCGACGCAATAACCCACGGCAACCGGCTTATTATGATGAACAACGGAAAAATAATACTCGACGTTTCGGGCGAGGAAAAGAAAAAACTCACGGTTGAATACCTGCTTGAGGCTTTCAGCAAATTAAGCGGCGAGGAATTTGCAAACGACAGAGCGCTGCTTAACTGATTTTTGCATTTTGGCACTTGAAAACTTTTTTAAATATGGTAAAATTAAATTAGATTAAAAAAAGGAGTTCTTATAAAATGGCAAAAGAAGTTTTGGTTGAAATATCCGCGCGCCACGTTCATGTAACAGACGAGGCACTTGAAATACTTTTCGGCAAGGGTCACAAGCTCACCCCGAAAAAGGATCTCTCACAGCCCGGTCAGTTTGCGTGCGAGGAAAAGGTTACCGTTGTAGGCCCGAAATCACAGCTTAAAGCGTCGATATTAGGTCCGACCCGCCCCGAAACACAGGTTGAGCTGTCTCTTACAGACGCTCGCTCTATCGGCGTTACCGCGCCCATAAGAGAATCGGGCGATATTAAGGGCTCGGGCGTATGTAAGCTGGTAGGCCCCGCAGGTGAAATTGAGCTGACTGAGGGCGTTATCGCCGCAAAGCGCCATATACATATGACCCCCGAGGACGCCGAGAAATACGGCATTAAGGACAAGCAGATTGTCAGCGTTAAAATCCCGACCGAGGGTCGCGCGCTTGTTTTCGGTGACGTTGTGGCTCGCGTCAGCCCCAAATATAAGCTTGCCATGCACATAGATACCGACGAAGCAAACGCCGCTGCAGTTCCCGGCAGCTGCATGGGTGAAATTCTTGACTGATAACCCCATAGGTCTTTATATCCACATACCCTTTTGCACGAAAAAATGCGCGTATTGCGATTTCTATTCCGCCTGTGTTACGGAGGAGCTTATAAACGCATATGTTAAAGGGCTTTGTGAATCATTTAAAATTTGGGGCGATAAAATCTGTCGCCCTATTGATACGGTATACTTCGGCGGAGGAACGCCGTCGCTTTTGGGGAACAGAATTGTTCCCCTTTTAAGGGCGGCGCGCTCCTCCTTTTGTATTACCGATAATGCCGAGATAACCGCCGAGTTAAACCCCGCGGGCAACTCCGCCGAATTTCTTTACGCCTGCAAGTGTGCGGGTGTTAACAGGCTGTCGATAGGCGCGCAAAGCGGGAGTGATGATGAGCTTTTGCTGCTCGGGCGAACGCACACCGTAAAGGACACCGCCGATACGGTTAAAGCGGCGCGGGATATGGGCTTTAGAAACATTTCGCTTGATTTAATGTGCGGCTTGCCCGGCTCAAATACAGAAAGTCTTAAAAAGAGCCTTGATTTTACCGTGGGGCTTGAGCCGGAGCATATATCCGTCTACATTCTCAAAATAGAGGAAAACACCCTGTTTTATAAAAATAAGGCTACGCTTACGCTGCCGGATGACGACGAAACGGCGGAGCAATATATGTATATATGCGAATACCTCGAAAGTAAGGGATATTTGCATTATGAAATATCAAATTTCTGCCGCCCGGGGTATGAAAGCCGCCATAACCTTAAATATTGGAATTGCGACGAATATTTAGGCATAGGCGCGGCGGCGCATTCGTTTATTGACGAAAAGCGATTTTTCTACCCCCGCAGCATTAAAGCCTTTTTAAACGGGGAGCCGCCTATAGCCGATGGCAACGGCGGAGATAGAGACGAATACATTATGCTCCGCTTGCGGTTATCCCTCGGTGTGAATTTTGCCGAATACCGCAGGCGGTTCGGCAGTGATCTGCCCGAAGGCTTTATAAAAGCTGCTGAACGCCTGAAGAGCATAGGGCTTGTAAAAATAACCGAAGACGCAGTTGCGATAACCGACAGGGGTATGCCGGTTTCCAACAGCATAATAACCGAATTATTGGAGAATATATAATGAGAACGCTTAAAATTCATCTTATACGCCATGGAGCTACCGACGCGAATTATGACGGACGGTACATAGGCTGCAAAACCGATTTACCGCTCGCCCCCGAGGGGCTGAACGAGCTGCGCCTGTTAAAGGACGAGATCGACTACCCCGAAATCGAAAGGCTTTATTCAAGCCCCATGCTGCGCTGCCGCCAGACGGGCGCCGTGCTTTACCCCGATTTTGAGCCCGTAATGGTTGAGGAATTAAAGGAATACGATTTCGGTTCGTTTGAGAATAAAACCGCCGCCGAGCTTGAAAGCAACCCGAGCTTTATACCCTGGACATCGGGCAGGCTGTCCGCTCCGCCCGGGGGAGAGGACAATTCCGGGTTTATAAAGCGCATTTGCGTAGGCTTTAATAAGATCGTGCTTGATATGATTGAAGGCGGGCTTACGGAATCAGCTGTTATAATGCACGGCGGCGCTATTATGATGCTGCTCGGCGTTTCCGCCGTGCCGAGGCGCAAGCCCGTTGAATGGACGGCGGATAACGGCAGGGGCTATTCAGTAAGAGTTACCCCCTCGCTTTACCATAAAAGCGGCGTTATAGAGGTTTACGGTATTGTGTGATATTTCTGCCTTTATTGCCTGAATTGAAAATATTTTAACGAAAAAATCAAAAATCCACTTACATTAAATTCCGAATTGTGGTATAATAACATTATGTCGGCGGCATAGCACCGTTATAATAATGCGGTATTTCAGGCAAAGGAAGAATGAAGGGTGTATAAAATAGGAGAGAAGATAATTTACGGGAAAACCGGAGTTTGCGTTGTGGAGAGTATCGAGGAAAAAACCGTTCCGGGCGGTAAAAGGTCGTATTACACATTGAAGCCGATGTATCAGCAGAACAATGTAATCTACGCACCGGCGGACAGTGATAAAATTTTCATGCGCCCGCTTATTTCGCGCGAAAAAGCCGAAAGGCTCATTGAAAGCGTACCCGCAATAAGGGACAGCGTGCTTGCGGAGAATACAGTGGCGGAGGATGCCGACTGCCGCACCTGCGAGGAGCTGCTGCACATGGCGGTCGGAATTTATGAAAAGCGCAGGGAGGCGCGCAGACTCAAGCGCAAGCTGGGCTATACATATGAAAAACGGCTGCATAACGCAGAGCAGGTTCTTTTCGGCGAGTTTGCGGCGGTATTGGAAATCGAGCCGGAAAGCGTGCCGGGAGTGCTGTTTGCAAGCGTCAGATAGATGCCTTGCCTGTAATTTTACATATATTTCTTAAAAAGCTTGACTTTTAATTCGCTCGGTGTTAAGATATAAACAATACAAATGCGATGATAAAGGAAAGTAGGAAAATCTCCGCCTTAAGAGAGTCTCCGCCGCGGCTGTAAGCGGGGGCAGGTATGAATTTTTTGAAGTTCCCTTTTGAGCAGCGCGGCTGAAAATACAGTAGGCGGCGACGGAGGAGCACCGTTACAGGCTCTAAAGAGTGTTTGCTCTCGGAGCGAAAATTACGGGTGGTACCGCGGAGTATTTTGTACTTCGTCCTGTTTTTACGGGGCGAAGTTTATTTTTTATACGGAGGAAAGGCAATGAAGGAAAAAATCGAAGCCATAAGAGCGGCGGCAAAGGCTGCTATTGAAAAAACGGCAAGTGAAAACGAAATTGAAGAATTAAGGGTAAAATATTTAGGTAAAAAGGGCGAGCTTACGGCTCTCTTGAAGCAAATGGGATCGCTTTCCCCCGAGGAACGCCCGGCTATGGGTCAGCTTGTAAACGAGGCAAAGCAAAAGCTTGAAGCGCTTATAACCGAGAAAAAGGCGGAAATGAAGCAAAAGGCCACCGAGGCAAAGCTTAAAGCTGAAACGATTGATATTACCATGCCTGCAAAAGAGGTTAAAACGGGCGGCATACATCCGCTTAATCACGTTGTAAACGATATGATTGATATTTTCCAGTCTATGGGCTTTGACGTGGTAGACGGCCCCGAGGTTGAAACCGACCACTATAATTTTGAGTGCTTAAACGTTCCTGCGGATCACCCCGCGCGCGATATGCAGGATACCTTCTATGTAAACGACCGCGTTGTGCTGCGCACCCATACCTCCCCGCTGGAGGCGAGGGCGCTGCTGAACCTCAAGCCTCCCTTCAGGCTCATAATGCCGGGCCGCGTGTTCCGCGTAGACGAAGTGGACGCAAGCCACAGCCCCGTTTTCATGCAGATGGAGGGCTTCGTAGTGGATAAAAACCTGACCCTGGCAGATCTCAAGGGTACGCTGCTCACCTTCATACATACCGTATTCGGCGAGGACGTGAAGATGCGCTTCCGCCCAAGCTACTTCCCCTTCACGGAGCCTTCGGCCGAGGTGGACATTTCCTGCACCCTCTGCGGCGGAAAGGGCTGCCGTCTCTGCAAGGGCACAGGCTGGCTGGAGATACTGGGCTGCGGCGTTACCAACCCACATGAGCTTGAAAACTGCGGCCTCGATCCCCACGAGTGGAAGGCAATAGCCTTCGGCGTAGGCGTGGACCGCATAGCGAGCCTGAAATACGGCATAACGGATATCCGCCTCGAGTACGAGAACGACGCCCGTTTCCTCAAACAGTTCTAAAGGGAGGTACGAATTACTATGAAACTGCCGCTTAAATGGTTAAAGGAATATGTGGATTTTAACGTTACTCCCGAGAAATTCGTGGAGCTGATGATGTGGCGCGGCTTTGAGGTGGCCGATATAGAAGACGAGATGCCCGGCATCACCAATGTCGTAGTAGGCAGGATAGAGGCGCTGTCCAAGCACCCCAACGCAGATAAGCTCCAGATTTGCTCCATAAACGTGGGCAAGGAAGAAAACATATGCATAGTTACCGGCGCGACTAACGTGTACGAGGGCGCGCTGGTGCCGGTGGCGCTGGACGGCGCGCACCTTGCGGGCGATATAGTGATACACCCGACGAATATGCGCGGCGTAGAAAGCCTGGGTATGCTGTGCTCCGGCAAAGAGCTGGGCCTTACCGAGGCGGATTACCCCGGCGCCGAGGTATACGGCATAATGCTGCTTCAGGGCGAGCATCCGCTGGGACAGAGCATTCAGGAGGCCGTAGGCCTTGACGATCTGGTATTCGATATAGAGCTTACCCCAAACAGAGCGGACTGTCAGAGCATAATAGGCATTTGCCGCGAGGCCGCCGCCGCTCTGGGCCAGAAGTTCCGCGAGCCTGAGATCAAGGAGATAAAGGGTGCCGGCAACAGCGCGGATTACGCTTCGGTGGAGGTGCTGGATACCGACCTCTGCCCGAGGTATATCGCAAGGGCGGTTACGGACATCAACATCGCGCCTTCGCCCGCCTGGCTGCAAAAGCGCCTGCGCAGCGTTGGCCTTCGCCCCATAAACAATATAGTGGATATTACAAATTACGTAATGGTGGAGTACGGCCATCCTATGCACGCGTTCGATCTCTCCTGTATAACCGACGGCCATATCATAGTGCGCCGGGGCAAGGAAGGGGAGAAGGTAGTTACCCTTGACGGCAAGGAACGGGAGGTTTCTCCCGATGTGCTGCTCATAGCCGATCCTGTAAAGGGCGTGGGTATAGCAGGCGTAATGGGCGGCGAGAACTCCGAAATAACAGAGAATACTAAGACTGTGCTCTTTGAGGCGGCGGTATTCAAGGGCAGCAATATCCGTCATACCACCCGCGAGCTGCATCATGTTACCGACGCCGCCGCACGCTTCATAAAGGGGGTAGAGCCTGTCAATGCCATGGATGCCATAAACAGGGCCATAGAGCTCGTGGATGAGCTGGGCGCAGGCAAGGTTATAGGCGAGAGCATAGACGTATGCGCCGTAGATACCAATGAGCGCGTGATAAACGTGGACTGGAAGCACGTAAACGCCATACTGAATACTGCCATTGCTCCTGAGGAAATGGTGAAAATGCTGGATACCATAAATATTCCGGCCAAGGTTAGCGGCGAAAAGCTGGTTGTAACCGTTCCTCATTACAGGGTTGATATCGAGAGCAGCATAGAATCCGATTGGGATATTGCCGAGGAGATTGGCCGCATCTACGGCTATTACAA
>OHAF01002451.1_pt1 | contig 13961 bp, 14 predicted proteins | sample 1577041 | NCBI WGS metagenome assembly OHAF01 (sample SAMEA3541495, study PRJEB24748) | human gut metagenome | biome: human gut; feature: human-associated habitat; material: faeces | place: China | collected 2012
ATCATAAGTTGTAAAACAGGTAACTCTTCCTGTCTATTTCTTCCATATATCCTATCCAATACTTCTTGCGCCGCTTTATTAGAATCTATGGGAAGGCGAGTTTCCTCACCAATAGTCAGCAACCAATTTTGTACATGTACTCTAGCATGTTCACCTGATGATAAATATTGTTTAAATGCTTGATGTATCCTATTAAAATTCCTATCTTCCTGTATATTTTTTACAAGATTTTCTAATGAAAAATCAATATAAAACAAATTATGTATATACGAGAGAGGAATTGTCTCTTTTGTTTTGGCATCATAAAGAGTAGGTTCTACATCTGTTGGATATTGTTCCCATTGTATTTTTAATGTATTAGGTAATGAAAAATCTTCCATTGATAATTCTATAAAAATACAAATGGCTTTATGCAGATCTCTAAAATCATTATAATGGAATTTATCTCCGCTGGTTATGACCTTTAAGAGATTTAAAAAATTAGTTTTTCCTATATTATTATCACCGACAATAATATTCATTTGACTATCAAAAAGGAATATCACATCTTTAAACGTACGATAGTTCTCTATTTTTATTGATGATATATACATATCCATACTCCTTTCCAATTCTCATACTACTATTATAACAAAAAGCATGAGTCCTATTTGAAACTCATGCTTTTTCTATTTATTATTTTTTATCAAAAAATTCTTTTTCTGAATTATGATTATTTAAAATTTCATTTAATGTTTTCATTGGACATTTAGGTCCGCACATTGTACAAGTTTTTTCTTCTTCCGGTAAGCTACTTTGTCTATATGCATTTGCTTTTTCCGGATCTAATGCCAAAGGGATCATTCTACTAAAATCGACATCCCTTCTTGCCCAACTCATTTGTTCATCCCAGACATGAGCATCTTTTACTTTTTTAGCTAAATCAGCTGCATGACAAGCAATTTTAGAGGAAATAATGCCTTCCGGTACATCACTTAAATCAGGTAATCTTAAATGTTCTGCCGGAGTCACATAACACAGAAAATCTGCACCGCAAGACGCTGATAAAGCCCCTCCAATAGCAGCAGTAATATGGTCATATCCGGGAGCCACATCCGTTACGATAGGTCCTAATACATATAAAGGCGCTCCATGACATAATTTTTTAGCAATTTCCACATTCATACGTATATCATGAATAGGCATATGTCCAGGTCCCTCCACCATAATTTGTACGCCTGCTTCACGAGCACGGAGTACCAGCTCTCCCAAAATAATCAATTCTGATATTTGTACCGCATCAGTAGAATCATGACCGCAACCACTGCGACATGCATCCCCTAAAGAAATCGTTACATCATAAGCTTTACAAATTTCCAATAAACGATCAAATTGTTCGTAAAAAGGATTTTCTTTTCCTTTAATATACATCCAAGCAAAAAGAATGGAGCCTCCACGTGATACAAGATTAGTAATGCGTTTATTGCGAAGAATATGACCGGCTACTTCTTGATTAATTCCTGCATGAATTGTCATAAAATCAACACCGTCTTTAGCATGTTGCTCAACTACGTCAAATAAATCATCCGCCGTCATATCTTTTAAAGCTTTTCCTAAAGCTCCATCCACATCATACATAGGAACTGTTCCAATAGCAGATGGACTGTTTTTTATAAGCCAATGCCTAAAATCTGCTGTTTTGCCATAGCAAGATAAATCCATAATTGCTTCTGCTTTAAGTTTCCAAGAAAGTTCTGCTTTTTCTTTTTCTAAAGAATAATCATAACAATCTTTAGAAACCCCTAAATTTACATTCATCTTTGTACGTAATCCGCTTCCAATCCCATAAGGATGAATAGACATATGATTTTTGTTACAAGGAATAACAATTGTTCCTTCTGCAACCCCTCTTCTAACAAATCCTTCCGTAACTTTTTCATCTAAAGCTACTTGTTTCATCTCTTTTGTAATAATACCCGATCGTGCTGATTCAAGTTGTGTCATTTATCTCTCCAAAATAAAAAAGCTTGCTAAAAGCAAGCCTAAAAACAATGTAAGACGTTGCTTCCTTCCGGCAGTATAAACTGTATCAAGTTCAAAGGGTCGGCATTTGCCTCTCAGTCGTTAAGACGCCCCCAGCAATCATAATTCTATATATTGTTATTTATTCTTCATACTTATCAAAATCAACCTCATTAAGAATTTCTTTTAACTTTATAAGTTCTTCTTTTGTTAGAGTAATTCCTTTAGTCATAGATTGATGCTCTTCATCCCAAGATCTTAAATCAAACTTCGGTGCACGACCATTCCAACTTGTATAAGTTAATTGTTTTTTCCAACCATTCGATCCTATTGATAAATCTCCCATTTCTTCCAAAATATCCAAGGTAATTGTTTTTGCCATAATTGATTTCACCTCACCATTATAATCTGTAAACATCTTTTAACTCATGCTAACACAAGAATATTATTAAAATCAAATATAATTATTATTGATTCCCATCACTTAATAAAAGAAGTTGTTAAGTAACTTACCCATGGTCTTTCACGAATCGGATTCTTGGAATGTCCTACAGCCAAGCCCGCAATGGGTACATATCCGGAAGATATATTTGCCAATTTTTTCCACGAATCATCCGCCAAAATAGTATGAATCATGCCAAAAATATAAACAGAACCTAATCCCAATTCGCTCGCTTTAAGATTCATAAAGCTAATGATAGCCCCTGCATCTTGTTGAACTAACCGTTCTATAGAATGTTCATTCGCACACAATAGTATAAAAGCAGGTGCTTTATATAGCGGATTCTTATCTGTCCCGGTCAGCTTTTGATAAGAAAAAATCATCGCATTAAGAACTGCCTCATTTGTAATTGTCATCAATGAATATCCTTGATAATTATGCATACCGATAGGTGCACGTGATGCAACATTCATAATCATAGTAAGCTCTTTTTCACTCACTTTTTCTTCTGTGAAACTACGAGTAGATTGTCTAAAAGCTAATACTTTTTCAAATTCCATTTAATTTTCACCTTTTGTTATAACAATTAAAATTATTTTGTTGCTTACTTTCTATGATGCGTACTATACATTCTTTATCTTTCAACGAAATATAAGTTCCTTCGATAGGCAATTCTACGATTCCCCCCTCTTGCTTCATACCAAGATAAATCAATTTCCAATCTTCAGAAAATCCGATAATTTGATCATAAGAAAGCGAGATATATTTATTTTCTATCATAGCGTAAACACCTTCTTTTGAAAAAGGAAGTTCCCAAAAAGGTACTGTAACTAAAAACATTTTCTCAGTTGCAATGATAACCGGTTGATGTATTCTATAAATTTGCCAAACAGAAAACAAGGTAATTATAATGCCAATAATATGTAATTTGTATTCGGAAAAATATAATAAAGAAGTAATAGCTAATAAAGTATATAAAAGTGACAAACTTACGACAAAAGACTGTGTACGTTTTGCCACACACTCTGCTCGCCCATGAATTTTTTCATTAAAAAATTCCATATGCATCACCTCTATAAATAATTATTTTACTCATCTATATTATGATATAAACAAAAAGTTTTTTCTATATCAATATTTTACACATATCTTCTTATTCTTCTTGAAAGAAATTATGATAAAATAAGATAATTATCTTTTAGGAGGAACGTATGCGTATTGGAATTACTGCGGAATGGAATCCTTTTCACAATGGTCATTTACAAATGATTCATAAAATACAAAAGCAACATCCGGATGCCTCTTTAATAGCTGCCATGAGCGGCTCTTTTGTTCAAAGAGGAGAACCCGCATTTTTTAATAAATGGATTCGTGCTGCTTGGGCTGTACAAGGAGGTATAGATGTTGTTGTAGAGCTTCCAGTATATGCTTCCTTACAAAGTGCAGATATTTTTTCTGAATTAGCCGTATTATTATTATCTTCGCTAAAATGCACACATATATCTTTTGGAGTAGAATCTGCTGAAGCAGATGAGTTGGAACAAGCTGCTATATGGACAACCCAAGATGATTATAAACATATTCTTCGAATATATTTAGATAAACATATTCCTTATGCCGAAGCCATGACACAAACATTAGCAACCAAATTCCCTCTATTGGCTGACAAAATAAAAAAACCTAATAATTTATTAGGTTTTCGCTATGCATGTGCTATAAAAAAACATCATTTAGGCCTTACACTGCTCCCCATTCCAAGAGAGGTAAACACGAACTGCTCTTCTACTTATATTCGTAAACAATTATACAATAAGGAAAACGCCTTAGCTATTCCGGATTTCATGAAAAAAGAGATTAATTTTTATATGAAAGAGGGGCAATTTACAGATATAAGTCGTTTTTATGATGCATGCCTACTTTGTTCTCGATTGACATCTCCTCAACAACTTACAAAATCTCAACTTTTCTCTGAAGGTCTTGAACATCGCTGGTTTAAAATGACAAGAACTTTTAATTATGAAACGGCTCTTCAAAATATAAAAAATAAACGTTATTTATATAGTCGATTAAAGAGAATCGCTGCTTCTTTGTTAATTTCACAAGGAATAGTACCCTCTCCATTTGCTACACCTATAACTTCTGCTTATGCCCGATTACTGTCGATGAAAAAATCTTCAGGATTTCTTCTACGAAATAGTAATATACCTATTATAGTAAGTGCTGCTCAAGCACAAAAAGAATTCCCTTCCCACTTACAGTTTTGGCTGGAGTTAGAAAACAGAGCAGAAGATCTTTTTTCTTATTGTCAAAAAAATGAAAAATATAGAGCCGCAAATAGAAATTATTATCAATCTCCTATTATTTTATAACATTTTTATAAATTCTTCCTTTACATTCTTAAAAGTAACATTTATTATAAATTAATAGTATATTCGTATAAAAAATGTATAAATCAACAATAACAGGTGAAGTTTATGAATTTTAATGGTCAAATAGGTATATTAATAGCATTTGCATTGTATATGGCAGTCATGATTGGTATCGGCATTTATTATTCAAGAAGACAAAAAAGTCTTTCTCAATATATATTAGGAGATAGAAATCTGGGGCCTTGGCTGACCTCACTAGGAGCGGAAGCTTCTGATATGAGTGGGTGGATGCTTATGGGACTCCCAGGATATGCTTATCTACATGGATTATCAGCTTTTTGGACAGCCTCCGGACTCATTCTCGGTACATGGCTTAATTGGGTACTTACTGCCAAAAGATTACGTACCTATACAGAAATTGCTGATAATAGTTTAACTATTCCGGATTATTTATCTAATAGATTTAAAGATAAAGAAAATATTTTACGGTTAATGTGTGCTATTTTTATTATTATTTTCTTTATCATTTATACGTCTTCCGGATTTGTAGCTGCCGGAAAATTATTTAATACTATTTTTGATATTCCTTATACTACCGCTTTACTAATTGGAACTTTTGTAGTTGTATTCTATACCTTTTTTGGTGGATTCGGTGCCGTTGCACTTACAGACTTTGTACAAGGAACGATGATGTTCTTTACCGTACTATATGTGCCTATTGCAGCAGCTATTGCCTTAGGAGGTCCCGCACCAACAATGCAGGCATTAGCCGGTGAAGGGGCTGATTTCTTCTCCCTTCTTCCTCCATCTTCCAGTAACCTCACAAATCTTATTATGTTTATTTCTTGTGCCGGATGGGGACTCGGATATTTTGGGCAACCACATATTCTGGTAAGATTCATGGCTATTAGCAATCCTAACGATTTGAAAAAATCAACTCATATTGCAATGGTATGGGTTCTAATCTCATTAATGGCTGCTATTGCAATGGGAATTATAGGTAAAGCATTTTTAACTCCTGCTCTTGAAAATGCCGATGCAGAACGTGTTTTCATTATTATGTCCAGTGCTTTATCAACCCCTTTCTTTACAGGTATCATTTGGTCCGCCATCTTAGCTGCTATTATGAGTACAGCATCCGCACAACTCCTAGTTACCGCCTCGGCTGTAGCCAGTGATTTATATCACCCGTTTATTCATAAAACAGCTTCTCAAAAAGAACTTCTCATGGTAAGTCGTATAACTGTACTTGCTGTAGCTTTAATTGCGATTTTCCTTGCTTCCGATCCTAACAGTTATATATTCCAAATCGTATCGTATGCATGGGCGGGATTTGGTGCCTGTTTCGGTCCTGCTATTCTACTATCTCTTTACTGGAAACGTATGACATTAAAGGGAGCTTATGCAGGAGTTCTTGTAGGAGGAATTACCGTACTTATCTGGAGACAATTCGCATGGTTCGATTTATATGAACTAGTTCCCGGCTTTTTCCTTTCTTTACTTGCCATTTTAATTGTCAGCTTAATAGATACTGAACCTGACGCCTCTATTCAAGCTCAATTTGAACAAATGGAATCTAAACTATAAACAGTAAAAGATTGTATGTATACATACAATCTTTTTTGATGCAACATTTCTTTTTATTCTCTATTTATCTATTATTTTCGCTTTTGCAACCCATCATGCATTTTGTTATAATATGGCGTAGTTATAAATTAGCTAATACAATTTGAATGTATTTATAAAGGAGAACCATTAATGATTATTGAACGTGAGATATATCTTACTGATCCTGCAGAAAAAGCTAAAGTTGTAGAATTCCTTAATGGATTTGGCTTAACTTTTACAGGCAATATTGAATATACTATGGGACTTTTTGCTGATGGCGAATTAGTGGGTACCGGTTCCCTTGGTGGGCGTGTTATGCGTGACATTGCTATTAAAGAATCTTTCCAACATAAAGGTCTTACTCATCGTATTATAAGAAATTTAAAATCTGAATCCGCACGAAGAGGAATTGTCGGAAACCAAATATTTACAAAACCGCAAAATGTACCGGTATTTGAACATATGGGATTTAAATGTGTTGCAGTTGCAGAACCTTATGCTGCATTACTCGAAAGCGGACAAGATACATTAGAAGAGTATTTATCTCGTATCCGTGCACTTCTCGGTTCCGGCGAAGGAAAAAACCGCGGTGCATTAGTTATGAACTGTAATCCATTTACATTGGGACATCGCTCTTTAGTAGAATATGCAATTAATAATTGTGATGAAGTTATTATTTTTGCTGTACAAGAAGACCGTTCTGTATTCCCTTTTGCTGATCGATTTACCTTAATTAAGCAAGGAGTACAAGATATGAAAGGTGTACAAGTAGTAAGTGGCGGTGAATATATTATCTCTAATGCTACATTCCCAACCTACTTCATCAAAGGAACAGAAGAGTTAAGTGCACAAACTACTTTAGATGCAACTATTTTTGCTACCCGCATTGCACCTGCACTCAATATCAGTGTACGTTTTGTCGGAGAAGAACCGACTGATAAAACTACATTAGCTTATAACCAAGCAATGAAAGAAGTATTCAGTAATAACGGTATTGAGCTTAAAGTCATCCCACGTGTACAAAAAGGTGAGCAAATCATCAGTGCTTCTGCAGTACGCCGAGCACTTGCTTCCAATGACATGGAAACAATACGTCGTATGGTTCCTAAAACGACACTTACTTACTTTTCCAGTGAAGCCGGTAAAAATGTTATTGAACGTATTAAATTAGAAGATAAAATTAAAAAGTTACAAGAACAAGAAGCGCAAGTAGTTACTAAATCTATAGAAAAACAAAAAAAGACCAAATAAAAAACTAAAAAGATGTCCATAATATGGACATCTTTTTTAATAAGTAAATTTATACGAATCAAATAAAAACCGAATTCCAACAATAGTTAGAATTCGGCTTTAATTGTTAAATTAGTCTGCGCTAAACGGAAGCAAAGCAATTGCTCTAGCTCTCTTAATAGCTAAATTAATCTTACGCTGATATTTTGCGCTTACCCCCGTTACGCGACGTGGTAAAATCTTGCCTCTTTCAGAGATGAAATTGCGTAAAGTTGCAACATCTTTATAATCAAGATTTTCCATTTCTTCAACACGATAGACCTTTCTTCTTGGTCTTCTTGTCTTTTCTCTTCTTATCATGATTCATATCCTCCAATATCATGTATCAGAATGGAATCTGTTCATCCGGACTGGATGGTCCAAACTGATCGAAATTGCCTCTTGTTTGACCGGAATCACTACTTGCAAAACCTGCAGCTACAGAATGATTTTCAGATGTAGATCTCAAAGGAATTGCAATTGTATTAGCAACCACTTCAGTTACATAACGTCTTGAACCATCTTGTGCTTCATAGCTTCTTGTAGAGTAACGACCTTCTACAAATACACGTGTTCCTTTTTTTAATTGATTTCCTACGGATTCTGCTAAACCGCCCCAAGCAACAATATTAATAAAATCAGTTAATTCTTTTACTTCTCCTTGAGGAGTTGTATATGCACGATTTACTGCAATACTAAAAGAAGCAACTGCACGACCTGTTTTAGTTGCACGAATCTGTGGATCTCTAGTCAAATTTCCCATTACTTGCACTGAATTCATAGCGACACCTGCTTAATCTTCCAGTTTAATAATAATGTGACGAATAATTTCTTCACGAATCTTAATGATACGATCAAGTTCGGTAATCTGAGCCGGGTCAGCCTGGAAGTTCACCACCACATAGTAGCCTTCACGCTGTTTCTTAACTTCATAAGCTAAGGTACGCTTTCCCCATTCATCTACCTTATCAACAGTGCCACCAATTCTCTTAACGGTGTCCTGCACCAATTGAACTGCTGCTTTAATTTTTTCTTCATCAGCAACATTAACAATAAACATGAGTTCGTACTTATTCATACTATATCCTCCTTTCCGGACCTATGTCCCCTACCTCGCAGGGGCCAGGAAGTTGCTTGTTATAACAAGCTTTTATATTATACACGAATATTTTTTATTTTTCAATAAATTTATAATTTTTTCTTATTTTTAATACAAAAATACAAAATTAAGAAATAAAAATGAATATGATATAGACTTTATGTTCAATTGATTATGTACACTTCCTATATCTTTATGATAGAATATTAAAAATATTTTAGAGCCTGCACCGGCTTTTGTTTTATTTTAAGGAGACTAGAATGGCAATCTACATTAATGAACCTGCTCATACATTTAACGAATATCTTCTAATTCCGGGTTACACTCCTACCTCATGTGTTCCGGATAAAGTATCATTAAAAACTCCGCTGGTAAAATTTAAAAAAGGTGAAGAGCCGGAAATTAGTTTAAATATTCCAATGGTATCTGCCATTATGCAAGCTGTATCCGGAGAAGAAATGTTCGAGGTAGGCCGGGATACGGCTCATCACGGGGTTGTACGAGACGCGGTCGCGGCGGCTCATCACGAACCAGAGGCAGTCGTCGGCGCGGATGTCGTGTTCGAGCGACGGCAGGTCGTCCCATTGCGCGAAGGGCACGAAGTCGATGTTGGCCGGGTGCTTGCGGCCTTTGGGGCGGAGGTATTCCAGCGTGGCCTCCGGGGCGAACACGATGATTCTGGCCCCCGAGTTTTCGGCCAGGCGGCGGATGCGGCGCTGCCACATCTGGAATCCCGCCTCCTGCTCGGCCTTTTCGGGTACGACGATCAGGTGGCGCTTGATGGTGTTCAGCGGCTGCACGGGGTTGTAGATGAAGGTTGTGACGTTGCTCTGTGCCAGCACGTCGGCGGCCATTTTGCCGATGCCGGGACCCGACGCCCCGGGGATGCCCGTCAGTCCCGGCACGGCCGGGGAGGCGTGGTGCATGCCCATCACGATGTCGGTGATGTTCCGTTCGCGGACGACGCTGACGATGGCGTTCGAGATGTTCACGTCGTAACGCATCAGCTCCTGGAGGTAGATGTCTCCCGCCGCAGCCGCCGTCGCCGCCGCGTCGAGGATCTTCTGGGCGCGTTTCTCGACGTTCGGGTCCTCCACCTTGTTGTCGATGGCGTGCAGGGCGTATAGTCCGTTCGGCTCCTTGGCGCGCTTGAGCATCGAACTCAACCATACCAGTTCGTCGGCCGTGCGTTCGTCGGCCACGGGGATCAGGATGTGGTCCTCCTGCCGCGGCTGCCTGTCTCCGGTGTCCTGGGCACTGCGCATGGCGATGTTGTGGGCGCCGCGCTGCGTGGCGAAGGTCGACACGGTGCAGGTGGCCAGAATCATCAGGATCGTGCCGTTGAGCACGCTCTCGCTCAAGAGGCGGATCGGCTCGCCGTCGGGCGTGTGGCCCAGGATGATGTTGTAGCCGACCATCACAGCGGCCAACGTCGCGGCCACGTGGGCCGAGCTTAAGCCGAAGATGACGGTCCGCTGGTCGGGCGAGAGTCGGAAGGTCTTCTGCGTGAACCATGCGGCGACGAATTTCGCCGCCGTGATCAGCACGATCATAATGGCCGCCACTTCGAGGCTCTCCCAGTCGCGGAAGAAGGCGCGGTAGTCGATCAGCATGCCCACGCCGATCAGGAAGAAGGGGATGAAGATGGCGTTGCCGACGAACTCGATGCGGTTCATCAGCGGCGAGGTGCGGGGGATCAGGCGGTTGAGCGCGAGTCCCGAGAGGAACGCGCCGATGATCGGTTCCAGCCCGGCCATGTGGGCGAGGTAGGCCCCGAGGAAGACCATCGCCAGTACGAAAATGTACTGCGAGACGTTGTCGCTGACCTGCTTGAAGAACCAGTGGGCCAGCAGCGGGAAGAGGAAGACGATGATGGCGATGCAGAGCGAGACGGAGCCTGCGAGCCGCCACCAGAACATGTCGTCGACGTTGCCCGTGGCCATGCCGACGATCACGGTGAGCAGCAGCAGGGCCAGCGTGTCGGTGATGACCGTGCCGCCGACGGCGATCGTGACGGCCTTGTCGCGGGCGATGCCCAGTTTGCTGACGATGGGGTAGGCGATGAGCGTCTGCGAGGCGAACAGCCCTGCGAGCAGGATCGACGAATAGATCGGGAAGCCGAGGATGTAATAGCCGGCCAGGATGCCGAAGGCCAGCGGGACGCAGAAGGTGTAGCCTCCGAAGATGAGGCTCCGCCAGCTGTTGCGGCGGAAATCGGACATGTCCATGTCCAGTCCCGAGAGGAACATGATGTACAGAAGTCCGGCCGTACCCGAGAGGATGATGCTGCTGTCGCGCAGCACGAGGTTGAGGCCGTGGGGTCCGATCACCGCGCCTGCGATGATCAGCCCCAGCAGATAGGGGATTTTGAGTTTGTTCAGCAGGAGCGGAGCCGCGAGGATGATGACCAGGATCAGCAGGAATTTCAGGATCGGGTCTTCGAGCGGCAGCGTCAGGTTTATGTGTGCGAAGAGCAGCATGGGCGCAGGTTGTTTTTTTGTAGCCGGGGCTACGTAAAGGCCGGAGGCGCAAAACCGAATCCGAAGCGGTTCGGCGGGGCTTTCCGACGGATAAAGTGTCGTAACGACACCAAATATAATAAAATCTGCGTTCCCGTCCAAACGGTGCGCGGCGTTTTCTCGTGCGGCGGGCTGATCCGTCGATTCGTTGGCCGCTTTTTCGCGTGCGTGCGGCATCCCCGCCGCTGCGTATCTCGCACGTTTTTTGTTTATTGGATCGTGTCCGCCGCGCGGCGGAGAGAGGCAATTGTGAAATAATCGCCGCCGGAAACGCGTTTTTTGCGGAAAAAAATGTAACTTTGAAAAATTTGGAACCCGAAATTTCGTCTCGGATGAGCGTAGACAAAGTAGACAAACGATTGCTCGAACCCGTGCTTGCGGGCTTCTTCATCATGGGTTTCTGCGACATGGTGGCCCCGATCACGGGCCGCATCGCCGCCGAATTCCCGCCCGGACAGCAGGCCGCCGTGAGCTTCCTGCCGACGATGGTTTTCCTCTGGTTTCTGGTGCTCTCGACTCCGGTCGCGGCGCTGATGAACCGCTGGGGCCGCAAGGCCACGGCGCTTCTGGGCTACGGCTTCACCGTCGCGGGGCTGATGACGCCCTATGCCGCCGGCGCGGACTGCGCTCTGGGGTGGTATTTCGCGGGCTTCGGTCTGCTGGGCATCGGCAACACGGCGATCCAGGTGGCCGTCAACCCCCTGCTGGCGACCATCGTTCCCGGCGAGCGGATGACCAGCTACCTCACCGTCGGGCAGATCTTCCGCAACACTTCGCTCCTGCTGCTGGCTCCGATCGTCACGGGGCTGGTCGCCGCGACGGGTTCGTGGCGGCTCCTGCTGCCGATCTATGCGGGGCTTACGGTGGTCGGGGGTCTCTGGCTGCAACTGACTCCGGTGCCGGAACCTGCGCAGAGAGAACGCTCCGCGGGACTCGCCGACTGCTTCCGCCTGTTGAAAAACCGTGCCGTGCTGCTCTCGACGCTGGGCGTGGCGTGCTTTATCGCCGCCGACGTGGGCATCGGCTTCTTGTCGGTGCGGCTGATCGACAATCCCTCGTCGATCCTCACCACCACGGGCTTCTACGCCTGCCGCATCGTCGGTACATTGATCGGCGCGTGGGTGCTGGTGAAGGTCTCCGACGTGAAATACCTGACCTGGAACATGACCGGGGCGCTGGCGTTGTGCGCGGCGCTGCTGTTCGTGCGCAACGAGGCCGCCATCTACGCCGCCGTGGGAGTGCTGGGCTTCGCCATGGCGTGCGTCTTCGCCACGTTCTACGCCGTGGCCACCAAGGCCGTTCCGGAGAACGCCAACGAGGTGGCCGGGCTGATGATCATGGCCATCTCGGCCGGGGCGGTTTCGGGACCCGTCTGCGGTGCGATCGTCCGTGCCTGGGGCAATCCGCACCTGGGCATGCTCTTCGTCGCCGCGTGCGTGGCCTACATGCTCTGGGCGTCGATACAATTGAAAATGAAAAATTAAGAATTAAAATGATGCTTCGCAGAATCGTACTGACCCTTTTGTTTGCAGCCATTGCGGCGGGCGCCGCCGCACAACGGCCCCGCGCGCGGGTGGAGTGGGGCGTGGTCGGCGGTATCAATATCCCCGACTACACGACCAATATGAGTGAAACCGACGTGAAGAACAAGCTGGGCTGGCAGGCCGGTATCACGACGGCTGTCAACCTCGGGGCCTTCGCCATCGAGCCGCAGATACTCTACGTCCGCCAGGGCCTCCGTATCCGTCCCGAGGGCGGGAGCGAGATCAACCTCAAGTCCAATTCGATCGACGTTCCGGTGCTGGTGTCGCTGCGGCTGCTCAATCCCGTGCGGATCTACGCCGGTCCGGTCTTCACGGTGATGAACGACTGCAAGCAGAAGTCGGGCGGCGACCTGCTGGACTTCGGCCGCGTGCGTCCCTCGGTGTCGTACACCGTGGGTGCGGGCATCGTGCTGATGCGCCACCTGCTGATCGACCTGCGCTACAACGGCCAGTTCCGCTCGAAACATGACGTGGTGCTGCCCGACGGGCGGCAGCTCGACAAACTCCGTACGTATAACGTGGCGCTCAGCTTCGGCTATTTATTCTGATCGGTCTATGACGGAAACTGTCGGAAAGGAAATTATGCTCGAAGGCGTCGATCCCCGCGAACTCTACGGGGCGCAGGACGTCTACCTCGAACAGATCAAATCGCTGCACCCCACGCTGAAGATCGTCGCGCGCGGGCAGTCGCTCAAGGTCCTCGGCCCGGAGGCCGACACGCAGCGTTTCGCCAAACGCATGGAGGGGCTTGCGGCCTACTATGTCAAGTACGGCCACGTCTCGGCCGAGGTCATCGAACAGTGTTTCGCGGGCGGCATCGCGCAGGACGACGCCCCGGTCGACAAGGATGTGATCGTTTACGGCAACAACGGCACGATCGTCCGCGCCCGGACGGTCAACCAGCAGCGGCTCGTCAAACTCTACGACAGGAACGACCTGTTGTTCGCCGTGGGGCCTGCCGGCTCGGGCAAGACCTATACGGCCATCGCGCTGGCCGTCCGCGCGCTGAAGGAGCGGCAGGTGCGGCGCATCATCCTCACGCGTCCGGCGGTCGAGGCGGGCGAGAAGCTGGGGTTCCTGCCCGGCGACATGAAGGAGAAGCTGGACCCT